>Ga0184633_10001167_pt1 | contig 10715 bp, 7 predicted proteins | sample PLM31_170_b1_FD_133156 | JGI IMG/M metagenome (GOLD analysis project Ga0184633, IMG submission 133156) | Groundwater sediment microbial communities from an aquifer in East River, Colorado, USA - PLM3-1_170_b1 | ecosystem: Environmental > Terrestrial > Soil > Riparian zone | place: USA: East...
GCCGTCGGCAGCAAGTAGTCCTGAATGATTGGGCGCAGAAGAACGTTGGCGCTGAATCGCTCGGGCGATTCCTCAGCGGCCACCAGCAGCGCCTTCGGGGAGAATTCTTTGCTGCCCGCCGCGAAGCCATTGTTGCGGCGGCGCACGGGCAGGCGCTCGCCTTCGACGTCCAGGAAGAGCAGCGTGCTGCGCTCGGTGACCTTTACTTGCGCGTGGTAGCCCGCGCGATCGAGCTGCTTCGACCGCGCCAGGAGCGCAGCGATCAAGTTGTCGTTATCGGCGAGCGCCCGGCGGTAGACGGAGCCGGCCAGCCGGTGCCAGCGCGCATCGAGCGAGTCGAGCAGGATGATGCCCTTCCCCGCAAACAGCCGCGCCAGGAGCTTGCCAAACGCCGTGCCAAACGTCTCCGCAGGGCGGTACGACGCGGCAAGCGTTGCGCCGATTTCTTTCGCCATCGGACCTTCAAGCTGCGCTGCAGCGCGCTCGACCAACGGAATGATGCCCTCACCAAGCTGAACGCGCCCGACGCTGCGGGCTTTTCCGGCGGCGTCCGCAGGCGAGATCTCCAGCCGCGCGAGCCCTTCCCGCCCAGGCCACTCGCAATGGTTGACCTCGGCAAGGTCGTGGTCTTCCGCCGCCAGCCAGAAAACCGGCACGGCGTCGGTGCCGCGTTCGGTAAGCTGCTGCGCGATGCGGAGCGCCGTCAGGGCTTTGTAAATGCTGTACGCCGGGCCGGTGAAGAGGCCCACCTGCTGGCCGGTAACGACGGCGACAGCACCTGCGGCCAGACGCGCGATATTGCTTTCGGTTTCGCCGTCCGCCCCAAGCGTGCGGTTCTGTTCGCGCAGGAGCTCGGCCACCGCGCGGCGCTTTTCGGCGTCCTGCGGCACGGCGCGGGCGGCGCGGAGCAAGCCCTCTTCATCCGGTGGGTGCGCGTAAAACTCGGTCAGCCGGCCAAAATCTTCGAGAAACGTTGCGTAGAGTTTGGTAGTGTGCGGAGTTTCAGCGGGCCCGAGACAGTGGCACTCCATGGGAACCGCCATGATACATGGCGGGCGCAACTCCGGCAATCGAGTCGGGTTGAACCAGGGAGCGGGCCAGCATCCCGGGACGATAACGGAGCACTTTATGGTAATCTACGAGCACACGTACAAGTTTATGAGGCCGATCTTGTGGCTCTTCGCGACGCTTTGCGCCGTCCAACTGGCGCTGATGCCGCTCCAGGCGCAGTCGCCCGCGCGACCAGCCAACCAAGCGCCGCCGCAAACCAAGCAGGAGCAGCCCGTCCTGAAGGTGACGACGCGGCTGGTGCAGCTGAATGTGGTCGTCCAGGACAGGCACGGCCAGCCGGTCACCGGCTTGACGAAAGACGACTTCGTCGTCTTCGACCAGAAGGAACAGCAGAAGATCAGCACGTTCTCGATGGAGTCCAACCGGCTGCTGGCCCCGCCGGCGCAGGCGCCGCCGCCGAACTTCTTCTCGAACCGCTACGAGCAAAAATCGGGCGTGCCGACGGCCGTCACCGTGGTGCTGCTCGACGGGCTGAACACGCGCTTCGAGGACATGGCCTACGCCCGCACGCAGATCATCAAGTTCCTCGAGCAACTCCAGCCGCAGGACCGCGTGGCGCTCTATACGCTGACCGACCAACTCCGCGTGTTGCACGATTTCACGAGGGACGCCACGTCTTTGCTGCGCACCGTCCAGCGCTACAAGGGGCACTATTCGCGCGAGCTCGCGGCCTCGGAAGACATCGATACCTCGGACACCGGCAACCAACTCCTGGACGACTTCCTGAACGCGGGGAACCAGCGCATGGCGGATTTCTACGCGATCAACCGCGTGCAGCGCACGGCGGCGGCGATCGAAGAGATTGCCAACCATCTGGCGGCGTTGCCGGGGCGCAAGAACCTCGTGTGGGTCTCCGGCGCCTTTCCCTTCTACATCGGGCTCGACGCGGACATCACGCCGGCCAATGCAACGAACGAACGGCGCACGTTCAGCTATGAAGTCGAGCGCGCCGTGCGCGCGCTCAATAACGCCAACCTGGCCATCTATCCGGTGGACGCGCGCGGCTTGATTGGCCCCGCCTTTGCGAACCCGAACCTGAGTGCCACGCGCGGGGGTATGCCTGGCCGCGGGGGCGTGCCGAGGACCATCACTCTTTCCCCCAGCCGCGCGAATTTCGACACGATGAACATCCTCGCCGACCGCACCGGAGGCCGCGCGTATTACAACACGAACGACATCCGGGGCTCGATTCGCCGCGCGATTGACGACTCGCGCGTCGCGTACATGCTGGGCTACTACCCCACGCACCGGGATTGGGACGGAAAATTCCGCGAGATCAAGGTGAAGGTGAACCGCCCCGGCCTCGAGCTCCGTTCCCGGCGCGGCTATTTCGCCTTTCCCGAAAAGAAGCTCGATCCAAAGCAAGTCCAGGCCGTGCTCCGCGAAGCCGTCTCCAGCCCGCTGGACGCCACCGACCTCGGCCTGACCGTCCGCGTCACGCCCGTGGAAATTCCCGGCATGCGGCAAGTGAAGACGGAGTTCAACGTCGCGCAACGCGACCTGACGCTCAACATCGACGGGGATCGCTGGGTGGGCGCGATCGACGTCCTCTTCGTGCAGTTCTCGCCGGAGGGCAAGGCTCTGAAGAGCGACATGAAGACGGTCGGGATGAACCTGACACAGGCAAAATACAATCAGGTGAAGCAGGTGGGAGCGATCTTCACACTCGACGAGCCCATCGTGGACGGCGCCGGGCAACTCCGGGTGGTTGTCCGCGACACCACGTCCGGCTCACTCGGCTCCGTCAGCGTTCCGCTCGAGAAACTCTTCGGCCAGCCTCCAGCCGGTTCCCCGCGTTAGCGCCAGGCCGCAGCGGCGGGCGCAACCGCAGCGAGCACCTCGTCCACTTCGCGCTTCTGCGCGTCGGTCAGAGGAAGAAACGGCATGCGCGCCGGGCCACCGTAGTAGCCCACGTGGTCCATCGCATACTTCAGCCCCGGGATGCCGAGCTCCGCGACAAACTTCAGCGTCGGACGCAGCGCGCGCTGTTGCAGCGTGCGCGCCCGCGCGGCATCACCGGACCCCGCCGCCTCATACAACTCCACGCAAAGCTCCGGTAGCGCGCAAGCGAGCGCCAGGATGCCTCCCACGGCGCCCATGGCCAGCGACGGGTACAGCGTCGTGGCCGAGCCCACGAGCGTCTGGAATTCAACCGGCGCGGCGTGGATGATTTCGGAGACCCGCTGGACGTTCCCCGAGCTTTCCTTGATGCCCATGATGTTCGGATGCTCCGCCAGGCGTGCCACGAGCTTCGCCTCGACCGCGACGCCGGTGAACTGCGGCACCGAGTAAAGCAGGATCGGCATCTTCGCCGCGTCCGCTACGCGCCGGTAATGTTCGAAATGCGCATCCGGCGTCATCTGGCCCTTGTAGTAGTACGGCGTCTTCACGAGCGCCGCGTGGTAGCCCAGCGCGGCGGCGCGATTGGTGCGGTCGATGGTCTCCGCGGTCGAATCCACCCCCGTGCCCGCAATCAGGATCTTGCCGAGCGCCGCAGCCTGCGCGACCGCTTCCCACACCTGCTCGACCTCGCGCCGCGTCAACAGCACCGATTCGCCCGTCGAGCCGGTGGCCACGTAGCCCGCCAGGCGCGTCGCGTTGTACTTGGCGACATTCTCGCGCAGCCGGTCGAGCGCGAGGGCGCCTTCGCCGGCGAAGGGCGTGGTGAGCGGCGGAAAGATTCCATGGAGTTTCATGGCTGCTTTCTAACGCACGTTCGTGAGGCGGTCAGCCCTCGAACACGCCGATAGCCCGAAGAGCCAATCAATCGCCGGGCGACGCTTGCCGCTCCGCCTTGGCCCGCGCTCCGTGGAGATCCTGCAGCGCCGCGACTTCGAACACCTGTTCGTGCAGCGCGCGGATGCCCTGCGCCGCGGCGCGCGCGGCAGAAAGCGTGGTAATGCAGGGCACGCCGTAGCGGATGGCCGCGCGGCGGATGGATTTCTCGTCATAGAACGACTCGCGGCCGAGCGGCGTATTGATGATCAGGTCCACCTTGCCTGTCTTCACCAGGTCCACGATGTTCGGCCGGCCTTCGTTGACTTTGTACACGGCTTCGGCCTCGACGCCGGCCGCGCGCAGCGCCGCCGCCGTGCCGCGCGTGGCAACCATGCGGAAGCCCACAGCGGCCAACTCCTGCCCCAGCGCGGCGACGTGCCGTTTGTCGCGGTCGCTGACGCTGATGAACACCACGCCCTTGCGCGGGAGCTTTTGCCCGGCGGCGAGCTGCGCCTTGGCGAACGCGTGGCCGAAGCTCTTTGCGATGCCCATCACTTCGCCCGTCGAACGCATTTCCGGGCCCAGGATCGTGTCCACGCCGCGAAACTTGTTGAACGGGAACACGGGCGACTTCACGGCATAGTAATCGCGCACGGCGAGCTCCGCGACGCCGTTGCTCTCGAGCACTGGCAGATTCATCTCGCGCAGTTTGCGGCCCGTCATCAGCCGCGCCGCAACTTTGGCCAGCGGCACACCGGTGGCCTTGCTGACGTAGGGCACGGTGCGCGACGCGCGCGGGTTCACTTCGAGCACGTACACGGTGTCGCGCTGGATGGCGTATTGCACGTTCATCAGGCCCACCACCTGAAGCGCCTCGGCGAGCCGCTTGGTGTATTCACGGATGCGCTGAAGCACGGCGGGAGTGAGCGTCACCGGCGGCAGCACACACGACGAATCGCCGGAATGCACTCCCGCTTCTTCGATGTGCTCCATGATGCCGCCGATGATGACCGTATCGCCGTCGGCGAGCGCGTCCACGTCCACTTCCGTGGCGTCCTCGAGGAACTCGTCGATCAACACCGGCTTGGCCGGGCCCATCAGCGCGGCCTGGGCGACGTATTCCTGCACCGTTTCCAAATCGTAGGCGATCACCATCGCGCGGCCGCCGAGCACGTAGCTGGGGCGCACGAGCACCGGCAGCCCGATCTCCGCGGCCACGCGGGCCGCTTCTTCCGGCACGAGCGCCGTGCCGTTGCGCGGCTGCGGGATCTTTATCTCATCGAGGAGCCGACCGAAACGCCGGCGGTCTTCGGCGAGGTCGATCGATTCCGGCGCGGTGCCGATGATCGGCACGCCGTTGCGCTTCAGCTCCATCGCCAAGTTCAGCGGCGTCTGCCCGCCGAACTGCACGATCACGCCCTGCGGCTTTTCGCGTTCGATGACGGCGAGCACGTCTTCGAGCGTCAGCGGTTCGAAGTACAAGCGGTCGGAAGTGTCGTAGTCGGTCGACACGGTTTCCGGGTTGCAGTTAATCATCACCGTCTCGAAGCCGTCTTCGCGCAGCGCGAACGACGCGTGGCAGCAGCAGTAATCAAACTCAATTCCCTGCCCGATGCGGTTCGGCCCGCTGCCCAGGATGGCGATCTTCGGCCGGTCGACGGGGTCGGCTTCGTCTTCGTCCTCGTAGGTCGAGTAGAGGTAGGGCGTGAACGACTCGAACTCTGCGGCGCAGGTGTCCACACGCTTGAACACGGGCGCTATGCGCTGCTTCCCGCGCTGCAGACGCACGGCGGCGGACGTGGTGTTCCAGATTTGGGCGAGCTGCTCGTCGCTCAGGCCGCTGCGCTTGGCTTCGCGCAGAATTTCCGGCGAAACCGTTTCCAGGGTGACTCGCGCCGCGCGGCGCGTCACCGCAACGATTTCTTCCATCTGACGCACGAACCACGGGTCGATTTTGGTGATGTCGGCGACCTCCGATGCGGCGAGGCCGCGCTCGAGCGCGACCAGCAACCAGTGGATGCGGTCCGGACGCGGCGTGGCAAGTTTCTCGCGCAGGAGCGAAACCGGAGTTTCCGCCGGGGCGCGCCACGGCGCGTGCGGCTCGAGCGAGCGGATGCCCTTGTTGAGCGCCTCTTTGAACGTGCGCCCGATGGCCATCACTTCCCCGACCGACTTCATCTGTGTGCCAAGCGTGGGGTCCGCGCCCGCAAATTTCTCGAACTGCCACTTGGGGATCTTCACCACGACGTAGTCAATCGTGGGCTCGAAGCAGGAGGGCGTCTTGCGCGTAATGTCGTTGGGGATCTCATCGAGCGTCATGCCTACGGCCAACCGCGCGGCAATTTTTGCAATCGGAAAGCCCGTGGCCTTGGACGCCAGCGCCGAGCTGCGCGAGACCCGCGGGTTCATCTCGATCACCACCATGCGTCCCGTGGCCGGTTCGATGGCAAACTGAATATTCGATCCGCCTGTCTCGACGCCCACTTCGCGGATCACGGCCGCAGCAGCGTCGCGCATGCGCTGGTATTCCTTGTCGGTTAGCGTCTGCGCGGGGGCGACGGTAATCGAATCACCGGTGTGCACGCCCATGGGGTCGAAATTCTCGATCGAGCAGATCACCACGAAGTTGTCGCGGAAGTCGCGCATCACCTCGAGCTCGAATTCCTTCCAGCCGAGCAGGGATTCTTCGACCAGCGCTTCGTGCACGGGGCTGACATCGAGCGCGTGCGCGATGCCTTCGGCGAATTCCTCGCGGTTGTAAGCGATCGAGCCGCCTGTGCCGCCCAGCGTGAACGACGGGCGAATCACCACCGGGTAGCCGAGCTGGGCGGCCAGCTTCAGCGCGTCCTGGACGTTGTTCACCAGCGCCGAAGCGGGAACGTCGAGGCCCACCTTGCGGCAGGCGTCCTTGAACCACAGCCGGTCTTCCGCCACTTTGATCGCGCGCAGGGACGCGCCGATCAGTTGCACGCCATGCCTTTCGAGGACTCCGCCTTCGGCGAGCTCTACCGCCAGGTTCAAGCCCGTCTGGCCGCCGACGGTGGGGAGCAGCGCGTCGGGCTTCTCTTTGGCGATGATTTGCTCGATGTATTCTTTGCTGAGCGGCTCAATGTACGTGCGCTCGGCGATTTCCGGGTCGGTCATGATCGTCGCCGGGTTCGAGTTGACCAGAACGACCTGGTAGCCCTCGGCGCGCAGCGCTTTGCACGCCTGCGTGCCCGAGTAGTCGAACTCGCACCCCTGGCCGATGACAATCGGCCCGGAGCCGATAATCAGGATTTTCTTGATGTCCGTCCGCTTCGGCATCAGATCGTCCGGCCGTGCATGCCCATCGAGCCCCGGCGCAGCGTCCCTGAGAATTTGAATTCCTTCATCATGTCCGTGAACTGCCGGAACAAATAGTGCGAGTCGTGCGGCCCCGGCGAGGCCTCGGGGTGGTACTGCACGCTGAAGAGCGGCAGAGAGCGGTGCCGCATGCCCTCGTTCGTGCCGTCATTGAGATTGACGTGCGTGATCTCGACGTCGCTCGCGGGCAGCGAATCGGGGTCCACGGCAAAGCCATGGTTCTGCGCCGTGATCTCCACGCGGTTGGACACCAGGTTCTTCACCGGATGGTTTCCGCCGTGGTGGCCGAACTTCAGCTTGAACGTGCGCCCGCCGAGCGCCAGTCCGCAGATCTGGTGCCCCAGGCAAATACCGAAGATGGGCACGTGCCCCAGAAGCTTGCGGATGCTTTCGATGGCGTAGGTTACCGGCTCGGGGTCGCCCGGGCCGTTGGAAAGAAAAACGCCGTTGGGCTTCAGCGCGAGAACATCTTCCGCTGAAGTTTTGGCCGGAACGACCGTGACGTCGCAATTGTGGTCCACGAGCAGCCGCAGGATGTTCTGCTTGATGCCGAAGTCGTAGGCCACCACGCGGAAGCGTTCCGCCTCAGCATGTGCGGCGGCCTCGCCCATTTCTTCGCGCCAGGGCATCGCCGCCAGCTCAATCGAGTTCTTCGTCCACTCGTAGCGCTCTGCGCACGTCACGCGGCTCGCCAGCTCGAGGCCTGCCATCGTCGGTAGCGCGCGCGCTTCGGCGATGAGTTTTTGCGCTGGCGTGCCGTCCGTGGCCACGACGCCGCGCAGCGCGCCGACCTTGCGGATGTGCCGGACAAGCGCGCGCGTATCAATGTCCCAGATGACGGGGATGCCGTGCCGCACGAGGTATTCCTGCGCGGTTTCCGTCGAGCGCCAGTTCGAAGCCAGCGAGGAAAACTCGCGCACAATCAGCGCCTCGATATACGGCCGCGCAGATTCCTCGTCGTCAAGGTTTGCGCCGACGTTGCCGATGTGCGGATAGGTGAGGCAGACGATCTGGCCGGAGTAGCTGGGGTCGGTGAAGACTTCCTGGTAACCGGTGAGGCTGGTATTGAAAACGACTTCGCCGCCGCGGCGGGTGCGAGCGCCCGCCGCGCGCCCGTTAAAGGTTCGCCCGTCCTCGAGCGCGAGCGCAGCGGGGCGTGCGGGGTTTTCGGTCAGTTCGTCCTCCCGGTTCCGTCATTTCAGGCGGTCGGCAAAAGCTGGGATCGTGCCAAATCGTTCGACGGGCCAGTAGGCAAACACAGCCTTGCCGTAGATGTAGCGGTTGGGCACGGAGCCGAAGACGCGCGAGTCGTTCGAGCTCACGCGATGGTCGCCCATCACAAAGTATTCGTCCGAGGGCACGCGCACCGGCCCGTAGGTCGTGAAGTCGGCGTACGGGGGCGGCACGTACGGCTCGTCGAGCCCCTTGCCGTTGACGTACACGCGCCCCTGGCGGATCTCGATCATCTCGCCCGGCAAGCCGACGACGCGCTTGATGAACGATTTCGAGCGGTCGAGCGGATACCAGAACACGACCACGTCGCCGCGCTCGATGGGCGTGAAACTATAAACAAATTTGTTGATGAAGATGCGTTCCTGGTCGAAGAGCAGCGGAGCCATGCTCGTGCCCTCGACCTTCACCGGCTGGTAGAGGAAAACGATGATGACCATCGCGAGGCCGAGCGCGAGCAGGAGATCTCGCGCCCAAACGCGAAGCTCGCGGCGAAGAGAGCCTCTGCCCGCGGGGGGCGGCGCTTCGTTTGCGTTGACCGGTTGGTCCATCTTGAATTAGGACGCCTCTTTTATATCACGCCGCTGCGCGCGCCGCCAACGGCGATTTCGTGCGGCTCACCATTTCGATGCGTGTACGGCAAGAAACGGTTTCATTCATCCCCCTCGCCGCTTGCGGGCTGTGGTCCGGGGTGGCACAATCCGCAGCTTCGGCTCTCCCTCATTCGCGCAGCCAACGCCATGCCCGAACGCGTCGCTCTGATCATCCCGGCTTTGAACGAAGAGGAGACCATCGGTCTCACGCTGGATGGACTTCGCGGGCAACCGCTCGCGCAAATCATCGTCGCCGACAATGGCTCGACCGATCGCACGGCACAGGCGGCACGCGCGCACGGCGCACAGGTGGTGCAGGAGCCGCGTCGCGGCTACGGGCAGGCCTGCCTGGCCGGAATCGCTGCGCTCGAGGCCGGAATTTCCATTGTTGTCTTCATGGACGGCGACGCCAGCGACGATCCCGCCGACCTTCCGCACCTGCTCGCGCCGATCGAGCGCAGCGAAGCAGACCTTGTCATCGGCTCGCGCGTCCGCGGACGGTGCGAGCCGGGCGCGCTGACGCCGCAGCAGCGCTTCGGCAACCGCGTTTTCACGTTTCTGCTGCGGATACTCTTCGGCGCCCGTGCAACCGACCTCGGCCCGTTTCGCGCCATTCGCCGCGCGGCGCTGGACCAGCTGGGCATGGCGGACACAAACTATGGCTGGACCATCGAGATGCAGATCAAGGCCGCGCGAAAGGGCCTGCGCGTCGCGGAGATTCCCGTGAACTACCGGAAGCGCCGCGGCGGGAAAGCGAAAGTCGCGGGGAGTTTGCGGGGGAGTATCTTCGCCGGCGCGAAGATCTCGTGGATCGTGCTGCGCTACTGGCTCAAGAAATAACCGCGGGCGCTATTGGACCTTGCCGTAGTCGAACAGGTGGATGTCTTTGCTGATGCCGAAGGTGAAGCCCGTGTGCGGGTCAATCTTCGTCAGGCCGGCGATGCCCGCGACGTCCCACTGAAACCCGCCGAAGAAAAGCTGGAAGCCCAGCCGCGCCTGCGACCGGCTCTCCGTCCCGACCAGGCATGGTAGCGGCAGTTGACAATCCGCGTTGATGGTCTGCGTGGAGTGGCGTCCGGCCACTTCGCCGACGAGATTCACGCGGCGATGCAGCGGGTAGAGGAACGCGCCGCCATAGATAAGCACGTCGTTCTGCGTGAACTTCGCGTTCGGCGCTTGCAGAATGGCCAGGCCGAGGTTACCCATCAGGTTCAGCTTGCCGAAATGCTTCTCCAGGATGAACACGGCGAAGACATCCGTGGTGTTCAGGCCGATCCCGCGTGACTGGTTCGAATTGGGCATCTGGAAGCCGAAGCGCATCGCGAAGGAAGGCCGGCGCCCCGACTCGCCGAAGAAGCGCACCTTGGTGACGAGCGAGAAATCGCCTGTGTCGTTCGTCGAGCGCGCTCCGCTCAGCTCGAGCGGCACGAACGAAGCGCCCTGCTTCTTGATGTCGAGGAAATGCCGCACCGTGCCTTCGAGCTGCACCTCGATCATCTTCCCCACGCCGAAGCGCACTGCCACCACGCCCACCGACGTCAGGTCGCCCGAAAGCCCCGAGAGCGGGAAATCCACGTTCTGCAGAAAATCGAAGCCCACTTCGACGCGCATCGTGCCCGGCGCGAGGATTTCGGCGTCGGCGGTGCGCAGCGGGCGGTTTTGCGCGGCGCATGGAATGGCGCCAAGCAGGAGCGCTGCGCAGAGGAGTTGAGCCACTCTTTGCATTCGAGACCGGCTAATCCTAAATCATGGCGCGCC
>Ga0184633_10001169_pt1 | contig 10703 bp, 8 predicted proteins | sample PLM31_170_b1_FD_133156 | JGI IMG/M metagenome (GOLD analysis project Ga0184633, IMG submission 133156) | Groundwater sediment microbial communities from an aquifer in East River, Colorado, USA - PLM3-1_170_b1 | ecosystem: Environmental > Terrestrial > Soil > Riparian zone | place: USA: East...
ACCGGGACTCGCCGGCCATGCCTTCGGCAACCTCCTCATCGCGGCCATGAGCGGCATCGAGGAGGACTTCGAGGAGGGGGTCCGCCAGGTGAACCGCGTCCTCGCCGTGCGCGGGCAGGTCATCCCGGCGAGTGCTCGTCCGCTCACCCTGCACGCCCACCTGGAGGACGGCAGCCAGGTGGACGGCCAGTCGCTGGTCGCGCGGGCACGGGACATCGAGCGCGTGTGGATCACACCGGGGACGCCGCCCGCCTGCGCGGACGCGGTCGAGGCGATCCTTGCCGCCGACATCGTGGTCATCGGTCCTGGAAGCCTGTACACGAGTCTCCTGCCGAGCCTGCTCGTTCCCGCCATCGGCGATGCCGTGCGCCGCGCCCCGGGGCTGGTCCTCTACGCCTGCAACGTGGCCACCCAGATGGGCGAGACGGACGGCTACGACCTTGCGGCTCATTACCTGGCCCTGGAGCGCCATGCCGGCCCGGGCATCGCCGACGTCGTGCTCGGGAACAGCGCCCTCGATGCTCCGCGGGCGCCCGGGGACCCCACCGCCCCGGTCCGCCTGGCCTGGCCGCCCGAGCTCAGCCTGAGGACGGTGTCCGGCGTCGGGGGGCCCGCGCTGCCCGAGGTCGCGCTCGTGCTCAAGGACATCGTCGACCCCCACAACGCGCACTTCCACGCCCCCGAGCGGCTGACCGCGGCCATCCTGGAGATCGCCGAGCGATACGCCCCACGGCGCGCCGTGCCGGCCGCGGCCCGTACGGCGTGATTCCCTCGCGCGCGGAGCGCGAGCTGGTCACCGAGATCCGCGCCGAGCTGGCGGCGATCGCTCCCCACCGCTCGTGCTGCCGGCTCGCCGAGGCGGCGGCCTTCGCCGGGTTCGCCTGGCGGGCCGCGCCGGCGCGCCAGGCCCCCCTCGTGCGCACCGCGCTGCGGCTCGGGTACCGACCGGGCGATGATGTCCCGCCCTGGCTCTGGGACGGGAGTGCGGGACACTGCCGGGTGGCCTACCTGCGCGGCCTGTTCCTTGCCCGCGGGTCGCTCAGCCTGGCCGATGGGCGGGTTCACCTGGAGTTCGTTGTCGAGCCCGGCGAGGCCGAGGGACTGGCGCAGCGGCTGCGCACGATGGGCCTGCCCGCGTCGGTGCGCATGCGCCGCAGGCGTGGCGTGGTGACCTGGAAGAGCGCCGAGACCGTCGGCACGTTCCTGCGCATGACGGGGGCCGGAACCTCCACCCTCGACCTCGAGGCGCGCCGGGTCGCCCGGTCCCTGCGCGGGGAGCTGAACCGCCTGCTCAACGCCGAAGCGGCCAATCTCGGGCGCACGGTCGACTCGGCCGCGCGCCAGCTCGAGGCGATCGCGCAGCTCGGCGCCGACGGCAGGCTGGCCGCACTGCCGGCGGACGGGCAGGCGGTCGCGGGGGCCCGGCGCGACGCGCCCGACGCAAGCCTCGGCGAGCTGGCGGAGGCCACGGGGCTTCATCGCTCGACCGTCCAGCGCGAGCTGCGGCGCATCGAGCGCCTGGCCGCGGACGGGGCGGCCGCCCGCGCTCGTCCGACCGTGCCGCTGCGTCGTGAGACCGCCCTCGGCGGGCCGATATGATGGCCGCCGTGCGCCCCGTCATCGTGGCCGGCAACTGGAAGATGCACACGACGCCCGGCGATGCAGGAGAGCTGGCCGCGGCGATCGCCGCCCTCATCGACGAGCCGTCCGTGACGCGGGTGATCTGTCCTCCGTTCGTCGCCCTCGCGGCGGTCGGTGAGGCGCTCGCCGGCAGCGGCATCGAGGTCGGCGCCCAGGACGTCCACCACGAGGTGAGCGGGCCGTTCACCGGGGAGATCTCGGCCCCCATGCTCCAGGGACTGGCCACCTGGGTCATCTGCGGCCACTCGGAGCGCCGGCGCGATGCCTGCGAGACGGACGAGCGGATCGGCCGCAAGGTCGCCCGCGCCCTGGAGCATGGCCTGCGACCGATCCTCGCCGTCGGGGAGCGTCTCGAGGAGCGCGAGGCGGGTGCGGCCGAACGGGTGGTGCGCGTGCAGCTCGAGGGCGCACTGGCGGCCGGCGACATCGAGGCCTCCGATCGGCTGGTCATCGCGTACGAGCCGGTGTGGGCGATCGGCACCGGGCGCACCGCGCACGGCAGCGACGCGGCTGCCATGGCGGAGCTCATCCGGTCCACGCTGGCGGAGGCCGGGTGGGGGAGCGACGCCGGCGCCGTGCCAGTCCTCTACGGTGGCAGCGTCACGGCCGCCAACATCGGCGAGTTCCTTTCCCAGCCGGCGCTCGACGGCGCCCTCGTCGGGGGGGCGAGCCTGAAGCCCGACGAGATGGCCGGCATCGTCGCCCGGGCGGCCCTCACGGCACGCGCGCGGCAGGCGGCGACGACCGGCGCGCGGAGGAGCGCATGAAGGACGGAGCAGCGCGGACGGTGATCATCCTCGGCGCCGCCGGCCGCGATTTCCACGACTTCAACGTCGTGTTCCGCTCCGACCCGCGCTACCGGGTGGTGGCCTTCACAGCGGCCCAGATCCCGGACATCGAGGGTCGCCGCTATCCTCCCGAGCTGGCCGGGCCGCTCTACCCGGAGGGCATCCCGATCGTCCCCGAGGCCGCGCTCGAGCGCACGATCGCCGAGGCCGGCGGGATCGACGAGGTCGTCTTCGCATACAGCGACGTCCCCCACCTCCACGTCATGCACGAGGCTTCGCGCGCGCTCGCCGCGGGCGCGGACTACGTCCTCCTCGGCCCGCGCAGCACGATGTTGAAGAGCAGCCGGCCGGTCGTCGCCATCGGAGCGGTGCGCACGGGCGCGGGGAAGAGCCAGACCACGCGCCACGTGGCCACCCTCCTCAAGGAGCTGGGCCGGCGCGTCGTCGTGGTGCGCCACCCGATGCCCTATGGCGATCTGCGCGCGCAGGTGCGCCAGCGCTACGCGACGTACGAGGACCTCGATCGCCACGAGGCGACCATCGAGGAACGCGAGGAGTACGAGCCGCACCTCGAGCGCGGTCACGTCGTCTACGCCGGCATCGACTACGAGCAGATCCTGCGCGCGGCGGAGAAGGAAGCCGACGTCATCCTGTGGGACGGCGGCAACAACGACTTCCCGTTCATCCGGCCGGACCTCTTTGTCGTCGTCGTCGATCCCCTGCGCGCCGGCCACGAGACGTCGTACCACCCCGGCGAGACGAACCTGCGCCTGGCCGACGTGCTCGTCGTCAACAAGGTCGACTCGGCCAGTGAGGAGCAGCTTGCCGCCGTTCGCAAGAGCATCGCGCGGCTCAATCCGGGGGCGACCCTGATCCTGGCCCGCTCGCTCGTGACCGTCGACGACCCCGATGCCGTGCGCGGCAAGCGGGTAGTCGTCGTCGAAGACGGGCCGACCCTCACCCACGGTGAGATGAGCTACGGCGCCGGTGTGGTCGCCGCCCAGCGCTATGGGGCCAGCGAGATCGTCGATCCGCGTCCCTACGCCGTCGGCTCGATCCGCGATACGTTCGCGCGCTGGCAGCACCTCGACCGGCTCATCCCGGCGATGGGCTACGGGGAGCGCCAGATCGCCGAGCTGGAAGAGACCATCAACGCCGTCCCGGCGGACCTCGTGCTCGTCGGTACGCCCATCGATCTGCGGCGGGTCATGCGTCTCGACAAGCCGTCCCTGCGCGTGCGCTACGAGCTCGACGAGATCGGCGAGCCCAACCTGAAGGGCATCCTGGAGCGCTTCGTCGCCGACCGCGTCCCGGTGTGACGGTCCGGGCCGGGGAGACGCCCGCGCGGGCCGAGGGCCGCCCGCGGCCCCTCGTCCTCGTCGTCATGGACGGCTTCGGCGTCTCCGACGACCGGCGCGCGAACGCGATCCTTGCCGCCCGGATGCCAGCGTGGGACGCCCTGCTGGCCCGCTGGCCGCACTCGCTCATCGGCGCGTCGGGCGAGGACGTCGGCCTGCCCGCCGGGCAGATGGGCAACAGCGAGGTCGGCCACCTCAACCTGGGAGCGGGCCGCAAGGTGCTCCAGGACCTCCCTCGCATCGACCGCGCGATCGAGGATGGCTCGTTCTTCACCAACGACGCGCTGGCCGCCGCCGCGCGGCACGCCGCCGCCGCGGGGAAGCGCCTCCATCTCGTCGGGCTCATCGGGCCCGGTGGCGTCCATGCCAACGATCGTCACGCCGTCGCCGTCGCGCGGCTCGCCCACTCGCTCGGCGCCACCGACGTGGCGCTCCACGCCCTGCTCGACGGTCGCGACACCCCTCCGCGCTCGGCCGGGGGCTTCATCGCGGACCTCGAGGCGCGCCTCGACGATGCACATCCCGGGGCCCGCATCGCCACCGTCGGCGGGCGCTACTTCGCCATGGACCGTGACCGGCGCTGGGAGCGCACGAAACGCGGCTATGACGCCATCGTGCATGGGCAGGGGCTGCGGGCCGCAACCGCCGAGTCGGCGGTCGCGGCCGCCTACGAGCGCGGGGAGGGCGACGAGTTCGTCCAGCCGACGGTCATCGAGGGCGGCGACGGCACGGTCGGCGATGGGGACGCGCTCGTCCACTGCAATTTCCGGGCCGACCGGGCGCGCCAGCTGGTCCACGCGCTCGTGGAGCGCGAGTTCGGCGACTTCGCCCGCGGCGATCCCCCGCGCGACCTGTTCGTGGTCACGATGACCGGCTACGAGAAGAAGCTGACCGTTCGGGTCCCCTTCCCGCCGGACCGGATCCTCGCCCTCGCGTAGGCGTTCTCCTTGTGGGGCTGGCGTCAGTTCCACGTGGCGGAAACCGAGAAGTACGCGCACGTGACGTATTTCTTCAACGGTGGCATCGAGCAGGCGTGGCCGGGCGAGGAACGCCTCCTCGTGCCCAGCCCGAAGGTCGCCACGTATGACCTCCTGCCCGAGATGGGCGCGCCGGGTATCACCGATGCGCTGGTCGAGGCGATCCGGGGCGAGGCGTACGACTTCGTCGTGGCCAACTACGCCAACCCGGACATGGTCGGGCACACGGGGGTGTGGGAGGCCTCGGTGCGCGCGCTCGAGACGGTGGACGAGTGTCTCGAGCGGGTCGTCGGGGCCGTCGCGGCGGTCGATGAGCGGAGGAGAGTCGCGGGCGGGGCCGTCATGGCGGTCACGGCAGATCACGGGAACGTGGACGAGCTGCGGGACCCGGAAGGCCGCCCGGTCACGGCGCATTCGCTCAACCCCGTGCCGCTCGTCATCGCCGGCAGCCCCGTGGCCGGGCGGGCCCTTCGCGATGGGATCCTGGCCGACGTCGCGCCCACGCTGCTCGACCTCGTGGGGCGCTCGCCACTCCCCGGGATGACCGGTCACTCGCTGCTCCGCTGAGGCGCTGTGCTATCCTCGGTCGCCCGCCAGGGAGGCTCCCCAAGCATGAACCCCGTCATGGCCGCCGGACAGATCCTCGTGAGCATCGCGCTCATGCTCTCGATCCTCCTGCAGGCGCGCGGGGCGGGCCTGTCGGGCACGTTCGGTGGCGACTCGGCCGTCTACCGGAGCCGCCGCGGGATCGAGAAGCGCCTCTTCCAGTTCACCATCGTGCTGGGCGTCCTCTTCGTCATCTTCTCGCTGGCGAACCTCACCCTCTCGACGATCTGACGCCCCGATGGTGGGGACCCCGGGGGCCGTCCTGAGCGGCCGTGATCGGCGCGTCGTCCTCTTCGGAGTGGTGGTCCTGGGGATCCTCGGGGCCGCCGTCCTCGTCTCGTCGGGCGGTCCCACCGGCCTGTCGGGCGCGAGCAGCTCCCCGGGGCAGGAGACGCTCGTCGAAGGGATCGTCGGGCGGGCCACCTCCATCAACCCGCTGATGCCCCAGAACGCGGCCGATCTCGACCTGATCGCCCTGGTCTTCAGCGGCCTGACCCGCTCGTTCCCCGACGGGAGCCTGGGAGCCGACCTGGCCGAGAGCTGGACGATCTCGCCGGACGGCACGGTCTACACGTTCACGCTGCGGGCAGGCGCGACCTGGCACGACGGCCGGCCGGTGACGGCGGATGACGTCGTCTTCACGGTCCTCACGATCCAGGCCCCCGACTACGAGGGACCGCTGCGCGCGTCGTGGCGCTCGGTGCGCGTCGAGAAGCTCGACACGCGAACGGTGCGCTTCACCCTTGCCGAGCCTCTCGGGGCGTTCCTCCAGGCGACGACCCTGCCGATCGTGCCCGCCCACCTGCTCGTCGGGGTGCCCGTCGCATCGCTGCGCGATGCGGTCTTCAATCGCCGGCCGGTCGGCAGCGGACCTTATCGCCTCGTGCGCCTCGGCTTCGACGAGGCCGAGCTGGAGTTGGCTCGCCCGCCCGTCGCGAGCGGGGCGGAAGGCGACCCGAGCGTGGGAGCCGAGGGCGGTCTCGGCGGGTCCATCGCGCGCATCGTGGTGCGCTTTCATGCCGACGGTGGATCGCTCGCGCGGGCCTACCGGGCGGGTCTCGTCCACACCGCCGCGGGCCTCCTTCCGAAGGAGGCCCTCGAGCTCGAGACGCTGCCGGGGACCGTCGTGCTCCGCTATCCGTCGACCACGCTGACCGCGATCGTGGCCAACATGCACCCCGGGCACCGCACGTTCGCCGCCGTGGAGACGCGCCGCGGTCTGCTTCGTGCGCTCGACCGCGACGCGATGGTCACGGGTCTCTTCGGGGGCGCCGCCGAGCGCGCCGATTCGCCGATCTCACCCGAGTCGTGGGCCTACGACGCGGAGAGCACGACCGTCTACGAATATGATCGGACCGCCGCGAGCGACGACTTGAAGAAGGCGGGCTGGACGCGCGGCAGCCTGGGCTGGAGATCGAAGAGCGGGGACGCCGTGGCGTTCGGGGTGGCCACCATCGACGCCGCGACCGACCCGCTCGCGAACGCCCTGGCCCACGAGATCGCCTCCGCGTGGACGTCGGCTGGCCTCACTGTCACGGTCGTCGAGTACAGCGCCGATGGCTTCGTCGGCCAACTCGTGCGCGGTAACTTCGATCTCGCTCTGCTCGACGTGAACATGGGCCTCGACCCGGATGTCTTCCCCCTCCTCACGTCCAGCCAGGCGGTAGAAGGGGGGTCGAACGTCGGCGGCTATCAGAGCGCCCGGCTGGACCGCCTCCTGAAGGCGGCGCGCCTGGGCATCGACCGCGAGGCGCGCACGGCCGCCTTCGCCGCGTTGCAGAAGGCCCTGACGGAGGACCTGCCCATCCTGCCCGTCGCCTTCGTCAACGAGCTCTACGTGGTCCGTGCCGCGGTCGTGGGACCGGGCGCACGGCTCATCGCCGACCGGCCGGGGCGATTCTGGGATGTGCTAACATGGCGTCTCGCCGACGGTCGAGCAGCCGCGTCGCCGTAGCCGCGTAGCCATAGCAAGGTCCCCGCGCCGAGGTGGCGGAACAGGTAGACGCGCTAGCTTCAGGAGCTAGTGCCCGCAAGGGCGTATGGGTTCGACTCCCTTCCTCGGTACCACCCTCGACGAGGAACCCGCGCGCGACCTCGACCAGCGCACTGCCCAGGTGGCGGAATTGGTATACGCGTACGTTTGAGGGGCGTATGAGGCAACTCATCCGGGTTCAAGTCCCGGCCTGGGCACCACATCCCTGCACGCGGCTCGGGCTCCCGGGCGGTTAGCTCAGCTGGTCAGAGCGCCTCGCTTACACCGAGGAGGTCAGGGGTTCGAGCCCTCTACCGCCCACCAGCACCTGCAACTGAACTGCAAGGCCGGCCCGATCGATGCCGGCGTGGAGGCCCCGATCCAGGGTTCGACGCTCGCCGAGCTGGTCGCCCAGGTCGCCCTGGAGGCGGCCGGCGAGGTGGACCTGGCGGACATCCTCTCGGCGGCCCTCAAGCGCCTCGCCGGTCTGGTGCCCTTCACGGGTGGCTCCATCGCCTTGGTCCACGGCGATGAACTGGTCGTCCGCGCGGCGATCGGACCATTTGCCGAGGAGGCGCTGAAGCAACGCCTGGCCCGCGGCGACTCGGTGAGCTGGCAGATGATCAGGTCGCGCCGTGCGCGCCGGATCGACGATCTTGTCGCCGCCGGGTTGCGCGTCCACCCTGGCCGCGGCGGGCTCACCCTCCGCTCATGGCTCGCGGCGCCGCTGGTCCGCAAAGGGGCCGCGATCGGGCTGCTGGAGGTCGACTCGACGGAGCCGCACGCCTTCAACGATACCCACACCGACATCCTCCAGGCGGTGGCCAGGGCGCTGAGCGGACCGGTCGAGATCGCCAACTGGTACGAGGTCGAGAGCCGGGCGCTTGCCGAGTCCGAAGCGGCCCAGACGCGCCTCGCCTTCCTCGCCGACGCCGGCGAGATCCTCGCTTCTTCGCTCGACTACGAGGTGACCCTGGCGGGCATCGCCCGCCTGGCCGTCCCGCGTATCGCCGACTGGTGCGCCGTCGATCTGCTCGACCGGCCCGGGGGGTCGCGGCTCGTCGCCGTGAGCCACGTCGACCCGGAGCGCGTGCGCCTCGCGTATCGCCTGCGCGAGGAAGTGCCCATCGACCTGGAGTCCCCGCATGGCACCGGTGCCGTACTGCGGAGCGGCCGGTCCGAGCTCATCGGCGATCTCCCTGACGCGCTGCTCGCCGACGCCCTCAAGGGGAAGCCGGAGGTGCTCGAGGTCGTCCGTGATCTCGGACTGCGGTCGTCCATCACCGTCGCCCTCCGGGAAGGGGACCGAACCATCGGCGCGATCACCCTTGTGACCGCCGAGTCGGGCCGTCGCTTCGGACCCCCGGATCTCCGCCTCGCTGAGGAGCTCGCCCGCCGGGCCTCGCTCGCGGTCGGTAGCGCCCGGCTGTTCAGGGAGGCGTCGGAGGCCCGCCTGGCGGCTGAACAAGCGGCCTTGCGCAACGCACAGCTCCTCGGCATCACGGCGGCGCTCTCGACCGCGGTGACCCAGGAAGACGTCGCCCGCGCCGTCGTCGAGCGCGGCGTCGCCGCCCTCGGGGCGACGGCCGGGTGGGTCGCCCTTTACTCGGCCGACGGCCGAACGCTCGAGGTGCTGGCCCAGAAGGGCTCGTCTCCCGAGCAGCTCGCACGCTACGGCAGCCTGCCCGTCGATTCCCCCCTCCCCCTCGCCGTGGCCGCCCGCACCGGCGAGGCGCAATGGCTCACGCCCCTCGAGGAGGCGATCGAACGACATGCCGAGATCCGCACCGACCTCCAGGAGGCCTACGCCAAGGGCCGGCGAGCGCTGGCGGCCGTGCCGCTCGCTGTCGGGGGGCGCTCGATCGGTGCCATCGGCCTGAGCTTCGACGATCCGCGCGACGTCGAAGGTACGGACGCCGAGTTCCTGACCGCCCTGGCCCAGCAGTGCGCCCAGGCCCTTGAGCGCGCGCGCCTGTACGAGGCGGAACGCGACGCGCGGGAACGCGCTGAGAGGATCCAGTGGACGCTGCGCGCTCGAGAGCGCCAGCAGGCGGCGGTGGCCGCGTTGGGGCAGCAGGCGATCAGCGGGGGGCCGCTGAGAGAGGTCTTCCGCGCTGCGGCCGACGCCATCGTCCGGACGCTCGATACCGAGTTCGTGGAGATACTCGAGCTCCTCCCCGAAGGCAGGCGACTGCGCCTCGTCGCGGGGGCGGGCTGGCGCAAGGGGCTGATCGGGCGGGCGAAGGTCGACGCCGGCGCCGACTCTCAGGCCGGCTACACGCTCCTGTCGCGCGCCCCCGTGCTGGTCGAGGACCTCGCCACGGAGACGCGCTTCACCTCCCCGCGTCTTCTCCTCGAGCACGGCGTGAAGAGTGGGATGACGGTGCCCATCGGACGGGCCCCGGGGACCATCTGGGGGGTCCTGGGGTCCCTGACGGCGCGGCGCGCGTCCTTCACCGCGGACGACGTCAACTTCGTGCTGGCGGTCGCGAACGTGCTCGCGGCGGCCATCGAGCGGGAGCGGGCCGAGAAGGAGCGCGACCGGCTCGTCGAGGTCGAGCGTGAGGCCCAGCGGCGCCGCGAAGCATTCATCGGCGTCATGTCGCACGAGCTTCGCACCCCGATCACGACCATCTACGCCGGCGCCAAGTTCCTTGCCCGGGGCGGCCGCGGCGCCGCGAGACGCCAGGCCCGCCAGGAGGTGCTGGCCGACGTGCAGGCCGAATCGGAGCGCCTCTACCGGCTGGTCGAGGACCTCCTCGTCATCACCAGGGTGGAGCGGGGGCGCGTGGAGCCGGCGGGCGAGCCGCTCCTCCTCCAGCGCCTCCTGCCGCGCATGGCCGCGGCGGAACGGGCTGCCTCGCCACGGCTCCGCGTCGAGGTCGACGTGGCGGAGAGCCTGCCGACCGTACGGGGCGAGGAGACGTACGTCGAGCAGGTCGTACGCAACTTCCTGTCCAACGCGCGTAAGTACAGCCCCACCGGGGGCACGGTCCGGTTGACGGCCGAGGCGGCGGACGAGGAGGTCGTCGTGCGCGTCCTCGACGAAGGTCCGGCCTTCCCGGCCGAGGAAGGCGAGCGCCTCTTCGAGCTCTTCTACCGCTCGCCGACGACAGCCGAGCAGGCGAGCGGATCGGGGATCGGCCTCTTCGTCTGCCGCCACCTCATCGAAGCCATGGGCGGCCGGGTGTGGGCCCGTCCACGGCCCGAAGGCGGCGCCGAGTTCGGCTTCTCCCTGCCACGCGTCCCGGAGGACGAGGGCTAGATCCGCGGGGGCCCGTGGGCGCTCCGTATACTTCGGGCGAGCGGCCCGGCACGGGTCGCAGGAGGAGCGCCATGCCGACCACCGTGATCATCGCCT
>Ga0184633_10001170_pt1 | contig 10697 bp, 16 predicted proteins | sample PLM31_170_b1_FD_133156 | JGI IMG/M metagenome (GOLD analysis project Ga0184633, IMG submission 133156) | Groundwater sediment microbial communities from an aquifer in East River, Colorado, USA - PLM3-1_170_b1 | ecosystem: Environmental > Terrestrial > Soil > Riparian zone | place: USA: East...
ATCTCACGAAGAAGAGACCGGAAAAAAGTCTGACGGAATTCCATCCTCGTCCCGGCGGACGGAACAACGACGGTCGAATGACGATCCGGGCTCGTGGCAGTGGCCACAAGCGACTCTATCGTCTGGTTGATTTCAGGCGGGACAAAATGGGTATCCCGGCACGCGTGGTGGCCATCGAGTATGATCCGAACCGGTCGGCTCGGCTGGCCCTGCTTCATTACGCCGACGGGGAAAAGCGATATATTCTGGCGCCGCAGGGGCTGGCTCTACAAGAGACGGTCCAGTCCGGCCCGAACGCAGAGGTGAAGCCAGGCAATGCCCTGCCGCTGGCGAACATGCCGTTAGGGACCACGATCCATAACATCGAACTGAAACCCGGCAAAGGGGGGCAGCTCATCCGAAGCGCTGGGGGCTTCGCCCAAGTGATGGGGCGGGACGAATCCTATGTGCAGATCCGTCTGAAGTCCGGCGAGATGCGGCGCATCCTGGGGGCCTGCATGGCCACGGTGGGACAGGTCGGTAACCTGGATCATGCAAATGAGACCATCGGCAAAGCCGGGCGGTCTCGATGGCGAGGGCGGCGGCCGCATGTGCGGGGCGTGGCGATGAATCCCGTCGATCATCCTCATGGAGGAGGAGAGGGCAAGTCAGGGCAGGGGAATCCTCATCCCGTTTCTCCGTGGGGGCTGCCGACGAAAGGGTACAAAACACGGAAAAACAAATCGACGGACAAGTTCATTGTCGCGCGGCGTAAGAAGGGGATCAGATAGAGAGGACGGCCTGAGAAGACGCCATGCCCAGATCGGTCAGCAAAGGGGCCTTTGTGGATGCCCATCTGCTCAAGAAAGTCGAGCAGATGAATGAAACGAGAGACCGGAAGCTCATTAAAACATGGTCCCGTCGCTCCACCGTGGTTCCGGACATGATCGGACATACGCTCGCGGTCCACAACGGCAAAAGGTTCATCCCGGTCTTTGTGACAGAAAACATGGTCGGCCATAAACTTGGCGAGTTTGCACCGACGCGATTCTTTAGGGGCCACGGGGCTGTGAGGACCGAGAAGGCAGTCCCCCTGAAGTAAGACGTGAAACGTTATTCGTTAAACGTTAAACGTAGGATACAGGGAGTCGCGGTCTTCTGCGTTTAACGGTTCACGTTTAACGATTAACCAGGTGTCAGAGCATGGCGGAGGCAACGGCGAGGTTGAGGTTTGTTCGGGTCGCGCCACGTAAAGCCCGTGCCGTCGTTGATTTGATCCGTGGGCAGCATGTTCCGCACGCCTTGACGGTGCTGAAGTATACCCCTCGCTCGGCCGCCAAGGTTGTGGAAAAATTGCTTCGGTCTGCGGTGGCGAATGCCGAACAAAAGGAGATGGGCGAAAGCGACGCGATGTGGGTCGCGGAGGCCTACGTGGACGGAGGACCGACGTACAAACGTTTTCGGGCGCGGTCCATGGGTCGAGCCAACTCGATCCACAAACGGACCAGCCATATCACGATCGTTGTTGCGGCGCCTGACGCGGCGACGAGAAAGTAGACGATCGACGGCAGCAGGCGAGGAACAGTAGGAAGGGTATGGGACAAAAGACGCATCCGGTGGGTTACCGATTGGGCTACACCCGCACGTGGAGTTCCAGATGGTACGCGGGGAAAGAGTTCGCCAAGCTGCTCCACGAGGACATCAAAATTCGCAAGATGGTCAAAGAGAAACTCTATCATGCCGGGATCTCCCGGGTTGAGATCGAGCGATCGGGTGATCAGACCAGGGTGTTCATCCATACCGCTCGGCCTGGCATCATCATCGGGCGCAAGGGCACGGAAGTCGACAAGCTGAAAGCGACCCTCGAAAAGCAATATGGCACGCAGGTGTATATCACCGTGAAAGAGATCAGAAAACCCGAACTGGATGCGCAACTCGTGAGCGAGAACATCGCCGTGCAGCTCGAAAAACGGGTGGCCTTTCGTCGGGCCATGAAGCGAAGCGTGGCGGCGGCGCGCAGGCTTGGCGCGCAGGGCATTCAGGTGAAGTGCGCCGGGCGTCTGGGAGGAGCCGAGATTGCGAGGACCGAGTGGTATCGTGAAGGACGCGTGCCGCTGCACACCCTCCGCGCGTACATCGATTTCGGGTTTGCGGAAGCCCACACGACCATGGGACAGATCGGGGTCAAGACATGGATCTATAAGGGCGAGGCTCTTCCCGCTCAGGCGGAGAAAGCCGAGGGCGCATTCGATCGCCGATAGGATAAGGTGGTCTCGGCGGCGAACGCGGTGAGCGCAGGGACAGGTCTAGTTGCTCCTCTAGAGTTGAGGGGGTGTTACAGCGAACGATCGTGAGCGTAGGGAGGGGGAGGCTCCATTCGGCTCTGCCGATGGAGGGGGATGGTCGCTCCCCTAAAATTGGAAATGCTGGCGCCAAAGAAAGTCAAGTTTAGAAAGATGCAGAAGGGTCGGATGCGCGGGAAAGCCTACCGTGGCAGTCAAATTACGATCGGCGAGTACGGGCTGAAGGCCTTGGAACCCGGGTGGATTACGAGCCGTCAGATCGAAGCGGCCCGCATTGCCATCACGCGGCACGTCAAGCGCGGCGGCCAGGTTTGGACACGCATGTTCCCGGACAAGCCCATCACGAAGAAGCCGGCCGAAACGCGGATGGGAAAGGGAAAAGGAAACCCGGAATTCTGGGTGGCTGTGGTCAAGCCCGGGCGGATCCTCTACGAGATGGACGGCGTGACGCGCGAGGTTGCGCTGGAGGCGTTACGGCTCGCCGCGCACAAGTTGCCAATCGCGACCAAGTTCGTTGCCCGTGGAGTCATCTAGTTCTGAGGACTGAGGCATGAGGACTGAGCCTTGGCTCTCAGTCCTGAGTCCTCAGCACGCGCGACTGGGGATCTGAGGATAAGGAATCGATGATGGATGTCAAGGAACTCAGAGACATGGACGTTGCCGAGTTAGGGGAAAAAGAACGGCAACTGAAGCTGGAAGTGTTTAACCTGCGATTTCAACACGCGACCGGTCGAATCGAAAATCTCATGCGGATCAGACAGACTCGGCGCGACCTGGCGAGGGTGAAGACGGTGCAGCGACAGAAAACTATCGCCAGTGACAAGCCGACGAGCAAGAACAAGGGACAGCCGTCATGACGGAGAAACCCCAGCAGCGACGGGAGTGGTTCGGCAGCGTGGTGAGCAACAAGATGGATAAGACGGTCGTCGTGGCTGTGGCCCGGGTTGTCTCGCACCCGGTCTATCGCAAGTTTATCCGACGTGTGACCAAACTGAAGGCGCATGATGAGCAGAACGCCTGTCAGGTAGGCGACCGAGTGAAGCTGATCGAGACCCGCCCGATCAGTAAGCACAAGCACTGGCGGGTTGTGCAGATTATTGAACGAGCTCAGCCGGAGTAGGTGACATGCGGAGAACGGTCCCCGGCCTTGATGAGCACGGTGTGGGCGCGAAGGACGCAGCATGATCCAGAACTATAGTTATCTCGACGTCGCCGATAACTCCGGCGCGAAGCAGGTCATGTGCTTCCATGTCCTTGGCGGGTCCAAGCGCCGCTACGGTTCGCTCGGAGATGTGGTCGTCGTTGCAGTCAAGGAGGCCATTCCGCAGGCCACCGTGAAGAAGGGGGACGTGAGCAAGGCGGTGATCGTCCGAACCACCAAGGGCGTACGCCGCGACGACGGTTCGTACATCAAGTTCGACCGGAATGCCTGTGTGCTGATCAATGCGCAGGGGGAACCGATCGGGACCCGTATCTTCGGACCGGTGGCGAGAGAACTGCGCTGGAAAAAATTCATGAAGATTATCTCGTTGGCTCCGGAGGTCCTGTAAGACGTTAAACGTGAACCGTAAAACGTGTAACGGTTCGGGTCGTCCAGCCCTCATTTCGCGATTAACGAGTAACGAATCATGGGAGTTCGTATAATGGGTGCGCAGGCGGTCGAGAAAGCGAAGATCAAAAAAGGCGATACGGTGATGGTGATCGCCGGGCGGGAACGCGGGAAGACCGGCAAGGTGCTGTCCCTCCAGTTGACGGAAGGACAGGTGGTCGTTGAAAAGCTGAACATCATCAAACGTCACACCAAGCCCAGTCAGAAGACTCGGCAGGGCGGCATCCTGGAGCGGGAGGCCCCCCTGGCGCTCTCGAACGTGATGTTCTATTGCGCGAACTGCCAGAAACCCGTGCGTGTCGGAATCAGGCTGCTGGAAGATGGGCGGCGGGTGCGAACCTGTAAGAAATGCAAGGACATCGTCGAGAAGGCTTGAGGGAAGACACGATGGCGAAGGCTGACAAAGCGGCAGTCGAGAAAGGGTCCGATAAGAAACCGGTGGTGAAGAAGGACACCGCACCGGCCGAGAAAGAGCCGAAAGAGGTCAAAGAGCCGCGCGGCCCCCGCCCCGTGCCTCGTCTGAAGGAGGCCTACCGCCATCAGGCGGTACCCGCTCTGATGAAAGAGTTCGGGTACAAGAACCCGATGCAGGTGCCGAAACTTGATCGCATTGTGTTAAATGTGGGGATGGGCGAAGCGATCCAAAATGTGAAGCTGCTGGAAAGTGCCACTGCCGAACTGGGAGTGATTTCAGGGCAACGGCCGGTCGTCACGAAGGCAAAAAAAGCGATCGCCGGGTTTAAACTCCGTCAAGGCATGCCGATCGGGACGAAAGTGACGCTCAGAAGCGACCGTATGTACGAATTTCTGGACCGGCTGGTCAGCGTGGCGCTTCCGCGAATTCGTGATTTTCGCGGCGTGTCGCCCAAGGCGTTTGACGGCCGCGGGAACTACACGCTAGGGCTCAAGGAGCAGTTGATTTTTCCGGAGATCAAATATGACAGCGTGGCGTCCATTCATGGCATGGATATCACGATCGTCACCTCGGCGAAGACCAATGATGAGGGAAAGGCGTTGCTGCGCCTTCTGGGCATGCCCTTCAGGGCCTAATCATAATGAGTGATGAGTCATGAGTAATCATCCACAAGTTGTCCGTTACGCATCACGGTTCACATATCACGGTTATTGATGGAGATGAGCGGTGTCACGTAAGGCGTTGCGGCTCAAAGCGGCGGCTGAACCGAAGTTCAAAGCGAGACGGTACAATCGGTGCCCTCTCTGCGGGCGCGTCAGAGGCTTTCTGAGGCGCTTTCAGATGTGCAGAATTTGTTTTCGGTTTCTGAGCCTGCGTGGGGAGATCCCTGGCGTCACAAAGTCAAGTTGGTAGTCTCAAAAACAGTTCTGAGTCTTGAGTGATGCGTGTTGAGTTAAACTCGGGCGAACTCAGAACTGAACACTCATCACTCGTCACTCCTTCTTATGGTGTGTAAGCCATGATGACCGATCCGATTGCGGATCTTCTGATCCGGATTCAAAATGGAGCACGGCGTGGCCATGAGACGGTCACCGTTCCGGCCTCAAAACTGAAAGTCGAACTGCTCCGGGTCCTCAAAGCCGAGGGATTCATCAGTCATTACGAGCGGTCAATCGCGAATGGACACCCGGCGTTGCGAATCCAGTTGCGTTACTTGGGAGAGGGGCAGCCCATCATCATGGGGATGCGCCGCATCAGCAAGCCGGGCAAGCGGGTCTATGTGGGGAGGCGGGAGGTGAAGCAGGTGATGGGGGGCATGGGCCTTGCCATCCTCTCCACATCCAAAGGCCTGATGACGGATCAGGAATCGCGGCGAGCGAGTCTCGGTGGAGAAGTGCTCTGCCAGGTGTGGTAGAAGGGCGCGGGGTGGCTGGGCTGTCCCTGTGCTCGCGCACCGCGCACACTCAGAAGGTGCCGGGTACTCGTTGCTCTTCAGTGCAACGGGTGATGACGCGCGCCGTGGGGGCAGCCCAGCCACCTCGCTAGGTAAAAGGCCGTTTTAGAAGTAAGGAAGGGGCGCATGTCGCGGCTGGGGCGAAAACTCATTCCGATTCCACAGGGTGTTCAGGTCAACGTCGCCGATCGACAGGTCTCGGTGAAGGGACCTCTAGGCCAGCTTGAATGGACGCTGACCGCAGGCGTGTCCGTGGCGGTGGTGGATGGTCGTGTGCAGGTGAACCGCTCGGCCGACGATGCCAAAGTCAGGGCCCTGCACGGACTCGTCTGGGCCGAACTCAACAATATGATTGTGGGTGTGACCAAAGGGTATGAGCGGACGCTTGAGATCACGGGGGTCGGCTACAAGGCACAGGTGCAGGGGCAGGCGGTGAACTTGAGCGTCGGATACACCCATCCGGTGGTGTTTCCGCTACCGGCGGGGATCGAGGCGAAGGTGGACAAGCAGACAGTGATTACCATCCGCGGGATTGATAAAAGAACAGTTGGCCAGGTATCCGCGAATCTCCGTGGCATCAAACCGCCGGACGTGTACAAGCAAAAGGGAATCCGGTACGCGGGTGAGGTCCTCCGAAAGAAAGCAGGAAAGACCGGAAAGTAAACGAGCGCGATGACGAGCGTCGAGAAAATACGGAAGTTAAGACGGCGGCAGCAGCGCGTGCGTCAGCGAATTTTTGGGACGCTGGCCCGCCCACGGCTGAATGTCTTTCGAAGCCAGAGCCATATCTATGCCCAGTTGATTGACGACACCAGCGGACGCACGCTAGCGGCAGCCTCGTCGCTTGACGAGCGGTTGCGCAAGTCCCTGAAGTCGGGTGGCACCGTCGAGGCCGCGAAGGCAGTGGGCAAACTGCTGGCCGACCGTGCGAAGGCAGTGAAGGTCGAGGCCGTAGTGTTTGACCGAGGAGGCCGGCTCTACCACGGCCGCATCAAGGCGCTGGCGGAGGCATCGCGCGAGAGTGGACTGAAGTTCTAATAGGATGCTGAAAAAGGCCACCCCACTTCGTTCTCAACACCCATTGCACGGGGCCATGCAATGAAGTACCCGGCGTACTCCTCACGTACCTCGGTGCCCGTTGCGCTTCCCTTGCAAGGTGTGCAAGCGGAAGGTCCGCACTCCACGCGGCCTCGTTGGCTGGCTTTTTGAGCATCCTGATTGGCCAAATACTTCATGAGAGGAGCCCGGGTTCGTGCGAGTTAATCCTGACGAGTTGAGTCTTAAAGACAAAGTGGTGTTTATCAACCGGGTCGCGAAAGTGGTCAAGGGCGGCAAGCGGTTCAGTTTCTGTGCGCTGGTGGTGGTCGGGGACGGGCAGGGTTGGGTCGGTGCCGGCAAAGGCAAAGCCGCCGAAGTGCCGGTGGCGATCTCAAAAGCCATTGAACAGGCCAAAAAGCATCTGGTGCACGTTCCGCTCAAGAACGAGACGATTCCTCACGAAATCCACGGCTTTTTCGGTGGCGAGCATGTGCTGCTCAAACCGGCGTCAGTGGGCACCGGGATTATTGCCGGGGGAGCGGTGCGGGCGGTGGTAGAGTTGGCCGGCGCGCACAATATCGTCGCGAAGACGCTGGGACGGGGGAATCCGTTCAACACGGTGAGAGCGACCTTGGACGGACTGCTCCGGCTCAGAGACCCTGAGGAGGTCGTGCGCCTTCGCCGAAGCGGCGTGGAAAGGGTGGGGTAAGGTGAAGCCGAACACCAAGACGGGCAGGACGCTGTCGATTACGCTCAAGCGAAGTCCGATCGGGACTCCACTGCGACACCGGTTCGTGCTGCGCGGGCTGGGCCTTCGTCGACTCAACCACACCGTCATGCGTCCCGATACCCCGCAGGTGCAGGGTATGATCGCCAAGGTAGGGTATTTGCTGGAAGTGAGCGCGCGATGAAGCTGCACGAACTGGCTCCGTACGCCGGGGCCACGAAGAAACGGAAGCGCATCGGGAGAGGGCCCGGCTCCGGTCACGGGAAGACGGCCACCAAGGGACACAAGGGGCTGCTGGCAAGATCCGGAGGAGGGAAACGGCCCGGGTTTGAGGGGGGGCAGATGCCCCTGGTCCGTCGCTTGCCCAAGCATGGATTCACCAATCCGTTTCGAGTTGACTATGCGATTGTGAACCTGAAGTCGCTGGCTGCGTTAGGAGCGGTGGATCAGGTGACGCCTCAGGTTCTGGTCGGCGCCGGTCTGATTAAGCGGAAGACCCGGCTGGTGAAAATTCTTGGCCTCGGCGAGGTGGGGAGGCCGATCGTCGTCCAGGCCCACAAGTTCAGCAAATCGGCGTTGGAAAAGATCCAGGCTGCTGGCGGGAGGGCTGAGGTCATCGGCGGTGTTTGAACGACTCCTCACAAGCCTCCAGAACATCTTTAAAATACCTGAGCTGCGCACTCGCATCGCGTTCACGCTGGTCATGCTGGCGGTGTACCGGGTCGGCGCGTATATCCCGACGCCCGGTATCAACAACGAGGAATTATCGAAGTTCTTATTGGAACGGGGGGGGTCGCTCCTCGGCTTTTTAGACATCTTTTCGGGCGGTGCGCTGTCTCGACTGACGATTTTCGCGCTCGGCATCATGCCATACATCAGCGCGTCGATTATTTTACAGCTGCTGACAGTCGTCATTCCCGATTTGTCAAAGCTGGCCAAGGAGGGTGAACGGGGACGCAAAAAGATCATCCAGTACACGCGATACGGAACCATCGTCATCGCGCTTATCCAGGGGTTCGGCATTGCGGTGGGCCTCGAAGGCATGAATCAGGGCGCGTTCGTCTTGAACCCGGGATGGCCGTTTCGCCTGATGACCGTCATCACCTTGACGGCCGGCACCGCCTTTCTCATGTGGCTGGGAGAGCAGATCACCGAACGCGGGATCGGCAACGGGATCTCATTGATTATCTTTGCGGGCATCGTGGCTCGGCTCCCGAGCGCCGTCTCGCAGACGTTCGATCTGTATCAGGTGGGACAGTTGAGTTTTCTGCTCCTGGTCGCCTTGGTGGTTGTCATGCTGGGGGTCGTGGCGGCCATCGTGTTTCTGGAGAGCGGCCGTCGCAAGATTCCGGTGCAATATGCGAAGCGCGTGATCGGGAGGCGAGTCTATGGAGGGCAAAGTACCCACATACCACTGAAGATTAATACAGCCGGCGTCATTCCGCCGATTTTCGCGTCCTCGATCATCGCGTTTCCGGCTACGATCGCGGGGTTCATTCAGATTCCCTGGGTGCAGTCGCTCGGCACCCAACTCGCACCGGGCTCACTGTTGTATACGATCCTGTACGTCGGGCTGATCGTGTTTTTCTGCTTCTTTTACACCGCGGTGGTACTGAACCCAGTGGATATGGCCGATAACATGAAGAAGTACGGCGGATTTATTCCAGGGATCCGACCGGGGCAACGGACATCTGATTATATCTACAGGGTATTGACGCGGATCACCTTCGCGGGCTCGATCTACCTGGCTGCCGTCTGCGTGATTCCAGAATTTCTGATTTATAAGCTGAATGTGCCGTTCTATTTCGGAGGGACGTCGTTGCTGATCGTGATCGGGGTCGGCTTGGACACAGCCCAGCAAATCGAGTCGCACATGTTGATGAGAAACTACGAAGGGTTCCTCGCGAAGGGGCGGTTGAAGGGGCGGAGCGGTTGAGCCCCCCCCATGCGCTTGGTCTTTCTTGGGGCTCCGGGGGTCGGCAAAGGCACGCAGGCTGAACTGGTCGCGTCGCGGTTTCATCAGCCGAAGATTTCGACCGGGGACATTCTCCGGGAAGCGGTCCGGCACAAGACGGCGTTGGGACTTCAGGCGAAGGCGTGTATGGATCAGGGGAAACTGGTGCCGGACTCGGTGGTGGTCGGAATCGTGAAAGAAAAACTGGCAGAGCCGGTGTGCGCGAGGGGCTTCCTGCTTGACGGATTTCCCAGGACCGTTCCGCAGGCCAAAGAACTGACCGAGCTCCTGAACTCCAGAGGGGAATCGCTCGATCGAGTGGTCAATTTCGTCGTTTCCCGAGATGAGGTGATGCGCCGTCTGAGTGGTCGGCGGAGCTGCTCGAAGTGCCAGGCGGTGTTCCATGTTGACTTCGCCCCTCCCAAGCGCGTCGGGATCTGTGATCGGTGTGGCGGTGATCTCATCCAGCGGTGCGACGACCAGAAGGACACGGTGGATGCCCGACTATCGGTCTATGAAAAGCAGACCGCGCCGCTGGTCGAGTACTATCGCCAACGAGGGATCCTGTCCGAGCTCGACGGTTCGGGTCAGATCGAAGGCGTTCATCAGCGGCTGATGCGTCTGTTGTCAGCAAAGGGCCTGGCATGAGCATTGAGCTGAAAACGCCGAACGAAATCGAGATCATGGCGAAGGCTTCCAAGCTGGTCGCGGAGACGCTCCAGGCGTTGCGACGAGAGGTCCGGCCAGGTGTCACGACGGAGGAGCTTGATCGGCTGGCTGAAGAATTCATTCGGGCGCGGGGAGGGGTTCCCGCCTTCAAAGGCTATCGAAACTATCCGAAGACCCTCTGCGCGTCGGTGAATGATCAGGTTGTCCACGGCATCCCGTCGAAACGTGTGCTCCAAGAAGGCGATATCATCGGCCTCGACCTGGGAGCCATCGTGGAAGGGTTCTATGGGGACTCGGCGGTGACCATTCCCGTGGGGCCCATTCATCCCAAGGCGGCCGAGCTGCTGCGCGTGACGGAGGAAGCGCTCTATAAGGGCATTGAACAGGCGGTCGTCGGGAATCGGCTCTCCGATATTTCCCACGCGATCCAACGCCATGCCGAAGCGGCAGGCTTTTCGGTTGTGACCGATTTTGTGGGGCATGGGATCGGTCGCCAATTGCACGAGGAGCCGCAAGTTCCCAACTATGGCCAGCCGGGACAAGGGCCTCG
>Ga0184633_10001173_pt1 | contig 10694 bp, 11 predicted proteins | sample PLM31_170_b1_FD_133156 | JGI IMG/M metagenome (GOLD analysis project Ga0184633, IMG submission 133156) | Groundwater sediment microbial communities from an aquifer in East River, Colorado, USA - PLM3-1_170_b1 | ecosystem: Environmental > Terrestrial > Soil > Riparian zone | place: USA: East...
CGACTCCGCAACCAGGATCGCTTTGTCAGTCGCGTCCAGCTTGATGCTTTCAAGAGACTCTGTTGTCCAGGGGCTCACCTCGTACACGTTGCGATATTCGGAGAATGCCTCCCGTTGAATCTTCAGAATGTCCGAGAAGTCCCGTTCCGTGGCCCGCCTGATCGCAATTTTCGTCGCTCTCGCGTTTTCCATTGCAGGTCTCTGTCGCTGTCATACCTCAGCGCCGGTCGTTATTTCAAGGCGCGTTCACACGCGCTGTCTTTCAGCCGGTGAAGTGATGAGATAGACCTTGGGTTGCCTTGCAAGTTCAGGGGTCGTCGGCTACAATGCCTCCGTTTTTTCTTGCTTTCCCTGGTGGTTGAGGCCTGGCTTCAGCCTTGAGGCTTGCGTCCAGTGGTAAAGGAGGACTCGATGAGAGGGAGGCGATCGCTGCTCTTACTTGCTTCGCTGGGGCTCACGCTCATGGCCGGGATGGATCCGGTTGTCGGAGCCGAACCCTACGAGCTCAGCAAGAATGACGTGATGGATCCCAAGATCTTCAAGAGCACTGATATCTCATTGTTCGGAGTGAAGCTCGGCGATCCTGAGAGCAAGGCCTTGGATATCTTGGTGAACGAAAAGATTCCGGGGGTGAAAGTTGAACAGGAGGCCACGTTCATCTTGCTGTTGGATCAGCGCAAACCCACCGGTCCTATGGCGGGTGTTCGACTGCTTGATGGGAAAGTTGACCTGATCTTCATCAATAATCGTTTTGCGTACAAGGCGAGGGGCATCTTTCGCAATATCCTCAACAGCGAGAGCCCGGACGAGATTCGTAAACTCCTCGGCAAAGAAGATTTTGGGGATGAGAACGTGATGGGTGCTGCGATGAACTACGAGAAACAGGGAATTCTGGTCAATTACCTGGGCAAGGATGTGAACGTCGAGTTTACCCTCCCCCAGTAGGAAGGATGGCGAATGGTCCGCTCGCCCCACTGGAGGTCCGCCGTCTCGATCGGAATCTGTGTGGCGGTGCTTGCGGTATCCCCGGCTCACGCGCAGGGGCAACAGGATCAAGAGCTCCTGGCGCCTGAGCCGCTCCTCTTCGACTCGCCGCTCGAATTTCTGGATTTCAGCAATCCCACCACCATTGAGGGGCGGATCCGGTACGTCGATCTGTCGGAGCGTGCGATCTGGCTCCACTGGGATCGTCGTCTGGAAGACCATCCTTCGGGGAAGAAAGTGTGGAGAACGCTGGATGGGGAGTTTATGTTGCTGGTCTATCCCCGAGACGGGATCCAGTTCGACACGCTCAAGAACCTGACGCCGGGCATCCGGCTCCGGCTGGTGATTCAGTCGAACGACAAGGGACGCCGCTTGATCCTGTCTTACGCAGACCCCTCGGTTCCCCTGGACGTGCCGCTCTGAACAGTTACTGCATCGGGGTGGTTGTGGTATTGAGCCTCTGGAATCCGTAACTAATCAGACTCGTGGCGGTATGCCAGCGACGGGTGGTGTGGAGTAGCACCAGGAGAAGCTCTTTTCGGTTCTGGGAGACCTTGGCGATGAGGCACCGCCCCGCTCTCGAGGTGAACCCTGTCTTCACACCCTCAACGCCCGGCACTCGGCCGAGCAGGCGGTTCGTGTTTCTGAGCAGATAAGACCGGTTTACATTGACCGCCGTGATGACCTCCAGTTCCGACCGCACGAAGGCTCTGAAGACGGGGTGTCGCAGGGCGATCTCGCTTAATGTGGCTAGGTCTGCCGCCGTCGTGTAGTGATCGGGAGCATCGAAGCCGCAGGCATTACTGAAGTTGGTATCCACGAGACCGAGCGCACGGGCCTTCGTATTCATCAGGAGAACAAACCACTCTTCCGAGCCGGCCACGTGCTCGACGGCCGCCAGACACGCATCGTTCGCTGACGTAATCAGCATCGCCTTCACGAGGTCCTCCAGGGTGAAGACCTGCCCAACTCGGAGCCGTAGCCGGATCTTCCGAGCAGCTGCGGCCTTGCGACTTACACTCACGTAGTCCTGCAGGTGCCCGTATTCCAGGATCACCAGCGCCGACATCACCTTGGTAAGGCTGGCTGGTGAAAGCCGTCGGTCGGCTTCGAACTCGTAGAGCCTGCGACCTGTGGTCAGGTCTTTGAGCAGGATGCTCTGGGCGGTGCGACGAGGCCCCAGGAACGCGCGAATGGGCTTCATGCCGGTGGAGAGTCCAGCGGATGACGCCAGCGGGGCTGCGGGGAGGTAGGTCTCGCCTCGGGACGGTGAAGAGAGGCACAGTAGCGCCGCCAGGACGGCCGCCATGGCAACCAACGGCGGCCAATGGTGCCACGCCAGGGGCAACAACGACTGAGGAGTATGCTGGAGGAGCCAAGGACGCATCTGGGGGGAGTTACAGCGTGAGGGTCTCACGAACCTTGGCGCCACGAAAGCCGGTGTCGAGGACCTTGTGGAAAAATCTCAACAAGTCCGCCAGGTCCAGCCAGAATCCGCAGTTGAGGCAGCGTGCGTACAGCCGACGGTTGAGCAGTGTGTAATGCCGCTCCACCATCATGAATCCTTTACACTTCAGGCAGTTCATATCCGATTTGTTTCGCGAATGCCTCCGCCTCCGTCTCAGCCATTCGTCCGTCCGCATGGTCGTGAAAGTTCAGGTGATGTCTACCGTGTGACCCTTCAAGCTGTCAAGCGAATTGTGCCGGCTCAACGAAGACGGTTCATGATGAGCGCGATGCAGCCGGCTAGCAGGCCCCCGCCGGCGATCGTGATTGCGAAAGTCAAGTACGCGCTAGCGCTCCCCGCCGGATGCGTTTCGTACAGGAGGTCTCGAACGCCTCCCTGTACCATCAACACCGATAAGGTTGTGATCGATCCTATCCAGAACCACCAGATGAAAGTCCTCACACTTTGCCATCCCCGGCCCAGAGTACACCCGCGTCTCGCGCACTGTCACGACACGGTCTGTGACCAATCTAGCCTAGCAGGTGGGTACTGTCAAGGAAGAGGAGAAAAGGCAAAGCGGGTCCTGTCGCCAGCTCGCCGCCCGGAGGGCACCGGCTTGCCACCCACTCCCGTGGGTACCCGCCCGCCCGCCCGGCCGCCTCACCGACTCATCACCAGCACCCGTTGCACCAAGACAGGCAACGGGTACCCGGCGCACAAACCGGGTACCCGCCTGGCAGGTGCTCATCGCGCCGTACGTCCTCTTCCCCACCCGATGTAGGGACCCCGCTGCGGGCAGCAGGGCCCCAGGGTACCCGCCTTGCGGGTGCGGGCGCCACCCGCGTAACGATGTTGAATGAAAAGGATTGACATGGGAAAGAAGAATGAAAAAAGGGCTGCGAATCACGACGAAGACGGAACGGGATGCGGGGAGAGCGACTTCAGTCCTCGGTGCAGGAAGATCGAGATGCTCCCGGCTCCGTTATTTGCGGTGACTAGCCCGGGCTCTTCGGTCTCGTTTGTTCTGAGGGTCAGGGTGGCCACGGCGAACGGTCCACCTTTCGTCCGATAGTTCATAGGTGGATACCGGAAGGTCCCATCCCCGCGTCCGTAGAGGATGGAGAGGTCGTTTGACTGGATGTTGACGATCGCGACGTCGGGGAGTCGGTCGCCGTCGAAGTCTCTGGCCAGGCCGTGGACCGGACCTGCATCGGCTCCGGATTCTTTGCCCCCTTGGAAGGTTCCATTCCCGTTTCCCAGGAAAGTGGTGACCGTGTCCATCGCTCCGTTGATGACCAAGAGGTCGGTCATTCGGTCGTTGTTGAAGTCGGCAAACGATACGACCAGGGGCCGTTTGCCGGTCCGATAGTCGTTCGGTTCGCGGAATGTACCGTCACCGTTCCCCAACCAGATCGAGACGGCGCTGCTCATGGGACCTCCGTTGGTGACCGCCAGATCAAGCTTTCCATCTCGGTTCAGATCGGCCACCGCGATCGAGGTGGGAGTGTCGCCGTGTTCGTAGAGGGGGCCTTCCACAAATGTGCCGTCGCCATTCCCAAGGAGCACTTTCAGTTTATCGTTGCGTAACGCCGCGATAAGATCAGGTTTCTGATCACCATTGAAATCACCGCTGGCGATGGAGACAGGCGTTCGATGGATCGTATAGCGCTGTCCCACCCCAAACATTCCCTTCGCCAGGCCGAAGAAGATGGCAACCTGATCACTGCCCGAGCAGGCAACCGCCAAGTCCACGTACCCGTCGCCGTTGAAGTCATTGAGCGCAAGGGCCCGAGGCTCCTTGCCGACGTCGAGCTTGACCTGCTCCTTGAAGGTCCCGTCCCCGTTTCCGAACAGGATAGACAGCGAATTATTGCCGATGTTGGTCGTAATCAGATCGGTGAAGCCATCTTGGTTGAAATCCGCCGTCGTGACGGAGGTGGGGTTTTTCCCCACCGTATACGTGGCAAAGAGGTAGAAGAGGTCCGGAGGGACATAGGCATCCTTTGGGGAGCACCCGCCGACCGCAACCAGCCCCACGACCAGCATCAACTGGAGAGTGATTCTGCGTGGACAAGCCGGACGCGCTGGAACTGGTTGATGCATCAATTGATCTGGGGGCGGTTGCTCGGGATCGCGATCGTCGGCAAGAGACGTCCCAACGCGGTCATGGTTGTCACGAGAGTATACAGATCCCTTTTGCGGTTCCGCAATGGTCATTCACGGCAGGTCTGTTCCCGACACCTCCACCACCCGTTCTCGTTCGGATACCACGAGCGGTGTTCTACTGAGTTCGTCAAGGCCGCGGGGGCCCTCTCTTTCCTCTGGAAGAACCACGCATAGCTGGGGTAGAATGTCGTCACACTGAGGAGGTATGAGGAGGATCTCATGGGAGAGATGGTCAAGATTGAACTGACGATGTACGGGATTGCGGAAGTTCTCAAATGGTGCATCGAAAAAAATAAAGGCCGGGTCCCAGGGACTGACACCGAGGGTTTCAAAAAGATGCAAACTCTCCTCGCCGAGCGACCACAGACGGGGGACTACTTCACCCTGGACCAGTTCTGGAAGAAAAAAGTTGTGCTGGAGTTCACGGAGCAGGAGGTCGAAACGATCGATCGGTGTCTCTACGACATCCCGAATTACGAGAACGTTCAGCTTCCTCAGATCCGACACAAATTCTGGCCAAACCAGAGCGCCTCACATTGAGAGCCGGTTCCGCCTTCTTTCCTGAATCCCCCCGACCCCGTCTGGCGAGAGCGAACAAACGGCCGAGCTGATGGTTGAAGGAAGAGTCTAAATTTGTCGCATGGTTGCGACTCTTGAGAAAGCGCCACGTATGTGGTTTATTGAAGTGGTGGAGGTGGCTTACTTTGGGTGTGCCACGAAGTAAGTGACGTCTCTCATCCTCCTGTAGAGACGTCCCTCCACCGCTTATCACCCGCCGCTCCTGATTCCCGCAGCCAGATGAAGCCCCAAGAGCGTTTTTCAGTTGGATGACTCAACTTGCCCTGGAGAGGGGGCAGCTGAGGCGACCGTCTTCGAAAGCCGGTCGGTGCAGTACCGCGTGATGGGATCGGACTCGGCATCCGGGTCGGTGCCGTCCCAGAACACGGAATGGATGTTCCAGTGTAAGATCGGGTAGAAGACGAGACCCCGGTCCGGCCAACAGCACCAGCCGGACCTCGGACAGGATCTGTTCCTCGTCGAGGCGCGTGCGCAACCGTTCATACACCTTCTCGTACCAATCCAGCGTGGGCCGGTGACGAAGCTTGGCATCCACCCATTTCCTGTATGCCTCGCTGGCGGCTTGGTGCGCGTGCTCCCGACGGTCAACCAGGCTCGGCTCCAGTGGATCGGAACTTGAGGGGGATGCCGTGCTCGGCCGGTCCTGCACCGCGGCAAACGGGGAAAGAGGCAGGCCGAGTTCGACATCGCGTCTGAGCAGCGACGCGCGCCAGGAAGCTTCTAGGTGGGCCAATTCCTCGTGCGCGCTCAGGAAGTCGGGGGTCAGGATGGCCAAACACTGGCCGTCTCGCTTCATGGCGGTTGCGCAGCCGGTCAGTCAGACGACAATCAGGATCACGCACGACGTTCTCATCAGAGACTCCGTGCCTGAGAAGGAACACCTTTAATTTACTTTACACCCTCTGCGGGGCTCATTCAAATTCAACGGCGGAGTTCTGTGGAAGAGTCATGGAGGACGGGGGCCGAACAAGGAGGGAGGAAAGGTACCTTCCGGCCAACTTTCTAGAGCGTCCCTTCGCCTTTCAGGTACTTCCGAAATCGTTCCATCAGTTCTTCGCCCAGCACGCCGACGTCGGGCTTCTGTTTCATGTATGCACGGATCTCTGCGAGGCGCTTCTCGGCCTGCTCGTTGCCCTGCAGCCGTTTCACCTTCTCCAAGGCGTCCTCGAAAGCGTCAAAGGTCAGTTCCCGGTACCCGAAGCTCCGGATGCGCTTGACCGCTTTCATCATCGCCTCATTCCGGAACTTCGTGAGGTGGTCCGAATCAATTTCTTTCAACCCCATCTTGCGCGCCCGGCGCTCGGCGGCCTTGCGGATCCCGCTGCGCACGAAATCAGGTGAAGTCAGTAGGCGCTTCCACGCTTCATCGGTCCAGAGCACACGTTCCTGTGGCGCATCCCAGAGCTGGACGAGCGCCGCCTCATCAATCCGGGCCAGCCCCTTCTCTCGGGCCTGGTCTTCGGTGTCCCGCTTCAGCATGTCGGTCACGAAGTCCATGGCGATCGGCGGCGCGTTCTTGATCTTTTCCTGCAGTCGGGCCCGCGCTCCGTCAGTCCACTCCATGGGCGGCCCAGCTTGCTCCTGCAGGTCGCCCAGCGCCTCCACCTTTTCGAACAGCTCGATGTTCACTTCCAAATGACCGCGTTCCAGCGCAAGCTCTTCGGCGATCTGTTTAATCATGTGTCGCATGAATTCCGGAACGGTCTCGAGTCGTGCCTGTGCCGCAGCGGTCCAGGGCACTTTCCCCTTTTCAATCTGATCGGCGGCGGCCGCCAAGCCTGCCTCACCGCCCATCCGGCCCATCATCTGGTTCTTGAACTGGTCCAAAATCTCCGCGGTGATCTCGGTGTACCCGAGTTCGCGGGCCTTCTTCTCGGCCAGCCGCTTGACCATCCCGCGGAGGAACATCGGCGCGCGCTCCATGCGTTTCAGCGCCGCATCGGCCCAGACGATCTCGGAGGCGGCGGTCTGTTCTTTTGATTCGAAAATTCCCATGGGGCGACTTTCAGCAGGGCGGCTATTTGTTCAGAAGCTCTTTCAATTCCTTGCCGGCTTTGAAGAACGGAACTTTTTTCGCTGGAACCGACACGGTGGTACCGGTCTTGGGATTTCGACCCTCTTTCATGCGACGGGCGCGAAGGCGGAAGCTGCCGAATCCTCGAATCTCGGTCTTATCCCCCTTCTGGAGGGAATTACGGATACTGTTGAAAATCGTGTTGACCACGATCTCAGCCTGCCGCTTGGTGAGGGTCGTCACTTGCCCCGAGACTCTCTCGATGATCTGTGCTTTCGTCATTCTTCGTCCTCCTGCCGAGCTTGGTCCTAGCCGTTGTGCGTTCTTAGAACACCATCAGGTACTTGAGGCTGACGCCGGTCTGGAAATCGAGCCGGGGTAACGTGCTGAGTATACGGCTCTCGATCAACTCCCGTAGTGAGAACCGTTTCCGTGGCTCCACGACTTTGGGCTCTCCCTCGATCCCGGCCAGATCAGCCGCGAGCCTGATCGCGTCATCCAGGTCGCCGAGTTCATCCACCAGCTTCGCGTCCTTGGCTTGTCGGCCCGTGAAAATGCGTCCGTCGGCCAACGGTTGGACATCCGTGACGTCGAGCGAGCGCCCTTCCGCCACCGCCTCGATGAATTGGGTGTGCACGTCGTCCATGACCGACTGGAGGATTCGGCGATCTTCCACGTTCATCTTCCGGAAGGGGGAGCCAATATCCTTGTACCGACCGCTTTTGACCACGACGTTCTCCACGCCGATTTTTTTGAGGAGTCCTTCCAGATTAGCCAGCTCCATAATGACGCCGATGCTGCCGGTCAACGTGCCGGGGTTGGCGATGATACGGTCGGTCGCGGCCGCGATGTAATACCCGCCCGAGGCGGCCACGGTTCCCATGGACGCGATGACCGCCTTGTTGTTCTTATTGCGGACGCGCTTGACCGCGTCGTGGATCTCCTGGGACGGCACGACGCCGCCGCCGGGGCTGTCAATGCGGAGCACGATCGCTTTTACCGATGGGCTGTCCCCGAACTTCTTCAGATCGCCCACCGTTTGCTGCGCGTCCAGAATCACGCCCTCCACGCGGATCAAGGCGATTCGATCCTCTCCGGAGAGATCCAGATCAGGCAACAAGGTCGTGGCCAGAAACGCGAGCAGGACCCCAGCGAGCAGTACCCACAGGATGACCCGCAAAGGCTTCCGGTGGCGAGGGGCTTGAGAAGTTTCTTCCGTCACGGGCTTCGGAGCCTGATCACGGCTCGGTGTCAGGCGTCCTCCGAATCAGTACCGTTCCGCTTCTTGGTCTTTTTGGCTGTACGACCCAGGCTTTGGTCCACCGCGCCCTAGGTCGCATGGAACTCGTCCACCTGTTTCTGCTCGGACTCGATCTGGTGTTCCCGGAGGCTCAGCGCGATCTTTCGCTCCTCGCGGTCCGTCTTCATAATCTTGGCGGACACCGTGTCATTGATTTTGAACTTCTCCTCCAAGTGAGCTTGCGGTTCGAGCCCCGTCTCGCTGATATGAATCAGCCCTTCCACACCGCCCTCCAGCTCAACGAAAATCCCGAAGTCGGTGATCTTCGTCACTTTCCCGACCGTGCTCGCGCCCACCTTGTAGCGCTGGGGGATCTCATCCTCCCACGGATCGCGCGTCAACTGCTTATAGCCGAGCGAGAGCCGCTCTTTGTCCTTGTCAATCCTCAGGACAACCGCCTCAACCTTCTGCCCTTTTTTGAACAGCTCCGAAGGGTGCCTGATATGCTTGGTCCAGGACATGTCGGAGATATGGATCAATCCGTCAATGCCTTCGTCCAGGCCGATGAAGGCGCCGAAGTCGGTCAGACTCTTGACCTTGCCCTCGATCCGAGTCCCGCTTGGATATTTCGTCTCGACCATGTCCCACGGGTTGGGAGCGGTCTGTTTCATACCTAACGAGATCTTCCGGCTGTTCTGGTCCACATTCAACACGGCGGCTTCAACTTGGTCGCCGACCGATACCAGGCGAGAGGGATGTCTCACCTCGTGCGTCCAAGACATCTCGGACACATGCACTAGACCCTCGACGCCAGGTTCCACCTCGACGAAAGCCCCGTAGTCGGTCAAGCTGACGACCCGTCCGCGGACGCGGGAGTTGATCGGGTACTTGGTCGCCACGTTGGTCCAGGGGTCGGCGCTTTTCTGTTTCAGACCCAGGGAGATCCTGCCGGTCTCGCGGTCATATTTGAGGACCACCACCTCCACTTTGTCGCCAATGACGAACAACTCGGAGGGGTGGCCGACCCGGCCCCACGACATGTCGGTGATATGGAGCAGGCCGTCGATTCCACCCAGGTCGATGAAGGCACCGTAGTCGGTGATGTTCTTCACCGTCCCCTGGATCAACTGTCCTTCCTTGAGACTGGAGAGCGTCGTCTGGCGTTTCTTGTCTCGGGACTCTTCCAGCAACACCCGGCGAGACACCACGACGTTGCCGCGGCGGTGGTTGATCTTGATGATCTTCAAGGGAAACGATTTGCCCACCAGCGCGTCGAGGTCGCGCACCGGGTGCAGATCGATCTGTGAACCGGGGAGGAACGCCTTGACGCCAATGTCCACCATCATCCCGCCCTTGATGCGAGACAGGATCCGCCCCTCAACGATCTTCTCATCCTTGTACGCCTTCTCCAGGTCCTCCCAGACCTTCATCTTGTCCGCTTTTTCCTTGGAGAGGATTAGGTTGCCCTCGGCGTCCTCCCGCTCCTGGATGTAGACCTGCAGCCGGTCGTTGACCTTGAGCACCTGCAGTTCTTCGCTCGAAAACTGATCCGCCGGGATGATGCCCTCGGACTTATAGCTTATATCCACGACCACCTTGTCCTTGCTGATCGCGACAATCCGGCCCTCGATGATGGTCCCCTCCTCGAAGTTCCGGAAGGTCTCCTCGTACAGGGCGGCCAGAGCCCCCCGATCCAACTGTTCGTCTGTCTGCTTTGCCCCCATGTTCATGCGCGCGATCCTACTCCTCCGACTTCGGTCGGTGCTGATGGTTGACGATGCCGCGGCCTCACTCAGCGTTGTAAGGCTTGGCTGCCGGGTGCCGTTCGGACCAGTCGGCCCTTTCGGTGCCTTCCGATGGATCTGTCGGTGGAGCGACCTGTCCCAGCGCGGCGATCCTTGCCATCACGGTCCGGCTGATATATTGATAAAACTCTTTCCCTGAAGAGCGCTGCGCCTCAGCCGTGAAATCGATCGGCTCACCGTAGGTCACCCGTACCGGATGCAATCGGATCCAGGAAGCTCCCATGGGCAAGGCCTCGAACGTCCCGGCGATGTGTGCAGGGACGACCGGGCACCCTGTCTCCGCGACGATGATGCCGATTCCCGGTTTTCCCGGCCTCAACGCGCCGTCCGGAGACCGGGTGCCCTCCGGATAGATCACCACGACCCTTCCTTCCTTGATCAGGCGGATCGCTTTTCCAAACCCCTCGCGGTCCAGTCGGTCTTGCCGGATCGGAATCCAGCCGAGCCATCGAAATACCC
>Ga0184633_10001174_pt1 | contig 10689 bp, 11 predicted proteins | sample PLM31_170_b1_FD_133156 | JGI IMG/M metagenome (GOLD analysis project Ga0184633, IMG submission 133156) | Groundwater sediment microbial communities from an aquifer in East River, Colorado, USA - PLM3-1_170_b1 | ecosystem: Environmental > Terrestrial > Soil > Riparian zone | place: USA: East...
ATCATCCCCGAGGGGGCATTGGGCCGGATCGATGGTGCAGCTGTTGAGCGTCACCGGGCCGTCAATCGCTACGACGATTTCCAGCAGGCTGACCTCTTGCGGGGGGCGGGCGAGCGTCACGCCGCCCCGCGCGCCGCGCACGGCGCGCAGGATGCCCGCGGCCGAGAGCTGGGAGATGATCTTGGCCAGAAACGTCGCCGGGATGCGCTGTTTGTCCGCGATGTGAGACGTGGACACCGGCGCGCCCGGGCCACGCTCGGCGAGGTAGAGGACTGCGCGGACCGCGTAATCTGCTTGTCGAGTGATTTGCACAACAACCTCCATTCTTGCGCAAGGCGATAAAACCGGTCTGGATTAACTGTACGGCAAGTCACCCCTCGGCGGGCAGTGACGAATATCACCCTCAGAGATGACAGTTATCCCCTTTACAATCCGGGTCAGGCCGGTTCGGGGCGCAAGCCTGCGCGCGGCCCGGCGGGGCCGTTCAATAGTCTGTTTTTGAGCCAAGACTACTGAATGATCAGGGCGGTCACCATCCCGAACATGCCGTGGGCGGATTCGGCATGGGTGAGGATGTGACAGTGGAAAGCCCACACCCCGGGTTCGTCACACACCACGGTCACGTCCCAGCGCTCGCCGGGGCCGACGACCAGCGTGTCGCATTTGTAGGGCTGCGGCAGGGGCCAGTCATCTTTCGCGAACACCGTTCGTGCCGCGGACACTGGCAGCACGTGGTCTCCGACCACGCGAGATGGCAAGGGGCTAAACTACCTTTTCAGATGCTTTCTGAGCGCAATGGTCTGAGCTGCGAAGTGCGCCGAAGGCCATAAGATTGTGGTAATTGGCACGAAGTGATGCGAGGGCGAGCGCGCGGAAGTCTTGCGCGGCCTCATGACATTTATCGGCACAGGACAGGACAGCTTTCACTGCGCAAGGGGGAAGGCTGAGATTAGACTGTGCACATGTCCGGGCTGCTGCGGATTCTGATCATTGACGATCACGACGACGTTCGGCACGCGCTGACGGCGCGGTTGAATTCCGCGCCGGGGATGACGGTGGTGGGGGAGACGGCGGACGCCGAGGACGGTCTGTTGAAAACGCGGACGCTCCGTCCCGAGGTGGTGGTGGTAGAAACCAAGCGGACGGACGGGCGCGGGCTGGAGATCGTCAGCTGGATCGCCCAGAGCGGGATCGGGGCGTGCGTCATCGTATTGACGTCGTACCCCAGCGAGTGGGAACGGTGGGCGGCTCACCGCGCGGGCGCAGCGCGCTACCTGCTCAAGGACATCGGCTCACCGCTGCTCATCGAGCACATTCGCCGCGCCGCCGCCAGCCTCTCGTCTCACGACTACTATCACTCGCATCCGCCATCAACCCACTGACCTCTGCGGCAGGCCGTGACGCCGAGGGGGTCACGTTGGCCCGCAGCCACTGTGGGGAAGACCCCGAAGGTCTTGCGAATCACCCCTCGCGAAACGTCCCGTGATCCAGGCGAAAGGGGCGGCGCGCGGCGGGGTGGGGGAAAGACCTTCGGGGCCTTATGTTGCGCCTGCTTGCCGACGGCTTTTGGGCTATAATACGCCCATCCTTCTTTCCACCCACCCGGAGTGGTTAATATGCGCCTCATCACCCGCGCCGACTGGGATGGCCTGGTCTGTGCCGTTCTCCTCTCTACCGTCGAGCACATCCAGGCGATCCAGTTCGCTTACCCTAAGGACATTCAGGACGGGAAAGTCAACGTCCCTGAGAATTCGGTCATTGCCAATCTGCCCTATCACCCGAACTGCACGATCTGGTTCGACCATCACATCTCCGAAGAGGAGTTGGGCGCGCCCATGGCGGCCTTCACCGGCATCAAGGGCAAGTTCGGGCTGTCGCCCTCGGCGGCGAGGCTGGTCTACGAGTATTACGGCGGCAACGGGAACGAGAAGCTGGCGAAGTACAAGGCGCTGGTGGAGGCGACCGACCGGGTGGACAGCGCGCAGTTGACGATGGAGGACGTGACCCATCCGTCCGGCTACGTCCTGCTCGCGTACACGATTGACCCGCGCACCGGCCTGAAGGACATCGAGCTGCAGATGTACTTCATCATGATGATTGACTGGCTCAAGAGCAAAACGGCGGATGAGATTCAGCAGATTCCGGAAGTGAAGATGATGGTGGAGCGCCTGCGCTCCGACGACCAGGCCTTCCGCGAGGCGCTGCTCCGGCACTCCCGGCTCGAGGGCAACGTGGTCCTCACCGACTTCCGGGGGGTCGCCGTCCCGGCGGGCAACCGGTTCATCATCTACATCCTCTTCCCGCAGGCCAACGTCTCGGCGCGGCTGTTTGACGGCAAGGATGGGACGTTCAGCACCATCTCGCTCGGGCACAGCATCTTCAACCGGACGTGCCAGACGAACGTGGGCAAGCTGCTGGCCGAGTACGGCGGCGGCGGGCATCGTGGCGCGAGCACGGCCCAGTTCCCCAGGGCCGAGGCCGAAGCCAAGTTCCAGGAGATCATCGCGCGGCTGAAAGCAGCGGGGTAGCAACGCTGTTGTCAGTAGGCAGTAGGCAGTCAGCGGTAGGCAGTCACGATCTGCCTGCTGTCCCCTGCCTACTGCCTACTACTATGTTCTGAGAATGATATGTTAGATAGACTCGCGGGCATCGAAGCCCGCTACGAAGAATTGAACCGCCGGATGGCCGACAGCACAGGCGGCGACTACTCCAAGATCGCCGAGTACGCCAAAGAGCGCGCGAGCCTCGAGGAGATCGTGGGCGTGTACCGGAAGTACCGGAGCGTGCTCAAGGATTTGGAGGGCGCGCGTCTGCTGCTCGACGATCCGAGCATGGCCGACCTCGCCGCCGACGAAGTGCGCGCCCTCGACAAGCGGCAGGCCGAGATGGAGGCCCGGCTCAAAGTCCTCCTCATCCCCAAAGACCCGCGCGACGAGAAAGACGTGATCGTGGAAATCCGCGCGGGCGCGGGCGGCGACGAGGCCGGCATCTTCGCCGCCGACCTCTTCCGGATGTACACGCGCTACGCCGAGGAGCGCGGCTGGAAGACCGAAATCCTCTCCGCGAGCGACACGGGCGTGGGCGGGTACAAAGAAGCCATCTTCGAGGTCAAAGGCAAGGGCGCGTACTCGCGGCTCAAATACGAGTCGGGCGTGCACCGCGTTCAGCGCGTGCCCGTCACCGAGTCCGCCGGGCGCATCCACACCTCCACCGCCACGGTGGCCGTGCTGGCCGAGGTGGGCGAGGTGGAAATTGACATCCCCGAGCGCGACATCAAGTTGGACACGTACCGCGCCTCCAGCGCGGGCGGGCAAAACGTGCAGAAGAACGCCACCGCCGTGCGGCTCACGCACCTGCCCACCGGCATGGTCGTCACCTGCCAGGACGAGCGCTCGCTCACGCAGAACCGCCTGCGCGCCATGAGCATCCTGCGCGCGCGCCTGTACGAAATGGAGGCCGCGAAGCGGCAGAAGGCCGAGGCCGCCGAGCGCAAAGCGCAGGTCGGGACGGGCGAGCGCAGCGAGAAAATCCGCACGTACAACTTCCCGCAGTCGCGCGTCACCGACCACCGCATCGGCCTGTCCTCGCACAACCTGCCCGCCGTGCTCGACGGCGACCTCGACCAGTTCATTGACGAACTCAGCGCGCGCGACCAGGCCGAGAAGCTGGGCGGCGGTGTGACGCCAATGTTTTCTGAAGATGACGAAGAGTGAAGTAAAGAAGGATGAAGGAAGAAGTATGAAAGATGAAGGGGGTTTGTTTTCATCCTTCCGCCTTCCGCCCCCAGTCGGGGATCTTCGACCTTCATCCTTTGAAGTTCTGCGCTGCGCGACCCTCGCCCTCGCGGACGCTGGCGCGGACTCTCCCCGCCTCACCGCCGAAGCCCTGCTGGCGCACGTCCTCGGCATCTCGCGCACTCAACTGCTCTCCCGGCCCGAACACATCGTCCCGCCCGACTTGCTCGCCGACTATGAGACGTTGATCGCGCGCGCGGCCGCGGGCGAGCCACTGGCCTACCTCACCGGCCACCGCGAGTTTTGCGGCCTCGACTTCCTGGTGGGCGCTCGCGTCCTCGTCCCGCGCCCGGAAACCGAGTTGCTGGTCGAATTGGCGTTGAACTCCCCTCTCCCAGCGGGAGATCGCGGAGCATCCCCCGAAGCGAAGCGGAGCGGGGAGGGGCCGGGGGTGAGGAAGAACTCTGTGCCCCTGCACATCCTCGACGTTGGCACCGGCTGCGGCTGCATCGCCGTGACCCTCGCCGTGCGCCTCCCCCCCGCCCGCATCACCGCTCTGGACATCTCCGCCGATGCCCTCGCCCTTGCCCGCCTCAACGCCCAGCGCCACTCCGTTGCCGACCGCGTCGCTTTCGTCCAAAGCGACCTGCTCTCCAATCTCCAACCCCGCTCCACTTCGCTCCGGGGGCAATTGTCTCCAATTACTAATTACCATCTCCTCATTGCTAATCTTCCTTACATCCCCTCCGATGACTTTCGCCGTCTGCCCGTTGCCAAACACGAGCCTGCCCTCGCGCTGGACGGCGGTCCCGACGGCCTCGGCCTCATCCGCCGCCTCCTCGCCGACGCGCCGCGCGTCATGGTCCCGCATGGCCGCCTCCTGCTCGAAATCAACGACGAAAAGAGCGCAGAGGCATTCGACCTCGCCCGCGCTGTGTTCCCGGCCGCGCACGTCGAGATTCACAAAGACTTCGCCGGGCTTGACCGCGTTCTCGCCATCTCGCTTTGAACTCATCTGATGCGTTCATTTCTCGTTCGCTCCATCCGGTTCATCCGTTGACCAAACCCCGCTCATGTCAACCCTGCATCCCCTCCACTTCATCGGCGAACCCATCGAAGCCGGATTTGACCAGCCGCCCCTGGTAGAGAAAAAGCCCGGCTGCCCAAACTGCTTCGTCTGGCGGGGGCAGACCTATCGCATCGTCGAGAAGCTGGGCGAGTGGTTCGACTACACCCGCCGGGGCCGGTTTGCGCGCAATATGCAGCCGCAGCACGCCGCCGTCGCCGCCACGCGCGGCTCGTGGGGCGTGGGCCGCTACTACTTTCAAGTGCGCACCGAGGGCGGCCAGCTCTTCGAGCTATATTACGACCGCGCGCCCAAAGGCTCCGACCAACGCAAAGGCGCGTGGTTTTTGGTGAGTGAGCTGGAAAAGGAGTTCCGTCTCGTCGCCTTCGACCTCGACAACACCCTCATCGGCCCCGACCTCACCCTCTCGCCGCGCGTCAAGAAAGCCATAGCGCGGGCAATGGCGCAGGGGGTGGTGGTGACCATCGCCACCGGGCGCGGCCCGTCGCCCACCGACCAGTTTGCTGCGGCGCTCGACGTCACCGCGCCCCTGATTTGCTTTCAGGGCGGCATCGTGTACGATTATCGTGCTCACGACGCCAGTCGCCGCGTCCTGCACGAGACGCGCCTCGACCCGGCGGTTGTGCCCATCATCGTGCGGCTCGCCGAGGAGCGCGGCTGGAACCTGCAATTCGAAACGCCCGACATGATCTACCTGCCTCGTGTCTCTCATCATCCGGCCGAACTTCTGCAGCAACTCCTGCGCACGGCCAACTGGAAGCGCGTGGACGACTTCCTCTTCGACCTCCCCGAGACCCCGCACAAGTTCATCCTCTCCGTTCACGACCGGGCGGAGCGCGACGCCCTCGCGGCGGAACTCCGCGCCAGCTTCGACCGCGAGTTGGCCCAAATCACCGTCGTCCCCTCCCACCCTATTCTGGTCGAAGGCCTGCCGCGCGGCATGAGCAAAGCCGTGGGCCTCGCCTGGCTGGCTGAGTATTTGAATATTTCTCGCGCCGAAGTGATGGCGGTGGGCGACAACGACAACGACGCCGAGATGTTGAGATGGGCCGGGCTGGGGTTGGCGATGGCGGATGGGAGCCCTGCCGCGCTGGCCGCCGCGGACGAAACCGTGCCGCCTGTCGTCGAGGACGGCGCGGCCATCGCGTTGGAGAAATACATCCTCCGTTTTGAATCTTGAATCTTGGGTTTTGAATCTTGAAGACCGAAGTCCTCTCCGCCTCCGACCCTAACGCGATGCGCCACGCCGCCGACGTGCTGCGGCACAACGGGCTCGTGGCTTTCCCCACCGACACCGTCTACGGCGTGGGCGCGCTGGCTTTCAAAGCAGAAGCCGTCCAGCGGTTGTACGTCGTCAAAGGCCGCGCCACCGATAAGGCCATCGCCGTGCTCGTAGCCCGCACCGCCGACCTGCCCAAAGTGGCGCAGGAGCTCACGCCCTCGGCGCAGAGACTGGCGCGAAACTTCTGGCCCGGCCCGCTCACGCTCGTCGTCCCCAAGCATCCCGACCTGCCCGCGGAGGTGAGCGCGCTCCCCACCGTAGGGGTGCGCTTCCCCGATCATCCGGTGGCGCGCGGATTGCTCGAACTCACCGGCCCGCTCGCCGTCACCAGCGCCAACCGCTCCGGCGAGCCGAACGCGCTCACCGCCGAAGAAGTGCTCGCCCACCTCTCCGGGCGCGTTGATTTGCTCATTGACGGCGGACGCGCTCCCGGCGGCATCCCTTCAACCGTGGTGGACTGCACCGGCCTGGTGCCTATGATCCTGCGCCAGGGGCCGGTCAGCGCGGCGGAGATTGAAGCGACGTTGAGTCAGGGTTAGAGTGGTGGCCTCGCGGCTCGTTTACTCTAACTCCTGACTCTAACTCTCAGGAGGTCAACATGTCCAACCGACGTGGCGCCATCATCCCCGGTCTGCTCCTTATGCTGCTGGGCGCGTACCTGCTCGCGCAGAATCTCAACGTGCCGCTGCCTGGCCTCGACCAGCTGTGGCCCGCCTTCCCGCTCATCTTTGGGCTGGCATTCATCCTGCAGTTCTTCCTCGGCGGGCGCACCGACGACGGCCTGATCTTCGTCGGCGTGGCGGGCATGCTCGTGGGCGCGTTCTTCTTCCTGTTCACCCTCGGGCGGCTGGAATGGAGCCAGATGGGCACATATTGGCCGGTATTCGTCGTCGTCGGCGGGGTGGCGTTCCTCGCGCAGTGGCTGGTGCGGCCTGCCCAGCGCGGCCTGCTCGTCCCGACCTTCCTGGCGCTCGTCGTCGGCCTCGTGGCGCTCGTGCTCAACCTGCGGCTGGTCAATCGCGAACTTGCCGAGCAAATCTCCAAACTCTGGCCGGTGCTGCTCATCCTCGGCGGCCTGGCCGTGCTGGGCCAGTACTTCTTCCGGACCCGCAGAGAAGGCTGATTGGCGAGGTGCGACACACTCGCATAGCGGACGAAGCGAGTGCGCCGCACCTAAATGGCTGATGCGCATTGGCATTGACGCCAGCCGCACCACCGTTGCGCGGCGCACCGGCACGGAAGGCTACGCCCTGAATCTGATCCGGGCCATGCTCGACCTCGGCGCGGCGCACGACTTCCTGCTCTACTTTCGCGATCAACCGGCCCCCGATCTTTTTGGGGGCGGCACTCGCCGCGTCATCCCGTTTCCCCGGCTGTGGACGCACGCCCGGCTCTCCTTTGAACTGCTGACCGGCCGCCGCCCCGATGTGCTGTTCGTTCCCGCGCATGTCCTGCCGTTGGTAGCGCTAGCGAATCCACTCCCCTCGGTGGTCACCGTGCACGACCTCGGCTACAAATACTTTCCTGATGCCCACCCGCTCACGCAGCGCCTCTACCTCGACTGGTCAACGCGCTTCTCTGCTCGCTCTGCCACCCGTCTCCTGGCCGATTCGCAAGCTACCCGGCGCGACTTGAGGCACTTCTACCACATCCCCGCCGACAAAATCGCCGTCGTCTATCCGGGCCGTGACGAATCGCTCCACCGCGTTGACCCGGCCCCCGTCCGCGCCAAATACCATTTGCCGGGCGACTACGTGTTGCACGTCGGCACCCTCCAGCCGCGCAAGAATCTCATCCGCCTCATCGAAGCCGTCCAACTCGTCGCTCGTCACTCGCCCCTCGTCACGCTTGTCCTTGCCGGCCGCCCCGGCTGGCTCTCTGCCCCGATCCTCGCCAAAGCGCGCGAGCACGCCGGCACAGTGCGCGTCCTCGAATACGTCCCCGACGAAGATTTGGCCGGGCTGTATTCCGGCGCGCGCGCATTTGTATTTCCGTCGCTGTACGAAGGCTTTGGCTTTCCGGTGCTGGAAGCGATGGCGTGCGGCGCGCCCGTCATCTGCTCGAATACCTCTTCGCTTCCCGAACTTGCCGGAGAGGCCGCACTTCTCGTGGACCCGCTGGACACCTCCGCGCTGGCCTCCGCCATTCTGCGCCTTCTGTCTGAAGCTGATCTTTGTGGGCGGTTGGTCGAGAAAGGCTCCGCGCAGATTCAGAAATTCTCATGGGCCAAAGCCGCGCGGGAGGTGTTGAAGGTGCTGGAAGAGGCCGTAGAGGCGTAGAGCGTACTGCGTAATCCGTTACGCAATACGCTCTACGCATTACGGAAGATGTATGACCCCTGCTCCGCCATTCCTCCCCATCCTCGGCGTCCGCATCCATGCCGTCACCCTGGCCGAGACGCTCGCCTGGATCGAGGCGGCGGTGGCGGCGCGCGCGCCCCGGCAAATTTGCACCAGCAATCCTGAGTTCCTCATGACGGCTCGGCGCGACCGGGAGTTCTTCGAGGTGCTCAATCGCGCCGACCTCGTCGTGCCGGATGGGGTGGGGCTGCTGATGGCCGCGCGGTGGCTGGGGGCGCGCCTCCCCGAGCGCGTGGCCGGTTCGGACTTGATTTACCGGATCGCGGAACGGGCCGCGCAGCGCGGGGGGGGCATTTACTTCCTCGGGGCCGGGGAGGGGGTCGCGGCTAGAACAGCGGCAAAACTCCGGGCCATATACCCTGAGTTGAGAGTCGCGGGGACATTCGCGGGCAGCCCGAAGATCGAAGACGAAGATGCGATTGTGGCGCGGGTGCGCGCCGCGCGGCCGGATATTCTCCTTGTGGCTTACGGCGCGCCGCAGCAGGACAAATGGATCGCGCGCAATCGGGAACGGCTGGGCGCGCTGGTGAGCATCGGCGTGGGCGGGTCGTTCGACTTCGTGGCGGAGGAGGCGCGGCGCGCGCCGGTGTGGATTCGGCGGCTGGGGTTGGAGTGGCTGCACCGGGTGGGGCGTCAGCCCTGGCGCGCGCGCCGGATTCTCACCGCCGTGGTGCTGTTTCCCCTGGCGGTGCTGCGGCACGGGCGGGGGGATTAATAACCTCTCATCTAGGATTCACGGTCATCTCAGGCGGTTGAGGATAATCACGATTGCATTCTCCTCTGCACACCGCACCACAGGTATCCGAGTGCCTGCGGTGCGATGTGTTTTTTAGGGCCAGTTCAATTGCATTCTCCCCTCCTAGACGCCGCGCCTGTAGGCCAATGCCCTCCGGGCGCGCTGCGTTTAGGCCAACTGAAACCATACTATTCCCAACCGTCAAGCCTACGGAATCGGGCATATACTGACGGCAGATCAGAAGAAAGTCCAAACGCACCTTACAACGACCGATAAAGGCAAACCCGGTGAAAGCCGGGGGCGCAAAGCCATGGGTCTAACGCCATACCTGAGAAGGATGGCCAGGACTGCCAGGCCGCCGAAACCACAGCAAGACTTCACCTCGACGGGCCTGGCAAACACCAGGCCCGTCGCCTTTATCGGCGCAAATTAACAAACTGGCTCGTTCGATAACGGCAAACCCGGCGAAAGCCGGGGACGCAAAGCCATGGGTCTCTGACCGCACCAGTGTGCGGTCGTGATTGCCAGGCTATCGAAAACGAGAACCCCCCGATGGTTGGGGCTTCTCGTCAGGAAGAACAGACGTGAAGTCCCAACTCACCCGCAAGACCCTCGCCCTCCTCTTCAGCCTCATCTTCTCGGCCTTCCTCTTCGCCCCGCAAGCGGCGGCCATGCCGGCCGCGAGCGAGATGGCGCAGAACACCTACCAGATCTACCTGCCGCTGGTGATCAACGGCGCGACGGGTGGGATGACGCCCGCCGCCCCGCAGATGCCCTCGAGCGAGGCTTTCATCGCCTCCGTTGCCGACGGCCAGGCAGGCGTGGTGCGCGGCGTGTACGTGCCGGGTGTGCTGGCCCTCCCCGTCCGGCAGCAACCGGCCGACAACCCAACCTACGTATCGCCGGAAGCCGGGACCGCTACCCAGTTTGCGAGCGCGGCGGCGCTGGGCGTGACCGGCCTGCTGGCCCACAACTACCTGGCGGGCGCGGAGTTCTTCAAGCTGGCGCAGGCGCAGGACGTGCTGATCGTCTACGGGGATGGCGCGGTGAAACTCTACCGCGTGACGGCCATCTACCGCTACCAGGCTCTCGACCCCTACAGCCCTTACAGCAACTTCGTGGACCTGAGCACGGGCGAGACGAAGTCGGTGGGCGAGGTGTTCACGCAGGTCTATGCCGGCGGCGACCACGTCACTTTCCAGACCTGCATCGCGAACAACGGCAACCCCAGCTGGGGGCGGCTGTTCGTGATTGCGACGCCAGTGAACTAACGTGACTGACTTCGAGGAATGACGAAGCGGCCTCGTAGTCGGGGCCGCTTTTCTTTTTGAGGGGTGTGCTGTTGGGACAGCAGTTGCATGAAGCGTGTTATCCCGGCGAAAGGTGGGTGCTATGGGGCGTCCGGCGAGTCGGCCTCCGGGGCCGGAGTGGTGAGGGGGGTGCGCCAGTCGGCAGCGTAGAAGCGCAGATAATCGCTCACGTGCGCCGAC
>Ga0184633_10001175_pt1 | contig 10687 bp, 16 predicted proteins | sample PLM31_170_b1_FD_133156 | JGI IMG/M metagenome (GOLD analysis project Ga0184633, IMG submission 133156) | Groundwater sediment microbial communities from an aquifer in East River, Colorado, USA - PLM3-1_170_b1 | ecosystem: Environmental > Terrestrial > Soil > Riparian zone | place: USA: East...
AGGGCCGGCGCGAGGTCACAGTCATACAGGGTGATCCCGGGTCGGGGAACCGCGAGCTGGCGAAGGAGGGCGGGTTGTCGTTCGGGATCGAGCAGAAGAAATTCCAGGACGTCACGCGACTCGCCGGTCCAGAATTCTTGCCGGCGGGTCGCCCCCACCGGCGCTGCCAGCCGCATCCGGTGAAGGTCCGCGGCCAGCTTGCGGAGGGCCTTGACCGGGCCGGCCACGTAGAAGCTGGGCTGAAACGGGTCCACCAGGCGATGGCTCTTCCCCTCGGCGTCCACGATCCACACCACCATCCCGCCAGATGTCGGGTACACATCGAAAATCCAACCCGTGAGAGGAAACGCGGGGGAATACATCGGAGAACTCCGAAGGGAAGAAAGAACCGCAGAAAGCTACCAGGGCTGTAGGAAAACCTACCTCATATGAATCCGCAGATTACGCAGATTACGCAGATTTTTCTGGAGAGCTTCTCAACTCCGCAGTCAAATTGACCGTCGAAGGATCGTTCGTTGCACCTTCATTTCCCTTTCAGGTCACTCTTGTCCCTGAGTCTCTTTCCTTTCCTCTCAATGCGCAAAAGAGGGAGAAGAATTTCGCGCCAGTCCTCAATCGCTCCGTTGACGCCACCGATCTCCAAGCCATCTGCGGCGTAGTGTATTTCCAGTTTCTCCGTACAGCATCCGCATTTGAGCAGGTACCTGGGGCTTCGCTTTCCTTCGGCTTTCTTGTGAAACACCCGAATCTCAGGCTGTCCGAATCGCGCCGTGTCATAGAAGCGGTTCTGTCGGTACAAGACCTTCATCTTGTCCCCTCATTTTCCGGGTACCAACGCCCTGTCGCAGAGCGGTCGCCGTGGGAAAGGTGGCCGGTACCTTTCAACGATCAGGCCTTGGGTCGCAGGGGTGTCCAGACCTGCTCGAGTCCCAGTCGCCTGACCATTGAGTCGAGGTAGTCAAGATCGAGCCGACCGGGATGGGTCCGCAAAATGCCTCGGATGTCCTCCGTGCTGCGTTCGGTGGCTCCCTGCCGAAGCCAGAGCAGCTTGCTGATGATCGTATCCTCGGGGGTAGCGACCCTAGCAATCACGCCAGGAACGACTTCGAGTGTGAGCGCCCGGCCCAGGCGGCTCACGTCGAACGCGTCACCCGTCGAGAACCAGAAATCCACCTTGAACACCAGGGCTCGATGGACGGCATTGAACTCCCCGTGGCGGGCATACGCATCTCGCGCGGCATCCCGGCTGACAGCGAAATCGGGATCCAGCGCATCGATCAGGCGATCCAGTTGATCCCAGGTCGGGGCAATCACGAAGTCAATATCCTGCGTGAATCGAGGCCGGCCGTGCACCGTCGCAGCAATCCCGCCGGTGATCAGATAGGGAAGCCCCAGGCGGTCCAGGTGGGGAAGGACCGCCCGGAGGACCTGATCAATCATCGTAGATCCGTTTGCGCAAGGCGGCCCGAAATTCCTCGGGGGTGTACTCGGGATGCGCCGCCCGGATCGAGGCGGACACCAGGGCGAACCCATCCTCGATCATGCCGCACACGATCCGGAATCGCTCTTCCAGCGACAACCCCCGCCACACCTCAATCTGAAGTTTCTCAGCCTGCTCGGGAGTCACGGAACAGCCCTCTCAGTTCGTTTGGTTACGAGGATTGGAAAGGTACCGGGCACCCTAGCGTGCCTAATAAGATGATGCTTCCTGCTGTTCGCACCGGAAGTTCTTGGCAATCGCCGCCGCGAGCGGTGTGGCTGTGGACGCCGCCCGCAAGACTTCCTGCAGTCCCTCCTCGGATCAGTACTTAGCCCGAAATAGGTGTCCGGTACCTATTTCAATGATGGGCAGGGCCGGAATTGGCCTGCGACACCGGGATTCTCAGCCTTCTACTGAATCAGCAAATGCCGGACGGCTTCCTCATCCCAGATGAGGCCAACTCCTGGGGCGTTGGAAACGATCGCGTGGCCACCCTCAACCTTTACGCGATCAACTTTTGCTTCCAGGCTCCTGCACCACCTCAACGAGGAGCCCATCAAAGGGTTTAAGAAAGTTGACCAGGAGCCCTCGGACGGCGGGGGCTGGCTCCTCGAATATAAGGTCATCGGGTGAAAACGGAGCAGGGCGACGGACGTCCTCGACGGCAAATGCGATGTGGTGGAGGACGGACCTGCCCCCGAGGAAATTGACAAGCCTCGACTCTGCCTCGGGGACCACGAATTCGATCATTGGAAACTTGGTCGAGAACGCAACAGAACACTGAAATGCCGGCACCGGCCCCCAGACTAACGGAGCATCGTCTTTGAGTCGTTCTCGGCAATGCTCGTTGGCGACGCTGATCGACCGAACCACCATCCCAACATGGTGAAATCTCATAACAGTTCCCGTAACGGCCCCCCTCCGTTCATAGTCGGCTATACTTGTCTCTTGACAGAATGTCAGATGCGACATATTCTCCACTTGTATGAGTCCACCGGACAAGCCCCTGGTCTGGTTGCACGGCGAGATCAAGACACCGCCGTTCTCGTCGGCGGCACGGCTGGAGGCAGGGCTGCTGCTCCGGAGGCTGCAGAAGGGCGAGTTGCTGGGTATGCCGCATGCCAGGCCAATGCCTGCAATCGGTCCGCGCTGTCACGAACTCCGGATCAACGACGTCAGCGGGACGTGGCGGATCGTCTATCGCATAGATGTGGATGCCATTGTGATCGTGGAGGTGTTTCGCAAGAAGATCGGCACGACGCCGAAGTCGGTGATCGACATCTGTTGGAAGCGACTCAGGGAGTACGACAATGCGTGAGGAGAAAAGGAAGCGCCTGGAAGCCAAGGGTTGGAGGGTGGGAAACGCCAAGGAGTTTCTCGGTCTGTCCGACGAGGAAGCTGCGTACATCGAACTCAAGCTCAAGCTAGCGGAGAGTTTACGGGAGCGACGGCGCCACCGGCGGCTGACCCAGGTTGATCTTGCGAAGCTGATTCGATCGAGCCAGTCTCGAGTGGCCAAGATGGAGGCTGGCGATCCTTCCGTCTCCCTTGATCTTCTCGTTCGCTCGCTTCTCACTCTCGGGACCTCACGTCGTGAGCTGGCGCGGATCATCTCCCAACCCCAGTCCGCTTCTGCGGCCTGACGCCAGGAAAACGGCTCTTCGGTATCCTGAAACACCGCAGTCGCTACTGCGCCTGTTCACACCGAAAGTTCTTGGCCATCACCGCCCCGGCGAAAGATGTCCTCTGTGGTCACTGCAGCGGTGGAGGAAGGTTGTCGGCTGCAAACATCAGGCGCAGGAGCGCCTTTTTCAGTTCAAGCTCCGAGTAGCCCGGATGCCGCTGCTGCAGACATGCCAGCGCCAGGGCGCGTGCGGCGACGCTCATGTCCAGAGCCAGTCGCAGCCGCGACGGGCCCCCAGCCGTCGCTGGATCTCTCTCTGTAGAGCCTCTGCCTCTGTGCTTGTGTCCTGAGGATGCATGAGACTCAGTCTTCCCTGAGGGTTGCCCGGCGCAGCGCAGGCAGAAGCTCGTCGCTGATCAGCCGCATGCTCTGCAGGGCGTCGCTGACGGGCAGGCCGCTCCAGTGGGTGCGGAACAGGAAGGTGGTCACCCCGAGTGTTTCCCAGTACGGGCGAAGCTGCTCGTAGCATTCCTCCGGCGACCCCAGGATGAAGCGGTTCCGGACCAGGTCTTCGAAGGGACGCTGGAAGCTCTCCGTCGCGGGCAGGGCCCCGTCCTGGCCCCAGCGTGCGTAGGCCCCGTACTTGTTGGCGAGGTGGGGCCCAGCGATCTGCAGGGCGGCCGTCCGATCTCGAGCGCAGAAGATCTCCCGCAGGATGGGAAGCTCCCGGGGGAGAGGTTTCCCGCATCGGGACAGCGCGGCCCGGTACAACGAGAGCTGGCGCACGAGGGTGGGGAAGGTGGCATGGGGGCCGATAAACCAGGTGTCTCCCAATCGCGCCGCCCGCTCTATGGCGCGATCGGTGGTGGCGGCGAACCAGATGGGCGGGTGAGGGCGTTGGACGGGGCGGATGGTCATGCTGACCTTGTCCAGCTTGCACACGTCGCTCTCGAAGCTCACCGCATCCTCCGTCCAGAGGCGCTTGATCAGGGTCAGGCACTCCTCGAAGCGGTGGATGCGCTGGCCCCGCGGCACCCCAAAGGCATCGAACTCGACCTCGCGATAGCCCAGCCCCACCCCGAAGACGAAGTTCCCCTTCCAGATGACGTCCAGGGAGGCCACGTGCTCTGCCAGCTCCACTGGATTATGCAGGCTGAGGAGCAGGACGCCGGCGATCCCCGTCATTCCATCGGCCTCCGCGGCGAGGCGCGACAGGAACGGGACGAGCTGCAGTTGAGCCATCCCCTCGCTGAGATAGTGCTGCCCGGTGGCGACGGCATCCCAGCCCCGGTCGCGGGCCGCCCGGACCATGGCGAACTGCTCTTCCAGGGCAGGGATCATGTCGGTCCCTGGCGGGTGCTGGTTGGTGAGGTAGATGCCGACCTTCATGTCGCGGCTCCCCTCGGGACGGCACCTCCGGTCCGTGGCCAGGCGGCAAACTCCCCGCAGAACTGGTGCAGCGTCAGGAGCACGATCCGCGGGTTCCTTGCTGCCTCTTCGCGCTCGGCGGGTGTGTTGTAGCCCCAGGTGGCCAGGAACAGGCCGACGCCCCTGAGATCCGCTTGTTGTGCCACCGATTGCAGGGTCTTCAGACGATCCTCGACGAACCAGATGTCATCGTAGTTCACGACGTGCTCCTGACGCAGGGCGCGAAGCAGGTCCTCCTTGGGCTGAGCCCGCTCCTTGCCCCAGACGTGGGCGGCCGGAAGGTTCACGCCATTCTGTTCCAGCAGCATGTGGGCGAATCGTCCCTCTTTGGTCGTGATGACGAAAAGCTTCACTTGGCTGTTCACAATGGTCCGCAGCCGTTCCACAATCCCGGGATAGAGATGGTTGGACGCGAGCCAGCCTCGCAGGTCTGTCCGGATCCACAAGTCTCGAGCGGCGTCGAAGCGCGCCGAAAGGTCCGCCCGGTTGAGGCGGTGGGCCTCCAGGATCCGCTGGCGCCACACCGTCTGAAACTCCTGAAGCAGCTCGGCTTCCGGCACACCCTCGATGATGGCACGGAGCATGACCGGGGACTCCCAGCCGATCTCCAGGGCGGGCCGCAAGCGGATGTAGGCGCTCGCCACCTCTGGTGGCGGACCGTCATTGCTGGCGCCCCAGATATCGCGATACACCTGCCAGGTGGACTTCAGGAGCTCATGCACCGTATCGCAGATCACACCGTCGAAATCCAACGCCAGAATCCTTGGAGCGGCCATGAAGGCGTCCCGCCCTGAACTATCCAGTCACACGACGTGCGACGGTTCGACTGTTCGGCTGCTGGTGAACCACCGAACCATCGAACCACCGAACTGCCGAACGCCTTTCCATCATTTTGCCCCAGCTCGGAACATGGTGAGCAGCATCTTGAACCGGCCGGCGGGTTGGACCGCGTGGGGGACGTTGGCCGGCATCAGGACCAATTCCCCGGTGTGGGTGGTCACAGTCTTTCCCCCGATCATCAAGGTCGCCGTTCCATCCAGGACCTGAACCAGGGCGTTGAAGGGCGCCGCGTGCTCGCTCAGTCCCTGGCCTTCGTCGAAGGCGAAGAGGGTCAGAGTCCCGGTGTCAGTCTTCAGCAGTGTCCGGCTGACGATAGATCCGGGCGCATACTGGACGGATTCGACGAGGGCCATCGGCTCCGCCGGGGGCAATTGACTCTGCAGGCTCTTGGCGGCGGTCATGAGAACATGCCTCCTTAACCAGTCTGTTCATAGTCCATCTGCTGGCGGATGCGCTCCTTGGCCTCGCGGCCGGCCAGCTTCTCGCAGAGATAGAGCCCGAGATCAATCGAAGACGTGACGCCACGCGCGGTGATAACGTCTCCCTCGTCAACAATTCTCTGATCCACGACGGACGAGCAGAACCGTCCCAGCTCCTTATATGCAGTCCGGTGCGTGGTTGCGGTCTTGCCCTTCAGGAATCCCGCAGCACCCAGGAGGAGCGCTCCCGTACACACGGAGACCTTGAACTTGCACGGGCTCGCCGTTTTCAGCCACGCGATGAACCCAGCGTCATCCATCAGGTTTCTGGAGCCGAATCCACCCGGCACGATAACCATTTCGTACCCGTGAAGGGGGTCACCTCTCTTCGTCGGCGTGATCCGAAGCCCAGTGCCGTCGCTGACGGTTGCCGACTGCGCGCAGACCTCCCACTCCAGGTCCGGCATGAATCCCATCGTCTTCAGTCGGGTGACCGGGTCGTACACCCCGATGAAGTCCAGGGTGGTCATCCCATCGTAGATAATGAAAGCGACTCTCATCGGATCCGTCCCATGTCCGAGGGGTTCGCAAAGGGATTGGGTTATGGGCGCTGCAGGCTGTGTGGGTTCTCTCCTGCCCGGAGGGAGATCTGCGCTCCCTCCTCACCGTGTTCCAGGCACTCGAAGAGGTTCCGGATGCACTGGCCCAGCCGGTCCTCGCCCCAGTTCAGCCGCTCGACGTCGTCAACGATCAGCCGGCCGAGCTGGACGGCCTCCTGCACGGCGCGCTGCGCCTCCGGCTCTGGCGGATTCTCCCCGCTCGCCCTGTACGGCTGGAGCAAGGCGACGAGGTCGTTCACCGCCCGCAGCAGGGCGTCGCTCTCTGGCGGGAACTCCGGCCCGTGGGTGGCGAGCCGGTGCGCAATGCGAAAGGCGATCGTTCCCGCGTGCGGCAGATCCGGCGGAATCTTGATGAATGGGCCCATGGATGTGTTCAGCCTAAAGCCCGAGCCAGGTCCTCGATGAGGTCGTCCGCGTTCTCGAGCCCGATGGACAGCCGCAGGAGATTGTCCGGGGTGCGCGTGCCTGGCCCTTCGATGGAGGCCCGGTGCTCGATCAGGCTTTCCGTGCCTCCCAGGCTTGTGGCGCGGGTAAAGATCCGTACCCTTGCGGCTACCCCCATGGCGGTATCCCGGTCCCCTTTCACCAGGAAAGAGGCCATCCCGCCGAAGGCTCCCATCTGTCGGGCCGCGATCCCATGGCCGGGATGCTCCTTTAACCCGGGGTAATGGACTGCCTCGACACCGGAGTGGCGGCTCAGGAACTCCGCAACCCGCATGGCGTTTTCCGAGTGGGCACGCATGCGGTAGGGTAATGTCCGGATGCCCCGCAGGACTAGCCAGCAGTCAAACGGGGAGGGGATAGCCCCTGTCTGGATCTGCAGCTTCCTCACCCTCTGGAAGAACTCATCCTCGACCCGGGCAACGACCGCCCCTCCCATGACGTCGGTATGTCCGCCCAGGTATTTGGTGGTCGCATGCATGATCAAGTCGGCACCCAGCTCGAATGGGCGTTGGAGAATGGGGGTGGCCCACGTATTGTCACAGACGCAGCGCGCGCCGGCCGCGTGGGCAATCTCTGCGATGCGGGCGATGTCGGTGACCTTCAGCAGGGGATTCGACGGCGTCTCGACCCAGACCAGTCTCGTTCGCGGTTGGACGGCCTGCTCCGTCTGGGCGGGATCGGTCATGTCCACAAAGGTGGTCTCCAGGCCCCAGGGTGCAAAGACCTCCCGCAGGAGGCGACTCGTTCCGTGGTAGGCATCAGTGGGGGCAATGACGTGGTCGCCGGGCGACAGTGCCTGGAACACGCTCATCGTGGCGGCCGAGCCGGAGGCAAAGGCCGCCGCCGCGACCCCTCCCTCCAGCGCGCAGAGGCATTCTTCCAGCGCCATCCTGTTCGGATTGTTGTTTCGGGCGTAAATGTAGCCGCGAGGGTAGCTCCCGTCCGCCTCGCGCTCGAAGGTGGTGGACAGGTGGATCGGGGGAGTTACCGCACCAGTACTCGGATCAATCGCGTGACCGGCATGCACCGCCAAAGTTTCGATCCTCATCGGCAAATCCCTCCAGGCCTGACATGCCTCGCCGGCGGGAGTCCTACTTTCCCTGGGAGTTCTGCCCCCGCGAGGCTCGTGGCGATCTGGTTGTCCGCCTTGCCTTGTAGGGAAACGTGTCCACCACGGTCCCGGCCGGATCCAGCAGAAAGGCCGTGTCCTCGCTGGGATCCCAGACGGCAGCCTGCCCCGGCCAGTGCACGACCAGTTGCCCTCTGCTGTCAGCCCCATCCGGTCCACTCGTGCTCACTACAAGGACGGTGTACCCAGGCTCTACGACCACGTCCGGAAAGACGAATCGGCTTCCGCTCTCGTTCGAAAGCACGTGACCAGCGAGCCGGATCGCGTCGTTGCTCAGGTTCGCGATGCGAACGTAGGGCGTGTGGGGGTCCGGATCTACAGGATCCCGAAGCCGGACACTGGTAATCTTGAGATCCTTCGGGCGCCCCCGGACAGACCATATGCCGAGCCTGCGCTGTCTTGCCTCGTTCTGGAGTCGAAGGAACAGGGCGTTGTGCTTGCGGCCGGGACCGACAAAGAACGCATGGGCGAGCCCTTGCCGGACCAGCTCGGCATTCACCATCTGATTGGTCACGTACACGTAAGCCAGCAGCCGATCATACGCGTCCGCTCGCTCCACATCAGATTCCGGACGGATCTCGCGGCCCAGAACGAGGGATTCGTTGAAACGCTTGGCCTTCAGATAGAACGGCTCGCGGAATTCCGGCGCGTTGATCCCCAGGTAACGAACCCGTCGCCCGTCCTCAAGCAGCACGGTGTCCCCGTCGTACACCTGCTTCACCCGGCCGAATTCGTCCGCGCTGGCTCGGACACCTGGGGCCAGGCCGCCGACCGCGAATACGAGGACCAGCCATAGGCGGCACCACACCATCGGTTGCGCAACCGCATCGCTCTTCGACCATGCCACTGGCAACGTCCTCTCGTGCGTCATGCGTCAACTATGCGCGGCACCAGGCGCTTCAGGAGTTGGATCTGGCCGGCGTGGTACACGTCGTGAAGGGCGATGCCGTAGATGATGCTGACGTTGCTCACCTTGCTGCCCCGGGGAACCTTCTGTAACTCCCTCAGCGAGAAACCCGCGACCGCGGTCCGCATTCTCCGGTGCATGTCCTCCAGCAGGGCCAGGTCCTCCCGCCAGGACTCCTCGGTCAGCGCTGTCGGGCGAACGAACCAATTTGAACCCTTCAGTGGAAACGAGCGTCGCTTCTCGCCGAGCATCCTGCGGCGCACGGCGTACTTCCAGTACGCCGCGTGGACGACGATCTCCCAGATGTTATGACGCCCGGGCCCCGGTCGCCATGCGGCTTCTTTGATTTCGACTCCCCTGATGGAGCCGCGCAGATTGGGACCATGCCAGGCCTTTTTCTCGTAGGATTCATCAATGATCCGAAGAAGAAGGCTGATCTCAGGGGCGGTCTGATTGGTCGTCGTCCGCGTCATGTCTCTTCCCGGCTTCCGCGGGTTCCGTGAGACACATGAATCAAATGCTTCAGCAACCCACAATCCTTGCATCCCGAGCGGCCGGCGGGGGCGCTTGCGAGGTCATGGATCTCTCTGGTCCTGGCAAAGAGGGGACGAAGTGTCCTCTCGTCACGGCTCACGGGGATGATGGTCGCCGAGAAGCCCAAGAGAAACCCGTCCTCCCGATGGTGTTCGTCCTGTTCCGTGGCGTCATCATCGGTGACGGGCTCCATGTAGATCAGAGCGAGGGCTGAAACTGGCTTGAGACCGCATTCCTCACCGATCAACGCGTACACATTGAGTTGGGCCTCGTACATCGGGAGGAGCCGGTCCTGAGCGTCCGTATGCCTGGCCGTCTTGTAGTCCGCGATCAGGTGGGACCTGTCCGCCCGAACGAAAACGGCATCCGGGGCACCCGTCAGGAGGATGCCGAATTCCTCCAGGATGATAGTGAATTTCGAGAAGTGAGGCGGCTCCCGATACCCCACGATGTCCCCCAGGCCAGCGAGCCAGGGGGGTGCGCTCCCGTGCCTGTCAAACCAGCGATGCACGATGCGCTTGTTGTACGAGTCGATGGAACTGAAGATACCCGGAAAGATCTGGAAGGGCAGCTTGTCCTTCACACGCAGCCGGATCCAGAAACACCGGCGGCAGAAATTGGGCAGCGCCACTGCGCCTAGGGCCTTGGCCGAGATGCGGATCTGCTCGCTCACCCTTTCCCCGCTATGCCGCATACGGCACCTCCTGCTGGTCAGTCCCCAGGCCATGCAGGAACGCCTGCCGCGGCTGGCTCATCAGATGCTGCCATCAACCGCTCGCTGGTCAGCGGGTGGAACGTCGGCAGCCTAGCCATAGGCATACGAGACAGCGAGACAAGCCTGAGTGGTCTGGGGTTGATGGTACAGGAGAAGGAACTCGAATGCTCCACCATTCTTGAGCCGGAGCTCTGGCGGACGGCGCCCAGATTGAAAGACAACAACCGATGGGTCAGTACCGGATGCCGATGCCAAGCCGCTAATGCTGCCCGAAGCCGACTCGGAAAACGGGTGTGGCAGAGTTGCGCGCCCAGCGGGATCAACCGTGAAAAGGTACCGGACACCTTTTAGTTTCCAAGTGCTTGAATGTGCGGAGGCACGGGAACAGTTCTTCGACTCCCCCGTGGGGGGATGTAGCGTCGCAGAAAGGCCGGGCTGCCCACCGCGCGGGGCATGGCCACCCGGAGGCCGGGGGCAAGGAGTTCCTCCACCAGGGGGTAGGGTTTCATCCGGTCTCCACCGCACATCCCGCTGCCGAAGAAGTGAA
>Ga0184633_10001176_pt1 | contig 10686 bp, 6 predicted proteins | sample PLM31_170_b1_FD_133156 | JGI IMG/M metagenome (GOLD analysis project Ga0184633, IMG submission 133156) | Groundwater sediment microbial communities from an aquifer in East River, Colorado, USA - PLM3-1_170_b1 | ecosystem: Environmental > Terrestrial > Soil > Riparian zone | place: USA: East...
GCGGCGCCTGAACGCGAAGCTCACGAGGCAGATCTTGCACACGGGTTCCACCCACACCGCGCAAAAACCGCAATCCTTGGTCGGGGTCCCGCTCGTCGCCGGCGCAAGGGTCCGCGTCCGCGGCGGCCGCTGGCGCGTCCGACAAGTCCAGCCTTTCGAATCCTGCACCATCGTTCATTTGGCGGGTGTCGATCGTACCAATGCTGGAGAGCGCCGCGTTGTGCTCGATCCCTTCGATCGGCTGGAGCCCGAACGCCAGGCTGGAGCGCTTCGCGTGGTTCGAAAGCGAAGGTGGTGTCACGCGCTGAAGGGCCTGCTGGCGCTCGAGCATCCTTGGAACGCGCTGCGCGCCGCTGCCTTTTCGCAGGTTGAGCTGATCCCCTTCCAGCTCGAGCCTGCGCTTGCCGCGGTGCGAGGGCTCGCCTGCCGATTCCTTCTGGCCGACGAGGTTGGGCTGGGCAAGACGATACAGGCAGGCCTCCTGGTCAACGAGCTTCGCGAGCGCGGGCTGGCAGACCGCGTGCTCATCCTCACGCCCGCGGGTTTGCGACGGCAGTGGGCAGCAGAACTGCACGACCGGTTCTCCATCCACGCGGCCATTGTCGATTCGTCCGTGTTGCATCAGCGGGCTTCCTCTCTTCCAGAGGGAACCAACCCGTGGTTGATAGACGAAGTGGCGATCGCGTCGATCGATCTCATCAAAAGGCCGGATGCCATGCGTGGTCTCGGAACCCTCATGTGGGACCTGTTGCTGATCGACGAGGCGCATCTGGCAGCACAGGCAGTGGGCCGGCATGAGGCGGCTGAAGCGCTCGCGCGCAGAGCCAGGCGTGTTGTGCTGATCACGGCAACGCCGCACGCGGGGAATACGGCTGCATTCAACGCCCTCTGTCGCATAGGAGGGGACGACAACTCCAAGTTGGCGATGTTCCGGCGCTCACGACCGCAGGTAGGGCTGCCTTCGAGCCGCCGCGTGCGAATGCTTCCCGTGAATTTACGCCCTGAAGAGATGCGCGTTCACGAGCTGCTTCGCGCGTACGCCAGCGCGGTTGTGCGGGAGACCGCCAGCCGCGATCGTGATGCTCTCCTCGCCATGGCGGTGCTGATGAAACGAGCCCTGTCGAGCCCGGCTTCGCTTCGGATCTCGATCGCGAGACGACTTCAACTTCTTTCGAATGAGCCGGCCGACGAAATACAGCTGCCGCTTCTATTCAGTGACGATCGGAAGGATGACGAGCTTGACGATCGAGACGCGGAGCCTTTCGGTGTCCTCCGCACGCCAGGGCTCACCGACAGACCTCGTGAACTTGCCTATTTACAGCAAATCGCCGTGGCCGCACATGCGGTGCCCGACGGACGCAAGCTCAACGTCCTTACGCGGCTGCTCGGGCGCGTTCACGAGCCGGTCCTGATCTTCACGGAATACCGCGACACGCTTCAGCATGTCGCTCGGGTCCTCGCGCCCAGAGGCACCCTCGCCATCATTCACGGCGGTCTGACCGAGACTGAACGTATTCAGGCGCAATCGGCATTTACGAGCGGAGCCGCCCGCATCCTTCTGGCAACCGATGCGGCGGGGGAAGGCTTGAACCTGCAGACAGGGTGCCGACTGGTCATCAATCTCGAGTTGCCGTGGAATCCGATGCGGCTCGAACAGCGGATCGGCCGAGTCGATCGACTCGGGCAGACGCGAGTCGTGCATGTCATCAATCTTTTCGCCCGGGGCACTGCTGAAGCAGACGTCCTGGGGCGCCTCAGAGCGCGCCTCGAGCGGGCCCGTCAGGACGTCGGGCACGTGAACGATCCGCTCGGCACCCTCAATGATCAGGACCTCACGAACACCATCTTGAACGCTGATCCGTTCATCCTTCGACAAGCTCAGGACGACCGCGTTAACGATCCAGGGACGGTCTTGGCTTCCGTTGGTCCTGAACCCGTCGATTCCGTTCGTGCTGAGCCCGTCGAAGCACGAATGTCGCTCAGGACGCCGCCTGCCGAAGGACGAATCGCCGAGCAAGGCGGCGCTGAAGATTCGGAAACCGTGTGGCAGCCGGACCTCCGCGATGACGCCATCATTGAAGTTCAACGACTGCGGTCGATAAGGCGTGTAGCCAGTCACACGGCCCCGCTCGACCAGGCGGACACGCTGGTCACGACGATTCCGGCCACCCGGTTTCGAGACCGACTCACGCTGCCCGCGCTCATCTGGATCGTTCGAACTCATCTTGTAGATGGCAGCGGGCAGCTTCTCGAGCAGGTGCTTGTTTCGCTACGTGGAGCGGCGCCGTGCTCTCTCGGCAAGGAAAAGCCCTCCATCCTGCGCGCAAGCGTGGCAGCCCTGCTCGAGGCTGCCCGTCCACAGTTGTGTGCGCATGCGCTCGCGATCGCCGCGCACCGACTTCAAACCATCGGAGACCGACACACACAGGCACTCGACGCGGCGCGAGCTCGAGAGCTGTCGCTGCTGCACGCGATCGAGGCACACAATGTTGGTCGGATTCCGTTCCAGGCCGGCCTATTCGATCGGCGTGCGGTTCGTGACCGCGATGCGGCTCTTCAGCAGCAGGCGCGCGGGCTGGGCGATGCCGCCGCGCGAGTCAATCAGATTGACACCGTTGGCGCGGGCGCTGTCGCGACGGATCCCGAGCTCCTGCTGGTGCTGCTCGTCGGCAACCGCCAACCTGCCCGCTGACTGGTGCGCTCATGCTGTCTGGCATCAGGGGAACGCTCATTTCGCAGTTCTTCGCTGAAGAGATTCTTTTCTCCAGGTTTGCCGGTCAGCTTGGCGAAACGACCTGCGCGGCCGCTCATAAAGCCCTGGCGGAGTGGTGGAAGCGCACCGCCGCCACTCTTGGTCCCGCCTCGAGCACGCGCGTCCTCTGGGATCACGGAATTGTGCCCCCGCTTCAGCTTCTCGGGTACCAGACGGCCGAAGGGTTCCCAACCGCCAAAGGCATGTTCAGCGGCGCGTGTCGGACCGCTGGGCCGACGCTTCGAGTTCTGGTGTCACCGTGGAACGACGATCTCGATCGCGCGTGGCGCGTCATGGCCAGCCGTCAACGGGTGACGGACCGATGGTGGATATGTTTCAACGGTTCGCGGTTCCGCCTCGTCGACGCGACGCGGATCTATGCCGACCGATATCTCGAGTTCGATCTTGAGGTGGTCGCAACGGATGCGCGGACCTTCGCCGCGTTCTGGGCGGTTCTTCGCGCAAGCGTGTTTCTGCCCCCGCCAGGCGCACCACACTCACCCGCCCTTTCGCTGTTCGATCAACTCGTCGAATTGTCGGCAGCGCATGCGAGCGGAGTCTGCCGATCGCTGCAGCGTGGTGTACTCGAGGCGCTGGAGGAGCTCGTCGGCTGTCTCATCGTGTTTCCACGCCGATCGCACCGCAAGCAGCCAATCGCTCCCGCGACGCTCTCTGCCGCGTTCCAAGGTTCGCTGACCGCGATCTACCGTGTCCTCTTTCTGCTGTTTGCCGAGGCGCGCGGCCTCGTCCCGATCTGGCATCCCATCTATCGCGACAGCTACACCATCGAGGCGTTGCGAGCGGCCATAGAGCGATCGGCCAAGCCGCGCGGCTTGTGGGAGTCGCTGCAAGCCATTGCCAGGCTCGCGCGCGACGGCTGCACGGCAGGAGATCTTCGAGTCACGCCGTTCAACGGCCGCCTCTTCGCCGCCGTGCCCGCTATTGACGCATCGCGCCCGCTGCGCGACGAACCCGTGCAGCGCGCGCTGCTCGCGCTCTCCACCACGTCCGCCGGATCCGCCGGCCGGCAGCGAATCGACTACCGCGACCTCGGTGTCGAACAACTCGGTGCGGTCTATGAGGCCGTGCTCGACTATGCGCCGGCACTGGATGATGGCCCTCCGATCGGTGAGGCGGGCCGCCTCTACAGACCTTCAGTGCGCCTGCGCAAAGGCAGCCATGAGCGGAAGGCGACCGGGACCTTCTATACACCCCGCCCGATTACCGAGTACATCGTCCGCCGCACACTGTATCCGCTCGTGCGCGGGGCCGCGGCTGAGCGGATACTGAGTTTGCGTGTGCTCGACCCGTCCATGGGAAGCGCTGCGTTCTTGGTTGCGGCGTGTCGCTATCTCGGCCGCGCCTACGAAGCTGCGCTCGTTCGCGATGGCGCGTGCGCCGCTGAAGACATCACAGAATCGGATCGCTGCAGCTTCAGGCGGACGATTGCGCAACGGTGCCTCTTCGGGGTCGATCGGAATCCGATGGCTGTCCAGTTGGCGAGACTTTCCCTGTGGCTGGCGACCCTCGCAGGCGATCGACCCCTGACCTTTCTCGATCATCGCCTGCGCGTCGGGAACAGCGTCGTGGGAGCGACGCCGGCCGATCTCGCACGCAGGGCGCCTCCGCGGTCGGCCGTTGGGCGGTCGCGCGCCAGGCCGCCATCGTTGCCCTTCTTCGAAGAACCAGAGCTGGGCGACGTGTTGAAATCAGTGATGCCGGACCGAATCCGCATCGCCGCAGAGCCAAGCGACACCCTGGCCGCTGTTCGCATCAAGGAACGTCTGCTCGAGCAGATGTCGAAATCCACTGGGATGCTCGAGCGGTGGCGTGCCGCGGCCGACCTGTGGTGTGCGTGCTGGTTCTGGCCGGATGACGCGCCGCCAACGCCGCAGATGTTCGCAGCATTGGCCGATCATTATCTTCGCGGCCTGTCGACGCTGCCGGAGCCGATTGCCGGCGCGCTGCTGCGGACCGCGCGGACGACCGCTCGCACCGAGCGATTCTTCCATTGGATACTCGAGTTCCCGGAAGCTTTTTATGAATCGGACGGCGCACCGTTGGCGGATCCCGGCTTCGACGCCGTCGTGGGCAACCCCCCGTGGGACATGCTGAGAGCGGATTCGCGTTTCTCGAGCGACCGCCGCGCCGCGAATCAGCAAACACGATTCATAAAGGATTCCGGCGCATACCGCGCCCAGTCGCAGGGGCACGTCAATCTCTATCAGGTCTTCGTCGAACGCGCCATCCAGTTGACCCGTCGCGGCGGACGGATTGGACTGGTGCTGCCTTCAGGCGTGTTGACCGACCATGGGGCCGCGCCGATCCGGCGACTGCTCTTTCACCATTGCCAGACCGACTCGCTCATCGTGTTCGAGAATCGGGCGGCCATTTTTCCTATTCATCGAAGTATGAAGTTCGTATTGCTCACGTCGATGGCAGGAGGCGAAACGGCCGAGGTGGCGTGCCGGATGGGCGAGCGCGATCCGTCCGCGCTCGACGCAATAGACGACGATTCCACTTCTGCGTTTTCCGTGCGGCTCACGCGCCAGTTTGTCGAGCGGGCCTCTGGCAGCGACCTGGCGATTCCAGAAGTTCGCACATCTTTTGAAGCGGCGCTTCTCGATCGGATCAACGAACGCTTTCCACCCCTGTCGGCTGCCGATGGATGGAACGTTCGGTTCGGCCGCGAGCTGAACGCAACGGACGATTCCCGGCACTTCACGGACTCGGCCGAGGGGTTGAGGGTACTCGAAGGGAAACACATCGAACCGTTCCGCGTGTCCCTGGACGGATCCCCTCGTCGGATCTCGGAATCATTGGCCTCACGTCTGCTGGGCGAATCGGCAGCCTATCAGCACCCGAGGCTCGCGTATCGTGAGGTTGCCAGCTCCGCCAACCGTCTCACCCTGATCGCGGCGATCGTGCCGGGCCATGTCCTCACGACACACTCCCTCTTCTGCCTGAAGACGCCTGTTCCCGCACGCGATCGGGCGTTCTTGTGCGGCATGCTGAACAGCTTCGTCGCGAATTTTCTGGTGCGGCTGTTTGTGACCACACACGTGACGGCAACCGCTATCGGACGATTGCGTGTGCCGCGGTTGAGCTCAGACGATTCCCGGTTCCGCGGGATCGCCCGTCTCTCCGTGCGGCTGTCACGGCGGAACAAGGTGGCCGAGGCGGGTCTTCAGCGGGGTCCCCAGCACGGCGGCCTTAGCAACACGATTGTAGAGGCGGGTCTTCCGCCTTCGCATGAAGCTTCGGCGGACCGCCATAGCCTTGGCGGCGGCGGTCAGACCCGCCTGCAGTGGAACCAGGACTATGCGCGGCTCCAGGCCCTCGCGGCGCACGCATACGAGCTGGAGGAGCGCGAGTTGGCGCATGTACTCAGTACGTTTCCGCTCGTCGATGCGGCAGTGAAGGAGGAGACGATGGGATGGTTTGTGAGGGGGTTGGGTGCTTGGTCCTTAAGAAACCACCGGGTGTCGTCGCGTCTGCGATAGGTAGTTTCGCGCCTTGTCGAGCGCGCGCGATTCAGCTTCCTCGCGGGTGTCACCCTCATCGCGCGCCAGCCGGGCACCGGGATCCACGTTGTCGATCGTGCAGAAGAACCGCTCCCCGAGGCGGTACGAGACGATGTTGATCTTCCAGTCGAACGCGTCTTCCTGACGCTCGCGAAATTCTTCGACGTTCATGATCTTCGACATCTGAAGCCGGCGGCAGGCAGCACGCTGCAGGCAGTGCCTTGCTCAGGCTCCCTGCCGGCTGCCCGTTGGTACTGGTCCTCCTGCCGGCCGCCAGCTGCAGGCTGCCAGCTGATGTTAGGGTTTTTCGACGGGGGCGCCGACCAGGTTGCCCCATTCGGTCCACGAGCCGTCATAGTTCTTTACATCCTTATAGCCGAGCAGATATTTCAGCACGAACCAGGTGTGGCTCGAGCGCTCGCCGATCCGGCAATAGGCGATCACCGGCCTGTCTGGCGTGACCCCCGCTCCACCATACAACTGCTTCAGCTCATCGGCGCTCTTGAACGTTCCATCGTCATTGCACGCTTTGCCCCAGGGAATGCTCTTCGCGCCGGGAAGGTGCCCCCCGCGTTGACATGTTTCCGGCAGCCCTGGCGGCGACAGAATTTCGCCGGTGAATTCCTGAGGACTCCGCACGTCGACCAGTGCCGCGCGTTTTTCCTGCACGGCCTTCTGCACTTCTGGCAGAAACGCGCGGATTGACAGATCGGGCGCCTGTGCTTTGTATGTCTTTGACTGCATCCTGGGCGGATCGGTGGTCAGTTCGCGCCCTTCCGCCAGCCATTTCTTACGGCCGCCATTCATCAGGCGCACGTCTTTGTGCCCATAGACCTTCAACTGCCATAGCGCCCATGCGGCGAACCAGTTGTTGTTATCGCCATAAAGAATGACGGCCGTATCATTCGAGATCCCGGATCCGCCAAGCAGCTCCTCGAGCTTCTTGGCCGGGATGATGTCCCGCACCAACGTGTCACAAAGCTGCGTGCTCCAGTTCCAGCCGACCGCGCCGGGTATATGTCCCTGATCGTACGCGGCGGTGTCGACATCGACCTCGACGATCCGGATCGCGGAATCGTTCAAGTGTTGGGTTACCCAATCGGTGCTCACCAACGTATTGGAATCTGCATACGGCGTCGTCATGACTGACCTCCGGTAGTGACGGGCCCGACTTCGCCTTCGGCTACGTCGAGGCTCGCCGAAGCCTTGCGCGAAGGCGGCCCGGCTTCGTTATCGCAGCCTCGTCGGGCAAAACCTGTAAATGCTACGCCCGAGGCCGCTTCGACGCAACGTTGCTTGCATGGGGCTTGCATGGGGCCCTCCGGCGCCGCGTGCTAGAATCCGGGCATGGCTGCCCGCCTGACCAGCATCATCGTGATCGTGATTGTGGCGGCCACCATCATTGCCGGCCTCATCGCGGGCGCTCAACGCGACGATGGCGGCCCGATCGACCTCATCATCCTCAATGGCAAGGTCTACACCGCCGATGGAAGCGGCCATTTTGCGGAAGCTCTGGCCATTCGCGGCAGTCAGATCGTTCGCATCGGCAGCAATCGCGACATCAAACGCCTGCGGCGACCGCAGACGCAGGTCATCGACGCGCACGGCGGCGCGGTGCTTCCCGGGTTCAACGATGCGCGGGCGCAGCTGCTGAACAGCACCGTCGCAGCTGACGAGGTCAGTCTCGTTCACGCCACCACGCTCGAGCAAATCCAGGACACGATTCGCACGTTCGCCGAGGCTGAGCCCAAACGGCCATGGATCCTCGGGCGCGGCTGGAGTCATGCGGCATTCACGGGCGGCGCCCCGACACGGCAGCAGCTGGATGTGGCGGTGAGCGACCGCCCGGCGTACCTCCTCAGTCGCGATGGCCACACAGGATGGGCAAACACCAAAGCGTTAAGGCTTGCGGGAATCACACGCCGGACGCCAGCGCCTGCTCTTGGCGTGGTCGTCACCGATCCTCGCACCGGAATCCCCACAGGCCTGTTGAAGGAAGACGCACGGCAGCTCGTCGAACACTTGCTTCCGTCACGTTCCGCCGAGGATCGTCTCCACGCGCTGCGCGACGCCCTGACGGAAGCCGCACGGCGAGGCGTCACGAGCATCCAAACGGCTGGAGATGAACCCGCCGATTTCGACCTCTACGACGAGGCTCGGCGCAGTGGTCAGCTCACCGTGCGCGTCTACGGCGTGGTGGCCGCACCTGAACAGCTGACAGACCGACAGCTCGACGCGCTCGATCGGGTGCGCCGGCAGTATCCGGACGATCCGCTGCTGAAGTCGGGAGCGGTTGCGGTAGCGCTCGACGGGTCAGTGGAATCCCAGACCGCGCTCATGCTGGAACCGTACGCGACGCGTTCAGCGCTCGGAACGACCACCGAATCATCGCGCAAAAGGAATGGGCTCTCTCGTTACACACCCGACGAGCTGCGCCGAGTGGTGACAGCACTCGATGGGCGCGGCTGGCAGATCATCATGCAGGCCGACGGCGACGGAGCGGTAAAGCTGGGGCTTGATGCGTACTCGAGCGTCCTGACCGGCACCGCTGCAGCCGCACGAGAGCGGCGACATCGCCTTGCTGGCATTGAGACGATCGATCTGCCCGATCTGCCGCGCCTTGCCCGGTCGCATGTGATCGCGCAGCAGGCACCGCTGCGGGCGATGCTCGTCGGTCAACAGTCCAGAATCTGGTCGCTCAATCTTGGACTGGACCGCGCGAGCCGCGGCTGGATCTGGCAGAGCCTCGTGGACGAAGGTGTGCCCGTCATATTTGGCAGCGACTCGCCGGTTGCGTCCCTCGATCCGCTGATGGGTCTTTACGCGGCAACAAACCGAACGAGCCCCGAGGCGCCTGACGCGGAGCCTTGGATGCCGGATCAAAAAATGTCATTACGGACCGCGATCGATGCCTACACGAAAAATGCGGCCTACGCGTCGTTTGACGAGCAGCGGAAGGGCGTGCTTGCGCGCGGAATGCTGGCCGATGTCGTGATTCTCTCCACGGATATTTTTTCACTCCCCACGGGGCGGCTGCTGGATGGCCGCGTGGAAGTGACTATCTTCGATGGGAAGGTGATCTTCCAGCGCCAGCCCGCCCCTCGCGAAACCACGAACCGCCAGAGCCCGCCGACTGCGAACTAAACGCCTGACAAGGCGGGTCGTCCGACCGGTCTCGGTAGAGGTGGGTCTTTGACTCTTGTATCGGTAGAGGCGGGTCTTTAGACCCGCCTTGCCCTCTAGCGCAGCTTCACCGCGGCGGTCCAGTTCAGGACGACCGTCAACGGCGTTTCCGACGGATTGGAAGTCGCTGCCGCGAGTTGGCGCGCCGACACCTGTTGTTTCAGTTTCCACTGACATCAATCTTGCGATAGCGCCACTTGAGACGGCCGCCGACTGCTCCAGGTAAAAGTGCCATACGAATCGATTCGCTCGTAACGGATAGGCAGGCGGGTCTAAAGACCCGCCTCTACCGATATCGGCTCCCCGACCTTTGCCGCTCCAAGACATAGAACTGTGAGCGGGGATAGTACGGCTTTCACTTGTCCATATCAAGGCGGGGCTTAGGGCCGCGATTTCCATGGTGGTCGCCAGTCGATGACAACGTCGGCAAGCTCCACGAGCGAATAGCGCGATGAGCCAACGTACTCATATCGCCCTCCATCGTCGATGAGGCGGGCCCTGATCGGGTTATTGATGATGTACCTCACCAAGCCTGCGACTGAGTCGTCATCCCGCAGCACGTAGTCATGGAACCCTTCCTGCCACAGACGCTGACCGGTGCGGTGTCTCCACGCAAAGCCGGTTCGCAGTTTCCACTTGTGCACCGCAGCTCTGAGGTCAGCGTCGACCGTAAGGCCTTCGAGCAGCAGGTGCACATGATCTGGCATCACGCAGAACGCAACGACCGCGAAGTCTCCTGGTTCGGACAGGTGCAGAATCTGCGTGGTGAGCCACATTGCGGTTTCCTTGTGTTGGAACCATGATTGGCGTCGCGCTGTGCATATAGTCACGAAGTACCGGTGCAGTCCGAGGTACGGAAATCCTGGCGCGCGAGGGGGACGATCAGGAGACATGGCCCGAGGTTCTACAAACGACGCGCCAGATCGGACGGCGGCCGAGCAAGGCGGGTCTAAAGACCCGCCTCTACCGATATCTACCCGCAAGGGCCGGTTCAAAGACCCTCCGCGACGGAACCGGGAGCCCGGGAGAAGCGGATCGTCACACTTGGTCTCGGTAGAGCCGGGTCTTCAGCCCCGGTCTCGGCAGAGGCGGGTCCCTGTGTCGGTAGAGGCGGGTCTTCAGTCCCGGTTCGGCCGAGGCGGGGGCCTGCGTGGGCAGGGGGGGGGCTCCGTCCCCGGCTCCGCCGGGGCCGGGGCCCGTGGCGGGGGGGGCGGGGCTCTCTGCTCC
>Ga0184633_10001178_pt1 | contig 10684 bp, 4 predicted proteins | sample PLM31_170_b1_FD_133156 | JGI IMG/M metagenome (GOLD analysis project Ga0184633, IMG submission 133156) | Groundwater sediment microbial communities from an aquifer in East River, Colorado, USA - PLM3-1_170_b1 | ecosystem: Environmental > Terrestrial > Soil > Riparian zone | place: USA: East...
GAAAATAGTGTTGCCGCTTACTTGCACCGTGTACTGCGAGGCGCCGATCACCGTGGCGCGAATCCGCGCATTGGGTTCCATGACGAGGAGATCCAGCTCGGCCATGCGGCGGTGTATTTCATCAGCGATCAGGGGACCTAGATCGCCAAATGTCGACTTACTGCGATTGTAGATGAACTCCGATACGCCGCCCGAGAACATCACGCAATCGATCTCGCCTTGATACGTGAGAGGCGGCAGACGCATCAGGCCTTTGATGTCTTCGGTTAGTGGCTCGGGTTTGAGCATCGCGAGCAATTTGTCGATCATGCCCGCAACCATTTTACGCAGGTTTTCTTCGGAAACTTTTTGACCCAGCTCGACGGTAAAACCCGCCCAGCCGGCATGCTTGCGACCCGCCTCCTCGATACGAACGATCGCGCCGTCGTTGTCAAATGCGAGCAAGCGCGCGCCGATGTCGATCGCTGAGACTTCCTGCACCTTGCCGTTGTTACAAACCGCGAACTTGCTCGTGCCGCCGCCGACATCGATGCTCAACACGACGCCGCCGGTTTTCGCCGAGTGCGTCACCGCGCCCGAGCCATGGGCCGCCATCGTCGCTTCGAGGCCGTCGCCGGCGCTGACGGCGACGAACTTCCCAGCTTCTTCTGCGAACAATTCCGCGATCGCGCGGGCGTTGCGCCTACGAACGGCGACGCCGGTCAGGATCAGCGCGCCGGTGTCGACTTCTTCACGGCGAATCTTGGCGTTCTTGTACTGCTGGTTGATGAAGGCTTCGAGACCTTCGACGTCGATCCGGGTGTCGTCGACATAGGGCGTAAGTAAAATTTCCGATTCGTTTAGCACCTCGCGCCGCGTGACGCGGTAGCGCGACCCTTCGAGGGTCAGCTCGAGGCGGGAAAATATCAGGTGGGAGGTCGATGAACCGATGTCGACGCCGACGCTAGTGAGCCGAAGCTGCTCCTCTTCCTGCATGTGGCGGTTGGCATTGGAAAACGAACCTCTAGGCGTCGTGGCCATCAAAATTCCTGACGGTTAGATTGAGAAAATCTAAAGTCGTTAGCGCGCGTGAGCAGTTTCGGGTTTCGAGTTCCGGGTGTCGTGTTAACCCGAAACTCAAAACCTTCAACACGAAACTTACCTAGTAGGAGTGCTTGTAGAGATCCGGCTCCATGCGCGATTGCGTGCCGACCCTTGCGAGTGTTTCTTCGAACTCTTTACGAAGGAACGGATCTTCTTCGTTGTAGGGTATCGCCGTACCGCCATCTTTCATGTCGATGGCGCCGTAGTCGATACCCTTTTCACCGGGTCGGCCACGATCACGCCCGGGCGCGTTGGGGCCGAACCAAGCAGTGAGCCGCAGGGGTTCTTTGCTCGCGCCGAAATGGGCGTGGAACCAGTTGCCGCTCATCGGCGCCGCGCTGACCATGCCAACCGGTTCATAGTCCTGGCGTCTTATTTCTTCCGTTGTGCCTTTTTCCCAGGGATGCATGCCCAACTTTGACGGCCAAGTGTAAGTGTAGCCTTTACCGCTAAGGCAGATGAGCACCGCCGCGGAGCCATGGGCGTGGGCCTTCGAATAGCGACCGGTTTCATGCTGGCCGATCCAACAATAAAACTGCTGCCCCGCCATATGCGGTTCGATGCGCCGATAGCCCGGGGAGCGGCGGTTATCCAGCGGCAACTCACACGACATCACGTCGGGGATGATGTTGGTCTGGCGCATGGCGAGACCTCGGAGCGGATCCGGCGTGACGTCTTCTTTGTACTTATAGTAGTCGTCGCTCGGATTGAAGCGATCTTTGAAGTGATACGGGCAATTGAAGATAAAATCCTCGTTGCTAAAGTTGTTCATGATATTGGGCGCCGTGGTGCCTGCAAGCAAGAGCGCCGGGCTCGACGTTGCATTGACAATGCGATGCGTCGCATTCATCGGAATGGCGAAAATCGAGCCTTTCTGCCATTCGAACGTGAGCTTCTTCGGATTACCGTCGACCCAAACTTCGGTAGTGCCGCGGCCGTCGACGACGAGATACTGCTCTTCGTACAGATGCTTTTCGGGATTGAGCGCGCCCGCGCCGGGAACTTCGACGACGTAGCAACCCCACAGACCTTCGGTACCAAGAAGCTGAATGAACGTGCCGCTGCCGCCCATGCGCTTCCACGGTTTGCGCGGCAAGTCCTGCACGCGGCGCACGCCGATGTCGCGATAGACCGGGATGCCCTGCGACTCCATGAAATTGTCATAAGGCGTGTTCGGCCGGAGAAATTTTCCATAGCCGGCTCTAGTCTTTTTATCTGTCGGTTCCTGAAATGTTTGCTCGGACGGATGATCCATAATGCCTCCTTCTTGCTCGAATAATTCGTTGGAATCTGCAGATCGGCGTGAGATCGCGATGCTCAAGCCCAGCGGATTTGAATCAATTATTATCGATTGGCGGACTGGGAGTCAAACGAACGACGGTAATCGACCAAATGCGCTGACAACAATGCATTCCAAAACAAATAATTGACGCAAGCGTGAGATGACCGACGATTGACAAACCTCCTCCACAAGCAATCTGGCGTAATTGAATCGAGGTGGTAGAGGTTCATTGTCTCGACCATCTTGCTTTGCCTGATGAGCGCAACGCAATTCGGCGTGAGCCTTTCGCTCGGGTGAGACCGCGACAACGCGCTTGCGGTGAGTTTTGAGCACCATGAAAATCCCGCATTGACTAGTGGAATTTCATGGTGCATCATAGAGGCATGATCAAACGCCAGACCGATGCTGAATTGATCCGGGCCGCTCTTAAACGCAGCCGTGTCGTGGCGCTGCTCGGGCCACGCCAATGCGGCAAGACGACGCTGGCGCGGCAGTTCGTACCCGCCAAATCTCTCAACTACTTCGACTTGGAGGACCCAGCGAGCCTCGCCCGCCTCAGTGAGCCGGACACTGCCTTGCGCGCGCTTAAAGGTTTGGTGGTCATTGACGAAATCCAGCGTCGCCCCGATCTCTTTTCGCTGCTCCGCGTGCTGGCTGACCGCAAGCCGCTGCCCGCGCGGTTCCTGATCCTTGGCAGCGCGTCATTGGATCTGTTGAAGCAGTCTGCTGAAACTCTCGCCGGTCGCCTAGAAACCGTGGCGCTTGAAGGCTTCCGCCTCGCCGATCTCGGTGCCAACGCCCAGGGTCGCCACTGGTTGCGCGGTGGGCTTCCTCTATCCTTCACGGCACGCAAAGAATCGGACTCACTCGTGTGGCGGCGCCAGTTTATTCAGACATTTATCGAGCGCGACCTGCCGCAGCTGGGGGTGACCATTCCCGCCGCCGCTCTGCGCCGCTTTTGGAATATGCTTGCCCACTATCACGGCCAGATTTGGAACGCCGCTGAACTAGCCCGCGCCGTCGCCGTCAACGAATCCACCGTGCGCCGTTACCTCGACCTATTGACGGGCGTTTTCATGACTCGGCAATTGCCGCCGTGGTTCGAGAATCTCGGCAAACGACAGGTCAAAGCCCCGAAGGTTTACGTGCGCGACAGCGGCCTTCTTCACACACTGCTGGGTATCGCGGATCAACGTGACCTCGAGCACCATCCTAAGGTAGGTGCGTCGTGGGAAGGCTACGCCGTCGAGGAAGTCCTCAAGGCCGTACAACCTGATGAGGCGTATTATTGGGCGACGCACAACGGAGCGGAGATTGACTTGGTGCTGTTCAAGCGCGGCCGCCGCATCGGTGTCGAATGCAAGCGCGCGGACGCCCCCACGTTCACGCCTTCCATGCGCATCGCCCTGGCCGACCTGAAGCTCGATGAACTTCACGTCGTGTATCCCGGCGAGAAGCGCTACGCGTTGACCGCGAAAGTCCAGGTCGTGCCGCTGGCGCAATTGGTGAATGCGAAGTGAGATTCAGCGGCAAACGGGAATCGCTCTGCGGAGCTCATCACATCCGCCTGTCGCACAGAATAAGCCGCTTAAGTAGCCGAGAAAATTAGTCAGTTAAGGCAAGTTTTCTCTAACAAAGCAGTCAGCAACTTTCCTCGCCGAAACGCACAACCGATCTACGAATACGAGCAAGCAGAGTGTTGAGTGGAAACACAGCGGGAGTTCGAAAGGGGATAATTAAGCCCGCGCAGACCGGCGCTTGGTCCCGCCCTACAAACCAAAAGCACCGACATGGGGAGCCTAACTATTGAATGGCTCGGTTTGCCTATTACCCAGATTAGATTTCGCCAACATTAGTCAGATTCAATCATTATGATAGCAACGTGTCGATGTATTCTTGTCGGATGTTCCTTTAGCAAACACAGACCAGTTTTTCCCCTATAGGGCTGTCAATGCAGCTCTCCCTACGCCGGCGCTGGGCCTTTCGCAAACGTCAGCCGACGGTAAACCTGGCGTGCCGAGTCGACGTCGCGTTTGCAGTATTCGTAAATCTCGGCGAGCTTGCCGGCGCGGTAATAGGGATAGACTTTCGAGCCGTCGAGATTTTCTTTTGGCGATGGGATGCCGAGCGCTTTGGAAAGTGCGTCGAGGCTTACGTGCTCGCGGCCCCATTTGCTCCATTCCTGCATGGTGTCGAAGATTGGCGCGTTTCGAAAGCGAGTGAACGGGATGTCGCGCGACGGTTTAATCTGGTGGATAACCGAGCGCTGATAGATGAAGCGAAGATCGAAATCTAAGATGTTGTGACCCACGAAGAGATTGCAATCGACGACCAGTTTCCAAAAATTGCGGATGATGTCGGTCTCTTCGCCCTGCAGTACTTGCACCGCAGAATCCGCCGGTGGATCGATGGCGTAGCACAGACAAAGTATCTTGGCAGTCGCCGCCGAAAGGCTCAGTTTCTTGATGAGCTCCGCTTCGTCGAGCTGGATCTGCGAGTCAAGCAGGCCGTTTTCTGTCAATGATTGGTCGGTGGGAACGGTTTCGATATCGAGAAAAATGGTTTTCATGAGGGCTCTCTTTTGTCTTAAGTTGAGAAGTTCCTTAGCGAGTGTTCGTCGGAAACTGGTCTTGTCTCTAACCGTCATCCTGAGCCAAAGGCGAAGGATCTGTTTTTCCGGCTGCGACAGAATTGTCTTGTCGCTAAGCCCGCCTCGAAAAATGCAAAAACAGATTCTTCGTCGCGACGCTCCTCAGAATGACAGACATTGCTGAGCGAACTTCGATATCACACTAGAAGAGCATCAGTACCCTATTCTTCTCTACCCCGAGCTCGATGGCTTCGCCGAGGCGCAAAAAGATTATTTTAAAAGCGGCGGGCTCACGCCCGAGACTCTGCCTGACAGCTTGAGTATAAATTTCGGCTTGCTGGTGGTAGCGCGCCGCGCCTTCGTTCAATTGTTCCTTGCTGATCCTATCTGTCTTATAGTCGGCCAAGTAAAGCAAGCCGCTTTTTTCGTAGATGAGATCGATGATGCCTTCCATGATCTGGCCGTTCCATGGCATCAAGAGTGGCACCTCGCGGCCGAGGATGCGCGAGCCGGTGAGCTCGGCGTAGACCTTCGAGCGAAAGAAGCTGGCGAAAATACCTTGGAGTTCGGATTCGATCTCTCGTTGGGATGACTCGAATTCCCGCGGCAGGGAACGGGCGATGAAATCTTGAAGTTCCCGTTCGAATTCTTTGACGTCACTGGTGAACTCCCAGTTCTGTAGAAATCGGTGCGCAAGATCGCCGACGACGAGGGCTGGGGTTTGATGGTAGATTTGACCGTTCATTTTGCTGCCGGCTTCGGTTGAAGCTTCTTCTTGCCGTTTGAGGAGCGTTGGGGTGAGAAACGGCGCGGCTTGTTGCGCCTTCTCATATGCCGCATCGCGACGCGCCCAAGTATCGACGAACGATTGCCAGTTGCGTTTCTGCTTTGCGCGTTTGGATTTCACTTTCGCGCGACCGGGCGCGGTTAGTCTCTCGCTGACGACTTCGATTTCCACTATGCCGGCGCCGAGGGAAACGCTCTTTGACGCCTCGGCGTCGGCGATGCCGTCGTTGAGCGTGTCGTCGAGCATGGAAAGGAAACTGCCGCTCGAGCGCCGCCCGCTCGGCGCGCAGGAGACGATCAAGTTCTCTCTCGCCCTCGTCATGGCGACGTAGAGCAGGCGCTTTTGTTCCTCGGTGTTTCTGAGTCTGGTTTTTTCGGCGATGTATAACCCGGCGAGATCTGAAATCGCGCCGATGCGCAGGCCGGTCAGTCCCGTCGACCAATCGAACATCGCTTCGGCATCGACGCTGTGTCTGCCTTCGGTGCCGGTTTGGCATCCGGCCAAAATCACGATGGGGAACTCCAAACCTTTAGATTTGTGAATGCTCATGATGCGCACGGCATCGAGGTTCTCTTCAGCGAGGACACTTTCGCCTTCATCTTTGACGTCGAGCACGCGCCTTTCCAGTTGGCGAATTGCTTGCTTGAGCGTGGTCAATCCTTCACGGCCAAGCAGTTCGGCTTGTTGCGCGAGCTTTTGCAAATTTGCCACCGCCTGTTCACCGTGGAAATAACAGGCCGCGAGCAACTCCACCGGCAACGTCGCGAACACATGCGCTACCGCGGCGCCGATCGGCATGCTGCGGGTTTCATCATGCAGGCGTGCGAGCGTTTCATAGAGCAGGTTGAGAGTCGGTGGAAAATCGTTCCCGGCGAGTTTCGCGGCGGCGCGGTAATCGAGCAGGTTTTGCCGGTGCAGTTCATAAATCTGCTGGTCGGTGAGCCCGCCCAAAGGCGAGCGCAGCACGCCGACCAACGCCAGGCGGTCATGGGGATTTTCCACCGCGCGCAGCAGATTGACGGCGTCGATGATCTCTTTCGCTGCGTAAAAGTGGCGCTCGCCTTCGACGACGTAACGAATTCCTTGGCGGCGCAAGGGCTCTAGGTAGTCGTGGATGTCGGTAAGCTTGCGCAAGAGAATTGCGACATCTTTAGGGTGCGCATAGACTTTTTCGCCGCGGGCATTGAGAATTACAGTTTTGCCCAAGACCTGCTCATTTAGCCAGCGCGCCAAGCTCTCGCCTTCGAGATGACGCGCGGTTTCGGCGTCGATCGCTTCGTCTTCGGCGACGATCTTTCGCACTAAGAGTTTGGCGATCTGGCTCGGTGCAGTGATTCTACCGGGCGCGGGATGGATGGCGATGTAGGGCGGCTGCACGCCGTCTTGAGCCTGGATTAGGGTTTCGAATGCGCCGTTGACCGCGTCGAGTATCGCCGCGTTGCTGCGAAAATTGGTCGTAAGCCGGCATTCGACGCCGTTCTGCGCTTTGATGATTTTCTCGACGACTTCGAGATAGGCCTCGATGTCGGCGCGGCGGAAGGCATAGATCGACTGTTTCGGGTCGCCGACCACGAATATTTTTCCGGCAACCACTTTGACCTGGCGCCAATCCGTCGCCGCCTGGCCGGAGTGCTCGGCCAAGTAAAGGAGAATCTCATATTGGATCGGATCGGTGTCCTGAAATTCGTCGATGAGGATCGTCTGGTAGCGCCGTTTGAGTTCCGCGCGCACGCGCTGCTGGTCGCGCACGAGGTTGCGCGCGCGCACCAGCAAGCCGTCGAAAGAAAGATGTCCTTCGCGGACGAATCGTTCGCGGAAATCCTCGGCGAAGGGAACCAACAAGCGCCAGAGCATGGCGGCCAATTCGCCATCGACATTGACGAGCCCCTTGGCGGCGCGCACGAGCTCTTGAGCTTCGGCGATATCGTCAGGCGGCCAACCCTTGAGATTTCGACTGATCGATTTCTCGGACAACAGGGTGGATTGTTCTTTCAAAGCGTCGGACCGCTGTCCGGTTTTTTTAAATTCGCCGAGGACCGCGCGCGCGGCGCGCACTAACTTCTCGTTGAGCCGATCCTCGGGATGGCGTTGGGTCAGCGAAGCGGCTTTGTCTTCAAGTTTGGCCAACCAATCGCTCAGGGCGGGCGGAATGGCGTTTAACCCATTTGAGTTCTGTCGAAGATCGACGTTTTCCGCGGAAATCGATTTGGCCAACGCTTTGATTTGATCGAGCTGGCAGCGTGCGAGGATCGTGCGCCAGTCCTCCGCGTGGGAGCTGCGCAAGGAAAGTTCCTGGTCCAACCATAGGTCCCAGTGCTCATCGAATAGTCGGTCGAACGCCACGCCATCGTCCTCGTGAAACTGCGGATCGACGCCGGCTTCGAGGGGATAAAGCCGGAGCAAAGTGGCGGCGAAGCTGTGGATCGTGCCGATGTCGCTCCGCTCCATGTTTCTCAGCGCGTCGTGAACGCGGCGGTCCAGTTCGTCTTTGGAGAGCTGGTAGAGATCGATGAGTGTTTTAATGTCTTTCTGGGTTTTTTCCTCGGTGTCGTTTTTGGGTTGGCGGTCGAGCTCGATATCCAGGAAAGCTTGCAAGCGTTGGCGCAGCCTGAGCTTCATTTCATCGGCGGCTTTATTGGTGAAGGTGAGGGCGACGATCTCGGTGATTTTTAGCGGATCGGGATTGCGCAGCAGCAAATGAACCAGCCGGTCGACCAGCAATGTCGTCTTGCCGGTGCCCGCGCCCGCTGTGACCACGAGGTTGCGATCGAAGGTGGTGACGGCGATTTGGCGGTCGCGGGCGTCGGGCATTTCGATATTCGATTGCGTCGCGCTCATAGTTTTTTAGGATCTTTTTCGCGCAAAGCGCGATGGGGTTCGGTCACCGGATCGTTCTCGGCACGCCAGAGGCTCGGCGGATGATTCTTGCGGCAGATCGGCGCCACATCGCAGCGCCCGCAGTACTCACCGCGGTTGAGAAAGAATTGGCCTTTGCGCACGCCATCGGCCAGATATGCGATGGTCTGTTTAGTTGCTATGCCGATTTTGTCGGCGAGACCTTCGCTACCATAGCGTGTCGAGACCAACGGGCCGTCGGACCAGCGCGGCGCGACGTAATAAAAATCCGCTTCGATGGCAGGCTGCGAGGTTACTATCGTTTGCTGTTCGGCCCAGCGCTCAGCGAGCAGAACATAGAAGGGCGGCTGTAACCTCTCGCCGCGCAGAGCAGAGCGGATAAGATTCTTATCTTGGGTTGCCGGGTTGGCGCCAAATTTAAATTTATAATCGATTACGCGCAGACGTGCATCGTTTCGGTCGATGCGGTCCATGCGACCGCGGATCGCGAGCCCCTTTAGCGGTTCCGGCCAGTCGGCCGGCAATCGCCCGGTCACGCCGGTTTCCAAACTCACGGGGGCAAACCCGGAGTTCGCGAGCTCGCTTAGATCTTGCGCGACGACTTGGCGCAGCAGCACGATGAGACCGTCTTTGAGACTCTCCCAAGCCAGCGGATAGCCGACCGGATTGTTTTCCTCATAGTCGGCAAACGCGCGGCTCGCGACGGCCTGCAAGGTTGTTTCCACGTCGATCGTTGCGGACTTGCCCGCAAAGTAACCGCCGTCGATCAGTGCGCGGTAAAACGTATTCAAAATCTTGTGGCCGAGCTCGCCGAACTCGGCGGGACTCGGACCGAGGATTTCTTCGGGACGGTCGAGCGGTTCCAAGCCGAGCACGTGACGCCCGAAAAATTGAAACGGGCAACGGGCATAGGTTTCGAGCGCGGTAGGCGAGAGGCCGCGCTCGGAGAAATGTTTCCAGTAACTATCGAACTTGGCGAGGGCGCCGTCGTAGGGAAGCAAGCGGTCGCCGCTCTGATCGATTTCGGCGGCGACCTTGCGGCCTTGTCGGTAAAGCGCCGGCAGCGGCGCGCAGGCGTCGATAAGCGCCGTGGGATCTTGTGCTTCGAGCGTCAGGCGAATCGCCAGTTCGGACGGCAATAATAAATCCTGTCGGTCGAACGGCGGCGTCGCGGTTTTTTCAGTCATGCTCCGCGGGATGCTGACTGTTTCGCTTTGGCGGCCGTTGGCATTGAGAGCGCGCTTGAGCTCGTCGACGTACCAAGACGGCGCCAGCGCTCTGCCGCTGTCGTCCGCTCTTTGAAACGAACAATAGAGCCGCTCCCGCGCGGCGCCGGCGAGCAGCGTGAACAGCAATTTTTCTTCGTCGAAGGCGGCGAGTTTTTGGCTTACCTTATAGCCCAGGTCGCGCTCGAGAACTTCGCGGTCGCGATCGCGCAGGAAGGCATCTTCGCGGATCGTGCGCGGGAAAACGCCTTCATTCACGCCGAGCAGAAAAAGCGCGCGGAACGACAAGCCGCGCGCCGCGGTAGCACTTAGCACCATGACACCGTCGCGGTTGCGCCGGTCATCGGTCACGCTGGAGCGTTCGAGCCAGTGCTGAAAGGTGTGGCTAAAATCGCTGAGCGCGACGCGATTCTCCACGCTATCGAGACCGGCGAGTTGGTCTAGGACGTTGAGAATCTCTTCGTGAAGTTCCAACTTTCCGCTCGGCACTATCATATCGGTGGTCGATGCAATGCCAAGATACTTTTTCAGCAAGGCTTTCCAGTTGTCTGCGTATTCATGCCATGACGCTTGGGGCGGTAATTGATGGAGATCGCCGATGAGCGCCTCCACAGTGTCGGCCAGCGAAACTAACTGCGCCGCGGGGATGCGAATCACGCGCGGCTCATCGTCGTCGGATATTTGCCTGAGTACTAGATCTTGGCGGTTGTAACGACGGAGCCGGCGCCACTCGACAATGCCTTTGCAGATGGCGAGCTCGCGCGTAGCCAGATCCCATAGGTCCGGGCGGGGCAGAGATGGATCTCCGGCGATGTTTGGAAATCGAAAATAGGGTGAAGAGAGCAGATCGATCACCTGGC
>Ga0184633_10001179_pt1 | contig 10678 bp, 7 predicted proteins | sample PLM31_170_b1_FD_133156 | JGI IMG/M metagenome (GOLD analysis project Ga0184633, IMG submission 133156) | Groundwater sediment microbial communities from an aquifer in East River, Colorado, USA - PLM3-1_170_b1 | ecosystem: Environmental > Terrestrial > Soil > Riparian zone | place: USA: East...
CATCGCGGGCGTCGGGATGACGCCACCGAATGTGCCCGCGACTCCGTAGCCCGCATCGTCGGTCATGATCAGGAGTACATTCGGCGCGCCCTTGGGCGGCACGACCGTCGGCGGCCAAGCGGGCTTGGAGCCGGCGACACCGAGGCCGATCTCACCGCCGAACGGCGGAGGCGGAGGCGGGACATACTTCCCGTCGATCGTGGTGGTCGCGCTGGGCGATCCCGGCACGCCCGACGTTTGCTGTGCGGCGACTCGTCCTGCGGCGCCCAAGACGTATGCGACAATCAACGCCAACCCGAAGCCGATTACACGCTTCATGTCCTTGCCCCCCTTGTGAATTGCCGACAATTGACAGGCCGCAACCTTAGCGCCGGGGGCCGCCGAACTCAAAGAGGAAAGTCCGCCTGATGGGGTCGCTTTCGTCCCGGGATCACCGGCGACGACAGGCCAGGATTGCGTTGACCTGGTAAAGATCTTGCCGGCGAGCGTAAAGTCGGCGAGCGTTATCGGTACTGCTGCTTGATTTTTCCCCAGGTCGTATCCTCCACCCCGTCGCAGATCGAACCGGCCGAGCACGCATCCACGAAGTCAATTCCAAACCTGACTAGATTGACCCCGCCGGAACCAGGGCACAGGGAATAGAAGCTCGACTCAAATGTCCGCGTGCCGATCGTGAGCGGTCCGGGGGCCGGGATGGCCAGGTTGCAGTGACCCGGGATCGTTTGCACGGTGACCTCGCCGAGAAGATACCTGCCCGCCGGCAAATGCGTGGTGCCCCCCGAGGAGCTGAACGAGGCCGCGATGTAATAGGCGCCTCCCGATCCGGTTGTTTGGGCGGTCCCGAGATCCACGGTGAACTCGGGCATGAGGTTGATCCAGGTACCGTACGTCACCGGCCCGTCTCGGTAGGACCAGGTCGCGAGGATGATTTCATAGGCGCTGATCGTGAGTTCCTCGCCGGTGGGGCAGACGACGGGATTACCGTCTTTATCGTGGTTCGTGTCGAGCCACACCTCAACGGTGTCGAGAGGGCTCTCGACGAAATCCCACATTTCGCTGTAGCCGCACTTCCCGTCCCCGTTGGTGTCCACGATGATGAGCTGCCCCGACGCGGTCAGTGGGATTGCCAGCAGCACCAAGACTTCAGCCACGGCGACCAGCGCGCTTCGATGTAGCCGTTGTTCCATGCAACCTCCACGCGGGCCCGGCCCTTTCGCCCGTGCCCGAGTCTACGCTGGGCCGTGTGTCCGTGCGGTCGATTCCGACTGCCGCAAGCGGACGATCTCGGATTCCGATTGACTTTCACCTTTCGTTCACCTACTCTCCGTGCTGCCCGTGGGGCGCGCATCGCGTACCGCCCGGCGGGAGGGTTCCCGGGCGGCCGCCACAGGGCGCCGCGCGGCCGTTCCGGGTAACCCATTTGAATATAGTTAATTATAAGACGGGTCAGGCGCGGAAGCGCGACCCCGAGGAGCCGCAAGGAACCATGCTGACGCCAAGGCAGCGCACTACCTACGACTTCATCGCCGCCTTCAGGACCCGTCGGGGATTCGCTCCTTCTTATGAGGAGATCCGCCGCCATCTGGGGGTCTCCTCGCTCAACGCCGTGGCGAAGCTCATTGCGCAGCTCCGCCGCCGCGGATATCTCGCGCCCGCGCCGCCGAACGCCAAGCGCTGGCTCGCTCCGCCCTCCCGCCGCGTCGATGGAGACACCATCCCCCTCCTCGGCGCGGTGGCGGCGGGGCGGCCGATCGAGCCGGTCGAGGTTCCCGAGGAGGTCGAGATTCCGGCCGCGATGGCGGGCGCGGGAGAGCGCTACGCGCTCCGCGTGCGCGGCGACTCGATGATCGAGGACGGGATCCGGGATGGGGACGTCGTCGTCGTGCGCCGCGCGCGGCGGGCGGAGAACGGCGAGACGGTCGTAGCGGTCGTGGACGGGGAGGCGACGCTGAAGCGTTTCCACCTCGCGGGCGGCCGCGTCGAGCTTCGACCCGCGAACGCGGCGCTTCAGCCGATCCGCGTCGCGGCGGACCGCGTGGAGATCCGCGGCATCGTCGTGGGTCTCATGCGGCGGTACGCGCCGTGACGCACGCGGTCCCCTGAACACGCGTCGCTCGCAGGGCACACCATGGAACCCACGCTGCTGCATGTCGCCATCGATTCCTTCGCGATCCAGGCAGAGCGCCTGCGCTGTCCGAAGCTCGTGGGGCGTCCGCTCGTGCTGGCGCCGGCGGACTCGAGCCGCCCTCGAGTGGTGGCCGTGTCTCGAGAAGCGCGTGGCGCGGGGATCTTTCCCGGGACGCCGCTCCTTGTCGCGCGGCGGCTCTGCCGCGATCTGATCGCCCTTCCGCCCGATCGCGATCTCTACGCCGGGCTCTCGCAGTCCATCCACGAGCGGCTGGCTCCGTTCGCGCCCTTCGCGGACGCGGCGGACGCGGGGGGCCCGGGTCGCGGACGCTTCGCGCTCGACTTGACCGGGCTCGCGCGGACGCACGCCGGCGCGCGCGACCGCGCCTCCGCGGCCGGGCGCGAGGTGGAGCGCGCGTTCGCGATCCACCCGACACTCGGGATCGCGGCGACTCGGCTCGTGAGCCGCGTCGCGGCCACCGTGCTTGCGCCGGACGGCGAGCTGCTCGACGTGATGCCCGGGAGCGAGGTCGCGTTTCTGGCGCCGCTCGCCGCCCGCCTCCTGCCCGCGTCGCGCCGCGCCGCCGTCGCGCCGAGGCTCGATCTGTTGAACGTGCGCGCGGTGCGCGACGTGCAGGCGCTCGATGTCGCTCAGCTTCGCGCGGCGTTCGGCGCGCCGGCCGGACTCGCGCTCTGGAGGGAGGCGCGGGGGCTCGACGCCGCGACGGAGCGCGAGGGGGAGCCCTCCGCCACCGCCGTCGCGGAGGACACGCTCGGCCAGGAGACGAACGACGGCCGCATTCTGGGAGCCCGGCTCGAGCGGCTTGCCATGGAGCTGGGGGTCGGGCTCCGCGCGCGCGGCACGTCGGCGCGCTCTCTGGCCGTCACGGTGTGGTACGCGGACGGCCGCGAGGGCCGCGCGAAACGGACGCTCGCAACCTCGACCTGCAGCGAGGCCGAGATCCGCACCGCCGCCCTTGCGGTCCTCGACCGCGCATTGACGCGTCGCGTGCGCGTGCGACGGCTCCGCCTCGAGGCGTGGGAGGCGCCGAGCTCAGCCGCGCAGCTCTCCCTGTGGGACGACGTGGGGGACGAGGGTGGGGACATGACCCGAGCGCGAGTTGAGGCCCGCCGTGAGGCGGGCCGACTGTCTGAGCGAGCGGGTCATGTCCCCACCCTCGTCCCCGCCCGGTTCCACAATGACAACCGCGCCGCGGCCCTCGAGGCCGCTCTCGATCGCGTTCGCGCCAGCTTCGGCACCGGGGCGCTCGTCCCCGCCGCGTGGATGGCCTATGGCGTCGCCCTTCGTCCACCTGCACGTCCATAGCCACTACTCGCTGATGCGGGGCGTGGACTCGCTCGAGTCGCTTGCCCAGACGGCGCGCGAGCGGGGGATGGACCGCTTCGCGCTCACCGACACGAACGCGCTCTATGGATTCGTGTTCTACCGGCAGATCTGCGCGGAGATGGGGCTGACGCCGATCGCGGGCGCGGAGATCACTCCCCTCGCCCCCGGCGCCGCGCGCGCTGTCGTCCTCGCCCGCGGACGCCAGGGGTACCGCTCCCTCTGCCGCGTGATCACCGCGCGGCATCTCGAGCCGGAGTTCACGATCACGACCGCGGTGCGCACGCACGCCGAAGGACTCAACCTCCTCTCCGAGGATCGCGCACTGCTCGCTTCGCTCCGCGACGCGCTCCCGGTCTACGCGGAGCTCGTGCCCGGGCGCGGGGACCGCGCGCTCCGCCAGTGGGCGCGCGCGCAGGGGATCGCGTGCGTCGCGACGAACGACGTCCACTTCGTCCATCCCGAGGGGAGGCGGCTCCACCACGTGCTCCGCGCCATCGACCGGAACACCACTCTCGACCGCGTGCCCGCTGACGACCTCGCGGAGCCCGCGCGCACGTTCCTCTCCAGCGAGGAGATGGAGGCCCGCCTTCCGCACGCGCCGGAGGCGATCGAGAACGCGGTGCGGCTGGGGGAGGAGTGCGCCGTCGACTGGGAGATGGGGCGGACCGTTTTCCCGTCCTATCCACTCGACCGGGGCGACGCGTTCGAAATCCTACGTTCGCGCTGCGAGGCCGGAATCGTCCACCGCTACGGGCGGAATCCGGACCCCGAAGTGCGCCACCGACTCGAGCGCGAGCTCGCGATCATCCGCGAGAAGGGCTTCGCCGATTATTTTCTGATCGTCGAGGCGATCACCTCGCGCACGCCCCGCACGTGCGGGCGAGGCTCCGGCGCCGCCAGCATCGTCGCCTACCTGCTCGGGATCACCCACGTGGACCCGGTGCGGCACCGTCTCTTCTTCGAGCGCTTCCTCTCGCCCGTGCGGAAGGATCCGCCCGACATCGACGTGGACTTCGCCTGGGACGAGCGCGACGCGATCCAGCTCGCGGTGCTCGAGGAGAATGGGGCGCCCGTCCGCGCGGCGATGGTCGCGAACCACGTGGGCTTCCGATCGCGCGGGGCGATCCACGAGATCGCCAAGGTCTACGGGCTCCCGGAGACGGAGATCACGAACGTGACGAAGCGGCTCACCGAGTACTGGGGGCTCGAGGACCCGGTCGATCGGCTCGACGGCCACCCGCGATTCAAGGACGTCGACTTCGAGCCGCCCTGGCCCGAGATCCTCGCGCAGGCGATCGCGCTCGAGGGGCACCCGCGCCATCTCTCGGTCCACAGCGGGGGCGTCGTGCTGGTGCCCGACGCGCTCGCCGACCACGTGCCGGTCGAGATCGCGCCCAAGGGCGTCCCGATCGTCCAGTGGGAGAAGGACCAGGTCGAGGACTACGGCCTGGTGAAGATGGATCTCCTCGGAAACCGCTCGCTCGCGGTGATCCGCGACGCGCTCGCGGCGGTGGAGCGGAACACCGGGCATCGCGTCGACGAGCGGACGTGGAACCCGATCGAGGACCCGGCGACCCGCCGGCTCGTCGCGGCCGGGGACACGATCGGCTGCTTCTACGTGGAGTCTCCCTCGATGCGCCAGCTCCAGCGGAAGGCGGGCAGGGACGACTTCGACCACCTCGTCATCCACTCCTCCATGATCCGCCCCGCGGCGAACCGCTACATCCGCGAGTACGTGAGGCGGCTCCACGGGGGCGCGTACGATCCGCTCCACCCCGCGCTCCGCCAGACGCTCGACGAGACGTACGGGATCATGTGCTACCAGGAGGACGTGACCAAGGTCTCGATGGAGCTGGCCGGCTTCACCCTCGCGCAGGGGGAGGGGCTTCGGAAGGCGCTCAGCCAGAAGCGGCCGCTCAAGCCGCTCCGGGCCTACCAGGCCGAGTTCTTCGACGGGGCCCTGGCGCGCGGCGCCGCCAGCGACGTGGTGGAGAAGGTGTGGGAGATGATCCTCTCCTTCGCCGGCTATTCCTTCTGCAAGCCCCACAGCGCATCCTACGCGCTGGTTTCGTTCCGGAGCGCGTGGCTCCGCGCGCATTACCCGGCCGAGTTCATCGCAGCGGTGATCTCGAACCAGGGCGGCTACTACTCCACGTTCGCGTACGTCTCCGAGGCGCGGCGGATGGGGCTCGACCTGCTTCCGCCCGACGTGAACACGAGCGGGCGGGCGTACACCGGCCAGGGCCGCGAGGTGCGCGTGGGCTTGATGCAGCTCAAGGGATTCCACGCGGAAGCGCTCGAGGCGCTGCTGGACGAGCGGGGGCGCCGCGGCCCGTTCGCGTCGTTCGCGGACCTGCGGCGTCGTGTCCCGATGCCGCCCAGCGACGCGGAGCTGCTGGTTAAGTCCGGCGCGTGCGACTCGATCGCGTGTGGCCGGACGAGAGCCGAGCTCCTGTGGGAGCTGTACCTGGGCCGCGGGGTCGCCCCGACCGCGCTCGACCTCTTTTCCGCCGCGAGCGCCACGAGCGGCGCGGGCAGCGCGAACGGCACACCCGCCACCGTCCCGCGCGCCCCCGCGTACGACCGCGCCACGATGCTCCGCCACGAGGTCGAGACGCTCGGCTTTCTCCTGAGCGCGCACCCGCTCGAGCCCTACGAGCGGGCGCTCCGAGGCCGCGGCGTGATCGCGGCGCGGGCTCGGAGCGCCCACGCCGGGGGCCGCGTCACGCTCCTCGGCTGGTACGTGACGTCGAAGCTGGTCCAGACCAAGGATCGCGAGCAGATGGAGTTCCTCGCCTTCGAGGACACGACCGCGCTCTACGACGTCACGCTCTTTCCCGACGCGTACCGCCGCTTCTGCCATCTGCTCACCAGCACGCGCCCGTTCCTGCTCACCGGCCTGGTCGAGGAGGACCTCGGGGTCTGCACGCTGACGGTGGACCGCGTGGAGCGGCTTTGACGCCTACTTCCAGAACCGCTGCCACCAGACCAGTGCCTCGTCCGCCTCCGACCAGTTCTCACCGACACCCATTTTGACGCGCGTCTGGTCGAGCGACGAGTTCGTCAGCTCGCAGTAGTTCTCGGCCTCCCTCGCCCGGCGCGACCACACGCGCTTGTGATACGACTCCATCTCGGGGCAATCGTCCGAGCCCCGATACGGGTGGTTTATGACGTAGCGCGCCTGCCAGTTTTCGCGGTCCGCGGTCACCTGGAACTGGAGGTCCTCGGGAAAGTGCCGAGCATCGTAGCGAAGGTGAAGTCGCGTCAGCACGACGTCGCCTGGAGGGTTGGGCGGGAGCTGGATCCAGTACGCGCCAAGCGCGCGAAGCTCGGCGGGTGTCATGAAGGGGGCGCTGCACGGATCGCATGAGGGCGTGTTCGGAACGACCACCCAGGCGTACTCGGTAAATATCCCGTCCTCCGCCGCGCGCTCGTGCTGGAAGGTGAACAGCCGGCGGGAGAAATCCGGGAACTCCTCCTTCACGAACTCGGGAACCTCCTGCCCCGTGGGAAGACGCAGCGTCCGGTAGTTGGTCGCCTCCACCCGACCGCCGCGCGTGAGCGTGAAGACGAACATTTCTTGCGGCCCGTCGGCATTGACCATCCCCAGCCGGATCGGGAGCATGAACTTGGGAGACTCATAAGCGACCTGGATCGGCCGGAGGTAGCGATAGCCGAGCCGCTTCTGCTCTTGCAGGTCGACCTTGGCCACGAAGAAGAACATTCCCTGCTTGATGTAGCTCTCGAGCACCCGCGCGGCTCCGGCGGGCATGCGGTAGCCGTTCTGCCGCAACCACTGGTCGAGGGCGCGACCCTCGGTGCTCGAGAGGATCACGATCTCGTATTCGTCGACTTTGTATTGGGCTTCGACTCTGACGCCGCGGAGCGCCGCGCTCACCGCCTGCCCCGTCGACGAATCCTTCTTTCGCACAGCGCTCTTCGTCTGCCCGACTACCTCGATCCCCTTCGTCGGGCACGGATTCGGGTCGGTATACTCGACCAGCCTTGGCGCCGAGTACGCGTCCAGGTGCTCCACCCACGCCGTGTCACCGACGTGCACCTGGCCCTTCTCCAACACCATCGGCACCGGCACGACCACGGCGAATTCCTTCGGGTCCCCTTGGTAGTCGCTGACCATCGTGATGACGGTGCGGTCGCCGTCCCGCGCCAGCACCACTTTCGAGGTGTGGTTGAAGATCTTCGCGTCCCCCCGCGCGACGTAGAAGCCGCAGAAGGCGCGGGCGGACGGCGCGCCGCCGCCGCCCGCCACGCAGACACTCACTGCCAGGATGAGCCATTTCACCGCTCGGTCCCTTCCTTCGCCCGGCAATCGACCCGGCGCGGGGGGGAGAACCGCGAGACACCCACCCGTCTAGTTCGTGCCCCAGACCCGGTCCCACCATTTCATGTTGTCTTCGGGGGTCGACCAATCGTCGCCGAGCCGCATCTTCCGGCGGATCTCCGAGAGCGACCATCCGGTCAGGTCGGCCAGGGTCTCGGCCTCCTTCGCCCGCCGCTCGCGGAGCGCGCGCCGGTAGTCGTCCATCGCGGGGCACTCCCGATCGCCCTTCCAGGGATGGCGAATCACGAACCGGCCCTGGAAGTTGCTCCGGTCGGCCGTCTGCTGAAAGACGAGGTCCTCCGGAAAGTGGGCCCGGTCGTACCGCACGTGGAGCCGCGTGATGAAGACCTGCTGCGCTCCTCCAGGCGGGGGCATCACCGAGCCTCGAACGCGCTCTCGGCTCGGATCCGCGATCCAGAAGACCCCGAGACCCCGCAGCTCCTCCGGCGAGAGCGGGTCGGCGGCGCAGGGATCGCACCACCCCATGTCCCAGGCGTACTCGAGGAAGACCGCCTCGCCGTCCTGCCGCTTCACCTGCTCGGCGAACATCGCGCGGTAGAAGCCGGGGAACTCCTCCTTGACGTATTCGGGAACTTCCGAACCCTCAGGGAGCCGGACGGTGCGGTAGTTCGTGGTCTCGACGCGCCCTTCCCGGGTGAGCGCGAAGACAAAGAGCTCTTGCGGGCCGTTCGCGTTCACCATCCCCAGACGGATCGGAAGCATGAACTTGGGCGACTCGTACGCCATCTGGATCGGTCGCAAATACGTGAACCCGAGCTTGGCCTTCTCCTTCAAGTTCACCCTCGCCACGAAGAAGCGCATGTTCTGCTTGATGTAGGCGCCGAGCACGCGCGAGGCGCCCACAGGGATCGTGTAGCCGTTCTCCCGAAGCCAGATCTCGAGCCCGCCGCTCTGCTTGGCCGAGAGGATCACGATGTCGTATTCCCCGACGGTGTACTTGGCTTCCACCTTGATGCCGAGGGCTCGCTGGCGCTGGGACTCCTGGGCCGCCATCGGGGCACTTATCCCACCCATTTTCATCTCGTCCTTGTGCATCGCCTGCATGCACGGGTCGGGGTCGAAGTACTCGACCAGGCGGGGCGCCGAGTAGGCGTCGAGGTGATCGATCACCGCCTGGTCGCCGATATGGATCTGCCCCTTCTGGAGCACCGTCGGCACCGGCACGACGATCGCGAACTCGGACGGATCGCCCTGGAAGTCGTTGGCCATCGTGAGCACGGTCCGGTCGCCGTCCCGCACCATGACCACCTTCGACGCCTTGTTGAAGATCTTGGCGTCGCCGCGCGCGACGTAGAACCCGCAGAAGCTATGGGCGGGCCGCGTCGAGAGCGTGAGGCCGAGCAGGATGCTGAACACCGCGAAGAACCGTTTCATGTGCGACTCCTTGGCTCGAATCCCGGGCGACGGGCCGCGCCCATTCATAGCGGGGCCCGGGCAGGATTCGATCGATGAGAGGGACGGCCACCGAAAAGGCCGCCAGCGACCAGAGCAATCCATTGGTCCGGAAGAGCACGAACTGGACGACCCCCGCTCCCACGGCGACGAGCGCGGCGAACAGAATTCGCCCGGCGCGCGAATCGGGAGTGGTCTTGGGATCGGAGATCATGAAGAAGGAGAAGATGAGGAGCGCCCCGCTCTGGAGCTGATGGATCGGAACCGCCATCGGCTGACCGAGCCAGAAGGCGCGCCCGAAGAGGATGGCGAGCCACGAGCCCAGGAACGCGTAGGTCACGTCGCTTCGCGCCGCCCGGTTGACCACGAGGCCGCCGAGGCAGGCGACCAGAAATGCGAAGAACGCGACCGTGCCCCACTGTGCCGGAGAGACCCAGACCTGCCCGGACAGAAGCATCATGGCGACGATTCCCAGGTTGGTCGGGTTCCAAACGTGCTTGCCACGCCAGCGGACGAGGAACTTGCTCGCGATGGTGATGATCGCCGCGAGCGCGGCCAGCCAGAGATGGTCCGTGCGCAGAAGCAGGCAGAGGGAGAGTCCGGAGATGAGCGCGCTCTTCGGATCGAACTTGGGGAGCCCCCAGAGCCGCGTGCACGCGTACTGGGTCGCGAGCGCCATCCCCAAGGACAGTATGGCTTGGGCCGGCGTGATGTCGAATTTGAGCCGGGCGATCCCGTAGCAGAAGAGGGCCGCGAGGACGGCGATCTGGTAGTAGCGGGGGTCAAGACGTGGCTTGGGCGCTGGTGTGCTCATCGATCCCCCTTACGCGCGATGGCGCCGAGTTATTCCGCGCGTCTCCGGTCGTTAGGAGTAGAGGGGACCGGGGGACGAGCTTCGGGGGGAGGGGACTGGGGCGCCGCGGGGCGCGGGAGGGATTCCAGCCGACCGGGGGAAGGCGGGGCTCGATCCAGCCACGAGGATATCATGTGCCCCCCTGACCAAGAAGAACGGTTACTTTCCATCCCCACGGAGCCCTACTACCTTGGTAGCCCTATCCAGGGGACCACGGAACAGCAGACACTGCCGTTGCTTGTGAGTAACTTCACAAGTGAAGGCACTGTGGAGTCGAACCCGCCATCGAGGAAAGGGGACGACCATGAACCAGAAGCACCCGCTGCTACTCGGCCGCCGGCTCAAGTCCGCGGTTCCGATTCTCGCGACCGCCTTGCTCCTCGCCGTTCCGGCCATCGGCCAGGAGGCCGTTCCGCCCACGCCGTCCCATGACACCGCGACTTCCCAACTGCCCGCGACCTACGTGGGCTCCGCCGCCTGCGAAAAGTGCCATGCGGAGGAGTGGGAACCCTTCGAGCACAACCCACACTACAAGGCGCGCGTGTACGACTCTCCCGCGGGTCCCGAGGTGGGTTGCGAGAGCTGCCACGGCCCC
>Ga0184633_10001181_pt1 | contig 10675 bp, 11 predicted proteins | sample PLM31_170_b1_FD_133156 | JGI IMG/M metagenome (GOLD analysis project Ga0184633, IMG submission 133156) | Groundwater sediment microbial communities from an aquifer in East River, Colorado, USA - PLM3-1_170_b1 | ecosystem: Environmental > Terrestrial > Soil > Riparian zone | place: USA: East...
GGCCCGCCAACAGCCTGCTCGATGAAGTGCTGGCGCCGGTGGATCGCGAAGTTTTCCGCCGCCAGACCGATTACTTTTCCAAGCTCAACGCCGCGGGACTGCAACCGCCGGCGCCTGGGCAGCCGCAGGCCACGCAGGCGCCGTCGACGGAGCCCGCGCGGTGATTCGTTGATCAGTTGAATCCGTAGAGGAGAGTCCGAGTATGGATGTTTATTCAGCCATCGTCCGCTTCTTCCAGGGAGGCGGCGAATTCATGTTCCCCATCGCCCTCGTCGCGGCGCTGGGCCTGGCCATCGCGATCGAGCGCTATATCTATCTCTCGATCGTGAGTATCCGCAACCGCAGCCTGTGGAACGACCTGACGCCGTTGCTGGCGCAGGGCGACTTCAAGCGTGCGGTGGCGATCACCTCCAAGTCCGATGCCGCCATCGGCACCATTCTCAATTACGGCCTCGCACGCATTCAGTCGGCGCGCCGGCGCGACGACATCGAGAAGGCGATGGAAGAGAGCCTGATGGAGATCGTGCCGCGGCTCGAGAAGCGCACGCACTATCTCGGCACGTTCGCCTACATGGCGACGCTGCTCGGGCTGCTCGGCACCGTCATCGGTCTGATCAGCGCGTTCGCCGCCGTTGCGACCGTCAACCCCGCCGAGAAGGCGAACCTGTTGTCCGCGAGCATCTCGGTGGCGATGAACTGCACTGCCTTCGGTCTGATGGTGGCCGTGCCGCTGGTGCTGATCCACGCGGTGTTGCAGACCAAGACCACGGAGCTGGTGGACAGCCTGGAGATGGCCGCGGTGAAGTTCCTGAACAGTATCACTGAACGGCGCAGTGAAGTGGCCGCGGGCTGATTCCGCGCGCTCACTGAAGGGTTTCCCATGTTCTCCACTCGACAGGCGCGTACGCGGCTGATCCGCCGACTGCGGGGTCGCAGCGGCGAAGAACTGAATCTGGTGCCGATGATCGACATCTTCACGGTGCTGGTGACGTTCCTGCTCATGACCGCGGTCTTCCATCGCACGGTGATCCTGGAGCTGAACCTCCCCAACGCGCAGAACGAAGACACGCCGCCTCCCACGCTGCAACTCGAGATCCTGGTGCGCAAGGCCACCGTCCAGGTTGCGGATCGAGGCTCGGGCCTCCTCTCAGAGTTTCCGAACCGCGCCGACGGCTATGATTTCGCCGGCTTGTCCGAGTATCTGAAGCGTGTCAAGGAGCGATTTCCGGAAAAGCTGGAGGCGACGATTCTGCTCGAGCCGGATATCTCCTACGACACGCTGGTGCAGGTGATGGATACCGTGCGCGTGGTGGAACAGAAAGAGGGCGAGCGCACCGTAATGGCGGAGTTGTTCCCCGAGATCTCGATCGGAGATGCGCCGCTATGAGACTCTCGAATCGCGCCCGCCGCATGATCATCCACCAGGAGCGCAATCGCGCCGGCGTGGCGCTCAACCTCATCCCGATGATCGACATCCTGACCGTGATGGTCGCGTTCCTGCTGGTGTACTCGACCGAAGTCGAGGTGTTGCAGAACACCAAGGCGATCGATATTCCCGAATCGGTCGCCGAGATCAAGCCCCGCGAGACCGTGGTGATCATGATTACGCGCGATGAGCTGCTCGTTCAGGGCGAGCCGGTGGCGAAGATCGCCGACATCGCGCGCATGGACGCCACGATCATCGCGCCGCTCAAGGCCGCGCTCGAGCGACCCACCGTGGCAATGCCGCGCTCGGTGCTGGAACGCGACATCGAGGCGCGCGAGCTCACGATCATGGGCGACAAGGCGATCCCGTACAACGTGCTCAAGAAGATCATGGCGACCTGCACTGATGCCAACTTCGGGCGCATCTCGCTCGCGGTGCTCCAGAAGGAGCAGACCGTGAACGTGGCGCAAGCCAAGTAAGGTACGGGGAGCCCAAGGGTGCTGAGACCGTACTACCGCGAATTCGAACTGGCCTGGAGCTTTCCGCAGGAGGACGCGGAGCGTTTCCGGAAGATCCTGCTCGTGATGCTTCTTCTTTTCCTGCTGCTCGGAATCCTGATTCCGCTGTTGCCGGTGCCGCAACGGGAAAAGTCGACCGCCGAGGATGTACCGCCGCGGCTTGCCAAGCTGATGCTGGAGAAGAAGCCGCCGCCACCTCCGCCGCCGAAGAAGGAAGAGCCCAAGCCCGAGGTGAAAAAGGAACCGAAGCCGGAACCGAAACCAGTGGACCGGCAGCAGGAGGCACGCAAGAAGGCCCAGGTGGCGCTGATGCCATTCAAGGACGAGCTCGCCGACCTGCGCGACAACCGCATGGTGGACATCGCCGTGGCGAATCGTCCGCTGACTGATGCCGCGCGCGCGGGCGATGTTACGCAGCGATCGCTGATCACCTCCAAGGTGGGGCAGGGCAGCGGTGGCATCAATACTTCCTCGTTGAGCCGCGGATTCGGCGGTGGCGGCGGCGGACTCGCGGGGCGCTCGACCACGCAGGTCACCGGCAATCTCGGCGGTGGCGATGGTAAGGCCGTGCGTAGCGGCAGCGGGCAGAAGGCGTCGCGCAGCCGCGAGGAAATCGAGCTGGTATTCGACCGCAACAAGGGCGCGATCTACGCGCTCTACAACCGCGCGCTGCGCGAAAATCCGGCCTTGCAGGGCAAGGTCGTGCTGGAACTGACCATCGCGCCGTGGGGCGAAGTCACCAGCTGCCGCGTGCTATCCAGCGACCTCTCGGACCCGGAACTCGAGCGCAAGCTGATTGCGCGGGTCAAGCTGTTCCGCTTCGAGGACCGCGATGTCGAGGCGGTCACGACCACCAAGCCGATCGACTTCTTCCCGGCCTGACGCAGCGCGGCGGCTGAGTGGCGCCGTGTCCGGGAGGTCCTTTCAAGAACGCCGTAAATCCGTCCCTGGAGGCTCCGACGAAAACGTCCTGTTTTCGACGGTCTTGAAAGGACCTCACCGGACCCGACGCCCGCCCCGTCCATCGGCCGATGAGCGTGCGTTGCAGCCGGGCAACGCAAACAATAATAATGGGAGCCGATGAACATCCAGTCGGAAATCGAGTACTTCAGCGAGCTGACGACCATCGACAAGGCCCGAATCCTGACCCTGCTGATGAACGAGCTCGCCGAGGAAGCCAAGAGCACGTACGGCCCGGGCAACGAGCAGGTCAACGACGCCGCACACCTGCGCTTCATCAACGAGCTCCAGCATCGCCTGAGTCGGGTCGTGTACCAGCTCCTGGGTGAGGACCCCTCGCGACCGGGCGATGAAGTCGTGGTGCGAATGCTGCTCTCGCCGCGCGCCGACAAAACGGCGGAGAAGTACGTGATGGCGGCCTATCGGCGCGCGTTACAGGGCTTCGACCGACACGACACGACGGTTCTGCTGAACCAGTAGTCAGTCTGGCGCCCGTTTCCGGGCATCGATGCCGAGCAGTGCAACCACGCCGGCACACACCAACGTCGGGCCGATGGCTAGTGCGAAAACCCTTTCAGGGGCAAGACCCGCTGCGAGCATTGCACCGCCGACCAGCGGCGCCAGGATGGCCCCAAACCTGCCGATGCCAAGCGCCCATCCGATTCCGGTTGCGCGCGCAGTCGTCGGATACATCGTGGCCCCGAGCGCGTTCAAAGCCGTCTGACCGCCTACGATGCCACTGCCGGTCAACAGGACCAGCACGAACAGCCACGCGACCTCTGTAACGTGGGCGCCCATCAGCGCCAAGGCCCCGGCCGTCAGCAGGTAGCTCACCGCGAGCACCCTGAAGACTCCCCAACGTTTCATTGCCAGGGCGAATACGAGGGCGCCCAAGATCCCGCCGATCTGGAACATGGCCGAACCATGAAGCGCCTGCTGCAGAGGCAAGCGCTGGTTGAGCAATGTCGGCAGCCAGTTTGCCAACAGGTGCAAAAGCCCCAGGTTGAGAAAGAACACCATCCACAGTAACAGCGTGGACCGGGCACGCCCGCGCATGAAGAGCTGCGCGACCGAAAGCGAGGTCGATTCCGGCTCCGCAATCGTGTACGTGAAGCCATCCTCATGGCGGAAGCTCGAGTCGAGGCGCTCGACCAGGCGGCCGATCAGGCGTGGATCTCTGCCACGCGCCACCAGGAATCGCGGCGATTCGGGCAATGCGAGCAGCGGAAACCACAGCACGATCATGATCGCGCCGCCCCATGCAAATACTGCCCGCCACCCGCCAAATTCAATCACGAACGGCGCCAACCCGCCCGAGAGTGCCGCCCCGAGCGCGATTCCGCAGGCCATCAGGGTGACCGTAGCCGCGCGTTGCCGTGCAGGCATGTACTCGGCGGTGATGGCGAATGCATTGGGAATGCTCGCGCCTAGGCCGAGACCTGTGACAAATCGCCAGATGAAGAGCTCGGTGGTGCTGGATGCAGTCGCCGTCATCACCATGCAGAAAGCGACCAGTGCGAAGGACACGATCAACATCGTCCGCCGTCCGACATAGTCGCCGACCGGGCTGAGAAAGAGGGCGGCGGCGGCTACGCCGATCATTGCGGCGGTGACGATCCAGCGGAGCGCGCCAGGAGTTACACCCCAGTCGGCGGCGAGCGTCGGGATCACGGACGCGAGCGCCTGCAGGTCGAAGCCGTCGAGCAGCGTCACCAGCGCGCACAGGATGAGCACGCGCCATTGCAGCGGTCCGAGCCTCGAGCGCTCGATGATCTGTTCGACGTCAACCCGCACGCGCCAGACCCATCACGGCTCCTTGCGTCTCTCGAGAACGAACGCTTGCCGCGCCACGGCCGAGGCGAGCGTCTCCGCCGCATAGTAGCGGCCCAGCAGCTCCGAATCGAAGAGCTCGGGGTTGAGCGCCGCGAATTCGTGCCAGTCTCGATAGCCACCAGACTGGCGGTGGGCATTCACCAGGCTCATGAACGCGACCGTGACGGTCTCGTGGTAGCGCGATGCTCGTCCCAGGAAGGCCGTGTAGTGCTGGAGCGTTGCCCGCATCCGGTCGATGGCGGCACCGAACGGCAGCTGCTCGAGATACAGGAATGCCGCGCGCAAATGGTCCGCGTGCCCGAACTGCTCGGCGGGCAGATGGCACGCTTCGAGTGCCGCGAGGAATTCATCGTCCTTCATCGCGGGCTCCTGCGCTTTTCGCTGAGGCGGTGACTGTCGCCGGCGCGCAATGCCAGGCCGTAAATGCGGCGCAGGTCGCGCACGTGGGCAAGGGTCGAATCCGAGAACGGCGCCTTGCCTTCGAGCGCGTGCAGTGCGATGCCCTCGATCAGGTCGCCCAGGCTCATGTCCTTGTACTCGGCCAGCGCCTTGAGCACCTTGAGCAGCCGCTTTTCCAGGCGGATGCCGGTCTGAACGCGCTCGATGACTTGCGGCATGGCGATCTCCAGTCAGCTGCAAATGGTATCCATGTACCAGTGTACCAGCGCACCAGGAACGGAGCCAGCCCGGCGCGGCCGCCGGCGCGGGTCGCGCCGGAACGCGCAGGTGCTTGAATTGTTAAGACTTCCTCGCAGGTGTTAGAGTGCGCCGCCACGCGCCGGCACGGTTCACCTCAGCATGCATCGCCACGACATCCAGTTTCCGCCCAAGGACGCAGCGCTGCGCGAGGACGTGCACGCGCTCGGCGCCCTGGTAGGCGAGATCCTGCGCGAGCAGGGTGGTGCGGAGCTGTTCGAGCTGGTCGAGGGCGATCGGGTGGCGGCGATCCGGCGCCGCGAAGGCGAGGCCGAGGGTGCGATTGAATTGACCATTCGGGCGCAGGACCGCCCGCCGGCGGTGGCACAGGACCTGGTGCGGGCCTTTTCGACCTGGTTCCAGGCGGTGAATCTCGCGGAGAAGGTGCACCGCATCCGCCGCCGCCGCCAGTATCTCCTGAGCGAAAGCGCGCCGCAGCCGCAGGGCGTGGGCGACTGCCTGGTGAAGCTCAAGCAGCAGGGTTTCACGCTCGAGCAGACCATCGAATTGATCGGAAAGCTGCGCATAGAGCCGGTGTTCACGGCGCATCCGAGCGAGTCGACGCGGCGCACTTTATTGCGCCAACGGCAACGCATCGCGCAACTGCTGCTCGAGCGCATGAACCCGACGTTGAGTGCGCAGGAGCGTGCCAGCGTGTGGAGCCGCATCCGCACCGAGATCACGACCGGCTGGCAGACGGAGGAGCATCCGCGTCAGCAGCTCACCGTGGCGGATGAGCGCGAGCACGTACTCTTCTACATCACCGAGATCATCTACCGCATCGTGCCGGCGTTCTACGAGGAGATCGAGACGTCGCTGCAGAGCGTGTTCAACGTCCCCGCCGATGCCATAAGCGTACCGACGCTGCTCGAAATCGGCTCCTGGGTGGGTGGCGACATGGACGGCAACCCGGACGTCCACGCCAAGTCGATCCGCGAAACGCTGGCGCGCCATCAACAGTTGATCGTGTCCACCTACTTCAATGAAGCGCTGAGCCTGGCGGCAAAACTGAGCCAGAGTGCCGGCCGCGTGCAGGTCTCGAAGGCGCTGCAAAAGCGCATCGACGAATACGCGGCGCTCTTGCCCGGCGCGCAACAGATGACTCCGGCGCGCCACGATCGCATGCCGTACCGCGTCTTCTTCGGCCAGGTCGCGGAGCGGCTGCGCAACACCTACGATGCCCGGCCCAACCACTACGACAATGCGGCGCAGCTGTGCACCGACATGGAGCTGGTGGAAGAGAGCCTGCTGGCAAATCGCAGTCGTCACGCCGGTCTGCACGCGGTGCGCCGCTTTCTGCGCCGCATTCGCACCTTTGGTTTTCACCTCGCCACGCTGGACGTGCGCCAGCACAGCGACGTGCATCAGGAAGTGATCGCGCAAGGCCTGGCAGACGAGTCATGGGAACGGCGTTCCCCCACGGAACGGCTCGCGCGGCTGAGCGATGCTCTCGACCGCGACCAGGGTCCACTCACGACGCTCGATGCGGTCGGCCGCCGCACTTTGTGGGTATTCGAGGCGATGGCGCAATGCCGTCACAAGTATGGCCGCAAGGCCATTGGCAGATACATCATCAGCGGCACGAAAGGCGCGGATGACGTGTTGGCAGTCCTGTTGCTGGCGCGATGGGCGGGCGTGACCGACCGCAAGAGCAACGAGGTGCCGTTCGACATAGCGCCGTTGTTCGAGTCGATGCAAGCCCTCGACACCTGCGGCGATGTCGTGCACACGCTTCTCGGCCTGCCGATTTATCAGCGCCACTTGCAGGCCCGCGATGATCAGCAGGTGGTGCTGATCGGTTACTCCGACTCGAACAAGGAGGCGGGGATCGCCGCCTCGCGCTGGGCCACCCACGGTGCGCAAGCGGCGTTGCTGGAGGCGGTGCGCGAGTTCGACGTGCGGCTGGCGGTGTTTCACGGCCGTGGCGGTTCGATCAGTCGCGGCGCCGGCCGAGTCGATGCGCTGGTGCGCAGTGCGCCGCCCGGCGCGGCCAACGGCCGCTTGCTCGTCACCGAGCAGGGTGAAGTGCTGAGTCAGAGCTATGGCTTGCGACCGGTCGCGATGCGCAGCCTCGAGCGTGCGTTCAATGCGCTCGCCCTGACGACGGCGGTGACCACGGCACTTCCTGAGAAACCGGACGACCTCGAGGTGATGGCCACAATCGCCGCAGCGAGCCGCGCGGCCTACAGCCAGCTCATCGTGCACGAGCCGGCGTTCTACGAGTATTTCCGGCAGGTCACGCCGATAGATGCGATCGAACGCATGCAGATCGGCAGCCGTCCCGCCTCGCGCGGTGAGCGCGAAGGATTCCAGCATCTGCGCGCGTTGCCGTGGGTGTTCGCGTGGACACAATCGCGGCACATGCTGCCGGGCTGGTTTGGCTTCGGTTCCGGTCTGCAAGCAGCCGTCGAGCGTCACGGGGCGCAGCGCTTGCGTGAGTTGCGTGCCAGCTGGTTCTTTTTCGCGGCATTGCTCGATGACGTCGAGGCCATGTTGGCGCGCACAGATCTTGGCATCGCGAACTACTACAACGGCCTCGCGGACGAATCATTGCGGCGCTTGTTCACGCCGATCCGCAACGAGTTCGATCTTGCCCGCCGGCTCGTTCTGGAACTCAAGGATGCGCGCTTGCTTCTCGATGGTGACCCGACGTTGCAGCGTTCGATCATGTTGCGGAACCCGTACGTCGACCCGATGCACCTGATGCAGGTTGATCTGCTCAAGCGCTGGCGTGCCTCGGGGCGGCGGGATGTCGAGCTGTACGAAGCGTTGCTGGCCTCGATCAGCGGCATTGCCCAGGGGCTACAAAGTACTGGCTGATGCGACACGGGCGATCGCCATCGGAGCAGGCCTGGAACGCCGCCAGTAACTGGAGCGTGTCATCGAAAGCGTTGAGGTGTCACTCAAGCCAGCGGAATTGCCGCTGAAAATACGACAAGCCGGCTTATGTCACATGTGAATGTCTTGTATGTTTGAGCAACCCGTCACCAGTGTTATTCGGCTTTTGGTTCAAGATGCGTTCAGCCGACTTCAACTAAAGTGTATTCCGACTGAAACGCTGGTCGGAGGCTCGCCCAGGCTGAGCTGAGTGCAATAGGCCGAGAAAGGGCGAGCCACCCGGAGGGGCGGATGGCCAAGAGCAAAAGTGGATCACGGGTTCGCCCGAATGCAGCCGGAAACGCGCTGTTCAACTCGGATCAGCGCGACGACCGCTGGCACGCCTGGGCGGAAGGGCACAACCGCAGTGCCGAGTTCGACGGCAACTCGACGGCCATCCGGCGATCGTGGCTCGGCCGATTGCTCGGCAAACTGCCGAAGCCGAAATAGACTCCTATCCTTCGATCACCGACACGCTCTGCCCCGGCTGGAGGCGTTCGCCGCCACGGACGATTACGCGGTCTCCCGCAGTGACTTTGCCCTTCACTTCGATCAAGCCGCCACTGCCGATGCCGGTGCTGACCGGTACGCGCTCGACCTTGCTCCCCGGCGTCACGCGCAGGATGTAGGTTTCATCTTGCCGCAGGATCACTGCGTCGCGCGGCACGGCCACGACGCTCAACGGCGCGCTGGTCGGCAGCTCTACGCTGACGGGTGATCCGATCGGCCAGATCCCGTCGGGCAGCGAGACACGTACTTCCATCTGTCGCGAACGCTCATCGCCGACCGGGATCACCGCCCGCACTGGGCTCCGCACTTCCTGGTTGGCCCGATCGACCACGCGAACTTCGTTGCCGCTGCGCAGGTACGATGCCACCTGCATCGGCGCCTGGGCGCGGACTTCGATGTGGCGCGTATCCACCAGCCGCACCAGCTCACCGCCGGTGCCCACGAATTCACCCGGCTGGTGCAGGCGTTCCACCACCTGACCCGAAAAGGGCGCCACGACGCGGGCGCGTTCGAGGTCGTGCAGCGTCTGCTCGCGCGCGACACCGGCCTGGTTGATCTCCTGCGCCGTCATGTCGCGCTGAGCGATGGCTTCGTCGAGTTGCGCCTGCGAACCGATTTTCTGCGCCAGCAGGCGTTCAAAACGCGCCACCTGCGAATCGAGATACTTCACGTTGGCTTCGAGGCGCGCGACGGTGGCGTCGTTGTCCCGCAGCCGCAGTTTGAGCGCCGCATCATCCACACGTGCCAGCACGCCACCGCGCTCGACGACCGAGCCGGGCTCGGCGACCCACGTGAGCCGCCCCGGAGTTTCGGCCGCGATGCGCGCATCGTTGCGGCTGACCACAGTGCCGGTGGCGGTCATCATGGTCGAGATCGACTGGCGGCTCGCCTTGCCGATTTTCACGGGCGCAGGAGGTGCTTCGCCTTGCTGCGCCAATGCGCAAGTTGTTGCGCCCAACAGCAAGAGACTGCCGATACTCAACAAGACCTGGTGTGTCATAGATCCGATCCCTGTCTCACGACACGCGCTTCTACGCCCTCTCCCGCTTGCGGGAGAGGGCCGGGGTGAGGGCCTGCTCATGCCACCCGCTCCAGCACGGGCACGCCGCGCTTGCACGCCGGCACCCGATCGATTTCGCCTTCCTCGCGTTCGCCCAGGCGCAGGAGCGCCGGCAAGAGCAGCAACGTGAATACCGTGCTCACCGTCATACCACCCACGATGACTGAACCCAGACCGCGATACAGAGCGCTGCCGGGTCCAGGGACGACCGCAAGCGGCAGCATCCCGACCAGTGATGTCGCAGTGGTGCAGAAGATCGGCCGGATGCGCAACTCGATGGCCTGGACGACGGCCTCGCGCCGGGTCAGGCCCTCGCGTTCTCCCGTGCGCGTCTGATCGACCAGCAGGATGGCGTTGTTGATGACGAGACCCATCATGATCACGAAGCCGATCATCGTCAGCAGGTCGAGAGGCTGGAAGCTCACGAGGTTGAGCAGCCTGAGCGCCAGCACACCGCCCACGGTCGCGAGCGGAATCGTGAGCACGACCAGCACGCTGTCTTTCACGGAGCGAAACATCGCCGCCATGATCAGGAACAGCACCAGCACCGCGAGTACGAAGTTCTGTCCCATGTTGGAGACCGCGTTGCTGAGGCTGTCCGCGCTGCCGCCGTAACGGACGCTGCCGTCCGCGGGCAGCATCTTCCTGAGCACCGGTTCGACGTCGTTCTTCAGGATTTCAACCGCTTCCTCGAGCGACATCTTGCGCGGCGGCGAAATGCCGAGAGAAACGGTGCGCTTGCGATCGACGCGCCTCAAGCCCCCGGGCCCCACCTTGGTTTCGATCTGCATCAGA
>Ga0184633_10001182_pt1 | contig 10672 bp, 12 predicted proteins | sample PLM31_170_b1_FD_133156 | JGI IMG/M metagenome (GOLD analysis project Ga0184633, IMG submission 133156) | Groundwater sediment microbial communities from an aquifer in East River, Colorado, USA - PLM3-1_170_b1 | ecosystem: Environmental > Terrestrial > Soil > Riparian zone | place: USA: East...
AAGCTCCTCTACGGCACCACCGAGGAGCAGCTCGGAGCGATCGCCGTCGCCTTCCGCAAGCACGCCTGCCTGAACCCGAACGCCGTCATGCAGAAGCCGCTCACGATCCAGGATTACCTGAACGCCCCCTACATCGCCGAGCCGCTCCGCCTCAACGACTACTGCCTCATCAACGACGGCGGCGTCGCCATCATCGTGCGCCGCGCTGACATGGCGAGGGATCTGCGGCAGAAGCCCATCATGGTGAGCGGCTTCGGATGGTCCGAGGAGAACGTCGACGCCACGCAGCTGCGGCCGCGGCTGAAGACCTTCTATCACGGTGCTCATCACGACGTGGCGGCGCAGGCCTATCCGATGGCCGGCGTGACGCCGAAGGACGTCGACGTGTTCGCCACCTACGACAGCTTCAGCGTGCACCTCTTGGCGTCGCTCGAGGGCTTCGGCTTCTGCGGGGAGGGCGAGGCCGGCGCGTTCGTGCAGGGAGGCCGCATCGAGATCGGCGGCGATCTTCCGTGCAACACGAGCGGCGGCATGCTCTCCGAGAGCTACATGCAGAGCTGGAATCACCAGCCCGAGCTCGTCCGTCAGCTGCGGGGCGGCCTCGGCCACCGCCAGGTGCAGGGCGCCGAGGTCGCGCAATACGTCCACGACGTCGCCGGCAAGTGCAAGAGCCTGATCTACACCAGGGGGGCGTGACGATGGCCACCGCCCGCCCGGTGCGCGCGATGGACCCGTACGCCGAGCAGTTCTGGGCCTTCACGCTGTCGAGAGAGCTGCGCCTGCAGCAGTGCTCCGCCTGCGGGAAGTTTCGGTGGCCGCCGGGCCCGACCTGCGACCGCTGCCTGTCCGACGATTTCGCCTGGTCACCACTCAGCGGCCGCGCGAAGGTGCTCTCCTGGACGACGTTCCGGCGCGGCTACTTCCCGGAATACCCGCCGCCCCACACCGTCCTGGCACTCGAGCTGGCCGAAGGCCCACTCTTCATCTCGTGGCCCGTGGACATCGACCCGACCGACCTCCGGGAGGGCATGACGCTGGAGCTCCGCTGGACGGACGCCGCCGACCGCTTCGGCGACTACAACCTGCCGGTTTTCGGCCCGCCCGTCGCGCGCGATTGACGCGCGGCGCTGAGTCTTCCGTCCCTTCCTGCTCCGCTGCGGGGTGCGGCTCATCGCAGGAGTCACTGGACAAAGGCTCTTACGGCTCCCCAAAGGCCTTGACGGCGTTGTCCCAGAGGATCTTCCGCATCAGGTCGGGCGTTACTTCCTGCCAGCTCAGCGCCAGGTCGACGGAGCCGGGGAAGCGCGTCTCGGCGTGCGGGTAGTCCGAGCTGAACATGAGAAGGTGCTCACCGAGGTACTCCGAGACCAGCTTGACCATCTTGCCGCCCTCGTGCAGGACGATCGAGGCAAAGAAGCGCCCGCTCACGGTGTACTCCAGCATGGAGTGTTTCAGGCCGTCGGCCACGAAGCCCATGTAGTGCGCCTGGTCCTCCATGCGGGCGGCCCAGAAGGGGATCCAGCCAAATCCCGATTCCAGAACGGCAAAGCGGAGGTTGGCATAGCGATCGAGGAGACCGGCGCCAAAGAACGCGCCCATCGCCCGCATCGCGCCCCACGGGTGCGATGCGCTGCGGCCGAGGAACGGGTTGTGCCAGAGGTCACGATAGCCCGGGTACCCCTGCGAGAAGCTGTGGTGGATGAAACAGAGCCCCGCCTCGTCCACGGCCTGCCAGATCGGATGCAAGTCGGGGTGGTCCAGCGGGTAGTCAACTGGCAGGTTGACGTACACACCAACCGCCCAGGGTGACCCGCTCCAGCGTTTGATTTCCGCCACCGATTCCTCGATGTAGCTGGCGTTCGTGCTGATCATCGACTTGAGCCGGTGCGGGTATCTGCCGCAGAAGTCGTCCAGAAAGCGATGTTGCGCCCGCATGAACTCGATGTTGACCTCACGGTTCTCGTGGCCGCTCGGCCCGCCATTGTTGACCAGGAGCTGGACGTCCACCCCCTCCTCGTCCATGTCACGGATGCGTCCGTCGGCGTCCCAGTCATCACTGTACAGGTTCGGAGCCTTACTCCCCATGAACCGTCCAGAGGCCCCGCCAGTTGCGGCGCGCGGCTCCGCCTCGCCGAGCGTGCGCGGGACGTCTGCTCCCCAACCACCAACGGCTGCGCCGCTGCTGAGGCGGAAACGCTTCGGGTACGGTGAGTCATACGCAATACCCGCCGAATGCCTTCTCTGGGGCACTTTCCGGGATTCCAGATCTGGCACTAACTCGCGGACCCTGGCCGAGAGATACTTTTCGAGCGTGTCAGCCGATGGCCCGACATGAGTATCGCTGTCGTAGACGCTGTAGCCGTTTCTCATCGACGCCGCACTCCTTTTCGGGTGGCCGCGAGTGTACCATCAAGCACGCCGAGGGGAGGGAAGGCCCATGAAGATCGCGGTGATTCACGATTACGCTGACGTCTTTCGCACGACACGCGCCTACCAGCGGCTCAAAGGGCACGACGTCGTCGTTCACACCGACGCCTATACCGAGCCCGCGCGTGTCGTCGAGCAGGTGGCCGGGTGCGAGGCCGTGCTGCTCACGCAGCAGCGGGTGCCCGTGACCCGCGAGGTCGTCGCGCGGCTCCCGGATCTCAGATTCATCAGCCAGACGAGCGCCAACGTCTACCACATCGACGTGGCCGCCTGCACCGAGCACGGGGTGGTGGTCTCTGCGGGCAGGGGTGGCGCGCGCACGGCGTATTCCACGACCGCGGAGCTGACGTGGGGATTGATCATCGCGTCGCTGCGCCATCTGCCGTTCGAGGTGGAGCGCCTCAAGCAGGGACACTGGCACTCGACCGCCGGCACGCGTCTCGAAGGCAACACGCTGGGGATTTACGCATTCGGCCACATCGGAGCCGCGGTGGCGCGGGTCGGACGGGCGTTCGGGATGAAGGTCGTGTGCTGGGGCCGCGAGGGCTCGACGGCGCGCGCCCGTGCGGAGGGCTTCGAGGTCGCGGCCAGCCGCGAGGCATTCTTCGAGGAGGCCGACGTCATCAGCCTGCACCTGCCGGGAGGTAAGGAGACCCGCGGCATCGTCACGGCCGACGATCTCGCGCGCATGAAACCGACCGCGCTGCTCGTCAACACGAGCCGCGCGCCCATCATCGCGGAGGGCGAGCTGGTCGCCGCGCTGGCCAAGGGCCGTCCGGGGTTCGCGGCGGTGGACGTCTATGAAACGGAGCCGGTTGTGGGCGCCGCGCACCCGCTGCTCACGATGAGCAATGCGCTGTGCACGCCCCACCTCGGCTACGCGGAAAAGGAAGGCTACGAGGGTATCTACGCCGGCGGAGTCGAGCGGCTGCTGGCGTGGGCCGCCGGCAAGCCGATCGACGTGGTGAATCCGGAGGCGCTCGAGCGGAAAAAGAGGTGATGTGCCAACGCACGACCGCTCTCGCAGCTGACAACGGTCTTCGACTCGGGCTGTTCGGCGCCAATTGCTCCAGCGGGAGGACCTACGCCACGCTTCCCGAGCGCTGGGAGGCCAGCTGGGAGAACAATCTCAAGCTGGCGCAGATGGCGGACGCGATCGGGATCGAGTGCATGGTGCCGATCGCCCGGTGGCGAGGCTATGGCGGCGACTCCAACCCGAACGGCTCCAGCTTCGAATCGATCGCCTGGGCGTGCGGCCTGCTGGCGGCCACCCGCCGCCTGCTCGTGTTCTGCACGGTCCACGTTCCCCTGCATCATCCCCTCGTGGCCGCCAAGCAGATGGCCACCGGAGACCACATCGGGCGAGGCCGGCTCGGAGTGAACATCGTCTGCGGCTGGAACGAGGACGAGTTCCAGATGTTCGGCGTCACCAAGAAGGAGCACGACGCGCGCTACGCGCAGGGCGAAGAGTGGTGGAGCATCGTCAAGAGCATCTGGGCCGGCGAGGAGCGGTTCGACTACGAAGGGGCGTACTACCGCCTCCACGGCGTGGAGGGGTCGCCGCGGCCCTTCGGAGGGACGGCCCCGGTGATGATGAACGCCGGCAGCTCCGACACGGGGCGCTCGTTCGCCATTCGCCACTCGGACCTGCATTTCGACGCGGTCGAGACCCCGGAGGCCAGCACCACGCGGATCGCCGACACCAAGCGACTGGCGCGTGAGCGCGGCCGCGATATCCAGGTGTGGACCCCGGTCGGTATCGTGTGCCGCCCGACCCAGAAGGAGGCCGATGACTATCTGCAGCACGTCGTCGATCACGCCGACCTGGGCGCGATCGGATATCTGGCCGACCTGCATGCGAAGGAGGGTCGCCAGGGGAGGGATCCGCAGCGCCTGGTCCACAGCGGGCACAATCCGCTCGCGCGGCGTGTCCTCGCGCGGGGGTCCTACTGTGTCGTGGGCGATCCCGACGCGGTCGCGCGGGAGTTTTCCCAGCTCCGGGCGGCGGGTCTGGATGGTCTGGCCATCAACTTCGTGGACTATCTGAAGGAACTGCCGTATTTCGCCGCCGAAGTCTTGCCTCGGCTCGACCGGCTCGGCCTGCGATCGACGCGCGACCCATCTCGCGAGCCGTCCCCCTGACGGGCAGGGGAGCTTGCCCTCAGGCGCGGGGACTCTCTGCGCGCATGTCCATGGGAGTCTTGCCGGGCGGCAGCGGCGGGCGCCGCACCAGGTCGTCGAAGGTGAGACCGACTTCGTAATCGCGGATCAACTGCTCCGGATCGAAGATGACGCCGATAGGATTCTGGGCGAAGTCGGGCCCCGTCAGATACGCGTGAGCCTCGTCCATGGTGGCGAAGTTGTCGATCTGTAGCTCGACCCGCAGTCCGTCGGGATCGCGGTAGTACATGGAGGTCGTCGGCCCGTGGTTGATGCATCGGGCCGGCTCGATCCCCCTGACCTTGAGCCGTCGGTACGTCGCCAGCAGTTCACCCAGACCGGCGTAGGTGTAGGCGATGTGGTGCACGCCGGCGGCGGCGGGATCGGGGGCCGGACTGCCGGGGGTGTTGAGGACGGCCACCCGGTGGTGCTCATCGTCGTAGGTGAGAAAGGCGATGAAGTCGTTCCGGAAGGCCACGGGGGCCTGCAGCACCGTCGCGTACCACTCGATCACCGCGTCGAAATTGGCAGTCTTGAGGACGACGTGGGCGAACTTCTCCGGGGTAATGCGACGTCCTTCGTGCAATTGGCCGCCGCGCAGCAGAACAATGGCTGCGTCGAGCTCTGGGCATCGACACGAACCTCGCGGTCAAGACCATCTCACAGACATCGCCGGGTGGAAACTGGACCAGCTGGTCGCCGTAGAACATCCCTTCTCGGCCATCCCGCCCTCCCGCGTGACCGGAACGCCGCAAACGGCCCGTTTTACCGTTGCGCTCCCAGTCACAGAGCGCTCATTCTAGCGCGCATCGCGGGACGCGCCGACTCGCCCGGACACATCGTGTACTCTTTGCGGGGCGCGCATGGCGCGACCGAATCGTTCCGAACCCGGGAGGTCACATGGCCATCATCCGGATCTACGCAGGGTCTGACGGCGCCTCGCACTTCGAGGAGATCGAGCCACGCTTCGAGCCGCGCGGTGACCGGTCCGAGAGCGCGGAGCTGATCCCCGGGAGCGGCATCGTCGTCCGGCGCTTCGAGCCGACGCGGTCCAATCCGTGGCACCACGCGCCGGGGCGCTACGCGGTCTTCACGCTGTCCGGTGCGGTCGACATCGAGATCGGCGACGGCACCGTGCGCCGGCTCGGATCCGGCGACATCCTGATCGCCGAGGACGTGACCGGTCAGGGCCACGCGACTCGCGAGGTCGGTCCCGACCCCCGCGTGTCGATCTTCGTTCCGCTCGGGTAGCCGAGTCTCACGCGTAGCCGGGAGGCGGGACGAAGCCATAGCCCGCCCAGAACAAGTGGTCGGTCACCGGCACGCGCTGGCCGTTGACGACCAGCGTGCGGTCACGATCAAACCTCCTGGGTGATCGGGGCGTCGCGGGCGACGAATCGAGACATCACATCAGAAAGCTCGTGACGACGCGGGCGGTGCCGTCCGGCTGCTCCAGGTGGGGGGCGTGGCCGGCGTCCTTGATGATCTCCGTCCGCGTCTGGGCCAGGCGTCGCGCGAACTCTTCCGCGTAGACGCGCGGCACGAGCCGATCGTCCTGCCCCCAGACGAGCAGCGTGGATGTGGCCGCGATCCGGTGGATGCGCTTCTTGAGCCCCTTGTCGGGGATCGGCCAGATGAACTTGCCGGTGGATCCCATGGCCCAGGTCAGGCGAGTGCGCGCGAGCGCTCCTTCCTCGGGATCATCGGGGATCGAGAACAGGGCCTTCGCGCCGGGGCTCTCGACATTGCGGAAGACGTACTCGGGGAGTTCCTGCGGCCCGAGCAGCATCCAGTTCGTGACGGGCGCGTCGTCGCGCCAGAGCCCGATCGGATCGATGAGCACCAGCCGTCGCGCCCGCGACGGGCGCTGCGCCGCGACCTCGCAGGCCATCATAGCGCCGAAGGAGTGGCCGGCCAGCACGACCTCCGGAAGCCGGAGCTGCTCGAGCAGCTCGTCGTAGCAGAGCACCAGGTCCCACAACGAGTCGACGTCGTAGATCGCGTCCGGCGCGCCCGGCGTCGTTCCCGGGTGCTCCGGCGCGTAGACCGTGAAGCGTTGGGCGAGCGCATCGAGGAACGCGCCCCAGGTCAGGCCCCACGGCCCGTGAAAGAACATCACCGCGGGGCCGTCGCCCTTGACGTGAACTCTAAGAGGAACGCGGTCCTGCCAGACCGTGAGGGTCTGCTGGCGCGTGGTCACGCCGTCGCGCCCACGGACTGGCGCACGTTCTTCAAACGCTCCGGCCACCAGTGATTCTCCCAGCCCTCCTCGTCCCAGATCTCTCTCAGATACGGCAAGACCTCGCTCGCGAGCAGATCGATGTTCTTGAGCGTCAGCTCGTGGGGCATCGACCCGATCTGCACCAGCAGCATCAGGTTGCCGACGTGCAGTCCCTTGACCACCTCGTCGATCAAACGCTCGCGCACGGTGGCGGGGCTGCCGGCGATGACGTAGCCCTTGTCCACGAAATCCCGGTAACGCAGCGTCTTGGGATTCTCGGCGCGCCGGACGGGATTGCGATTCGAGGCGAGCAGGCTCCGGTAGTCCTGGTTGCCGGGCGGAGCGAACCACTGCGGCGGCACGTGCAGGCACTTGTGATAGAAGTACTCGACGTGCCGCGCGTAGTCCGCCTCGGCCTGCGCGTCCGTCTCCGAGACCGCGACGAGCTGAAGGAACCCGGCGCGGTACGGATTGCGCGGCAGCCCTTTCTTGGCCATGACGTTCCAGTAGCCGTCCATCATGCTGCGGGCGGCGCGCGCCTCCGAGTAGCTCAGGAAGCAGTAATAGACGTTCTTCTCGGTGGCGAAGTCGAACGTGCTGATGCTGCCCGAGCCCGGCACCCACACCGGCGGGTGCGGCTGCTGAATGGGCCGGGGCCAGAGATTCACCTGGGCGAGCTGAAAGTATTTGCCGTTCCACGGGAAAATCTCTTTGGCCTGCCACGCCTTGAGCACGAGGTCGAAGGCCTCGCGATAGCGCTCGCGGTGCTCCATGGGCGTGATGCCGTAGGCGAGGTTGACGTCCATGGGGCTGCCCAGCGGCAGGCCGGCCACGAGCCGTCCGCCGCTGATGCAGTCGAGCATGCCGTATTCCTCGGCGACCCGGATCGGCGGCGACGTCGTGGGCAACGTCATGCCCATCTGCACGATGGCGACGTCGAGGTCGTTGGTCATTTTCGCCAGCACGCTGCCCATGAGGTTGGGGCTCGGCATGAACCCGTAGGCGTTCTGGTGATGCTCGTTCGTGCACACACCGTCGAAGCCGGCGCGGGCGGCGTGCAGCAGCTCGTCGAGCGTCCAGTTGTAGTACTGGCCCACGCGCCGCGCGTCGGCGAGCTCCCACCACGGCGGCGTCACCCACACGCTCGGATAGCGCTGCTCGAAGTTCGCGGGCAGCTCGCGGTGCGGCATCAGGTGGAACGCGCTGATCTTCATGTCAATCCTCCAGATTCAACAGCTCATGCTCCCGCATGACACCGCGTGGGCGCGGGGAAGTCAACCCTGGCGCCACACAACACGATCTCCGGCGGTCGACGCCTCAGCTCCCAGACGCAGCCCGCGCGGGTCCCGCCGGCGTCGATTTCTTTGTCGGGTTCGGTCCGGAGCTCGACGGCGCGCTGCGCCGAGCTGGTGCCGCCGCCGGCTACGCCCGAGAGGATAGGCGGGACAAAGGCCCTCTTGACGGAACATCCCTGCTCGGCCATCCCGCCCTCCCGCGTGACCGGAACGTCGCAAGCGGCCCGTTTTACCGTCCGCCCCCAGGCACAGCCTCGCTCCTGTAAGTTAAGTGTTTGAGATTTTCCGTGAAAATTGTATCTGAATGGAATATAACGACGCGTCGTGATCGAAAGGGGGTGATCACGCAACCACCCTGACTTGAGGAGGACGCTTCATGGCAAACAGGATTCGCCTGGGATTCATTGGGGCCAACGTTCGTTCAACCTGGCGAGATGCTGCGGGTGCAGGGGGCAAAGCGCAGCCACGAGTTGAGCGACATGCCGATCCCCGATCGCTTCGTCTGGCTGCCGCCGGAGTTTCCCCGCGGCGATCTCTTCAACGTCGGGCAGATGTATAGCCTGTTCGCCGAGGCGATCCGGACCGGACAGAAACAGAGCCGGCTGCCGACCTTTGACACTGCGGTCGACCTGCATCGCTTCCTCGATACGATCAGGCAGTCGTCGGATGCGGGACGGGAGCTGCGGCTGCCTGAGAATCCCAACAGGAGGTGACACGTGAAAGAGAACAGCATACGTAGAGCCGTGCGTGAGGGACGCGCCGCACTCGGCACCGGGCTCAAGGAGTTTGCATCGCGAGGCGTGCCACGGATCATCGAATCGTCCGGTTTCGATTACTGCATGATCGACATGGAGCACGGCGCGTTCGATCTGGAAACCATAGCCGATCTCGCGGGTTGGTTCGCGGCTACGAACGTGTCACCGATCGTGCGCATCCACAAGGCGTTCATTCATCATATCCCGCTCATGCTGGATCAAGGCATCATGGGCATACAGATCTCGGGTGTGGACAACGCGGAAGAAGCGCGCGCTATCGTGCGCGAAGCCAAGTACCCGCCGGTCGGGAGCCGCGGGATGTCCGGCATGGGACCCCACACGGGTTACAAGAGCTACGGAAACCGCTACCAGACCGAATACGCCCCATGGGCGAACGAGAACGTCATCCTCTGCCCGTCGATCGAGTCGCTCGAAGGATTGAAGAACGTCGACGCGATCGCTGCAGTCGAGGGCATAGACATGATTGCGTATGGCCACTCCGACTTGAGCGGGGCCCTTGGGATCCATTTGGAGCTCGATCACCCGCGCTTCAGGGAAGTCGTGCGCACCATAGCGGATACCTGCAGGAAGCACGGCAAGCTCGCCAGAGGCTCCGCGGAGACGGAAGCGCAGATCGAGGAATACTGGAAGCTCGGCTGCAAGGTATTGAATCTACCCGGCACCGACACCAGCACCTACCACGACGGCCTCAAGGCCCGCGCCGCACGTGCGCACGCGCGACTCAAATCGATTGGAGTTCCGACGCCGTGAATCTCAGGAGCAATAGAGGCGGGACAAAGACCCTTTTGACGGAACATCCCTTCTCGGCCATCCCGCCCTCCCGTGTGGCGATGTTCGACAGCGTGGCGCTGCCCGGCGTGAAGTTCACCGTGAACTGTTCGGTCGGGTGTATCGGCGGTGGTGGTGGAGGCGGAACGGCGGCGGTTGAAACGGTGGCGGAGGCGGCGGCTCCTCGGGAATCGGCGGCGTTGGCGGCATCGTCCCTCCGTTGATGTCGATGAGCGCGGCTTCTGCGGTCAGTCAGCGAACGTCGGCATGATCTCGCGGGCAAAGCGGCGCAGGCTCTCGCGCCCGCGAGCGCCACCCCCCGACCCGCCGCCGTTGATCAGGACGTAGCCGACCCCGACGTCGCGCAGCTCTCCGAGTATTTTCGCGATGTCGTCGGGAGTGCCGTACATGGCACTGTTCTCGTTGATGGTCCGGGTATCGCGGGTGGCCCGGCCCGGGCCACCGAGAACCGTGCCGTCGGGCCAGGTGGCGAGCTTCAGCTGGCGGACCCGATTCTGCAGTCGGCGCTCCAGGGCCGCCTCTCGTTCCTCGGCGGCGTCGGTCACGAAAAAGGCGCGGGTGACCCCGACCTGCATCGGGTCGAAGCGGCGGCCACGAGCCTCCACCTCGGACTTGTAGGCGGCGATGTGCGCGGCCACGCTCGCGAGCGACGCATATTGCCCGAGGAGCAGGTTGAACCCTCGGGCGGCCACCTCGCGGATCGAGCGCTCACTGCCCGCGCCCATCCAGACCTGCGGGTGCGGCTTCTGTGCCGGTGGCGGTTCGACCACGATGTCGTCGAACTCCCAGTACTTGCCCCGATGGCTGAAGGGCTCGTCGGCGGTCCACGCCTTCAGCAGGACCTCGAGGCACTCCTCGAACCTCGTGTCGGCTTCCTCCATCGACATGCGGAAGCCCGCGAACTCGTTGTACCGATAGCCCTTGCCGATCCCGAAGTCGAGCCGGCCCCCGGACAGGAGATCGAGCGTCGCGGCCTGTTCCGCCAGCAGCACCGGGTTGTGCCA
>Ga0184633_10001183_pt1 | contig 10668 bp, 6 predicted proteins | sample PLM31_170_b1_FD_133156 | JGI IMG/M metagenome (GOLD analysis project Ga0184633, IMG submission 133156) | Groundwater sediment microbial communities from an aquifer in East River, Colorado, USA - PLM3-1_170_b1 | ecosystem: Environmental > Terrestrial > Soil > Riparian zone | place: USA: East...
AGATGGCCTTGGCCGTCGCGGGAATCCCGCACTGCCCGGTGATCGCGAACGTCCGATCCGTGTTGGCGGCGAGCGCCGGGCCCCCGAGCGGCCCGCTGGGGTTTCGCGTGTCGAGGACGCGACAGGGCGTGAGCGTGAAGAAGCCCGTCGCGCCGTAGGTGAAGCCTCCGGTAAGCGTGCTGCTCTGGGGGCCCGGGTTCGTCACCACGACGTCGACCGCTCCGGCCGCGTGCGCGGGCGCGGTTGCGGTGACCGCCGACGGGCCGACGACCGTCACGCCCGTGGCCGCGACGCCGCCGAACGTGACCGTCGCCCCGGGCTGGAAGCAGCCGCCCACGACGGTGACGAGCGTCCCGCCCGAAGTCGGGCCCCAGGAAGGCGCGACCCCGGAGAGCGCCAACGCGTCGAGCTCGCCGATCCTGGTTGCGAACGTATCGCCGGCTCCCCCCGCAGCCGACTGCGCCGGATTCAGCGTCGGAAAATTGGAGGAAGTTGTTCTGCCCGTGACGAAGGCGTCTCCACCGGCGTTCACGGCGATCCCGTTCCCTCCCTGCAGCGTCGGACCCGTGCCCTCGTCGCCGCTTCCGCCGAGAAACGTGGAATAGAGCCGCGCGCTTCCGGTTGAGCTGAGCTTCGTGACGAAGGCGTCGCTCGCTCCTCCGCCGTAAAGCTGCACGGCGCAGGAGGTCGGGAAGTTCTGGGAGGCCGTCTGCCCGGTCACGTAGGCCCGGCCGCTTGTGTCCATTGCGATGGCGCGGCCGGAGTCGTCGCCGGTTCCGCCCAGGTACGTCGAGTACACGAGCGACGCGTCGCCGGAGGAGGCGGGATTGAACTTCGCAACGAAGGCGTCGTTCGGGCCTCCCTGGTAGGTCTGCAGAGGGTTCTTGGTCGGAAAGTTCGGCGAGATCGTCTGGCCCGTGATGGTGGCGTTCCCGTTCGAGTCCAGGGCGATGCCGTTCGCCCGCTCCTGGCGTTCGGGGTTTCCGCCGAGGAACGTGGAATAGAGGAGAGTCGCGCCCGTGGAGTTGAGCTTCGTGAAGAACGCGTCGGTGTCGAAGCTGGCGGACTGATACGCGTTCAACGTCGCGGGGAAGTCGAAATTGGAATCGGTCCCGCCCGCGACATGGGGATTGCCGGCGGCGTCCACGGCGATGCCGAACCCCGCGTCGTTGCTGGAGCCGCCCAGGTAGGTCGAATACACGAGAGACGCGGCGCCCGAGAGCGCGGGATTCAGCTTCGCGACGAAAGCGTCGTATGTGCCTCCGCGGAAGGAGGTGAAGAGCACTCCCGTTGTCGCGGGGAAGTTCGTCGAGTTGGTCCTTCCGGCGACGTAGATGTTCCCCGGCGTATCCAATGCGATGCCGTGACCGCGGTCGCCCATGACACCATCCCCGCCGAGGAACGTCGAGTAGGAGAGGCCTCCCGAGGCGTTCAGCTTCGTTACGAAGGCGTCACTCCCGGCGCCCTTGACTCTCTGATAGCCGCCGGCGCTCGTCGGGAAGTTGGACGAGAAGGTCTCTCCGGTGACGGAGGCGTTCCCCGCGGCATCCACGGCGATGCCGTAGCCAACATCGGCCGCGCCGCCGCCGAGGTACACGGAGTAGAGCCGCGTCGCCCCGCTCGGATCGAATTTCGTGACGAAGGCGTCCGTGCCACCCTGGAGGGAGCCGCTCGTGGCGGGAAAGTTCACCGAAGCGGTCTCGCCCGTCACGTAGGCGTTGCCGGCGCCGTCCACGGCGATCGCGTGGCCCGCGTCGGCGCCGCTTCCGCCGAGGTATGTGGAATAGGAGAGGACCGGATCGATCACGAGAGGCCTCCTCGTGTCGTAGCGCGCCACCTCGAAGCCGACCCGGCGTCTCCCGCGCAGCACATAGCGGCCTGCGACCCCTCGTCTCGTCCCGCCGAGCACCTGATACACGGCCGGCTTGCGCTGGATGACCTCGCCGCGCCGTGTCATCAAGACCAGGTTGCCGGCGGCGTCGATGCGGACCTTCCGCACCCCGGAGAAGCCCATCGCGATCCGGCTCGGGTCGCTCCCCGGCGCGACGACGAAGTCGTATTCGAGCTCGCCCTCGCTGCCGTAGAAGAGGAGGTCCACGCCGGGATAGACGTCCTTATACTCGACCCGCTCGTACGCGGGAACGTCGCTCCGCCACCGAGCGGGATCGTTGCCCAGGAAGTAATGGCTCTTGCCGGGAAGAAGGCCGCGTCCGGCGGCCGCGGGAGCGCGATGGGTGCCGAGGAGCTTCATCCGGAGAGCACGCCGCGGCGTTTCGCCGAGGGCGAGCACCGCTTCCGTCGAGGTCAGGAAGAGGATGTAGCCTTTCCCGCGCGCGAGGAACCTGACGCGCGGGTCCGTCTGGCCGTGGTTCGGCTCGAAGCTCATGCCCGCGGCGGGAACAGAAACGAAACTCGCCACCAGGACCGTCGCGAGGAGCCTGTCCGAGAAAGGCCCGTGGCGAGCGCGGCGAGGCCGAAGCGAGAGCGTAAGCGCAGACGCACTCTGGCGGGGGACCTTGCGGTCCCCCGTCCCCTGGCCGCGCGGAGGCGTAGCAGAGCAACGTCGCGCAAGTGGTTTTTCGAGCATTCCGCTCGCAGCGAGAGCATCGCCGGCGCGCAGCAGGGCCTTACGAGGACAGGCTCCGAGGCCGAACAGTCCTCTTCTTGCGCGGCCGGGGTTTCTCATGGGAGAGAAAAAAACAGCAGGGCGCGCGTTTCAGTAGGCGCGGACCGCTTCCGACTCCAGGCGCGCCTTCTCCCTCAGCTCTTCGACGCGCTTCTGCGCCTCGCCCGCCCTCTTCTCGTAATCGGTCTTCTCGTCGGCCGCGCCCCGCGCTTGCGCGAGACGGGCGAGCGCGGAGAGAAAGCTCGCCTTTTGAGACCAGGCCGCTTCGCTCTCGGGAGTCAGTCCCAGGGCCTTCTCCGCCATCTCCAGGCCGCGCCCCGCGCACCGGCTCGCCGCGGCCTCGTCCTCGACCTTCTGCGCGCAGGATGAGTCGCGGGCCGCCAGCGCCAGATACGCTTCGACGCGCCTGGGGGCCGGTACGGAGGTGCCGGCCGCGCGCCGGCCAATCCACTCGCGCAGCCGCCCCTCCTCCTCGATCTCGCCGTAGAGTGCGGCGACCGCCTGCCAGGCCTCTTCCTGGTTGGGATTCGCCGCCAGAACGACGTGGTAGGCCGCGATGGCCTTGCGGGCGCGGTCGAGGTTCTCCCGCGACCGATCGCCCGGCCGGTACTGCGCGTGGATCGCGCGAGCGATCAGGTAGTGGATCTGCGGCTGCGCCGGGTCGAGCTCGAGCGACCTCTCGAAGCGCTTCGCCGCCGCGGCGTACTCGCGGGCGCCGTAGAGACGCGAGCCCTCCGCCAGTTCGGCCCGGGCCTGTTGCCGGTTCGCTTCCTGGGACTCCGGCGTCCCGCCCGGCAGGAGCAGCCAGAGGCCGAGGAGGCCCGCGCAGGCGCCCGCGTGATTCATCCGAGCTTGGCTCTGCACGCTCCCCCTAACGGCTCCTTCCTGCGCTCACACCATGAATCCGAGATTCGGCGTCGTAAAGCGCCCGATCAGCGGGAACACGACCGGCAGGTCCGCCGGCGGCAGGCCGAACCAGGTGGCGAGCGTGCCCGCGAACTGTTCGACCGCCGCCGTCGGGATCCAGCGGCCCCGCGAGTCCGTGTCGTCGGGGCCGCTCCTGACCAGCGTCGGGAAGACGGTCCCGTTCGGTCCCGGCACGCCGTAGAAATTGCCGCCGATGACCGAGCCGCCCATCACGAACTGGTGGTTGCCCCAGGCGTGGTCGGAGCCCACGGTGCCGACACCCGATCCCGCGGGGTCGAGGGTCCGCCCGAAGTCGGAGAGGGTGAAGGTCGTGACCTTGTCCTGGAGCCCCTGCGCGACCATCTCGTTGTAGAAGGCGAGCATCGCGGCGTTCAACTGCGTCATCAGGTTGCCGTGGCCCCCGATCTGGTTCTGGTGCGTGTCGAAGCCCCCGATCGACGCGAAGAAAATCTGGCGGTTCAGGGAGAGCTGCAGCGAGGTCTGGTTCAGTTTGATGATCCGGGCGACCTGGGCGAGCTGGTTGCCGAGGCCCGTGTTCGGGAACGTCACCGTGAGCGCCGGGTTGACGGAGAACGCCTGGCTGATCTGGACGGCCTGGTCCATGACGCCGCTCGTGGAAGCGATCATCGTCGTCTGGAGGTCGATCGTCCGCAGGAAGTTCAAGGAGTTCCTGCGCGCGAGAGACTCCGGGCTCGTGTTGAAGCCGTTCAAGACCAGCACCTGGTTCAGGTTCCCGCTGCCGATGGCGAGCGGCCGTGTCGAGACGCCGATGCCGTAAACGACCGCGCCGGAGATGGAGGTCACGATCGGGAAACTGGCCGAGGGATCGTAGATCGGCCTGACCCGGTCCACCACCCGCCCGCCCCATCCCGTCTGGCTCGTCTGGTCCGAGCGGGAGGTCTGCCACTGGTTCACCTGGTCGGAATGAGAGAAGAGCGACAGCGGCCTGCGGACGGTGCCGGCCCGGTACGTCGTTCGGTTCGTGGGCTCGACGAGCGGCCCGGTGTTGCAGACGACCGCGAGCTTGCCCTGCCCCCAGAGTTGGTGCAGGCCGGTCAGGTTCGGGTGCAGGCCGAAGGGGAGGCCGATGGACGGCGGCGTGATGGGCAGCAGCGTCGCCTGCGCGAGCGAGAGACCCGCCGCGGCCCGCGCCACCGCGTACTGGTTGTACTCGGTCGCGTTCAAGGGGACGACGGTGTTGTTTCCGTCGTTGCCTCCGGAGAGGAAGATGCAGACCAACGCCTTGTAGTTCGTGGGCCCCGCCGACTGCGCCAGGGCGCTGATCAGACCGAAGTGATCGACCCCGGCGTTGAAGGCCGCCGCGCCCAGGGCGGCGCACCCGGTCTTGAGGAAGAAATCCCTGCGTGTCTGTTCCATCGTCTTATCTCCCAACCTGATATTGCGACGAGGTCGCGACGAGGTAGAGCGCCGTCTGCGCGCGCAGAAGCGGATTGCTGCTCGGGGCGGCCGCCACGGCCGTCAGGATGCCGTTCTTCATCTCCAGGGACATCGTGCCGTGCATCAGGCGCCGGGAGAGCTCGTCCACGAGCGCGCCCAGGTTCACGGAGGCGAGGCCCTGCAGCGGGGCGAGGTCGATCGAGGTGCCGTAGGGCGCGTTCCCGGTCGGGGTCGTAATCGCGGCGACGCCCACGCCCGCGGCCGTCCCGTTGAAGCCAAAGATCAGCGTGTTGAAGAAGTTGGCGCGCCGGAACGCGGTCACGGCCGAGTAGATCCCGAACTCGGGGCCGAAGAGGTTCACGGTGGTGGGCGCGATGAAGTCGGCCGGGTAGTAGGAAAAGACCGTGGGCGGCCGGTGCACGTCCTGGTCGAGCGGGGCCAGGAGCTGGTTGATGTGCCCGTCGCTCTGCGTCGCGCGGTTGGCGGACATAACGTTCATGGACCGCAGGAAGTTCGTGGCGAGGAGGACCGGCTCCTTCAGGTGCCCGAAGTTCGGAGACGCCGGCGGATCCGTGCGGGCCTCGTTGTCGAGCAGGATCGCCTCGACCACGGCCCGCAGGTCTCCCCGCACCCCGGCGCCGTTGTCGTTGAAGACGGCGGCGACGCGCCCGACGTACGCCGGGCTCGGGTTGCTGGTGACGAGCCGATGGATCAGGCTGGTCGCGACGTACGGCCCGACGTTGGGGTGATAGAAGATGTTGTCGAGCGCCGCGTTTAAGTCCTGGTCGCCGGTCTGGCCTGCCGGGATGGCGTTGTCCACCCCCGGCACGACCGGCAGCACCAGCTTGTCCCCCGTGTCGTGGTTGGCGGCGATCAGGCGCATCGGGTCTCGGTAGTTGGTGATCCCGGGCGCGATCTGGGGAGCGAAGGTCCAGCCGGTGAAGACCTTGGAGAAACCGTCCACGATCGCCTGGTCGTAGCTCGGGATCGGGTTGCCGAAGGCGTCGAGCTGCGGCGTGCCGTCCGGGTTCAGCATCACGGTGCCGATCGAGAAGAGCTGCAAGATCTCACGCGGGTAGTTCTCGTTCGGCCGCGTCCTCGTGCTCGTGACCATGTCGAGGTAGTTGCCCATCGCCGGGTTCAGCGTGATCTCGTAAAGCAGCTGCCGGTAGTTGCCGAAGGCGTTGCGCTGCAGGATGTTGAGATAGGGCTCCATCCAGCTCGGCAACGTGATGTCTAGGCCCGAGACGACGATCAGCTCATGGAGAGTCCAGGCCACGCGCTGCCGGAGCTGGTCGGGCGCGTACAGGGCGACTTCGAAGAAGCGCCGCTGCAGGGGATACATCGAGTAGTTATCCCTCAGGCAATTCCCCGTACAGGTCGTGGCAGGGGTCGCGGGGGTGGGCGGCAGCGGGGCGTATCCGGAGGGAGGCAGGTTGAACTGCTCGTTCAGCCAGGAGACGACGCCGACCGACTGCACGGAGTTGATGAGCGAGTCGGTCGGGCCGAAGGTCGCCTGTTCGAGGAAGCGCGCGATACCCGCGGAGGAGCTTCCCACCGGATTGACGATGACGGTCAGCTCGTCGGTCGTCGTGATCTGCGAGTCGCTCACCGAGAGCTGGATGAGGTAGGTCCCGGCCGAGCTGAAGCTCGCGGTCGTCGCCAGGGCGTTCGGGCTGCCGAAGGTGACCGTGCCGGGTCCGGAGAGCTTCGTCCAGATCATGGTGAGGGCGGGACCGGGCTTTCCGTCGTCGGTCGCCGTGCCGGAGAGGCTCGCGCTGGCCGGCAGCGTGATCGTCTGGTCCGCCCCGGCGCTGATCTGCGGGGGCTGGTTGTTGGCCGGGTCGTCGAAGTAGCCGTTCACGTCGATGATCATGTGGATGCTGCCGGAGGCAAAGCCCGCGAACACGGCCAGCCCCCCTCCGACGCCCGGTGCGATGACCGCGTTGTTGGCGCGCGTCTGGTTCGGCCGGAAGTTGATCACCGACACATAAGGCAGCGGTGTCCCGCCCGCGTAGAGGTTGAGATGGCCGCTGTTCGTCCCCTGCGTGACCGTGACGTTCACGGAGACCGCGCTCGCCGTCGGCGAAGTCTGGCAGCGCCCGCCGAGCTGGAACGTTCGGATGGAGTTGGCGGCGAGGGCGGGCCCGCCGAAGGCCCCGACCGGATTGCGCGTGTCGAGCAGCCGGCAGGGCGCGACGGTGTAGTAGCTTGAGGCTGCTCGCACGGCCGTAGCCCCTCCGAGCGAGCCGGCCCAAAAGAGCAGCGCCGCCAGCCCCGGTTTGACTTTACGGTCTCTCGTCTGTCTTTGCATAAAGCACCTTCCCATTCGTATCGGGTTGTCTCGAGGCCTCGGTGGGAAGAGGGAGTTGAGGGGCGTGGAACGCGCGAGCGGAAGGGCACGCGCCGCGCCGGAGAGGCGCCTTGGCCGATTCGGGGTGAGGAGAAAGAAACCCCGCAGGGGCCGCTGCGACGCTTGTTCCTCCCCGCCCGTCGTGGGTCGGGGCTCGCATCATGTCGTTCTGTTCTGTTAGGAAGGGTAGTTTCAGCGGCAGCGGGCTGTCAACGGGTATTTGTGCAGAGAAGGGGCGATGTCGCTAGCCCAATGAGCGAGACCTGTACGACTTTCCAGTGGCCGGAAGGACAGTTTGTCCGATCCGAACGGCGACGCGAAAAGAGTAACAACGCTCGACGGCGTCAGTCCCCCGTGCGCTTGCGCGCAGCGGGTCCGCGAGGACCTCAGTTCGACGACGGGCCCGTGCTGGTCTCCCAGAACGGCTACCGAAACGCTGCCTCCCTATTCGGCGCGCAGCCCACTCCAAATTCTTCTCTTCTCTGTTATGCTCCGCCGCTCCGAGAGACATGGACCAGACGGTCTTCGCGTTGCTGCTCGCCGCCGGCAGCGCCGGCATCCTCCTCGCGTTCGTCCGTGCGCGCTCCCGGGCCGTGTTCGCCCGGGACGGTTTCACGGAGCGCTCGCGCCGCGTGCTGGCGATGGCGCTCCTCGCCGCGGTGCTCCTCCTGACCGTGGCGATCCCCTTCGCGGGCGGCCTCGCGGGGGGCCGCCCGGACACCGCGGAGCGGTCGCTTCTCTCCCTCTTTCTGGTCCACCTGATCCTCGCCTTCTTCCTCTTCTGCTATTACGTCCTCTCGGGCCACGTCTCGGTCGCGGAGTTCCTGAAGCTCAAGAGCTCCCGCCCGGCGGCGGACCTCTCGGCCGGCATTCTGATCGGGTCCGCCGGCTGGCTGCTGACCGTCCTGGCCGCGCTCGCCGCCGTCGGAGCCTGGTTCGTCCTGCGGCGCGCCGGCGCGGAGGCCTCCCCGACCGAAGTGTCCCCCACGATCCTGTGGCTCGTCTCGCAGCCACTCTGGATCCGGATCGGGATCGTGCTCTCCGCGATGGTCGTCGAGGAGCTGTTCTTCCGGTCGTTCCTCCAGACCCGCGTGGGAGCCCTCGCGGCCACGCTCATGTTCACGGCGGCCCACGGCGCCTATGGGGAGCCGCTCGTCTTGATCGGCATCCTGGTGATCTCCACGGTCCTCTCGATCGCGTTCCGGCTCTACGGCAACGTGCTTCCGTGCATCGTCGCGCATGGGACCTTCGACGCGATCCAGATGTTCGTCTTGATCCCGCTCGTGGTGAGGCCGATCCCTGTCTGACTCCGGTCTGCCTCCGTCTTTTTACCGCGGGTTCCTCCCGGAGGAGACCCTCGGAATCCGCGCCCGGCAGAGAATCATTCGAGCGGCGGTATGGCTGCGCGGATTTCGCGAGGCGCGGCTGCCGGGAAGTCCCGTTTTGTCTCGGAGGCCGCGCCGTGGTCTGCGAGGGAGGAACCCGCGGGGGCGGCTCCTACCGGCCTGCGGGGAAGCCGGGAAGCTTCGGCAGCCGGGCGAACCCGGACGCCACGGCGAGCTCGCAGCCGCGTCGCGAGACGATCTCGCGCCGGCCCGGCCAATCCGAGCGGGAGACCTCGCGGTCCCCCGGCCCCCCTGGCTGGCGCGACTTCGTCCAGGCGCCCTCGAAGCGCGCGGCGGCGCCGGGCGACTCGAAGCGCAGGCGCCAGAGAAAAGCGATCTTCGCGCCGGAGGAGAAGAAGGCCAGCCGGTCTCCGCGCCACCCGGCGGAGGCGGCGTCCGCTTCCTCCGGCTCGAGCGTGCGCCGCAGCAGAAAACGGATCGTCCATTCTCCCAGGGTGTCCGCGTAGAGGAAGCGCGCCCCGGAGGGAGCGAGAGCAGCGTGGGGGCCGGGCAGGAGATCCTCCGCCGGGGGAGGGGCGGGGCCTTCGTGAAGGATCTCCGACGTGGAAAGCGGAGGGCTCCGCCACAGCCTGTCCACCTCCGGCCACCCTCCGCGCTTGACGGCGCGGCGCACGAACGCGGTGCCTTCCACGTATGGGAAGAAGAGCTGGTCCACGAAGTACTCGGGGATGTCCTTGGGCACGTTGGCGCGCTCGAGCGCCCCCGCGGAGAGAAGCGGCCCGATCATCTCCTCGGTCTCCTCGTCCGCCCCGGGCAGGTTCAACAGCGCGGCCCGGACCATCACGAGCGTCGCCTCCCCCTCGAGGAGGCTCTGCAGGGCGAGCGTGCGGTCGGTGTTGTCGCGGAGCTCTTCGAAACGGCGGTCGAGCCGCAGGGCCTCGTCCTGGAGTGCATGCGTGAGCTCGTGCGCCAGGATGAGCCTCTCCGCGAGGTCCTCCATCGCGGTACCTCCGAAGGGCGTCTCGGCGCCGCGGACGAGGTAGAAGCGGCGGGGCTCGGGGTCGTAGAAGGCGACGACCTGGGATGCGTAGAAGTCGAGCAGGCGCTCGAGGAGGTTCGGCGCCGCCTCGACCAACCCAAGCGCGGCGAGCGAGCGCAGCGTGTCCTCGGGGGAGGCGGGAAACCCCTCGGCGAGCTTGGACCGCAGGACCCGGCGGAGCTCCTCGGGGCCCATCTCCGAGGCCGGGATCGCCCGCTCGAACTTGCGCCCGCGCACCTCCTCCACGAGCTTCGCCGCCTCGTCCACGCGGGCGGGGAGGAGCCCGGCCGCGCCGAGCACGAGAGCGGCCGCCAGGATGGCGGCCAGAGACCGGCCGTGCCTCACGGAAGGCAGGGTAACATGGCCGGGAATCCTGATTTCGGATCGCGCATTTCGGATTTGGGTTTGCGGGAGGCGCTGTTTCGCATAAAATCCGCCGGATCTGAGAAGCCTGAAGAAAACGTGAATGAGCGCGCCTCGCCCCTCCGCCGAAGCCGGCCCGATCCGGATGTCGCTCTCCAGCCGTTTCGAGAACATCGAGATGGCGCAGCACCTCTGCGGCAAGCTCCTGGAGGGGCGGGAGATCTCGGAAGAGACGAGGCACTGGGTCCTGATGGCCTTGCGCGAGGCGCTGGCCAACGCCATCAAGCACGGCAACCTCCTGAACCTCTCCAAGCGGGTCCACGTCGAGATGAACGTCGTCGGGGAGACCCTCGAGATGCACATCCGTGACGAGGGGGCGGGCTTCGAGCCCGAGTCGGTGGGAGACCCCCTCGCGCCGGAGAACCGGCTGAAGAGCTCGGGGCGGGGGATCTTCTACATGAGGACGTTCATGGATGAGGTCCGCTTCCGCCGCGCCGACGGCGGCGGAATGGAAATCACGCTGACGAAGAATCTTACGGCGATCAAGAAGGAGGAGGGAAAGAGGCGATGAAGACGAACGTCCGCGAAACAAAGGGAATCTCCATCCTGGACCTGA
>Ga0184633_10001184_pt1 | contig 10662 bp, 9 predicted proteins | sample PLM31_170_b1_FD_133156 | JGI IMG/M metagenome (GOLD analysis project Ga0184633, IMG submission 133156) | Groundwater sediment microbial communities from an aquifer in East River, Colorado, USA - PLM3-1_170_b1 | ecosystem: Environmental > Terrestrial > Soil > Riparian zone | place: USA: East...
CGTCGCGCTCGTGACCGAGATCGTCTCGAAACCCATGACGCCGGAGGAGGCGCTGGCCCTGGTCGGCCTTGATCATCGTCTGGATCATTTCCCGGCGCAGCTCTCCGGGGGCGAGCAGCAGCGCGTCGCCTTCTGCCGCGCGGTCCTGAACGACCCCCCGCTCTTGCTCGCCGACGAGCCGACCGGCAACCTGGACGACGAAAACGGCGCCGTCATCCTCGGCGCGCTCCGCGGGCGGGCGCGGGCCGGCGCCGCGGTCGTCGTTGTGAGTCACCGGCCGGAGGCCGCGGCGGGCGCGAGTGCTGTGTATCGGCTGCGCGGCGGCGTGCTCGAATCGTCGTAGGGCAGCGCGGGGAGGAGCTCGAATGCTGAAGACCCTGGTCCTGGTCGTGATCGCGGTGCTGATCGGCGGTACCGGCCACGTCATGCTGTCGAAGGGGATGAGGACGGTCGGGGACCTGACCGAGGCGCCGGCGGCGCGCGTCGGAGCCATGATCGTTGGCGCGATCTCGAATCCATGGCTGCTGCTCGGCGTGGTGCTCCAGGCCGCGTTCTTCGTCATGTACCTCACACTGCTCTCGCGCGCTCAGGTGAGCCAGGTGCTGCCGATGACCGCGCTCGACTACGTCGTCGTCGCGCTTCTCGCCCGGCTCGTGCTCGCCGAAGCGGTGTCGCTTCCCCGCTGGGCGGGCATCGCGCTGATCGTCGCAGGCGTGTTTCTGGTCTCACGCACTTGAGGAGCCCGGGCTGACGGCGCTCCGTCCAGCCGCCCTGGCGGTGCTCGTGGCCGCGCCGCTGCTCTTTGCGGGCCTCGGCGGGGTACCGTTCGACGATCCGGGCGAGGGAATGCACGCGGAGATCGCGCGGGAGCTGGCGCTATCCCGAGACCCGTTCGCTCTCACGCTGAACGGTGTCCGCTATGTGGACAAGCCCCCGCTCCTCTACGTGCTGATCGTCCTCGCGTCCGCGGTCTCGGGCCCGACCGAGGCGGCGGCGCGCGCCGTGTCCGCCGTCGCCGCCCTCGTCGCCGTCGGCGCCACCGCCTGGCTCGGTGCGAGCCTGCTCGGCTGGCGTGGCGGCTTGGTGGCGGGCCTCGCCCTCTTGACCGGCACGGGATTCTTCGCGTACGGCCGTTACGTGCGCCCCGAGACCCTGTTCGTCGCGGCGCTCGCCGGAGGGTTCGCGCTCTGCCTCGTCGGCATCCGCGAGCGACGGCGCGGGCTCTGCGCCGCCGGCCTCGCGGTCTTCGGATTCGCCGCGCTCGCGAAGGACCCGCTCGGTGCCCTCCTGCCGCCGCTGGCGATCGGTGTGGCCCTCGCCCTGGCCGGGCGCGCGCGGCCCGTCGCCGCGTGGCTGCCGTGGCAGGGCGTCGTCGCGTGCCTGGTCATCGGATTCGGCTGGTGGATCGTGACCGAGCTGGATACTCCCGGCTTCGGCTGGTACACGGCGATCGACAACCACGTGTTGAATGTCGCGCGGGCCCGCCACTTCGCCGACGAAGACGTTCCGTTGACGGCGCTCCAGTTCCTCGCGGTCGCGCTCCTCGGCGCCGGTCCGTGGGTCATCGCTGCTGGCGTCGCGTTGTGGTCCCTCCTGCGCCGGCGGGCGTGGCGCGACGCCGACGAGGTGGCGTGGACGGCGCTGGCGATCTGGGTCTTGGGCGTCCTCGGGATGACGACGCTGTCGCCCTTCCGGTTGTCGCACTACGGCTTGCCGGCCTCTTTCGGGATCGCGCTCCTCGCCGCGCGCGGCTGGGCGCTCGATACCGGTAGGCGTCTGGCGCTCGCCCACGCCGGCCTCTTCGCGGCGATCGCTCTGAGCCTGGCGCTGGCCTGGACGAGCGACGGCTCGCGGCTCTATGCGGCCATGATCGACGCGACCGACGCCACCGCGCAGAAGAGCGCTGCCGCCGGGCTGCCCGCGCCGGTTCCACCCTTCGACGACTTCCGGCTGGTTTTCAGGATCAACGCCATCGTGTTCGCGGCGGCCGCCCTCGCGACGGGCGTCGCGATCGGTCTGACCCCGAGATCGCCGGAGCGCCGGCGGAGCCTGGTGGTCTCCATCGTCACCGTCACGATGATCGCGTCGCTGCCGTCGGTCGCGGTCGGGCTCGGGCTCGTCGCGAGCCACCGCGCCGTGAGAGATCTCGCCCGGAGCGTGGCGCGGCTCGCTGGTCCCGAGGACATCGTGGCTCACGAGGGACCGATCGAGAATTCCGGAGCCCTGGAATGGTACGCGGGGCGAAGGCCCGTGATCATCGATGGCCGGCGAAGCGTTCTCGGCTTCGGCTCCGAGCGCCCGGAGGCGCGTGACCTTTTCTGGGACACGGCTAGGCTCCGGGACGCCTGGGCGAGCGGCCGGCGCGTGTGGGTGGTGAGCGTGCGGAGCCCGGCGCGGAGCGTCGTCGCCGATCTCCCGGGTGCGCGACTGCTCGGGGTGAGCGGCGGGCGCTCCCTGTGGGTGAATGAGATAAGATAGGCGTCGAATGGCCGACTACTTGCGGACGCTGTTTCTGCACCCGCCGTCGTTCCAGGGCTTCGACGGCGGCGCCGGCGCCCGCTACCAGGCGCGTCGAGAGATCCGCTCGTTCTGGTACCCGACGTGGCTGGCGCAGCCCGCGGCGCTCGTGCCCGGGAGCCGCCTCGTCGACGCGCCCCCGGCTGGGCTCACGCTCGCCGACGTGGTGCCGCTCGCGCGAGAGTACGATCTGGCCGTGCTCCACACGAGCGCGGCGTCGTTCGCCCACGACGTTCGCGTCGCTGAAGCGCTCAAGCGGGAGAGCCCGCGGCTGCGGATCGGGTTCGTCGGCGCGCACGTCGCCGTCCAGCGCGAGCGCGCACTCGCCGCGTCGCCGGCGATCGAGTTCGTCGCGGGCAACGAGTTCGACTTCACCATCCAGGAGATCGCCCAGGGCCGGCCCCTCTCGGCGGTGGCCGGGCTCAGCTACCGCGTGAACGGGCACTGCGAGCGGTCACCGGAGCGTTCGCCGCTCGAGAACATGGACGCGCTGCCGTTCGTCGTGGACGTCTACCATCGCGATCTGATAATCGAGCAGTACTTCATCGGCTACCTGCTGCATCCGTACGTGTCGCTCTACACCGGACGGGGCTGTCGCTCCCGGTGCACCTTCTGTCTCTGGCCCCAGACCGTGGGCGGCCATCGGTACCGCACACGGTCCGTCGAGCACGTCGTCGCCGAGATCGCGCAGGCCCGGCGCCACTTCCCGACCGTCCAGGAGTACTTCTTCGACGACGACACGTTCACCGACGACCTGCCGCGCGCCGAGGCGATCGCCCGGGGGCTCGGCCGGCTCGGTGTCACGTGGTCGTGCAACGCCAAGGCGAACGTGCCGCGTTCCACCCTCGAGGTTCTCCGGGACAACGGGCTCAGGCTGCTGCTGGTCGGCTACGAGTCCGGCAGCCAGGCGATCCTCAACCAGGTGAAGAAGGGGATCCGCCTCGATGTCGCCCGTGAGTTCACCCGGAACGCCAAAGCGCTCGGGATCAAGATCCACGGCACCTTCATCATGGGACTGCCGGGCGAGACGCGCGAGACGATCGAGGAGACGATCCGCTTCGCCCGCGGGATCGATCCCGACTCGCTCCAGGTCTCACTCGCGGCGCCGTACCCCGGGACGGCCCTCTACCAGGAGGCGCTCGACCACGGCTGGCTCCAGGAGACCGACCTCGTGGACGCCGGGGGCGTGCAAGCCAGCGTGCTCGGCTACCCGCACCTATCGCGGACGGAGATCTTCGCCTCGGTCGAAAGCTTCTACCGGCGCTTTTACTTCCGTCCCCGGAAGATCTTCGGCTTCGTCAAGGAGATGGTGCAGGACGCTGCGCTGTGCAGGCGGCGGCTGGCCGAGGGACGCGATTTCCTGCGCTTCCTCGCCCGCCGTCACTCGTCGGGCTAGCGCCCCGACCTCGCGTGTGCGGCGGGCTCACGCCCTTCAGTTTCCGTCGAGAAGCTCGCTGACCGTAGCGAAGTCGTAGCCCGCCTCTCGCAACCCGTCGATCATGAGCGGAAGCGCGGTGAGGAGCCGCCCGGGCGCGCCCCGGACTCCTTCCGCGTCGTGCAGATCCACGATGGCGCCGGGATGGGCGCGGCGCAGGACGTCGCGCGCCTGCTGCGCGGCCGGCGCCGGACGCCGGCGCTCGGGCTGGATCGACCAGAACACGCACCGCTCGCCGTGGCGTCGGAGCGCGCCGAACATCGCCGCGTTGACCATGCCCCAGGGCGGGCGGAAGTGACGGAGGGACCGGCCCGAGGCATCGGAGAGAAGGTGATGGGCGCGGCCGATCTCGGCCTCGGTGCGTCGGGGCCCGCAGAGCCAGAGGCTCCGGTGAGACCAGCCGTGACTGCCGATCTCGTGATCGGCCGCCGCGATCCGGCGCACGGTCTCGGGCGCCTGCGCCGCGCGCTCACCGACCAGGAAGAAGGAGGCGCGAACCTCGCGCCGGGCCAGGAGCTCGAGGATCCGCTCGCTCCAGATCGGATCCGGACCGTCGTCGAAGGTGAGCGCGACGCGGCGGCGCGTCGCCGGGCCCCGCCAGACGCAGCCGGGCGTGACCAGGTGTGCGCCCCACGTGTACGCGGCCCAGGCTGCGGCCGCCCCGACCGCGAGCCGCCCGAGAATCATCGCGCCGGGACGCGGCGCTCGAGCACGGCGCTGACGATCCGTCGGGTCGCGTCCGGACGCCGGAGGCGACGCATCCTCGTGCGCAGGTGCTCGAGCAGGTCCGGCTCGCTGAGCGCGTGTTCGAGGAGCGGCGTCAGCTCCGAGCGCATGCGCGCCACGAGCGCGATCCCCGCTCGCGCGGCGAATCGTTCATTCCGTCGCTCCTGCCCGGGGAGCGAGCCGTACAGGAGGAGCGGGGTCTCGGCCGCCATCGCCTCCGCGAGCGTCATCCCTCCGGCCTTGGTCACGAGCAGGTCCGCCGCGGCCATGAGGCGTCGGACGTCCTCGACATAGCCGAGTGTGCGGACCGCCGTGCCGTCCGTCAGGTGCGCGAGCGCTGTCCGGAGGCCCGCGTCGTGGCCGGTGAGGACGAGCCCCTGGAGCGGCCGGCGCATCGCGCGAAGGACGTGGGCGACGTCGGGAAGACGGCCGACTCCGCCCTGCGAGCCGGCCATCGCGAGGACGACCGGCATCGCAGGCGAGAGTCCCAGGGCCTCGCGCGCCGCGGCCGGGTCGGCGGGCTCGGCAAACTCGGAGCGCACGGGTACGCCGGTCACGACGATGCGCTCTTCCGGAATGCCGCGTGCGATGTACTCGTGACGCACCTCGTCGGCGGCGACGCAGTAGCGGTCGACGTGGGGCGCGATCCACTGGCTGTGCGCGACGAAGTCCGTGACGACCGTCGTATGGGGCGGCACGCGGTTCCCCAGCCGGGCGAGCGACGACATCGCCGCCGCGGGGGTCGCGTGGACCGTGACGACGACGTCGGGCGCCAGCCGATCGAGCAGAGCGGCGAGCCGCTTGGTGCCGAGACGCGTCACCCCGAGCGTCAGGAAGGAGTCGCTCGCCATCCAGTCGCCGAGCGAGTAGCCCACACCCCACAGGAAGGGCGCCCGCCTCAAGAGCCCGTGATAGAGCGTCCGGCTCGCGCGATCGAAGAGGGGATGGACCAGCTCGCGAAAATGGTCCACGACGGTAACGGCGGTTCGCTCGCGCTCGAAGGCGGCGGCGAGACTGCGGGCGGCGGCGTTGTGGCCCGAACCGTAGCTGGCCGTGAGGATCAGGACGCGCGTCATCGACCTGCCTCATCGTACCTTGTCTCGCGCGGCGGGGCTGGTTAGACTGCACTCCTGGACTATGGACAACCCGCTCATACCATCGCCGCAACGCGAAGATCGGGTGAGTCAGGGACTGCCGCCGCGATGGTACGCGCATCCGTACAACCGCGTGGAGCTCTACCGCCTGACGGCGGCGTTGGGCTGGCTGCCGCGTCGGGTGCGCCTCGTACTGGCCCGCCGTGTCGGCCATCTCGCGCTCTCGTTCTTGCCGGGCGAGCGCGCCGTGGTCCAGCGGACCCTGGGTGTCATGACCGGAGCGACCGGCCGGCGGCTCGATGAGCTCACCGTCGAGGTCTTCGGCGAGTTCGCCATGTGCTTCAGCGACCTGATCTCGGCGAGCCGCCGGCCGGCTCGACTCGGCGCGTACGTGGGAGCCATGAGGGGCGTCGAGCGCCTGCACGGGTTGGACGGAGCGGTGGTCTCGCTCACGGCCCACATCGGCAACTGGGAGCTGGCGGGTCGCATCCTGGCTCAGCGTTCCGCGGGCACGACCCACGTGGTGGTGGCGGTAGAGGAGGCGCGCGTTCTGGAGCGCTGGTTACGTCGCGGCGGCGGCGGCGTTCGCTTCGTGCCCCGTTCGCACCCGACGGTCTCGCTGGCCCTGATGGCGGCGCTGCGACGCGGCGAGTCGGTCGCCCTGCAGGGAGACCGCGCGCTCGGCAACCGGGGCGACATCTCGGTACCGTTCTTCGGGCATCAGGCGCCGTTCCCGATCGGCCCCTTCCAGCTCGCGCGGGCCGCGGCCGTTCCCCTCGTGCCCGCGTTCTGCACGCTCGACGGCGACGGTCGCTATGCCCTCAGAGTGCTGGAGCCCCTGACGATCGTGCGCGGAGGCGAAGAGGACGCGCTGCGGGTCTGGGTGGCCATGCTCGAGCGACTCGTCGCGCAGAAGCCGACACAGTGGTTCAACTTTTTCGACATCTGGAACCCGTTCGGGATGTGAGCACGTCGAGAGGGCCCGCGCGCCGTCATGGCGGTTAGGGAAATCATCGACGTCGGGGATGCCCACGAGATGGCCGGGGCGCTGGCCGAGGTCCTGCCCGCTCGGGTCAGGGCGCCGTTCACCGCCTCGTTCGTTCGCTCCGCTCGCCTGTACGACGAGTTCGTCCATCGTCTCGTGCTCTCGGTATTCCGCGCGAGCGGGCTCGCGGCGGCGGTCGGCGGAGCGCCGGGCACGTCTGACGAGATCATGGCCCGCGCCGGCCTCGAGCCCGGGCGCGCGCGCGCGCCGGTCGACTGGATCCTGCGACGACTCAGCCACCGCGGAATCCTCGAGCGGACCGACGGCGCAGGCCGGCCGCGCTTTCGACTTCACGCGGGGGTCCCGGAGCTGGATCCTGGGGCGGTACGTGAAGAGCAGCGACGCGAGGATGCCGCCTGGCTGCCGTCCTATGTCCTGGCCGAGACGGTCGCCCAGGACTATCCGGCGTTCCTGCGCGGCGAGCGCACCGGCGAAGAGATCCTCTTCTCACCGAGCCGCCTGCGGCTGTGGGTGGACTTTTTCTCGAACGCCAACCCCCTCTACGCCGTGAACAATCTCGTCGGCGCCGGCGCGGCGGAGGAATGGATGCCGCCGACTCGGCTCGTCATCGTCGAGCTCGGAGGCGGGCTCGGCAGCGGTGCCGCCGCTCTCCTCGAAGGACTGCGGCGCGAGGGACGGTGGCCGGAGATCGACGAGTACCGCTTCACCGAGCTCGTTCCCGCCTTCCTGCGGCGGGGCCAGCACGCATTACAGGCGCGGTTCCCGGACGCGTCATTCCTGAAGTTCGGGGCGCTGGACATGAACCTGCCGTTCGAAAAGCAGGGGGTCGCGCCCCGGAGCGCGTCACTGGTCTACGCCGTGAACACGCTGCACGTGGCGCGCGATCTCCACTTCACGCTTCGCGAGATCTTCGAAGTGCTGGCGCCGGGCGGCCGTCTCGTCGTCTCCGAGTGCATTCGCACGACGCCCGCCCAGGCGATCTACGTCGAGTTCATCTTCAACTTGATGGAGACGTTCCGATCCCCGGTGCTGCACCCGACCTACCGCCCCAACGGTGGGTTTCTCACCCCCGAGCAGTGGCGGGGAGCCATGGACGCGGCGGGCTTCGTCGAGATCGCGGTCTTACCCGACATCGCCGCGATGCGCGCTCGGTTCCCGGACTTCAACGTCGGCGCCGTCAGCGCGACTCGTCCGGCCTGACCGTCTCTTCTAGACCGTTCCTCGAGCTGAGCGGTTACTCGAATTTGATGATCAGCTTCAGCTTGGGAAACTCGGGCGGCTTCCCGTCGACGTCAACGATGCGCAGCGAGCGGTCCGGACCCTCCAGGGTGATATTGCCGTTCGCGTAGGACAGGTACTTGCCCCACGCCTTCGGGATCGTGACCTCCCCATACTTGGCCACCATGCTCTGAGCCTGCGCCGGCGCCAGACGGAATGCGTCGGACCATCCGGACTCCGGAAGCCATGGGCGGGCGGCGATCACTACGAGCGCCACGGCGATGACGGTCAGTACGGTCTTGACGTAACGATCGATGGTCATGAGTGTCCTCCCTGTAGAGGTGATGTTACGGGCGAAGCCACTACTGGCTCTTGAGCTTCATGTCCTCCCAGGAGGGGAACGGCACCAGGTGGAGCGAGTTGATCGTGTGCTCGGCCACCTTCGGTCCAACCCCCATCAGGGCGCGCAGATCCATGATGGGCGCGAACATGGCCCGGTCGATCGTGAGCTGCTGGATCTTGTGGAGCAACGCCTCGCGCTTGCGGAGATCCCGCTCGCGGGCCTGCTGGAGGAACAGATCGTCGATGTCGGGATACCCGCCGTAGGCGTAGCTCCCCTTGGAGTATATGAACGACTCCACGCGGCTCGCGGCGTTGCCCGCGTTACCCGCAGCGGTCATGAAGAGCCCGCGCAGCTTCTTCTCCTGCCACTGGGCGTAGAAGGCCGGCCGCTCCAGCGGCCGCATCTTCACTCGGATCCCCACCGCGTTGAGATAGTTCACCGCCGCCTCCGCCGTCGCGAAGAACGGGGGAATCGGCACGAAGTCACCGGCGTCGAGACCGTTGGGATAGCCAGCCTCGGCGAGTAGCTGCTTGGCCTTCTTGGCGTCGTACGCCGGAGGCTCGACCTGCAGGGCAAAGTCCATCACCCGAGGTACGACGACCCCCGCCGGAGGGCAGAGACCCAGACAGGCGGCCTCACTGATGGCTTTGCGGTCGAGTGCGTGGTTGACGGCCATCCGCATGCGCTTGTCGTGCCACGGGGACTTGGGGTCCAACTGGTCGGCGAACTCGATCCAGTAGATGGACGCGTGCCGTGAGGGCACGAGCTGCAGACGCGGGTCTCGCTTCACGGTCGCCGCATCCTCGCCATCCAGGGCGACGCCGATATCCGCCTCGCCGGTCTTCAGCATCGCCGCACGCGTGGTGCCCTCGGGAACGCTCTTCATGACGAGGCGCTTGATGTTGGGCACCTTCCGCCAGTATCCGGGGTTGGCTTCCAGCACCACCTCCACGCCGGGTTGATGGCTCACGAACTTGTAGGGACCGACGCCGATCGGATGCTTCTTGAAAGCGTCGTCCCCGATCTGCGTGAGGTATTTCTTGGGCACGATGATCCCGGCGGCCGTGGCCGAAGTGCCGTAAAAGGTCAGGAAATCCGGCCAGGGCTCCTTCAGATGGAAGCGGACGGTCAGGGCATCGACGATCTCGACCTGCTGGACGCGGTCGTGCAGCGCCTTGGCCCCCGCCCCTTTGTAGCGCTCGAAACTGAACTTCACGTCCTCGGTGGTGAGGGGATCGCCGTTGTGAAACTTGAGCCCGCCGCGAAGCTTGAACTCGTACGTCTTTCCGTCCGGGCTTTCCTTCCACGACTCCGAGAGACTGTTTCCCATCTTCTGCCCGGGCAGCGGGCGAAGCATCGCGTCGTGGATCGCGTAGAGCAACCCAAACGGCGTGATCTGCGGCGGCGCGGTGGACGGGTCGAACCAGCTCGGGGAGAGGGTGACGTGCCAGGCGATGACAGCCTCTCCTGCCGGGGCCGCTTGGCCGGCAACTTCCTGGGTCGCGCCGAGCATCAGGGCGGCTGCCATGAGCAACAACGCGATGCGGCGATGTGAGGACCCCATATTCAATCTACCTCCCGCGAAGGGATTGTTTTTGGTCTGCGCGCGATGCGCCGAGGATAGCATCATTCCCTTGACTTCACTCGGTGCGTATGGGAGGTTCGCCGCACTCGAGGCCGGTGTTTTCCCTTCGTCTAATGTCCGGACAGGGAGGAGAACCTCGATGCCCGCTACAGACCCTCGCCAGACCACGCGCCGCGGCGTGACGCGACGTGATTTCCTCAAGCGCGCCGGCTGGACTACCGCCGGGATGACCACGCTGGCCGTTGGCTCGAGTCGTAAGAGAGCCTCTGCCGCCTCGCCGTATCCGGATTGGATCCCGGCGAGCCCCAAGCCGCCGAAGCGGGGCGGGTTTCTCACCCGGGCCTCGGCCTGGGATCCCCCGGTGATCGACCCGCGGCTGACCCAGTCAGTCGGGCTGTTCCAGTTCGCCGGGCTCACCAGCAATCGCCTCCTGCGCTATGCGTTTGTCGACGAGGCGACCGGCTACACCGACCTGAGCCTCAAGGGAGACCTCGCCGAGTCCTGGCAGGGGAGCCCCGACCAGCGCGTGTGGACGTTCAAGCTGCGCCGGGGCGTCAAGTGGCAGAACGTGCCGCCGCTCAAAGGGCGCGAGCTCACCGCCGCCGACGTCAAGTACTGTTTCGAGGCCTATGCGAAGGAGGGCGTGCAGACGTTCACGTTCCAGGAAATCGAGGGCATGGAGACGCCCGACACGCACACGCTGCGCGTCCACCTCAAGACGCCCAATGCGCTGTTCCC
>Ga0184633_10001185_pt1 | contig 10659 bp, 8 predicted proteins | sample PLM31_170_b1_FD_133156 | JGI IMG/M metagenome (GOLD analysis project Ga0184633, IMG submission 133156) | Groundwater sediment microbial communities from an aquifer in East River, Colorado, USA - PLM3-1_170_b1 | ecosystem: Environmental > Terrestrial > Soil > Riparian zone | place: USA: East...
TCCCCCAACAATGTAAGCCGTTGATTGCCCGTCGAGTGGTCCGAAGTGTTTCCATGCATGCCGGTCTAACTCAAAGTAGAAAGTTCAATGTAACCGGATACATGGCGCCAGGGCGCTCGGTAGCGCGACTCGCGCGAAGCTGGCGACCGTGCAACCACCTGCGCGTTCGCCAAATGGCCTCAAAGCCCCGTGCAGCATAACCCAATACACAGCGTACGGTCGGCGCATATCTCCACCCGTGGCGGCTTTCGACCATCCCCGAAATCACCCGCGATCGAGGGGGCTCCGGACGCCCCGTCCGCCACGATTTAGCACGTGCGTGTAGATCATCGTGGTGGTCACGTCCCGGTGCCCGAGCAACTCTTGGATCGTCCGAATGTCATACCCGGCCTCGAGAAGATGTGTCGCGAACGAGTGCCTGAGCGTGTGACAGCTTGCCGGCTTGGCGATCCGCGCTCGGAGCACCGCCTCGCGAACGGCGCGCTGGAGCACCGACTCGTGCAGGTGGTGCCGCCGGGCCCTGCCGCTCTCCGAGTCTCGGTGGAGGCGCGTCGCCGGAAAGACCCACTGCCATGGCCATTCCCACGGCCCACGCGGGTACTTGCGCTCGATGGCCCCGGGAAGCGCCACGCTTCCGGCGTCGCCTCGCAGATCGTCCTCGTGCTGCCGGCGCACGCGCTCGAGGTGGGCGGCCAGGGGTGCGATGACCCGGTCGGGCAAGAGCGTCACCCGATCCTTTTGGCCCTTCCCGTCTCGGACCACAATCTCCCGGCGGTCGAGCTCGATATCCTTGACTCGGAGCCGGCAACACTCCAAAAGGCGAAGGCCCGACCCGTAAAGGAGCGAGGCCATGATCCAGGTCGTTCCGGAGAGTTGCGTCAGGATCGCGGCGACCTCCTCGCGGGTGAGGACTACCGGAAGTCGAGCCGGGCGCTTTGCGCGCACGATCTCGTCCATCCAGGCGATCTCGATGCACAATACGTCCCGGTAGAGGAAGAGAATCGCGCTCAGCGCCTGGTTCTGGGTCGACGCGCTCACGCCGCCCCTGACGGCCAGATCGGTCAGAAAGCTCGTGATTTCAGGAGCGCCCATCTCGGAAGGGTGGCGCTTGTCGTGAAATAGGACGAATCGGCGAACCCATCCCGCGTAAGCCTTCTCAGTCCTGCGGCTGTAATGGCGTGCACGAACGGCGGCGCGCACGCTGTCCAGAAGCCGTGGCGCTGGCCCCGGTTCCCGGACGAGCCCCGCGCCGCCGATCGGGGGCCCAGCATCGCCGTTCGAGCGCACGCTCCAGAATCGGTGGTCGGCAGCGCCCACTCCGGAGCTTGTCGATAGGATCATCCCGCCTCCCCCCATCGGAGCTGCAATCGTCCTGGCGGCGCCTGGGGGCCGCGCTACGGCTTCGCCGGCAGCGCGGGCCGCGGCATGGCGAACACCGTCTCCGGCGTGACCCGCGTGTAGCTCGGACCGCCGAGCCGGGCGATCGCGTCGATCCGGGAGGAGTCCACGCGGCCGCCGGTCATCAGCGACTCGTCGATGTGGAGGTAGACGACCTCCCCGATCACGTAGTTCGCTCGATACGGCCCCGTCCCGTGCTCCACGATCCGAAACAGCCGGCATTCCATCGCGATCGGGCACTCCGCGACCCGCCACGGCTTCACCTTGACGCTCGGGACTTTGGTGAGCCCGGCCGCGTCGAACTCGTCCACCTCGGGGGGATAATCGGCCGACGCATGGTTCATCCGCTCGCGGATCCGCCACGGCACGATGTGGACCACGTACTCCCCCGTATCGCGCACATTGTGAAGGGTGTCCTTGTCGCGGCCCGCGCCGCTCGTAACGGGTGAGAAGACGACCGACGGAGGGGCCGCGCCGCCGGCGTTGAAAAACGAAAAGGGCGCCAGGTTGGGGAGGCCCGCGCGGGAGAGTGAGGAGACAAAGGCTATCGGCCGCGGCACGACGCACCCCACCAGGAGCGCGTAGACGTCGCCCGGGGCCATCGCCGCGGGGTCCATGCCGCGGAGCTGGCGGTCCGCGGGCGAGTCGCTCAACTCCGACGCTCGGCTCGGGCCTGGGTCACCCGGTGGCGCCCTCGCCGGTGAACTTCCCTTCCGGCTCGAGCCACGAGTAGGGATAGGCCTTGTCGTCGTACGGCTCCGCGTCCTTCGTGACGTAGAGCGGATAGAACGTGTCGAGCATCACCGCCAGCTCCTTGGTCTCCTTCGCTCCCAAGGACGCTTCGGTCGCGCCCGGGTGGGGTCCATGGGGAATACCCGAAGGATGCAGCGTGAACGACCCCACCTCGATTCCCCGCCGGCTCATGAAGTTGCCATTCACGTAATACAACACCTCGTCCGAATCCACGTTCGAGTGGTTGTAGGGGACCGGAATCGCCAGCGGATGGTAGTCGTACATCCGCGGGACGAAGGAGCAGATCACGAAGTTTCGCCCCTCGAAGCACTGGTGCGTCGGCGGGGGCATGTGGATTCGACCCGTGATCGGCTCAAAGTCCTCGATGTTGAAAATGTACGGGTAGAGGAATCCGTCCCAGCCCACGACGTCGAGGGGGTGGAAATCGAACTCGTAGGCGGTGATCTGGTCGCGGGCCTTGATCCGGACCTCAAACTTCCCTCGATCCGTAAAGGTCTCCAGACGCTCTGGCCGGCGGATGTCCCGCTCCGCCATGGGCGCGTGCTCGAGGAGCTGGCCGTACTCGTTCCGGTACCTCTTCGGCGTCTCGATCGAGGAGGCCGACTCGATCACGAGGTAGCGCTGCGGGTCGCCGCCCGGATCGAACATGTAGCTGGTGCCGCGGGGGATCAAAACGTAATCGCCGGGACGATAGTGCAGCTCCCCGAAGATCGTCTGGACGCGGCCGGTTCCCTCGTGGATGAAGTACATATCGTCGCCCTGGCCGTTTCGATAGTAGTAGGTCATCTTCTGGTCGGGAACGACGATCGCCATCGAGACGTCGTTGTTGTGAAGGAGCACCACGCGCCCGCTGATCGGGTCTCCGCTCTTTTTCAGCTCCTTTGTCTTGAAGTGGTGATGGCGCAGCCCCTGCTCGTCCGAATGCTCCACGGAGTACTTCTGAATTCTTTTGATCTCGCGTGCCTGCGTCGGCATGTTGTGGTGGTAGATCAAGGACGAGCGCCCTGAAAAGCCGCGCGACCCCATGAGCTGCTCGGTGTAGAGCTTTCCGTCCGGGCGGCGGAACTGGGTGTGCCGCTTGTGGGGAATCTGCCCCAGGCTGTGGTACATCGGCATGGCGCTACCTCGCGGGGAGAGTCAGACGATCCGGTTCGTGAGGGTTCCGAGCAGCTCGATTTCCAGCGCCACCTCGTCCCCTGGCTCGAGCCACCGGTGGACCTCCTGGCCGAGCTCGAGGAGGCATCCTCCCCCGACGGTGCCGGACCCGATCACGTCGCCCGGGAAAAGATACACGTCCTGCGAGGCCCTCGCAATCATCTGCCCGAATGTCCAGTGCGTGTCCTTCGCGTTACCGCGCGAGAGGGTCGTTCCGTTCACCCGGGCTTCCATGGCGAGATCGTAGCGGTCGCCACGACGGCGCGGCTCCAGTTCGTCGAGCGTCACGAGCGCGGGTCCGAGCGAGGTTGCGAAGTCCTTCCCTTTCGCGGGGCCGAGCCCGACCGCCATCTCTCGACGCTGCACATCGCGCGCGCTCCAGTCGTTCAGGATCGTGAAGCCGGCTACGACCGACTGCCAATCCTCGGCGCTCACATCGCGGGCCCTCTTGCCGATCACGCAGGCGATCTCCAGCTCGTAGTCGAGGGATTGAGTCCAGACGGGCTTCCGCACCTGGACGCCGTGTCCCACAAGCGAACCGGGGTTCGAGAAGTAGAAGACCGGCAACTCATACCATTCGGGCGGGACCGGAAGGCCGCGCCGCGCGCGGGCATTCTTGACGTGGGCTTCGAAGGCGTAGAAATCGCGGAGACTCGGGGGCTGGGCGACCGGGGGGTGTAGAGTGACGTTGTCGAGCGGGTATCGGGTCGACGATGGCGTCGCGTGTCCCGAGGATGCCACTCCTGACGAGGCGCCCTGAACCAGGGACAGGCCCGCGTCCCACTCCTCGAGGAGCGCTTCCATGGAGGCCGGGCGCTCGACCCTAACGACGGCGTCACCCTCCAGCACCCCCAACCACCGCCCGGTTGCCCCAGAGCCCGCCGGCAGACCCGCCCCCTTCGGGGTGAAGGAGACGAGCCGCATCGGAGAGCTAGAGGTTTCCCCGGAGCGCCTGCTCGCGCTCGATCGCCTCGAAGAGGGCCTTGAAGTTCCCTTTCCCGAACCCGCGGCTCCCCTTGCGCTGGATGATCTCGTAGAAGAGCGTCGGACGATCCTCCACCGGCTTCGTGAAGAGCTGAAGCAGGTATCCCTCTTCGTCCCGGTCCACGAGGATCCCCAACCCGGCCAGCGTCTCGAGGTTCTCGTCGATCGTGCCGACCCGGCTCGGCAGCGTGTCGTAGTACGCGCGCGGCACCGTGAGGAACGAGACGCCGCTATCGCGAAGCCGGGCCACCGTCTCGATGATGTCGGCCGTGGCGAGGGCGACGTGCTGCACGCCGGGGCCGCGGTAGTATTCGAGGTACTCCTCGATCTGGGACTTCCGCTTCCCCTCGGCCGGCTCGTTGATCGGGAACTTGATCCGGCCCGAGCCGTCCGCCATGACCTTGGACATCAGCGCCGAGTAGTCGGTGGAGATGTCCTTGTCGTCGAAGTGCTGCCACTGGGAAAATCCCATCGTGTCGCGATAATAAGCGACGTACCGGTTCATATCGCCGAGCGGGACGTTTCCGACCATGTGGTCGATGTAGAGGAGGGGCCCTTCCTTCGGCGAAGTCCCGGTCGGCTTGAAGCCGGGCAGGAAGGCGCCCCTGTAGTTCGACCGGTCCACGAACGAATGGATGGTGTCGCCGTAGGTGGCGATCGCCGCGCGGCGGATCGAGCCGTGCTCGTCGGTTACGGTGATCGGTTCCTGGATGCTCCGCGCCCCTCGCTCCGTGGTGCCTTCGTAGGCACGATCCACCTCCTCGACATCAAGCGCGATGTCGCGAACTCCGTCCCCGTGGCGCTGGACGTGATCGGCAATCGGCCCTTCGGCACCGAGGGGCGCGGTCAGGACGAACCTCACCTTCCCCTGCTGGAGAACGTACGAAACGCGGTCGCGAAGGCCGGTTTCGAGCCCCGCGTAGGCTACGATCGAGAAGCCGAACGCGTGGGCGTAGTAGTAGGCCGCCTGTTTCGCGTTGCCGACGTAGAACTCGACGTGGTCGGTGCCGCGGATCTTGAGGAAGTCGTCCTTGCCCGATTGCTCGAGCTTCGCGGCCGTGACTGCCCCCGCCGCCGCCGCTGCCGCTCGCTTCGCTGGCGCCTCCCTGGCCATTCGATCGCTCAGCCGTAGAGCCCGCGGAGCCTGGTGGCCTCCGCCACGCGCCCGACGCCGAGCACGTAGGCCGCGGTGCGCATCGGAGCGCGTTTCTTCTGCGCGATCGCCACGACGTCCGCGAAGGAGCGTTTCATCACCGTCTCGAGTTTCTGGTTCACGTCATCCTCGCTCCAGAAGTAGTTCGCGAGGTCCTGGACCCACTCGAAGTAGGAAACCGTTACCCCGCCCGCGTTGGCCAGAATGTCGGGGATCAGGAACACCCCGTTTTCGTGAAGGATCGGATCGGCCTCGGGCGTCGTCGGCCCGTTCGCGGCCTCGGCGAGAATCTTCGGTCGAATCTTCGGCGCGTTCTCCTCGGTGATCTGATTTTCGAGCGCGGCGGGGATGAGGATGTCCACCCTGAGCTCGAGGAGCTCGCGGTTCGTGACCCGGTCGGTTCCCGGCATCCCGACGACGCTCCCCGTCTTCTTCTTGTGCTCCTCGACCGCGACGGGGTCGAGCCCGCGGGTGCTGTGGATGCCGCCCCGCGAATCGCTCACCGCCACGACCTTGGCGCCGCGGGCGTGGAGCAGCTCCGCCGCGATCGAGCCCGCGTTGCCGAAGCCTTGGATCGCCACGGTCATCCCCGCGAGCTTCAAGTTCAGGTGCTTGCACGCCTCCTCGATCGTGATCGTGCAGCCGCGCGCGGTTGCCTCGCGCCGCCCCAGCGAGCCGCCGAGGGAGATCGGCTTCCCGGTCACCACGCCCGGCGAAGCGAAGCCTTGGCGCATCGTGAAGGTGTCCATGATCCAGGCCATCACTTGCGCGTCGGTGTAGACGTCCGGCGCGGGGATGTCCTTTTCGGGGCCGATGATGATCGCGATCTCGTTCGTGTAGCGGCGCGTCATCCGCTCCAGCTCGTGGAGCGAGAGCACCTTGGGATCGACCTCGATCCCTCCCTTGGCGCCGCCGTAGGGCAGATTCACGACGGCGCACTTCCAGGTCATCCAGGCGGCGAGCGCCTTCACCTCGTCCAGCGTCACCTGAGGGTGGAAGCGGATGCCGCCCTTGGCCGGGCCGCGCGAAACGTCGTGCTGCACGCGGTGCCCGATGACGACGCGCCACGTTCCATCGTCCATCTCGAAGGGAACGGAGACGGTGAGGCAGCGCCTCGGCACGCGGAGCTTGAGGCGGATGCCGTCCTCCAGCTTGAGCACGTCGGCGGCAATGTCGAAGTTGCGCTGGGCGATTTCGAACGGATTGCGGATTTGCTCTAGTACTAAGCTCATCGTGGGCACCCCCGGGTGGCGATCGGAGCAACGCCCTGACCGCGAGGCGTGTCAGGGCGCGGAATGTCGTTTCGGCCGATCCATTCTACCCCCGGAGGGAGGGGGCGCAACTGGGAAAGCGCGGGCCTGCCGGGGCGCTCCGGCGCTCCGGCGCTCCGGCGGCCCGGCTCTCCCCCGCGCACCGGGCTCCGCGGAATCGACGCGGTGTAGTAGGCTCCGGGACCGGATCAGCCTGGAACCGATGGACCACCCCATCGCGGAGGTCGCGAAATGCGCCGGAGACCCCCTACCGCCGAGCGGCTCCCGGTGGCCGTCCTCGCGGGGTGCGCCGTGGCCTACTTCGTGGCCGTCGTCATCGCGAGCGGCTCACCGGGCCCCCGCGCGTGGGGGCTCCACCTCCCGGGATTTCTGCCCAGCGCCCCGCGTTTCTTGACCCTCGGGCTGATGGCCGCCGGAGCGCTCCTTCTCGCTTCCGCGGCCCTCGGATCGGGACTCGCGGCGCGGTCGGCCCCTCGCCGCGAGTCCGAGGGCTCTCGTTGGGCCTGGCTCGCGCTCCTCCCCGCGTACGGCATCGTACTCTACGTGTTCCGCGCTCGGACCTATTTTCTCGGGGACGGCCTCGTATGGCTGAATGCGCTCCAGGGCGGCGAGCAGCGGGCGTTCAGCGAGCCGCTCTCGGCCGCCGCGTGGCACGGCTTCGCGGCCGCGGCGCGATCGCTCCGCATGCCTCCCGTGCCCTCCACGTTCGCGATCCTCCCCGTCCTCTGCGGTGTCGCGGCTGCGGCGATCGCGTGGGGAATCGCGCGCGAGCTGTTCGCGGATCGAGGCGCTCGCGCGATCGGCTGGGCGCTTCTTCTCACCGCCGGCTTCACGCAGCTCTACTTCGGCTACATCGAGAGCTATCCGGTCGCGAGCGTGGCGATCCTCGGGTACCTCTGGCTCGGGCTCAGGCGACTTCGCGGCACGGACCCCCCGTGGATTCTCGGCGCGGCGCTCTCGGTGGCCGTCGCGTGCCACCTGACCGCGCTCTACCTGCTTCCCTCGTATTTGCTCGTGGTCGCGCTCGACCGGCCCCACACCGGCAGAAAGCTCGCCGCGGCGCTCCTCCCCGTCGCTCTCGCGCCGGCGCTGCTGCTGGTGGCCGGGACCCGGCCTTCGGACTGGCTCGTTCCGTTTCAGACCGCGGCGCAGGGATTCCTGCTCGGGCGCGCCGCGGGCCACGTCGCGCGGCCCTACTCCGCGCTCTCGATCGGGCACGGGTGGGACGTCGCGAACGCGCTGCTCCTTGCGGTGCCCGTTTCGGTGTTTCTCCTCGCGGGGTGGGTCGTGTCGAGAAGAGGCCGCATTCTGCCCTCGACGCCGGCGGGGCGCTTTCTCGCGGCCGCGGCGCTCCCGGGGACGCTCGTCACGCTGGGGATCACCTTGCCGGTCGCTCCGGCGCAGGACTGGGATCTCACCGCGATCCTGCTCCTCCCGATCGGCGCGGCGGGCCTGGCTGCCGCCCGACCGCTCCTCGCGCCAGGATCACTTTCGGGCGTGAAGGCCGGGCTCGTGGCACTTTCATCGGGGGCGCTGCTCGCGTTCGTGCTCGTGAACGCGAACGAGGCGGCGGGGATCGCGCGGTTCGAGAAGCTTCTCAGCGAAGGCTCGCGAATCTCACCCTACGGGCGCGGCTACGGCTACAGCATGCTCGCCGAGTTCTACGAGGACCGCGGCGACTTTGCGTCGGCCCTCCGTTTCGCCCGCGCCGCACTGGAAGCGGAGAAGACGAACCCACGATACTGGGTCAAGGTGGGGACCGCGCTTTACAACCAGGGGCTGTTCGGCGAGGCCACGCCGGTGCTGGAGGAAGCGGTCCGTCGCGGCCCCGATCGAGCCGACGGATTGCACAATCTTGGGCTGTGCTACGCCCGAACCGCGCGGCTCCCCGAGGCGATCGTGCGGTTCCGCGCCGCGGTCGCCCGCGATCCCGACCTGCCCGAGTACCGCCACAATTTGGGACTCTCGCTCTTCATGACAGGTGAATCCGATTCGGCGCGTCTCGTCTGGAGCGAGCTGCTCCGCCGTTGGCCGGGCTACACGGCTACGCGGCGCTCGTACGAGCGCCGCTTTGGGCCGGCGCCTCCGACTCGATGAGCGAGAAGACGTCGAGGATCTGCTGGTGGCCAATGGTGAGCAGGAAGCTCGAGTTCCGGCCGTAGCTCTTCGCACCGACGATGTAGAAGTCGGGCTCGGGATTCCGGAGGGTCTCGGGGCCGTGCGACGCCTGGGCCAGACAGTCGCCTGCCCGCTCGGGAGCGGCGAGGCCGGCCGAGAGGATCGCCGTGGCGAGCGCCATGGGCGCTTCCGAGGCGTAGCAGAGATGGACCTGAAGCTCGCGGTAGAGCGAAGTGTCGGGGCGATAGCCGACGAGCGAGAGCACGAGATCGACGTCCACGGGGCGCTCCCCGCCCGACGGAGCGCGAAGCGTCGCGCGAATCTTTCCCCCGGGCGCATCCGCGTAACGGATCACTTCCGCACGCGGATGCGGGGTGATCCATCGCGCCTCGAGCGCCCGGTTCGCGCGCGCCGCGAGCCGGCTTCGCTCGGGGAGCGGATCGCCGGTAATCTCCGCGAACACCGGTTCCCCGGCCCGCCCGCGGTGGACCCAGTGAACGTCCGCCGGGGCGCGCCCGCCGCGCTCCCTCGCCACCTCGTCGAATTCCGCCAACACCGTCGCGGCCGAGTGACCGCAGCCGACCAGGAGGATGCTTCTGCCCGCGAAGCGGGAAGCGGCCTCCACGCGGAGCGGTGGAATGTGCCGCTCGATTCGGCCACCCAGCCGCTCCTCGCCGATCGCCGGGAGCCCTCCCGGCCCGGTGGCCTTCGGAGTTCCGTAGACGCCGGTCGCGTCGATGACGACATCGGCCGACTCGAAGCGCCCTCCGTCATCGCCCTGGACGCGCAGGAGAAACGGCCTGCCCGTCCGGATCGAGTCCCCTGCCGCGGCGATGCCTCGCGACTTGGGAATCCCCTCGCGACCGATCGCGCTCACGCGGGCGCTCTCGCGAATCGCCGCGCGTAGCTGAGGGAGCCGCGATAGGGGCGCCAGGTACCGCTCGACCAGGTCGGACGCGCTCAGAATCTCCTGCTCGCCCGGGAGCGATGCTCCAGCCTCGCGGAGGCGCCGCCTCCCCTGCTCCGTCGAGTTCATCCCGAAGGGGGTGAACAGGGGCACCCACCCAAACCGTCGCAGGTGCTCGCCGACCCGTCCTGCCTCGTACACGGTCACGGCATTCCCTCGGTCCGAGGCCTCGAGCGCCGCCTCCATCCCGATCGGGCCCGCCCCGATGATCGCGATCGATTTACCCCAGCCCAAGGTGCTCCAGCTCCTCCTCGTCGAATCCGAGGTAGTGCCCGTACTCGTGGAGGAGCGTAATCTTGATCTCCTTCGCGACCTCGGCGCGGTTCCGCCCCGCGCGTTCCAGGTTTCGTTGAAAGAGCATCACGACGTCCGGATAGCCCGACGGAGCCTGGACCTTGTCTCCGACCGATGTCCCCACAAAGAGCCCGAGCACTTCGGGAGTGATGTGGGGCGCGCGATCGGCGATCTCGGTCGTGGGCTTCTGCTCCACCAGAACCGGGACCTGGACCACGGCCTCGCGGATCACGCCCGGGAGCGAAGCCAGCACCTTGTCGAGGATGGCGCGGAAATCCGCCTCATCGGCCCGAATCGGCAGGGGAAATTCGTCGGGTTCGATCCGGTGCGCGTCGGCGAAGAGCTGGTCGGCTCCTTCGAAGTCGCCTTGCGCCTCTAATATCCTCGCTTCCAGGTCGGCGCGATCGGGCTCGTCTTCGTCTTCATCCGGCGGCTGGAGCGCGCGGACCGCGCGCAGCTCGGCCGCGCCGTCGCCGACGGCGCCGTGGACCAGATCGCGACGCAGCTCAAGACGATCAGCGCGGCGTTCGACGCCATCGGGGAGAAGTCTTCCGCGATGAACCTCA
>Ga0184633_10001186_pt1 | contig 10654 bp, 8 predicted proteins | sample PLM31_170_b1_FD_133156 | JGI IMG/M metagenome (GOLD analysis project Ga0184633, IMG submission 133156) | Groundwater sediment microbial communities from an aquifer in East River, Colorado, USA - PLM3-1_170_b1 | ecosystem: Environmental > Terrestrial > Soil > Riparian zone | place: USA: East...
CGGGCTTTTGCTCGCGGCGCCGAAAAGGCTGTCAACAAAACTCTCAGGACACACTCCGCTTGCGCCGCGAAATGCAAAAGCCCGGACGCGACGCCCGAAGTCCTTTTTCAGCATCCTGCTAGAACCCCGCCTCGAATCCCTCGAAGGCGGCCACGGGGTCGTCGATCCGCGGAGGGCGCTTCGAAACGAACCCCTCTCCGAACTCCACGCCGATTAAGAACCCGAAGTGGCGTGCGCGCCCCTCGACCATCTCGAGGAAAGTCTCTTGCGAGAGGAGCGTCTGCGGCTCCCGCGAGCCCGGGTCGTGGAATTGGGACGAGAACGCCCGGATCGCCGCGCGGCGCTTCTCCATGGCGGTGGTCACGTCCACGACGAACGCGGGCGCGTGGAGGGTGGCGGCCGAGAAATAGATCGTCTGCTGCGGGCGGTGCGCGGGATGCGAGGTCTCGATCTTGCGCAGCCCCGCGTAGAAGGCCGCTTCGGCGACGAGCTCTCCGGCGCGCCGGTGGTCGGGGTGCCGGTCTTCGGGGTAGGAGGTCAGGACCAGGCGGGGCTTCTCGCGGCGGATGAGGTCGATTAAGAGTAGCTCGCTCTCCCGGCCCGTGTCGAGCCCGCCGTCTCCGAGATCGAGCGTCTCGCGGAACTCGGCGCCCAGGATCTCCGCCGCGCGCCGCGCCTCGACCTCGCGCGTCGCGGCCGTCCCGCGCGTGGCCATCTCGCCGCGCGTCAGGTCCACGATTCCGAATCGCCGCCCGGAGGACTTGAGCTTCACGAGCGTCCCCGCGCAGGACAGCTCGACGTCGTCTGAGTGGGCCGCGATCGCGAGAACGTCAACCGGCATGGCTCTTCCTCTCTCCCTCCGCGGCGTCGAGGCCCAGGTCCACGATCACGGCTCCCTCCATCGCTCCGCGCGCCGCGTCCCGAATCGCCTCCAGGGCCTTCCGGCCGTGGGCGAGCAGCGGCACCAGAGGAGGATAGAGCCGTTCGGCGGGCTGCCCCCCGGGCAGGAGCATCGTTTCCAGCCTCCGGCGCCGGCCGAGCGCGACCTCGTCCTTCCGGCCCGAGGCTTTCCGTATCCGTTCGCCAAGCTGCTCGAGCTGATGAGCGACCTTGCGGCGCGTGTTTTCGAGGGCCCCCACCAGCGAGGCGTCCAGCCCGGTGACCTCCGGCGCCAGGCGCTCGAGACCCTCTTCGACCGCTCGAGCCATCCGTTCGAGCTCGGAGGCGGCCGGGACAGACTCCGTCTCCTCTTTCCCGGCCGGCGAGAGGATCTCCGGCTCCGAGATCCCGAGCGCCTTCGCCGCGCGCCGCTCCGCCGGCCCGCGCAGGATCAGATGAGAGCGCGGGAGGAGGACCGGCCTTTCCGCGTCGAGGACTGGAAAGAGCGGCAGGGCCTGGACGTGGTAGGCGATCTCCGCGGAGCCGAGAACGCTCGCCGCGAGCGGGAGAAGGCAGGCCTTCAGGACCGGCCGGGTCAGCACGTCCGCCGAGACCCGGGCCTTTCCCGCCGCGAAGGATTCGGCGGCGGCCCGCGGGTCTCGGACGCGGCGCCGGACCCCCTCCCGGATCTCGAAGAAGGGAAAGACGTCCTCGCGGTAGGCGACGGGCGCGGCTCCCTTCTCCCGGACCACCCGTTCGTGGGCGTCGCGAAGGGTCTCGCGGACTTTCGCTTCGCGCCCGGCCGCGAGCGAGAAGAACTCGGCCGACGGCGCGCGCAGCGCTTCATGCAGCGGATCGACGATCAGGAGCGGAGCGGGCTCGACGAGGTCGAGGAGCGTCTCGAGGAAGGCCTCGCCGTAGGAGGCGCCGGGCGCGTAGCGGGCGGCGAAATCCTCCAGGAGGCGCTCCGATTCCGGATCGCGCGCGTCGGGCCGGAACGCTTCCACGATCTCGCGCACGCGCGAGGGAAGGGGAAGGCCTCCGACGGGATGGCGGTTGGCGCGGTCCGCGCCCTCCAGGACCAGGACCTCCGGTCCCTCGGGGCCCGGCCGCGCGGTCTTCGCCACCTCCTCGAGATCGTGGTCGTCGGTCAGTGCCCAGAAGACCGCGGCGGCCGGGAGGCCGCGCTCTGTCAGCTCGCGCGCGACGCGGATCGCGTCGAAGGCCTTGATCAGCGTGAAGAGCGGCCCGGTGAAGAGCCCGACCTGGTGCCCGGCGATGACCGCGACCGCGCGCCCGGCCGCGAGCTCCTCCGCGAGGGCTTTCGCGGCGGGGCCGCGGGAGCGGAACGCGGCGGCGGGGATCCGCGATCTGCGCCCGAGGACCTCCCGTCCGCGCGTCTCGGCCGCCTCCATCGTGGGAGGGTCGGGATGGAAAGGAGAGCGGCCGCGCGCGAAATCGAGGAAGAGCGGGACGATCCCCGGGTAGCGCTCGAAGGGAAGCACGCCCGGGCTCATGGCTTCCTCGCGAGGACGATCAGGCGCGGCGAGTCGGGAGCGAGCGGGCTTCCGTCGAAGTCTCCCCAGAGGTTCTCCACGGCGAGACCCGCCCCGCGAAACATCTCCGTCAGCTCCTCCGCCGTGTAGGCGCGCACGCTCTCCCGGAAGGTCTCGGTCGAGCCGCCGCGGCGCACCTCGATCTCCTTCTGGACGCGCAGGTTCTCTCCGTCCCACCACCGGCGGATGCGGTAGTCCCGATCGCCCGTCGAGCGGCTCTCCTCGGGGACGAGGCGCGCGAGGACGTGGTCTCTTCCGAAGGTGTCGCAGAGGAACTTTCCGCCGTGCGCCAGAACCCGCTCGATGTCGATCACGACGGCCACGTTGTCGGCTTCGCGGAGGAAGTAGCCGAAGCTCGTGAAGAAGTTCACGATCGAGCGGAAGGCGCCATCCGCGAACGGCAGCGAGCGCATGTCCCCCCGCACGAGGGAGAGGGACTCGTTGCGCGCCCGCGCCAGCTCCAAGAGCGGGGCGGAGTAGTCGAGCCCCACCGGCTCGAGGCCTCTCTCGGCGAAGCGGAGCGCGTGCCGCCCCGAGCCGCAGCAGAGGTCCAGGAGCGGAGCGGGGTCCGGATCGAGTCGCTTCAGCGCGAACGCGACCTCGCGGCGCGCCGAGGCGAGGTCGCGGTGCGGGTAGAGCTCCAGGTACTCCTCGCCGAACCACGACTCCCACCACGCCATGCGCCGCGGATTATGGCAGAGGGGTGTCGCGGTAAAGTTCCCGCTGAGGCATGGCGGGGACCGCGTTCACGCTCGAAACCGACGAGAGGCTCCCGATCCGCGGGGACTTCGATGCGCCCGCGGACGGCGCGCCTGCGGTCGTCTGTGTTCACGGCTTCAAGGGGTTCAAGGACTGGGGGTTCTGGCCGGAGACGGCGAGAAGGCTCGTCCTAGCGGGCTTCGCGGCGGTCCGGTTCAACTTCTCCCACTCGGGCATTGGAAAGGACCTTGCGAGCTTCACCGAGACGGAGCTCTTCGAGACAGGCACGTACTCGCGCGAGGTCGAGGACCTGCGGATCGTGCTGCGCGAAGTTGGGGAAGGGCGGCTCCCCGGCGCCGAGGGTTTTCGCCCGCGGCGCATCGGCCTTCTGGGACACAGCCGCGGCGCCGTGTCGGCGCTGGCGTTGGCCGCTCGGGAAGAGCTTCTGGTCGCGTCCGTGGCGCTCTGGAACCCCGTCGCCTCGGTCCTCTGGTGGGACGAGAAGGCGCGAGCGCTCTGGCGGCGGGAGGGCTTTTGGGAGGTCGTCAACGCCCGGACGGGCCAGGTCTTTCGCGTCCGCGCGGCCCTGCTCGAGGACGCGGAGACAAACTCGCAACGCCTCGATCCGGTGGGCAACGCCGGACGGCTCACGGCTCCGCTGCTCGCCGTCGTCGCCGCCGAAGACGAGTCAGTCCCTCCGGAGTCCGGACGGAAGATCGCGCGCGCCGTGCCGGCGCCGGGGGCGACACTGGTCGAGCTGCCCGCGACGGGGCACACCTTCGGCGTGACGCATCCGCCCGGCGCGCCCGCGCCCTCTTTCGAGAGCGCGCTCGAAGCGACCCTTCATCACTTTTCGACCACGCTGGGGGGCTGAACCATGACGAGCCGCGCGTTCCGCTTCTCGCTCTCAATCGCCACGCTGTGGCTCTCGGCCGCTTGCGGGGGCGCCCCGAGGACCATCTCGAAGGACGGTTACCGCGCCCTGCTCGCCTTCTCGCCGGACGAGCGCTTCTCGATCGCGGTGCGGGGAGAGAAGAAGCGCGTGGAAGGCTCCGTGGAGGGGTCTCCCCTCGTCAAGATCGTCCGGCCCGATCTCGGGAAGGCCTGGCAGTTTCGCCCCGCGACGGAGAAGATCTACGAGACGGCCTTCTCGCCGACGGACGAGATCGTGCCGGGCTATCCGCTCGAGCCGGGGTTCGACGTAGAGGCTTACGCCGACCGCTTCGGCGCCGGCACGCGCCGGCTCGACGACGCCACGCACGGCCTCCATCCCTGCGAGCGCTTCGAGATGACGTTCCCTTCCGGGGACACCGCGACGGTCTGGGTCGCGCGCGATCTGGAGCGGCTCGTCGTGCGCATCGAGCACGCGAAGAAGGACTCGTCGGACGAGCACCAGCCCTTCACCGAAACGCAGCTCTTGGACATCCGGGTCGGGGCCCCCGAGAAGCTCTTCGAGAAGCCGGAGGGCTTTGCGCCCGTCCGCTCCTACGAAGAGCTGGGCAAATAGGAGCCCGATGGGGTCAGACCTTTAGAATACACTTGACCGGCGGAGTTCGGACCCGCCGTCAGACCTTTTCCGGGGCGTCGAGCGGCGCGAAGTCGCTGAAGAGGAAGTGGTCGTAGAAATAGTGGATGAGCAGAAAGGAGAGGACGACCACGTAGTAGCTGCGCTCCTGCGGGAAGCCCAAGCCCTTCCAGAGAAAAAGATAGAGCGCCCCGGACGCGAGGGTTGCCCCGACCATCGCCGCGTAGAAACGGCCGGTGTGGGAGGCGCCCGCCAGGCGCCGCACGACGCCGCTGCTGATCTCCCCGCGGTCCGCGTTGCGGGAGAGGATGAACCAGGTCAGCGCCAGGTACTGGAGCGAGTGCCACGTGTTGAAACCCTGGAAGGCGATGTCGAGGTTGTCGAAGAGCGGCACGATGAAGGCGAGCGACACCGTCAGCGTCATGAAGAGGAGCCGCGGGAGCCGGGCCTGGGGGCTCGGGGGACCGCAAGGTCCCCCGCTACGAGAGGATCCGCGGCGGATCTCCCGGGCGGTCCTCGCGACATAGAAGAGGAAGAGCGCGGCGAAACCGACCGTGAAGGCGACGGCCACGGAGCGGTGCTTCAGGAAATCGGGGAAGAAGAGCTTCGTCGAGCCGAGCACGAAGCGGTCCTCCACGAACTTGTACAGGGCGATCGTGTAGAGGGCACCCAGGATCACGGCCGCGTCCAGGACGCGGTCGAGCGGCGAGACGGTTCCGCCGGCCTTGCGCCGGTAGGACTCGGAGATGTACTGCGCCTGGTGAGTCACGTGGACCGAGGCCCAGAAGAAAAAGGCCGTCAGGAGGAGGACGAAGGCGTAGACCGATCCCACGATGACGAGCGCCGGGATGAGCACCAGGGGAGCGTACGTGAGCGGCCCCAGGCGCGCGCGGAAGCGCGGCTCGAGGGTGGTGCGCAGGTAGGTCGAGTACATGTGCGGGCCGCCGACGAGGAGCGTGACGATGAGGCCGACGAGGAGACTGGCCGTCTCGACGGACGTCCCGAACCTCTGCAGGAGGGCGTAGGAGAGGTACGGCAGGAAGACGACCACGCCGGAGAGCGTCAGAAAAAGAAGGTCGAAGCGCCGGCTGTGAATCCAGGGTCCCGCAACGGGCGCCGGAGGGGAGACACTCAGAGACCGCGGATTCGCGACGAGATCCATGCCGTCCTCCCGGGTCTTTTTACGGAGGGATCTTACCGCGGTCGAGAGGGAGGACTTCAAGCCGCCGTGGGCGAGGAGCCTGCCCGATCGATCCCCCGCTGCGCGCCTCGCGGCGAAGTAAAATCGGAGGTTCCATGCTTCGCCTGGGGAACGTCCCCGTCCATCCTCCCCTGATCCTGGCCCCCATGGCCGGGATCACGGACCATGTCTATCGCCTGATGCTGCGGCGCATCGGCGGCGTCGGGGTCGTCACGATGGAGTTCATCTCCTCCGAGGCGATCACCCGCGGCAATGCCCGGCAACTGCGCAAGATGGTCTTCTCGGAGGAGGAGCGGCCTCTCTCGATCCAGATTTACGGCTCCGATCCGGAGCGCATGGCCGCCGCCGCGGAGATCGTGGAGGAGCTCTCTCCCGACCTCTGCGACATCAACATGGGCTGCCCCGCGAACAAGGTCCTGAAGGGGTGCGCCGGGGCCGCCCTGATGGGCGACCTGCCCCTCGCGCGCCGCATCGTCCGGGAGGTGCGCCGGCGCGTCTCGATGCCTCTGACGGTCAAGTTCCGCCTGGGCCTGGATGACGCTCGCCGGAACTTCCTGGACCTGGGAAGAGTCTGCGAGGACGAGGGGGCGGCCGCCGTGGCGATGCACGCGCGCACGGCGCGCCAGATGTACACCGGGCAGGCCGACCGCCGGCGGATCGCCGAGCTGAAGCGCCACCTCTCGATCCCGGTCATCGGCAACGGGGACGTGGAGACTCCCGGGGACGCCGTCTCGATGTTCCAGGAGACCGGCTGCGACGCCGTCATGGTCGGGCGCGCGACGATGAAGAACCCCTGGATCTTCCGGCAGACGGCCGATCTCCTCGCGGGCCGCGAGCCGCGCGAGGCCTCGCTTGCCGAGCGGCGGGATCTGATGCTCTCCCACTTCGCCGCCATCGAGGAGTCCGCGGCCGATCCGCGGGAGGCCCTCCACAAGCTCCGCACGATGACCGGCTGGTACACGCACGGGCTCGTCAACGGCCGCGCGTTGCGGGTGCGCATCTCGCAGCTCCAGAGGCCTGCCGACTTCCGCGCGGCCGTCGCCGAGTTCTTCGAGGCGCTCCCGCCGGCCGCGCTCGCCGAGAGATACGCCGAGGCGAGCTGAGAGCTTCCCTGGGAGCCTGTCCTCGTAACGCCCTGCTGCGCGCCGGCGATGCTCTCGCTGCGAGCGGAATGCTCGAACAGGTTTCTGGCGGGGGACCTGGCGGTCCCCCGAACCCCCTGCCGCTTGTGCGACGTAGCTCTGCTACGCCTCCGCGCGGTTTGTCTGCGCTTCCCCTCTCGCTTCGGCCTCGCCGCGCTCGCGACGCGCCTTTCTCGGACAGGCTCCCTCCGGGAATGCCCGTCCCGCCGCGCGCGGTTCGTACAGCAGGATGAAACGCTTCGCTTCCGGGCTTCTCCTCGCTTTTCTCGCCGCGCCGGGCACCCTGGCCCAACGGAGTCAGGCTCAGACGACGCTTTCGACGCCCGCCGGCCGCTTCCCGCTCCAAATCACGGCGGAGTACCTCGGGATGGCGGGATCGAAGACCGTCGTGCGGATCCGCCTCTCCGCGCCGGAGCTGGCGCAAGCGGCGCTCTCGCGCGGGTTCCGTTCCTTCTCGGGCGAGCTGCGCGGCAGCTTCAATCGCGGCGAGTCGCCCGTCGAGGCGTTCCGCTACCCGGTGTCGGGGGAGCTGATGGAGGAGCGACCCTTCACCTACTCCTTCCTGCGCGCCGTTCCTCCGGGGTCCTATCGCCTGACGCTGGTCCTCGCCGAGCCGGGCGGCCGCGAGATCGGGGAGGCCGCCTTGGACCTCTCGGTACCCGAGGTCGGCACGGTCTTCCGCCCCGAGATGGCGCCGGCGGAGGCGAGCACGCTTCCCACCGCCGAGGCGATCGTCATCGCGGACGAGGCGGGAGCGGCCCTCCCCGAAGGGCCCCCCGGCACGCCCCTGTTGAGGCTCCTTCCCCCCGGTCGCGAAGCCCCGGTCGGGCGCCTGCGGCTGGAAGCCGAGGTCGAGCCGCCGATCCGCAAGGTGGAGTTCTATCTCGAGGACCGCCTCCTTCTGACCCGCACGCGCCCTCCCTATTCCGTCGAGATCGATCTGGGGGAGATTCCTCGCCGGCAGACGGTCCGCGCGGTCGGCTACGACGAGACCGGGAAAGTCGTGGACGAGGACGCCTGGGCGATCAACGAGGGGGACGCGCGCCTCGCGGTGCGTGTCTTGCCGCAGCCCGACCCCAGAGAGGGCAAAGTGCGCGTCCGGGTGGCCGTGCAGTCGATCGCGGGGGGCGTCGCGAAGCTGGTCGAGCTCTTCTTGGACGAGAAGAAGATCGGCTCCTGGACCTCCGGGCCCTATGTCGCGACGATCCCGATGACCGACTACAGCCGCGCGAGCTACCTGCGCGCCACGGCCATCTCGGATGAGGGAAAAGAGGCCAACGACATCCGGCTCCTGAAGGGTCCCTCCACGGCAGTCGAGAGCGTGCGCGTGGACGTGGTCCAGCTCCACATCTCGGCGCTGAACAAGGAGAAGCGCTTCGTGAGAGGCCTCACGAAGGAGGACTTCTCCATCCGCGAGGACGGGCGGCCCCAGACGATCAACGGCTTCGAGGTCGCCTTGAACCTGCCGCTCACCGTGGGGCTCGTGGTGGATGGCTCGGGCTCGATGGAGGAAGGCCTCTCCTTCGTGCATCAGGCGTCGGCGGAGCTTTTCAAGAATCTGATCCGCGAGAAAGACCGCGGCTTCGTGATCGAGTTCCGCGAGCGCCCGCGGTTCCTGCAGAACCTGACCGGCGATTCCGCCCTCCTTCAGCATGCCGCGCGACAGGTCCGGGCGGAAGGCGCGACCGCCCTCTACGACTCGATCATCCTCGGCCTCTACCAGTTCCGCACGCTCCAGGGGAGGAAGGCCTTGGTCGTCGTCACGGACGGCGCCGACAACCGCTCGCACGTCCAGTACGAAACACTCCTGCGTTACGCGCGCACGGCCGGCGCGCCCATCTACTTCCTCGCGGTCAACATCCCCTTGACCGACTTCAAGTCGCGCCGCCACATCGCCGAGATCGCCCGGGAGTCGGGCGGCGAGGTCTTCCACATCGGCAACGCCTCGCGGATCGGAGAGGTCACCTCCCGCCTCGAGGAGGAGCTGCGCTCCCAGTACGTCCTCGCCTTCCGAACCGACTCGCAGAAGGCGCCGGGCGAATACCGGGCGGTCGAGGTGGCCGTCGCGAAGCCTGGCGTCACCGCGCGGACGATCCGGGGGTACATCCCGTAGTTCCCCGGGGCGCAGCCCGCCCGCCGTTTTCGCTCAGTGCCATTGCCCTAGCAGGATGCTGAAAAAGGACTTCGGGCGTCGCGTCCGGGCTTTTGCATTTCGCGGCGCAAGCGGAGTGCGTCTTAAGAGTTTCGTTGACAGCCTTTTCAGCGCCGCGAGCAAAAGCCCGTCCGCCCAAATCAGGCGGGGGGACCTGGCGGTCCCCCCGGGCCCCCCATGGGTTGCGGCGGCGCGGGACTTTCGGCCGCAGCATTCGCTGCGCGAAGGGCGGCCGAGAGTATCGGATACGAAGGCCCCAGGTTGCGCTCCCTCGGCTCCTGGCATCCGGCCCCGCGGCGCTCGCAACGCCGCCCAAACCGCTTTTTCAGCAACCTGCTAGCCGGGGAGAGAGTTCTCGGATGGGTTGGCGAAGCCCGTCTCGGGCGTCGAGGAGCTCTCATCTCGGGAGGCGAGCCTCTCTCACTCCGCCGATCGTCAGCTCCCCATCTTCACCCGGACCCGGTAGGTCAGCTTCGCCTCGCCTCCGGGCGGCACCGTCACGGCGAAGTCCGCCGTTCTCGCGTTGACCTTCTTCGGCGAGGCCGACGACTCGACGATCTGCCAGTCGCCCGGGAAGTTCTCGCGCACGACCACGGCGACAGGTTCCTTCTTGCGGCTCGCGAGGGCCACCTCGTAGGTGGACTCGCTCTCGAAGCGGGAGAGCTGCTGGAAGGAGGTCTGCCGCCGGCGGGCGGTTAGGTCGAAGGCCTCGGAGGTCTCGACCTCGATGTCGGTCTTCTCCGGCGTGTGCTCGATTCTGTCCTCGCCCGAGAAGAGGGTGCCCCCCTCGGCATAGACGCGCACGACCCCGGCGGGCAGCGCTCTGTCGAGCGGCTTGGTCTCGACGCGGTACTGGACGGCGACAGGCAGACGGTGGGGCTCCTCGTTCTGCCCCATCCAATAGGTCGAGCGGACGAGGTAACGCTTCTCGACGGCGACGTTCACGTCTTCCGCCAGCGGAAAGGTCGTCCGGCCGGTCGCGAGCCGGCCGGGTGTCGGGACCTCGTAGATCCGCGACTCGGACGCCGCGACGGACTGCGCAACGGACATCGCGGCGATTCCGGCGCGCTCTGCCGCCATCGGCCGATAGGGCGGCGCGGCCGTGCGGAGCACTCCGGCGAGGAGCCGCAGCCGCGCGGGAGAGAACTCGGTCGCGGCGCGGTTCTCGACCGTGAACCATCCTTCCAGCCGCCCGGTCTTCTCGTCGGCTGCGAGGGTGAGCGCGTAGTTCGCCTCCCAGGTCAGGTCCCCGACGAGATACCGGGAAGTCAGCTCCCTCGCGCCGGCCCGCTCGGCGGCGAGCCTGAGATAGACCCCGGCCGGCCGGCTCGCGCGCTCGGGGCCGGCGGGAAGGGAAAGGCGGGCCTGCGGCTCACCGTAAACGAGCTCCGATCCTTCGCGAAAGAGGACCAGGTCGGGTGTGGGCCCGTGCACGGACAGGACCTCGCCCTCCGACGAGCCGCCTCCGGGGCGCGCGATCCGGACTCTCTTGCCGACGAG
>Ga0184633_10001187_pt1 | contig 10647 bp, 9 predicted proteins | sample PLM31_170_b1_FD_133156 | JGI IMG/M metagenome (GOLD analysis project Ga0184633, IMG submission 133156) | Groundwater sediment microbial communities from an aquifer in East River, Colorado, USA - PLM3-1_170_b1 | ecosystem: Environmental > Terrestrial > Soil > Riparian zone | place: USA: East...
AGGACGTGACGTTTCTTTCGGTAGGCGACGGCGGTCCCGCGGCCCGCGTGGCGGCGCTCTCCGCCGGCGTCATCCACGCGTCGATGTTCACGCCGCCCTCGGACATGATTGCCGAGAAAGCGGGGATGAAAGTTCTTGCCAGGATCGACGTGGCCAACGTCGGCGGCGGCTTGAATACGACGCCGGCGTTTATCCAGAAGAACCGGCCGCAGCTCCTGCGTTTATTGCGCGGTTACATGGAAGGCATTCGCTATTTGAAATCCAACAAAGACGAAAGTCTGAAAATTTTTGCCAAGTACGTGCGCAACCCCGATCTCGGCATTATGGCTTATCTCTACGAAGAAATTTCTACCCGGGCGGAAAAGGACCTCCGTCCGCAATCCGACGCGGTGCGCGCCCTCCTGGAGCTGGCCGCCCTCGACTTTCCGCAAGCGAAGCACCTGGGCGAGAAAGACAACTGGGACCTGAGCTTGATCGACGAGATTCAGAAGTCCGGCTTCCTGGACCAGCTTTACAAGAATTAGCCTGGATTGCAGAACGCGAATTCCGGGCCGCAGAAATGAAACTCCGGTATTCGAAACCGGAGATTTACGACCCCGAGCCGGACGTGCGGTCCGGTAGCGCGCGAGCAACCCACACTTGCCGCGCTTGCCATTCTTCTCCCGATTGAGTTTTATTTTAGGAGCCCTCCCTTTATGAGCCGCTTATTACAAAAATGGCACGAAGTCCGTCGATCCTTCATCCATACTCCTCGGGCCGTGCAGCTCGTGTGGAAAACCAACCGTTGGGCGACCATCGGTCTGGGCCTGCTCACGTTGGGCGGAGCGCTCTTGCCGGCGACTCAGGCGTGGGTGGGAAAACTGATCGTCGACGGTGTGGTGGCGACCATCACGGGCGACCGCGCGCCGGAACGGATCAGGACGATTTTCATTTACTTGAGCCTCGAACTGATTCTCTTCTTGCTCGCCACCGGAATGAACCATGCGCGGCGCCTCATCCAACAACTGATCCAACTCCAGCTCGCTAACCGCATTCGCGGCGAGATCATCGAAAAGGCGTTGACCCTGGACCTCGCTTTCTTCGAACACCCGGAATTTTACGACCGCCTGCAGAACGCCCGCCGCGAGGGCGGCTACAAGCCCATGGAACTGGTCAACGACACTTTCCAAATCGTCCAGAACACGATCACGCTAATATCCTTTGCCCTGCTCCTGCTGCACTTCAGTCCATGGCTGGTCGTGACCCTGTTGGCCACGAGCGTGCCGGCTTTCATCGCCGAAACCCGTTTCTCGGAGCAAGGCTTTCGACTGCTCACCCGCAGGGCGCCGGAAACGCGGCAGGTCAACTACCTCGCGCGGCTTTTGACGGAAGACTCCGCGGCCAAGGAAATCAAACTCTTCAATCTCGGCAAGACCTTGTTCGCGCGCTACATGACCCTGTTCGAGAAATTTTTCAAAGAAGATAGATCGCTGGCGCGCAGGCGCGCCGTCGTCGGCTTCGGTCTGGGGCTGATCGCGACCTTGGGGTTTTACGGCGCCTACGCGTGGATCGTCTGGCATACCGTGCAGGGCAAGATTTCTTTGGGCGACATGACCCTGTACCTGAGCATTTTCCGCCAGGGTCAATCGACCTTTCAGGCAATCCTCACCGCCGTCGGCAGCATCTACGAGAACAATCTTTTCATGGCCAATTTCTCCGAGTATCTCGCGTTGGAGCCGCAGATGAGCACGACGGGCGGGCACCAACCGTTGCCGGCGCCGCTGCGCGGCGGCATCGAATTTCGCGGCGTCGGCTTTCGCTACCCGGAAAACGGGAAATGGGCTTTGCGCGATATCGATCTCACCATTCGCCCCGGCGACAAGATCGCTCTGGTGGGACCCAACGGTGCCGGCAAGACGACGCTGATCAAGCTTCTCAGCCGCCTCTACGATCCGACCGAAGGTGTCATTTTAATCGACGGCATCGACATTCGCACGCTTGACCCGCTCGAGTTGCGGCAAAGAATCGGCGTGATCTTTCAGGACTTCGTGCGCTACCACCTGCCGGCGCGCGAGAACATCGGATTCGGCCAGATCGAAGCGGCGCACGAGATGGAAAAAATCATCGCTGCCGCGCGCAGAAGCGGCGCCGATGCCGTCGTCGAAAATTTGCCGGAGGGCTACCAGACCATACTCGGACGCTGGTTTCATGGTGGCCACGAGCTCTCCTTGGGTCAGTGGCAAAAAATCGCGCTCGCGCGCGCCTTCATGAGAGACGCGGAGATACTGGTCCTAGACGAGCCCACCGCGTCGCTCGATGCCGAGACCGAATACGAAATTTTCCGCCACTTCCAAGAGCTCACCGAAGGAAAAATCGCGATCCTGATCTCCCATCGGTTTTCCACCGTGCGCATGGCCGACCGTATCGTCGTCATCCAGGAAGGCCGGATTGTCGAAATCGGCAGCCACCAGGAGCTGCTAGACCAGCAGGGGATTTACGCCCGCCTGTTCAGTATGCAGGCCGAAGGATACCAATGAGGGAGCGGCCGGGCGGGTTTGATCGACCCTTCGACGCGCGCCCCGGCCTTGGCCGGGGGCTCTTGCTCAGGATTCCGCCCCACGGGCGTACTGGAAGGTGCCACGGGCTTGCCCGTGGGGCTCCACAAACAGTAGAGAGCGCAGACATCCGCTGCCGCAAGGATTTCGCGCGCCTCTTGCTGAGACTAGGCGTTTCTTGGGCCGACGGGTTCTTTATAAATCATATCGACATCCATTTTCTGGTAGGCTGCGACGAATCCATTCTTGTACTCATGCCCGCAGTAGTGCGCCGGCTTTAACTTCTCCCACACGACGTAGCCGTTTTGGTCCACGCAGCCCTCGTCCACCGACGCCGCGACCACTTTGCCGACGACCATTAGGCGGTGCAGCCATTGCTTGGTCCATTCCACCTTACACTCGAAGTGGCTGCGGCACTCGGCGATGCGCGGCGGTTTCACAACCTTCGACGGCATCGCCGCGAGCCCGGCTTTCTCCAATTCGTTGACGCGCGGGGGAAACTCGAGCCCGACGACCCTGACCTTCTCGAGGATTTCACGTTCAAATGGCGGCACGTTGACGACGAATTCCTGATTCGCGAGCACGTTATTATAGGTATCCTTCGTCGCCCCGACCGTAAAAGCGATGAACACGGGATCGTGGCAGACCCGCACGCAGGTGCCGAAGGACGCGGCGTTCACCCGTCCCGCGCCGTCCACCGTCGTGATCATCACAAGGCATGCACTCGGCGCGAACAAACGGTCCCAATGCTCCGCGGGCACATCGATCTTCTTGGCAGCATTCATCTGGCTCATATCCGTCGCCTCCCTTTAGCGCTCAAGTGAGGTTCGAAGCGTAGCCGAAAGGGAACGACGGCGTCAATGTCCCGCAGTCCTGTTGTAACGGCTTGAAGGATTTGAACGGTTTGAACAGGGCGCCAAAGACACCGCCTTCGTTGGTCAGTGTTGTTGGGTCAAAAAGTTCGTTGTTAAGTCGCGACAAAGATTATAGGATCGCCCGTAATGATGAAATCGTCGAGTGGAATAGACTGACCGATTCACTTCGGAGCTAGCCGTGCGGTAAGCGCGGAGGTCTGCTATACTTGCGTGTGGCCATGGAGTGTTGGAGGTGTGAAATGAATAAGACCATAGAAGCAGTTTTTGACGGAAAGGTACTTCGCCCCAAGGATGCACTCACGCTTGAGCCGAATACTCGCGTGCGGATTACGATCGAAACCGTAGAGCCAACTACCAAAAAGGGCGTTTCTTTTCTGGATACCGCCCTCTCACTGAAGTTGGATGGCCCGCAAGACTGGGCGATGAACATTGATACCTACTTGTACGGCGGAGATAATCAGCATGAGAGCTGAGGTTTTTCTTGACACCGCCTATGCTATCGCCCTCTCTTCACCGAACGACCTCTTTCATCAGCGAGCCGTCCAATTGGCCGATGAGTTGAAATCAACCGGCACTCGCTTGGTTACGACCCGCGCCATTCTGCTTGAAATCGGCAACGCTCTATCCAGGCAACGCTATCGCGGTGCGGCCGTGATGTTGCTGGACTCGCTGGAAACCGATCCCCACGTCGAGATTATTCCCTTGTCAGAACAACTCTACGCCCGGGCGTCACAGTTATATCGCGAGCGACCGGACAAAGAGTGGGCGCTGACCGATTGTGTGTCATTTATCGTGATGGAAGACCGTGGAATTAACGAAGCATTAACCACTGATGAACATTTCCACCAAGCTGGATTTCAAGCGCTCATGCGGTAGGACCTGGCTCGCGCCTAACCTTCGACTTGAGACCAACGCCGGGCGGTTTACGAAGAACTCGCCGACGGCCTTATGAAAGAGCTCATAGAAAAGCTCCGGTTACTTGAGACGGAAATCTCTCAAAAAAATGGCGACTTCTCTCTCTTTGCTCTGTTTCTTCGTGAAGACGCGCAAAACAAGTGGGATCTCGTTGCTTCGGCACCGTGGTTCTGGAGTGACAAGAAGAAGACACTGGATTATTTTGCAAAAAAGCTCCGTTCCCGGCTGACTTCCGACGAATTATTAACGTTGTCAAGGATCGTTTTGATTGAAGAGTCTGACCCGATGCTCCACGGTGTTCAGCAAGCTTTCCAGGTACATCACACACCCATCGAGGTTCAGGACTGTAATCTTTTTGGTCTACCAATCCAGCACGCCTACATTATCACTTCCAGGCGAAATGGAAGTGTGTCCAGCCGAGTTGCAACCTAACCCCCGGCTTGCGGGGCGCCATAGTCCTGAGTGAGCCCAAGGACTCACCCTAGAAGTCACAAAACATCAAAATGAGGCGAGGTACAATGACGGTAGCTAAGACAATTCTTCTGCCTCTTCCCCTCGTGCTACTCGTCGGATGCGCCGCTCAACTTCAGTGGGCAAACACATCTCAAACCGTCGTGGAAAAAGAGCTGCAGGAGCAAAAAAAAGAGACAAAGCCGCCGACGATCACGTATCGACCGGGGAGCTGAGCGATGAATGATTCGACAAGAGTTCAGGCAAAAATTGGAGAAGGCCGTGCCAACGGGGTCCGACTTCTATTTGTTGAGTTTTTTGAATTGTTGAGAAGTGGAAGTCTGACCCAGGCGAACTGACCCAGGCGAACGCGGTGAGTCCTCTTGTTGACCGATGCAGTAGAATTAGCCGCTGGAAAATCGCGCGAGCCGCATAAGCTTCCAACGGCGATAAAAGGAGATAGAACTATGGCTGTCAAATCACTCTACGAACGTCTCGGCGGCTATGACGCCATCGCCGCGGTCGCGAGCGATCTGTTGCCGCGCTTGCAGTCGGATTCGCGCCTGGCCCGTTTCTGGCAAAATCGAGGAGAAGACGGAGTGCGGCGGGAAAAGCAACTGCTGATCGATTTTCTCTGCGCCAGCGCCGGCGGGCCGCTCTACTACACCGGGCGCGATATGAAGACCTCGCATAAAGGAATGAAGATCAGCGAAGGGGATTGGTCCGCATTCTTGGGACATTTCAACGCCACGCTGGAGGCGTTCAAAGTGCCGCAGGCCGAACGCAACGAAGTCGTCGCCTTCGTCGAGAGCACGAAGCGAGACATCGTCGAGGCATAATTGCTGAAGTTGTCACCACGAAGGACAGGAAGGGGACGTAGAACGATCAACAGTAGGCAGTAAAGGGTAAAGGGACCGCTCACCCCTAACGCTGAAGCGCGAAGGTCGCCTGCGGCTGGAGCGGTGAAAGGATACGAAGATGTTCTCGCGCGAAGAAAATGAATTTCTCACCCGGGTGGGTCCGGGCACGCCGATGGGGGAATTGATGCGGCGCTACTGGATTCCCGCGCTCTTGTCCGAAGAGGTTGCGGCGCCGGATTGCCCGCCGGTGCGAGTGAGTCTTCTCGGCGAAGAGTTGGTCGCGTTTCGCGACACAAAGGGAAGAGTAGGACTTTTAAACGAGCATTGTTCCCACCGCGGCACTTCCTTATTTTTCGGGCGCAACGAGGAGTGCGGCCTGAGGTGCATCTATCACGGCTGGAAGTACGACGTGGACGGCAACGTATTGGAGACGCCGGCGGAGCCGGGCGACAACGATTTTCGGAAAAAGATTCATCACCGGGCCTACCCGTGCAAAGAAGCGGCGGGCATGGTTTTCACTTACCTCGGCCCGCCCGACAAAATGCCGCTGTTTCCCGAATACGAATGGGCGAGGCTCCCTGAAGATCGAACTCACGTCGTGAAATCGTTTCTCGGTTGCAATTATCTGCAAGGTCTGGAGGGCGACTTTGATTCCTCGCACACCACCTTTCTCCATTGCAACAACCTCAAAGACCTCTCCCGGCTCAACCGCGACGGCGCGCCGGAGCTGGAAGCCGAAGAGACGGCCTACGGAATGCGCGCCATATCCATAAGAAAAATAGAATCGGATAAAAACTACGTCCGGATAAGCCCGTTCATCCTGCCCTCATTTGCCATCGTGCCGGGTCCCGCCACCGCGAGGTTCGAAGAGACCGATGCCAGGGCATTCCGTTTCTGGATTCCCATCGATGACCGCCGCACATGGTTCTATATCCTGAACATGCGCGATACACCGTTTACGAGCGAGGAGAAAAAGGCGGCGCGCACTTGGACCGATGCCGACTACCGGAGAGTGCACAACGCGGGGAACGACTATCTCCAGGACCGCGAGCATCAGCGAACGGTGAGCTATTCCGGCATCAAAGCGGTCATTCCCGCCGAACAGGACGGTTGCGCCACGGAGAGCATGGGGCCCATCTACGACCGCAGCAAAGAACACCTGGGTTACAGCGACAAGACGATTATTGCTCTGCGCCGGCTCCTGCAGAAAGCGGCGAGGGACGTTCAGGAAGGAAAAGAGCCGCCGCATGTGATCAGAAACCCTGCGGCCAATGATTTCTCGCGCCTCAGAGCTTCGAAGGGTGTGGTGCCCGCGGGCGAATCCTGGCGGCGGCTGCTCGAACCGGAAGGGGGCTGAGATGGGCGTGCTTCACACCGTGAAGAATTGCTCCAATGTCGGTTCGAACCTGCCGAATCTTTTCCGCAAAATTGGCGGTAGCTCTTGGACCGTCATCTGGCTCCTGGTAATTAATCTTCACGCGAATTCTTCTCTCGCGTCCGCGCAGGAGCAAAAGGTCGTCGCGATGTACGGCGCGCGCAGCGGCGCGTCGTGGCCGCTCTGGCTCGCCAAAGAGGGCGGCTACTATAGAAAACAGGGTCTCGACGTAGAGTTGGTATTCGGCGTCCACCCCGCTCCCATTGTCGCAATCATCAGCGGCCAGGCCGCGATGACCTCCACCGGCGCCGATCCCGGCGTGCTGGCGGTGGCCAGCGATCCGTCGTTGACGTTGATCGGCAGCTTTTTGAACAAAGCCAGCTTCGCTCTGGTCGCCGCCAAGAATTTCAAGGGCGTTCCGCAGCTCGGCGGCAAGAAGATCGGCGTCGGACGGGTCGGCGATCCTCCCTATCACGTGACGGTCAGCCTGCTGGAAAAATTCGCCATCGGCGCGCGCGACGTGCAGTGGGTGTCGATCGGCGTCGATGCCGCGGCGCGGGCGGCGGCGCTGCACAGCGGGCAGATCGACGCGACGCTGGTGACCGCGCCGTCCTATTTTCGTCTGGACGCTGCTGGCTTCCCCGTGCTCGCGCTGGTGTCGGATTACGAAGACATCTACGTTTCGACCTATTATCTCTTTCGCAAGGAGACCGTCGCCAACAACCGCAAGGTTGCCGAAGGCTTCGTCAAGGCGCACGCCGAGGCGATCAAGCGCTTCTACGACGACAAGACTTTTGCGGTGCAAACGATGATCAAATACGGCGGCGCGAAAGACCAGCAGGACGCGGGCCGAGTCTACGATCTCTTCGGCAAGGGCCGGCTCTTCGAGCCGATTCCCTATGTCCTCAAGGATTCGGTCAAAGCCGCCGTGGAGCGGCAAGGCCAGGCGCAGCCGCAGCTAAAGCAATTCGACTTCGCCAGGGTGATCGACAACGGCGTCGTCGAGCGGCTGGTCAAAGAGGGTTACTTCGAAGCGCTCTTCGGCCCGTCGATCCGCGAGCTGCAACAGAAGCGCCAGGCCCAGGCGTTCGGAAGATAATGGGGCCGCGAGTCGTAACACCTTTATAGACACCCGGACGCGAGTCAGGGCGGCTGATAGGGTTTAGGAAAGCACACCACATCGTCATTCCAGCCAAGTCAGTCGAGGCTGACGCGAGCCGGAATCCAGGGAAACCGAGTTCCCCGTGCGCGGAAACGACGACGGGGCGCTCTTTTGACGAACGTCGATGGCGATCCGGTCGAGGAGAAATCGGACCAGGCTCGAAACCGCAAGCTCCCAGACACGAACGGTCAACTCTTCCGCGCAAGAACCGTTCGCTGCTACTTGGTAAGGATCTGTTTCAGTTTTGCCAACAGGGCCGGCTCCTGCTTAAATAGGCCGTCGATAATCTTCTCCACCTGCTCGCCGGGTATCGGGTCCACGTCCAATTTAGATTTTTCCGCTTCGGCGAGAAAATCCTTGTCCTTGAGGGCGTCCAGAAAAGCTTTGCGGAGAAGTTGGACGCGATCCTTGGGCGTACCTGGAGGCAACACGTAAGGGCGCGTGAAAATCTGCATGTCATGGATACCGGCGTCGACCAGTTTTTTTGCATCATCGGTCTTGGCGTAGTTGATTGCCAACGGAATCGACGTCAGCTCCGGATGCGGCTTAGGAACCGCTTGCAGCACCACGTTTACCTCTTTCGTCTCCAACGCCTTGCGCCAAGTAACTTTGATCGACTCCCAAGCCCAACATCCCCCCGCAAGCTCGCCGCTATCAGCGGCCAAGCGGATATCGGCGGTACCCTTATAACCCGAAACCAGTTGGATCGGGAGCCCCAAAGCTTCCTTGAGGACCTTGGCGACATCGTCCGTGGTCGATCCCGGTGCAGTGCCTCCCAGTTTGACCGGCGTCTTAGCGGCAAGCCAACTTTCCACGCTCGTGATGCCGCTTTCCTTCCTTAGCGCACACACCACGTTTTCTTTCACCGGAACCCCGATGGTTGCAAATTTGCGCGCATCGAATTCGATCCCCGAGCCTCCCATGACCTGCTGCATGATCAATCCGCCGATGAAGTGGCCGATAGTCAAGCCATCAGGCTTTGCTACTCTGTAGACATGATTCGCCGTGATCAGGCTTCCCGCTCCGGTCATATTTTCGACGATGAAGCCGGGATGGCCGGGAATGAATTTCCCCATATGCCGGCCGATAACTCGGGAATAAGTATCGAAGCCGCCTCCCGCCGCAAAGCCGACGATAATTCGGATTGTTTTACCCCTGTAGAAGTCGTCGGTCGCTGAATGGGTGGGAAGCGCGGTTAAGCACACGATGGCTGCTAGAATGGCGAGTGAAAGCCAGAATCTTAGCTTCATAGGTTCCTCCCTGCATTTAGGCAATCGCGAGTTATGATTTTCAGTGCTCCATTTTTTGTCGTATGCGCAGTGATCGAACCCGACGGACCAATCCCAGAGATTCTTATGGAACCAAAAAACCCGGCCTGAACAGATCCGGTAGGCGTTGATGTAGAAACGGAGAAGAGACCGGATCGAAAGAACCAGTCGAAGTTCGGTGGGCATAAAATAGGCGGGACGATGGCCGGAGTCAAGCCGTCATAGGAAACCCGGATGATAGCCCATCCAGCCTCGGTAGCGGAGCCAATCGCCGCGCGACCACACGCCATCCGGAAGAGCGAAATTTTCAAGTTGAAAAATCATTCCTTTCTTGACAGAGTTGGGCGGACTTTCCAAGACTCTCCAAGGTCGAGCCGATTCAAGAAAGGAAATGCCTATGGCTGATCAAAATGCGAGGTCGGTTCCCGTGAGCAGCGGAGCCGAAGCCTTCCTGGAGCAAATGAGAGCGCTCGGCGTGGTGCGGTACATGTTCGCGAACACCGGCACCGATCATGGCCCGCTCATCGAGGCGATGGCCAAGGGCGGCGGGGAGGACCCCCGCGGTATCCGTCCGATCGTCGTGCCGCATGAAATGGCGGCGGTGTCGATGGCGCATGGTTATTACAATGTGACGCATAAGCCGCAGATGGTGCTCGTCCACACTCTGCCGGGCACGGCCAATGCCCTGGGCGGCATCTTGAACGCGAATTCTTCCAACGTGCCGCTGTTCCTGGTCGCCGGTCGAACGCCGATCACCGAAGGCGAGCTGCGCGGCGGCAAGAGCCAAAACATTCACTGGCGCCAAGAGTCGCGCGACCAGGGCAACATCGTGCGCGAGTTCGTCAAGTGGGACTACGAGCTAAGAACCAATCAGAATCTCGCGGCGGTTGTCTCTCGCGCTTACAAGATCGCCATGAGCGAGCCGCGCGGTCCGGTTTATATTACCTTGCCGCGCGAATGGCTGTGCGAAGTGCTGGAGTCCACGCTATTGCCTTCGGGGGCCATTGAGCCGGCGAGCAAGACGCAGGCCGATCAAGCGTCGCTGGAAAAGGCCGCCGAGCTTCTCATCGCCGCCGAAAGCCCTCTGATCGCGACCAAATACCTCGGGCGCAATCCTGAAGCAGTGGCGATGCTGGTGGAGCTGGCCGAGCTGCTGTCGATCCCGGTGGTACAGCAGCTCAATCACGTAAACTTCCCGACGGATCACC
>Ga0184633_10001189_pt1 | contig 10644 bp, 9 predicted proteins | sample PLM31_170_b1_FD_133156 | JGI IMG/M metagenome (GOLD analysis project Ga0184633, IMG submission 133156) | Groundwater sediment microbial communities from an aquifer in East River, Colorado, USA - PLM3-1_170_b1 | ecosystem: Environmental > Terrestrial > Soil > Riparian zone | place: USA: East...
CTCCCCTTCATCTCGGCAGGAAGTTGCTCAGACCCGAGTCCACGAGGAAGCGGAAGATCTCCGGCGCTGGGATCAGTGTCGTCTCGCCCGCCACTGGCATCTCGAGCACGCGCTCCTTCATTTCTGGGATCGCCACTTTCGCAGTGCGGTAACCCTCGACGATCCCCACCAGCTCACCGGTCTGCGCATCGAATACGCCGCCGCCGCTCGATCCGTAGCTCACCGAGGCGTCCACCATCCGTGCGGGTACGGTGACACCCGTGAGCGAAGCAACCTGGCTGACGATGCCCCTCACCACGGTGAACCGCTGGCCCCACGGAAACGCGACGACCAGGATCTCGTCGCCGAGGCTCGCCTCCATCTTCAGGCGGGCGGGTGCGACGTCGAGCAGTTCCGCTTCGATGATCGCGAGATCGCGGTTGGGGCTCACGAAGGCCACCACCGCCGGCACGACGGTCATGCGGCCCGGCAACCGAACGTAGATGTGCTCCGGCGGGGATGGGTCGACGAAGTGCCGGGCGGTGACGATCCACGTGCGTTGCGACCCGGGGTGCGTCGCGACGACGACTCCGGACGCCGCCCGGCGTAGGCCCCCGTCGCGCTCGGACCGAAGCTGCACGGTAGACGCGAGGATGCCGCGGATCAGCTCGCCCCGGTCCGGGACGCGCGATGCCGAGACGCAACCGGCCCCCGTGAGGGCCAGCGCCGCTAGCGTGAGCGCGCCTCTCATCCCTCGTCTTCGGTCGCCTGGCGCTCGAGGATCCGATAGAGCGTGCGGCGGTCGATTCCGAGAAGTTCGGCGGCCCGGAGCTTGTTGCCCCCTGCCTCTTCGAGCACCTTGTTCAAGTACCAGCGCTTCACCTCCTCGAGCGTCATTCCCGCAGCCGGTAAATGGGGGGCGCGGCCGACCTCGCGGAGGTGGGGCGGAAAGTCGTCGGGAAGGAGCGTCTCTGAGGAGGACAGCGCCACCGCGCGCTCGATGACGTTCTCGAGCTCGCGCACGTTGCCCGGCCAGTGATAGGCGGCGAGCAGCGCGAACGCGTCGGGCGTGAGGTGCTTCACCGGGCGCTCGGTCCGGTGGGCGAAGGTCTCGAGGAAGTGCTGGGCGAGGAGCGGGATGTCCGACGACCGCTCGCGCAGCGGCGGCACCGTGATCGTGACGACGTTCAGCCGGTAGTAGAGATCGTCCCGGAATCCGCCCTCTGCGGCCAGCTTCCGGAGGTCGCGGTTCGTTGCGGCCACCACCCGGACATCCACCGGGATCGGGTCGTTGCCGCCGACGCGGCGGATGGTGCGTTCCTGGAGCGTCCGGAGGAGCTTGGCCTGGAGCGGCGTTGTGAGCTCGCCGATCTCGTCGAGGAGGCAGGTGCCGCCGGCCGACATCTCGAGGAGGCCACGCCGCGCGGCGAACGCGCCGGTGAACGCGCCACGCTCGTGGCCGAACAGCTCCGACTCGAAGAGTGTCTCGGGCAGCGCCGCGCAGTCCACCACGACGAACGGGCGGCCGGCGCGGGCGCTGGCGTCGTGGATCGCGCGGGCGACGAGTTCCTTGCCGGTGCCGGTCTCTCCCTGGATCAAAACCGTCGTCTCGAGACTCGCCACGCGCGCGATGAGCTTGTAGATTTCCACCATCTGGTGCGACTGACCGACCAGGGTTTCAAAGCCGGAGCGGGCCTTGAGCTCCTGCCGGAACTGGAGGTTCTCGCGCGTGAGCCGCCGCGCGTCGAGGGTGCGCCGGACGACGATCTTGATCTCCTCCATCCGGAACGGCTTGGAGAGGTAGTCGGACGCGCCGGCGGTGACGGCTTCGATCGCCGTCTCAATGGTGGCGAAGGCCGTGAGGATGACGACCGGCAGGTCGGGCTGGATCGTGGCCAGCTGCTTCAGGACGCCGAGCCCGTCGAGGTCGGGCATGCGGAGGTCGACCAGCGCCATGTCGAAAGGCTCGGCCGCGGCCAGCCGCAGGCACTCCTCGCCGCCCGCGGCGAGGCGCACCCGGTAGCCCTCGCGGCCGAGCGCTTCGGCCAGCAGCTCGCGTGCGACCTGATCGTCGTCCGCGACCAGGAGCACCGGGGAGGGAGCGCTCACGCTCCACTCCGAACGGCGGGCAGAATGACGCGGAACGTGCTGCCGTGTCCCTCGTCGCTCTCGAGCTCGATCCTGCCCTTGTGCTCCCGCACGATCTCGGCCGTGATGAACAGCCCGAGCCCGGTGCCGCGCCCGGCTTCCTTCGTCGAGAAGAAGGGATCGAAGATGTGCTTGCGATCCGCCGGCGAGATGCCGAGGCCCGTGTCGCCGATAGCGATTTCCACTTCCATCTGATCTGGCCGGGCGCGGGTCGTCATCTCGACCCGTCCGCCGGCGGGCGTGGCGTCGATCGCATTCATCAGGAGGTTGAGAATCACCTGCTGGAGCTGGTCCCGCCGGCCCCGCACCAGGGGCAGCGCGGGCTCGGCGCGCACGTTGAGGTCGATCTTGGCGCTGGCGAGCCCCGGGCGAACCAGCTCGGCCGTGTCCCGCGCCAGACCGGTGAGGTCGACCGCGCTCGGCTCACCGGGTGAGCGTCGGGTGGCGTCCAGGAGTCGGCCGATGATCTCGATGACGCGCGCCACCTGGGTCTCGATGACGGCGAGGCGCCGCCCGACATCATCGGTCAGCACGGCCGGCGGCAGGTCCTTGCGGAGCAGCTCGAGATGCCCCGCGACCGAGTGCAACGGCGTGCCGACTTCGTGGGCCACCTCGGCCATGACCTGTCCGGAAAGCGCCAGCCGCTCGGCGTGGCTGAGCCGCCGCTGCATCTCGAAGAGCAGCGCGTTCAGCTGCTCGACCTGTTGGTACCGCCGGTCGAGCTCGCCGGTGGCCTCCGCGATGCGCGCTCTGAGCTCCTCGCTGAACCGGCCGATACGTGCGACCATCTCGTTGAAGTGGTGGGCGAGGACGCCGAACTCGTCCGTCGTCGCCACCGAGACCGCGCTGGGCACGTCGTCGTTTGCGGCCGAGGAGATCGCGTCCATGAAGCGCCGGATCGGACGGTCCACGACGAGCTGGATCGCGACGCTCATCAAGACGCCCATGAGCACCAGCGACACGGCGGCGAGCGTGAGTGCCCAGAACCGGATCCGCGCCGCGAGCTCCTCGGCCCGCTGCGCCGAGAACTTCACGGCGACCGCGCCGGCCACCACGCCCTCGAGCGTGATCGGGGCCATCACCTCCCAGTGCTGGCCGGCCTCGGTGGTGACAGCGCGCGAGACGACGCGGCCGTTCTGCACCTCTTCGGCGTCGCTCCGACTGAACGGCAGCCGGACGTTCGGCTCGTTCGTGGCGACGACCGTCGTCCCCTCGGGTCCGAAGGTGAGAACATCGAGCTGGAGCACACTTCGGCGGATCTCGAGGAGGCGCGCGATCATCCGACGGAGCGCGGGACCGCTCTCGAGCTCAGGCCGGCCGCCGATGGCGGCGGCCACGTCACGCGCGTAGACGATCGCGCGCGCCTTCAGATCTTCTTCGATGGCCCGGCGCGCGAGAACGAGGTTGACCCAGGTGTACCCCGAGGAGACGACGAGAATGACCAGCGTGCTGAAGAGGATGAGCTTGTGCCGGACGCTGAGGCGCACTGGTCCCCCGACCGTCACTCGAGGGTGACGAGCCGGCGCTCCCCGTGGCGGTCGCGGTCGCGGAGCCGCGGGCGCATCACGGTCTCAGCGTTCACGCCCGGACGGTAGCACGCCGCGCACGGCCGCGGCAACGCGCTCGCCTCAGCGCGGATCTCCCTGGTAAGATCTGACGAGGAGGAACGAGCCTATGTGGGGGTCGAGAGCAAAGCTGGCAATGCCGTCGAGAGAGAAGGCGCTTCCAGGCCGAGCCGAGCGCATGCCGGTGCCGGCCGCTCACTTCGTGAACCGTCATCCGCTCACGCCGCCGTTTCCGGCGGGGCTCGAGATGGCGATGTTCGGCCTCGGCTGCTTCTGGGGCTCCGAGCGCAAGTTCTGGGAGGCGCCCGGCGCCTTCACAACGGCGGTCGGCTACGCCGCCGGCTTCACGCCGAACGCCACTTACGAGGAGGTGTGCACGGGCCTCACCGGCCACAACGAGGTCGTGCTCGTGGTCTTCGACCCCAAGCGCGTCGGCTATGACGGGCTGCTGAAGATCTTCTGGGAGAGCCACGACCCGACCCAGGGGATGCGTCAGGGCAACGACGTCGGCACGCAGTATCGCTCCGGCATCTACGTCTGCTCGCTGGAGCAGCGCCGCCAGGCCGAAGCCTCACGCGAGGCCTTTCAGCGCGTCCTCTCGAAGGCGGGCTTCGGCGCCATCACGACGGAGATCCTCGACGCGCCCGAGTTCTACTACGCCGAGGACTATCACCAGCAGTACCTTGCCAAGAATCCCGCCGGCTACTGCGGCCTCGGTGGCACCGGCGTCGCCTGCCCGACCGGCCTCCTCGAGTCCGCGGGCAGCGGCCGCTAGGCTCGAGCGCTCGCGCGGCCCGCGGGCGCGCCCGCCTTCAGCGCCTGCCAGACGCGCTCGGGACGGAGCGGCATGTCGAGGTGCCGCACGCCGAACGAACGGAGCGCGTCCACCACGGCGTTGACGATCGCCGGCGTGGCGCCGATCGTGGCCGCCTCCCCGATACCTTTGGCCCCCATCGGGTTGCGGGGCGTGGGCGTCACCGTCTGATCGGTCACGAACGACGGCAGGTCGTCGGCGTGCGGCACCGCGTAGTCCATGAGCGAGCCCGTCACGAGCTGGCCGTCCGCTCCATAGACCAGCTCCTCGAGGAGCGCCTGCGCGATGCCCTGCGCGAGGCCGCCGTGCACCTGTCCGGTCACGAGCGTCGGGCTGATACGCACGCCGCAGTCGTCGACCGAGATGAAGTCGCGCACGGTGACCCGGCCCGTCTCGCGGTCGGCCTCCACTACCGCGATGTGGGCCCCGAAGGGATAGACGAGCGCCGGCGGGCGAAAGAACTCGGTCGCCTCCAGTCCTGACTCGATGCCGTCGGGAAGCCCCTCGCCGTAGGCGCGCGCCGCGATCGCCTCGAGCAAGAGGGCCTTGTCGGGCACGCCCTTCACCTGGTACCGGCCGTCGGTGAAGACGACGTCGTCGGCCGCCGCCTCGAGCATGTGAGCGGCGAGCCGGCGCGCCTTCTCCTGGACCTTGAGCGAGGCCCCGATGATCGCGGACCCGCCCACGACGAGGCTGCGGCTGCCCCCCGTGCCGTTGCCCATCGGCGTGTTCAGCGTGTCGCCGTGCCGTACCACGATCTTGTCGAACGACACACCCAGGTGGTCGGCGAGGATCTGCGAGAACGCCGTCTCGTGTCCCTGGCCGTGGGCCGAGGTGCCCGTGTACGCCGTCACGGTGCCCCCGGGCTCCACGCGAACGACCGCGCTCTCGAAGGGGCCGAAGCCGCACATCTCGACGTAGCAGGACATGCCAATGCCGAGGAGGGTCCGGTCCTTGCGATCCAGCCGGTCCTTCTGCTCCGCGCGGAGCTTCGCGTACCCCGCCAGCGCGAGCGCCTTCGTGAGCGCGCGGTCGTACTCGCCGCTGTCGTAGTTCTGGCCGGTGGGCGCCGCGTACGGGAACGCGCTGGGCGGGATGAAATTCTTCCGCCGCATTTCCTCGGGCGTCCGGGACAGCTCCGCCGCGATCACGTCGACCAGGCGTTCGAGATAGTAGGCGGCCTCCGGCCGTCCGGCACCGCGATACGCGGCGACGGACGTCGAGTTGGTGAAGACGCAGGTCGACTGCAGGTCGACGTGCGCGGTCTTGTAGACGCCCACGCCCATACTCAGCGTGAGGTCGGGGATGAACGTGTAGACCGGGTAGGCGCCGATGTCCGCCGTCACCCGCATGCGGAGCGCCGAGATGGTGCCATCGTCCTCGACGGCGGCCTCGAGGTCGGCGACCTGGGCGCGTCCGTGCGTGGTTGCCATCATGTGCTCGACCCGCGTCTCGGTCCAGCGAAGCGGCATCCGGTAGAGCCGCGCGAGCGCGGCGAGGACCGCGTCCTCGGGATAGCAGCCGAACTTCACGCCGAAGCCTCCGCCCACTTCCGGGGCGATCACGCGGATCAAGTTCTGCGGCATGCCGAGGGCCGTCGCCAGATCGTTGCGGAGGCCGTGCGGCGCCTGGTTCGTCGCCCACACGATGAGTCCGCCGCTGGTCGGGTCGGGCGCGGCCAGCGTCGCCCGCCCCTCGAGCGGCACGCCGCAGAGCCGCTGGCTCACCATGCGCTGCTTGACGACGCGCTTGGCTTTGGCAAAGACGCCGTCGGGGTCGCCGGCCTTGATCGTGTTCTGGTGCTCGATGTTGTTCGGCGCGTCGTCGTGGATCTGCGGCGCACCTTTGGCCATCGCCGCGAACGGATCGGTCACCGCCGGCAGCGGCTCCCAGTCGACGCTGACGTCCTCGGCGGCAGCGTCCACCGCGATCGCTTCGGATGTCGCGATGACGGCGGCCACGGCCTCGCCGACGTGCCGCACGCGGTCCACCGAGAGCGGGTGGTGCTTGCGCCCGGTGTTGGCCGACGCGTCCCCGCCGCCGCCCTCGCCTGCGCCGGCCAGCGGCAGCGGCACGCAGAGCTTGCGGATGTCGCTGCCGGTGACTACCTTGAAGACGCCCGGGCGGCGCAGGGCCGCCGACGCGTCGATCCGGCGAACGCGCGCGTGGGCGTGGGGACTGCGCACGAACGCGACGTAGTGCATGCCCGGCAACGCGAGGTCGCCGACGTAACTCGAGGTGCCCGTGATCAGCCGGGGATCTTCCTTGCGCTTGACTTCCGCGCCCATCAGTCTTGGAGTCGCCATGGTCAGTTAGAATACCCCATGCGCTGTCGCCGTCCAGGACTCCTCGCCGTGTCCCTCGTGGGCCTCGTCCTGGCCGCCTGCGCCGCCGGGCTCTCCGGCGGCGGCGAGGCGCTGAACGGTCGCCGCGCGCCGATCGATCACATCGTCGTGCTCCACCACAACCCGTTCCAGTACGTGCGGCGCATCATGGAGACGCCCGAGGGCCGCACCCTCATCAGGGACGCCTCCGAGTTCAGCCGGGCGCTCCGCGACGGCGGCCTGCCATCCGTGGCGTTCGTGAAGCCGCACTGGAAGGACAACGCCCACGCGGTGTCCTCGACGGTGGGCGCGGGCGACCGGTGGGTCGGCGAGATGGTGCGAGCGGTGATGTCGAGCCGCTACTGGCCGCGCGTCGCGGGGCTCATCACCTACGACGAGGGCGGCGGCTGGTTCGATCACGTACGCCCGCCCGCGGTGGACCGCTTCGGGCTCGGCACGCGCGTGCCGGCGCTCGTCGTGTCGCCGTACGCGAAGCGCGGCGTTCGGGCTGGCGCCCTTGACCGACCGCGACCGGCGAGCCGCGGCGCCGCTCGAAGCGTTCGACTTCACCCAGGCACCGCGTGCCCCCGTGACGCTGCCGTGAACCGTCGTCCCGCGAGCGCCTGAGCGTGGCGGACCTGCTCGACGCGGTCGAGATCGAGACGGCGTCCACGCCGACCACCAGCATCGTCTGGATGCACGGTCTCGGCGCCGACGGCCACGACTTCGTGGACGTCGTGCCCGAGCTCCACTTGCCCGCGCGTCCCGGCGTGCGGTTCGTGTTTCCTCACGCGCCGATGCGGCCCGTGACGATCAACGGCGGCTTCGTGATGCGCGCCTGGTACGACATCCGCGATGACGGCGGCGTGCGGCGTGAAGACGCCGGTGGCGTGCGCGCCTCCCAGAAGGCGATCGAGGCGTTGATCCAGCGTGAGAAGGCCCGCGGCGTTCCCGCGGCTTCGATCGTGCTGGCCGGCTTCTCGCAGGGCGGCGCCATGGCGCTCCACACGGGCCTGCGCCACGCCGAGCGCCTCGCCGGCGTCCTGGCGCTCTCGTGTTCCTTGCCGCTCGCCGACACGCTGGCCGCCGAGGGAGCGCCGGCGAATCGCGATGTGCCGATTTTCATGGCGCACGGCACGCACGACCCGATGATCCCGATGGCGCGTGCTCGCCGCGCGTACGAGACGCTGACGGGGCTCGGCTATCGCGTCGAGTGGCACGAGTATCCGATGCCGCATTCGGTGTGCGCGGAGGAGATCGCCGATATCACGGCGTGGCTCGGCAAGGTGTTTGCCGCGGTGCGTCCCTGACTCGTTGACAGACCGCGAGCGCGGGCGTTGACTGGAGTCGACGGGAGGGGGGCGCCGCCTCCTGGTCGTGGGATTAACCGCAGTGGAGGTAGAAATGGAGACACCACCCGGCTCGAGTGGCGCGCCGTTGATGGTCCGTCACCGGCGGCGCGCCTAGCCCACTGATCGCTCCACTGGTCCCGGCGCACGCCGGGACGCGCAGCCCGGGGGCTGCGCAAGACCGTCACGACGCTCGGGGACGGAGCACCGGTCCCGCCCCCGAGCGTTCCTGTTTCTAGGCGGTCGCGACCAGCCGGAGGTCCTCCACCAGCATCTGGTAGAGCTTCGCCTCCTGCGCCGCGCAGCACGGCGGAGGGGTGCAGGGTCGCGATCGTCCTGGGCGCCCAGCGGGTCGCCGCAAAGTGACCGCGGTCCTTCATGATCCGAAAGCCGGCGCCGAAGATCGCGCGGGCGGCGGTGGCGCCGAGACAGACCAGGATCTCCGGCTTGATCGCGGCGAGCTCGGCGTCGAGCCACGGGCGGCAGGCGGCGAGCTCGTTCGCCCGCGGCGTCTGATGGATTCGCCGCTTGCCACGCTCCTCGAACTTGAAGTGCTTGACCGCATTGGTGACGTAGAGCCGCTCGCGCTCGAGCCCCACGTCGGCCAGCGCGCGGTCGAACACCTCGCCGGCCGGGCCGACGAACGGCGCGCCCTTGAGATCTTCCTGATCCCCCGGCTGCTCGCCCACGAGCACGATACGCGCGTCGGCCGGACCGCGGCCGAAGACCGTCTGGGTGGCATGGCGATAGAGATCGCACCCGGTGCAGCTCGCCGCGGCCCCGCGAAGCTCAGCGAGCCCGGCGCCTGCGGGAACAAGCCGCGCTGCGCCCTCGCCTTCCGGCTCGCCCTCGCTTTCCTGCTTCGCGAGTGCGCTGAGCCGCCGAACGCCGGGGTCGCGCGCGTCATTCAGGAGATCGTGATTCTCGTGGACCAGCCGCCAGAGCGTCTCGTAGAGGATCTGCCAGCGCGCTGGATCAGGCGCGGCCGCCGCCCGACGCGCGAGGTCCAGGAACCGGCGCGGCACCCGCACGGCGCCGGATGAAGGCGCCGTGGCGTCGGCAATGAGCGACGGCTGCGCGCCGGACGCGGTCTCGCGCCAGCGCACGTCCGCGGGCGGCACGCCGTCCCGCAGCAGCGCGCGCGCGGCCGCCTGCCATCCCTCGAACGTCGGCTCGAATTCGACCGCCCTCACGGACATGGATCCTATCCGGGACCTCCTTCTAGCGCTTGCGGTCGAATCCGAAGAACCCGTCCTTTGGACGCGCGTGCGCGTGGTAGTGGTCGGGGATGTTGCGCATGTGACCGTCCACCCAGAACTCGCCGAGCCGCGCCGTGGCGACCTCGCGCAGGCGCTCGCGCATGTGGGCCACGTGCGCCTCGGGCGGCGTGGTGCCGTGGAAGCGCCAGACCACCATGGGCGTCTCGCAGATCTCGCACTCGGCGATCCAGCAGATCTCGTCTTCCCAGAACCAGGGCGTGAGCTTCAGGGCGCGGCAGAGATCGCAGTCCGTCGCGCGAGTGAACGCCGGGCTGGACGGGGGTGGGACGCTCACGGCCCCACCCTACCTCATCCTTCGCGCGCCCGCGCCGGCGCCGCGAGGAGGCCGATCCCCGCCACCACGAGCGCCCCGGCGAGGAGCCAGAACACCGGCTCGTAGCCGCCCAGCGCCACCTGCAGGAGCGCCGCGGTGAAGGGCGCGACCGCGCGAGCGCCGTTCGCCCCGAGCGCGATCGCGCCGCTGATCGATCCGTAGTGACGCGGTCCGAAGATCTCGGCGATCGTCGTCGCGCGCGCCAGCGTGGCCATGCCGTTGGCCGCGCCGAGCATGATCACCATCGGCGCCAGGGTCGGCAGGCGCCGCACCAGGGCGAGCTGGGCCAACGATACCGCCTGGAAGACAAAGATCGCGACGGTGACGATGCGGTGGCCGAAGCGCGTGACGATCGGCCCGAAGATGAGGCGAGCCGGGAGCTGCATGGCGCCCATCCAGCCGATCATGGCGGCCGCGAGCGTGGGCGAGTAGCCGCGGTCGCTCAGGTACGGGATGAGATGGACGGTGACCGTGTTCGTCGTGAAGTTGCTGGCGAGAAAGGCGAGCCCCAGCACCCAGAACACTCCGGTCCGCGCCGCGGCACCGAGCGTCAGCCCGGGCACCGGGGCACCCGCCCGCGCCGCCGCCGCGTCGCGTGTGGCGAGCCGCGGCGGGCGCCGAAGCACGAGGGCGTGGATCGGAATCGTCGGCACCGCGAGGATCAGCGCGAGAGCGGTGAGCGCGCCTCGCCAGCCGAGCCGGCCGACCAGCCAAGCCTCGAACGGCATGAAGATAGTGCTCGCCAGCGCCGCCACGAGCGTCACGACGAGGAGCGCGCGGTCCCGGCCCTGCATCGGAAACCAGCCGACGATTGCCGCGAAAGCAGGCTCGTAGAGCGTCGCCCCCATGGCGAGACCCATGAGGGCCCAGAC
>Ga0184633_10001190_pt1 | contig 10642 bp, 9 predicted proteins | sample PLM31_170_b1_FD_133156 | JGI IMG/M metagenome (GOLD analysis project Ga0184633, IMG submission 133156) | Groundwater sediment microbial communities from an aquifer in East River, Colorado, USA - PLM3-1_170_b1 | ecosystem: Environmental > Terrestrial > Soil > Riparian zone | place: USA: East...
CTAACACGATGAGCGCGTCGGCTTTGAGGTCCGCGCCGGACATGATGAGCAGCGACATCGCCGCGAAGATGCCGAGCAGCAGCCAGTCGAGTTGAACCCACAGGGGCCGCGCCGGGTCGGCGGTCGCGAAATACTCCACGACGAGCGGCCACCACACCACGATGATCACAAAGAGCGTGGCGACGAACGCGCTCAACAGGAGATAACTGGAGCGCGTCCAGCCCAGCCGGGCCAGCGCCGCCGTTCCGCCCCGGCGCAGGGCGCGCGCAAATTCGGTCATCGCCGGTCTATGACGATCTGGCCGTCCTTCATCACGACGGCGATATTCTCGACGTTCTCCAGCGAGCGAATGTCTTTGAGTGGATCACTCCTGGTGATGACGACGTCGGCCAGCTTACCTGGCTCAAGCGTGCCCACACGATCCTGCCAGCCCAGGCACTCGGCGGCGGTTCTGGTCGTCGCCACAATCGCCTCCATCGGCGTCATCCCAATGTTGACCATGAGGCCCAACTCGCGCAGGTTGGTGCCGTGCGGCATCACACCGGCGTCCGTGCCCATCGCGATCTTCACACCGGCCTTGTGCGCGCGGCCAATACTGTCGCCGTGCGCTTCGACGACCTCGCGCGCTTTGCGGACGCCGTATTCGGGCATGCCGCCTTTTTCGCCGGCCTCCAGCACTGCGAGGGGCGCGATCAGGGTCGGCACGAGAAACGTCCCGTGCTTGAGCATCAACTCAATGGCCTCGTCGTCCAGATAGATGCCGTGCTCGATGGAGTAGATACCGGCCCGAATGGCGTTCTTGACCCCCTCCGCGCCCTGCGCGTGCGCCATCACCTTCACGCCCCGGCGGTAGGCGGCCTCCTGCACCATCACTCTCAATTCTTCCTCTGAAAACTGCGTAAACTCGGGATGGTCGCGCGGGCTGAGCACGCCGCCGGTCGCGTGGACCTTGACGACCTCGGCCCCGGCGCGCAGCACCTCGCGCACTTTTTTGCGCACTTCTTCCACGCCGTTGCAGCGGCCATCGGGGTTGCCGGGGTAAGGCGGGAATAGCATGAACTCGTTGCCCGATAGCATCCAGCCATCGCCGTGCCCGCCCGTGATGGTGAGCGGCGTGATGCTGATCTGCATACGCGGGCCAAGCACGAGTCCCTGCTCAACCGCCTGCTTCACCCCGGCGTCTGCGCCGCCCGCGTCGCGCACGCTGGTGATGCCAGCTTCGACCGTGCGGCGCATAAATTGAACCGAGTTGTAGAACTTGAGCGAGAACGGCGTCACCATGTCGCGCGCGATGTTGACACCTTCGAGCGTGACGTGCACGTGCGTGTCAATGAAACCGGGCAGGAAGAAGCCGCCCCCGGCATTAATCTCCGTTAGGTTGGCGTTGGGTAGCGGCAGGCTGTTCGCCGGGCCGACCGCGCGGATGCGGTTGTCTTCGATCAGCACCGCCGCATTGGGCAGGGGGGTGCCGCCGTTGCCGTCAATCAGGGTGCCATTACGAATCAGGGAGAAGGCCATAGGAAATCCCCCGTAGAGACGACCCGTCGGGTCGTCTCTACTTCTTGCCGATCTCAAACGTCCGCTGATAAATCTTCACGTAGCTCGGCAGGCTCAAGTCGCGCGGGTTGCCGATGGTCTGCGGGTCTTTGAACGCGATCTCGGCCAGATACGGAATCTCCTCTTCCTTAAACCCCAGGTCCTGCAGTGTGGGGATTTCGACGTCCTCTGTCAAGCGCATGACGGCCTCGACCGCTTTCTCTGCCGCCTGCCACACGGTGAGGCCGCGAATATCCTCACCCAATGCCTGCGCGATGCGCGCGAACTTCTGCGGCTCGCCCTTGTAGTTGTATTCCATCACCGGCCCGAGCACCCGCGCGGTCAGCGCGCCGTGCGGCACGTCGTGCACCCCGCCCGCCGACTGGCTCATCGCGTGCGCCGCGCCCGCGCTTTCGGTCCCGTAGGCCAGCGCGCCGAGCATCGCCGCCATGCTCATCTTGTAGCGCGCCTCGACGTTGTGCCCCTGCGCGAACGCCACGCGCAGATATTGCCCGATGTACTCCATCGCGTTGAGCGCGACCGAGTCGGGGAGCGGCTGGGCGTACGCGCAGGTGTAGCACTCGACGGCGTGGGCGAGCGCGTCCATCCCGGTCCCGGCGGTGACGGCGGGCGGAAGATCGAGCGTCAACTCGGGGTCAATCAACGCGACCCACGCGCCGATGTCCGCCGCGCCGCCGACGTTGAACTTGATGTGGCGCTTGGGGTCGGTGATCACTGCCCACAGCGTCACCTCGCTCCCGGTTCCGGCGGTGGTGGGGACGCAGATCGTCGGCGGGATGCGGTGCTTGATCGGTTGGGGGTCGGCCCATTCGTATTGCAGGATGCTGCCGCCGTTGGCGGCGACCACGCCGATGGACTTGGCGGTGTCCATCGCGCTCCCCCCACCGAAGCCGATGATGCTGTCGCACTTCTCGCGGGTATAAAACGCCGCGCCTTCGTCCACGGTGGCGATGGGCGGGTTGGGCGCAACCCTGTCGAACACCGCGTATCCCATGTTCGCGGCCTTGAGCGGCGCAGTCGCGCGCTCGAGCAGACCGGCCTTGACGATGCCCGGATCAGTGACGACGAGAGGGCGTTTCATCTCGAGGGCTTTGGTCTCGTCGGCCAATGTCTGGACGGCCCCGAGGCCGTGCTTCATGACCGTCGGGATGACGAACGAACGAACGGTAGGCATAAAGAGTCTCCTTGTCGTGACGATTGCGTATCGCCTAGCGCATATCGCAAATCGTCGGATTCCAGCACCGCGATACGCGATATGCCATACGCGATATGCGCCTACCCCCGCTGCACTTCCTCCGGCAGCTCGTACCACTGCATCCGCTCGCCAATCTTATCACGGGCTTTCCACTTCAGGCCCTTGGGGGCTTCGTCCAGCGCCGTGCGCAGCACCGCCAGCCGCTCGATGATGGTGAGCTTGTGCTCGGGTTCCAGATCGTAGGCGTCGCAGAAGTCGCGGACCCTTTGCGCGCTCAGGGTCACGGTCTTCCACAGGCCCCAGTCCTCGGCGCACAGTTTAGCCATGTAGTCGAGATTGAACGTCTCGGCGTCGCCTTCGCCAAACGGGTGGTCAATCAGGAGCGCGCACAGGTCGCGCATGTCTTTCTCGTTCAATTGCACGATCTGCATCTTGGTGAGCAGCAATTCGGCCAGGGGCAGGGTGAGCGGCTCGACCTTGAGGCGCGCTTCAGAGATGGGGAGGCGATGGCACATGTGGAAGCCGCCCACGAAAATGTCCACCTGCCGCGCGTTGGCCTCGTCGTAGAACAACAGCCGGTGGTTGCCGTTGAGCAGGTTGAACGTCTTGTTCGGTTCGTATTCCATCTCGGCTAACAGGGCCTCGGCGCGGTGGGCGCGCTTGTCGGCCAGAATGAAGTCGAGGTCGGCGTACGGGCGGGTCAGCGAACGATGCGTGGCGCTGGGCGAATGCAGGCGAATGGCGAGGGGGCCGAGCAGGCGCAGCGTGATGCCGCGGTCGGCGGCGGTGGTCGCAATGCGGCGGGATTCGTCTTGGGCGTCGGGGAGGATGGGCATGCGGGCAGGGTAGGGGCGACCCGCCGGGTCGCCCCTACCGTAGTGATTACTCGACCGGAATCTCTTTGTACACCTTATCCAGGTCAACGCCCTGGCTCTTGCGATAGAACTTGGCGGCGACGTAGATGATGATCGCCAGCAAGTACATCGCGCCCATGAAGATCACCGAGGAGGTGTTCCGGTAACTGATGCCGTACAGATTGCCGGGATCAATCAGCCATTCGTAGAGCAGGAAGACCAAGAAGGCGAGAAAGATCACGCCGGCGACCGTGATCAACGGGATGCCCGCGATCTTGTACTTCGCTATCGGCGAGGCCTCGTATAAATCTTTCTTGATGTAAGGCAGGAGGATCGCCGCAATGGTCGAGCCGAGGTACGTCACTGCGATGACCAGCGTGGAGGCGAGCGTCAGGCTCTTGAACCCGAAGATGTCCCAGACGAACAACGCCGAGACAATCAGACCTGGCACCACCATGAGGACGAGCGCCCAGATGGGCGTGCGGGTGCGCGGCTCGATAGAGGCCACGGCTTCGGGCAGGAGGCGGTCAAAGGCGGCGGCGAAGATCACGCGCGTCGAGGAGAGGAAGATCGTCCCCGCCCAGCCGAAGAACCACATGCTCATGGCCAGGATGACGACGAATTGCAGGAGGGGGTTGGTCGTCAGGAACATCGCCAGCATGGCCGGATACGGCCAGACGTTGAGCGGCGGCGGCGTGTCCGGGGTGTAGCCCCAGCGGTAGCTCCAGTAAGCGGCGTTGGCGTTCGAAAAGAAATCCCACCCGATGGTCTTGTTGACCAGCAGGAAGAACACGACGCCGAGGACGGTGGTGACGCCCAACGCCCAGGCCATGCCCGCGAAGTTCCTCTTGAAATCGTCGGCACCCTTGACCTCGCCGTAGAGCGTCGCGCCCCAGTTGGGCCAGAGATTGAAGAAGACGATATAGGGCATCGCCAGGAAGATGGCGATCAGCGATCCGCCGCTCAACTGGGCCACATTCCCGGCCGCCTGCCCGGCGGCGATGGTCGCGTCGTACACGCCCGAGGCCGCGCCGAATAGTTTGGTTGCGTTCGCTTCCAGCCCGGCTTTAAACGCCTCGTGATTGTTGAAGAGCAGGAAGAGGATGCAGACCAGCAGGCCCGCGTTGCCGACCCAGAAGCAGAATTTCTGCACCGTCGCATAAGTCTTCATGCCCATGGCGATGATGATGGTCACGAAGGCGCACATGAGCACGCAGACCAGGAACCAGGCGCTCGGTTGCCAGGCAAACCACAATGCGGCGTCTTTCAGGCCGAGGATGCCCAGCAGCGGCACGAAGAAGATGTGGCGCAGCATGTCGGCGTACAACGGGGTCCACAGCCAGAGGATGAACCACCAGCCAGTCACGGCCAGCACAAAGCCCACCCCGCCGCCCAGAATACGGCTCTGCCACACATAATCGCCCCCCGCGCGCGGCATGACCGCGATCAACCCGGCATACACCACCACTTCGGCGGCGATGATGATGCCGCTGACAATCATTGTTGGGATCAGCCCGCCGTCCAGATACCACATCTGGCTGATGATGTAAAAGCCGAGGGTGACGAGGTTGATCGAGAAGAAAGCATAGATGAAGGCGTCGAACACCGACCACGAGCGGACGAGGCCCGTCGCCTTGCGCAGGAACAACGTTGATTCGCTCATCGCAAGCTCCTCCTTGGAGTGAGAGTTGAAAGATGATGCTGGAACTTTGTCTGGTGAAGGCCCATGTTGGATTGCTGATCGCTCGCTGCGGCTCCCCGCTCCGCATTGAATTGCGCCTCCTTTCACCCTGTGGTCAAGGTGTAGCTCTTAAGGCCCTTGCGCGGGTCCAACTCGACAACCGCGCCCTGCAAGACGCCCTGCTCGTACAGGCTCCCGGCGTTGATGCACAGCGTCTTGCCCAGCCGGGCCGTGCCCTTGCCCTCGTGGATGTGGCCGTGCAGGGAGAGCAGGGGTTGATGCTTCATGATCGCATCCCGCACCGCCGTGCTCCCCACGGGGATGAGCGACCGCCCGGCGTCTTTGACGTTCAGGTTTTCGTCTACCTGCGGCGCTTCGTCCAGATTCGATCCGTAGGGCGGGCAGTGAAAGTTGAAGACCATTTTGCGCATGTCGGCGTTCTGCGGGATCATCGCTTCGATCTTCGCCGCCAGGTCGGGTTCGGGCAGCTCGCGGAACGTCTTCCAGGGGGTGATGTTCGACCAGCCGGTGCTGACCATCTGGAAGCCATCCCCGAGGTCCACGACCTTGCCCTCCGTCAGCTCGACGCGCTTCGCGCGGCGGATCACCCCGTCAGTTTCGGCGGCGTCGTCGTTGCCGGGGCAGACGAAGCAGCGCAAGCGGGTGCCTCCAGTTTTTCGTCCGCCAGCGCCATCCACTTTTCGATGACGCGCAGCATCTGCTCGTGGAAAAAAGTGTCCACCTTCGCGGAGTCGGCCTCGAACTCGGCCAGCTGCTCCGGCGTAACGCGAAAGGGGTAGTAGCCCCGGCTGCCCACGCGCTTCTCCATGTCGCGGACTTCCTCTTCGCTGTTGAGGATGAACTTCTGCTGCAGCAGCGTAGCCTTGTACTTCCCGTCAGGGAGTTGGGTGATGGGCACGAGCGCCTTGCCCGTCATGTCGCCGCCGAGGATCAGGATGTCGGCGTTGTAGAACTTGCCCGCGTTGAGGAATTTTTTCCAGCAGATTTCGGAGCCGTGGATGTCGGTGGCGAAGAAGATGCGGGACATGGGAGTCTCCTCATGGGGTGGGGCAAGTTGGCAAGCAGTATATTAATCTCACTTGAAAAGTCAAATTTGTTCTGCCCTGTGCTATTTGCAATCCAGCCCATGCGGCTATAATGGCCGCCATGCGCCCACCCCTCATCAAAACCATCCTCTCCCTGTTCTTCACAATTGTCCTCGTCGTTGTCCTCGCCATCCCGCTCGGGCCGCTGCCTGCGCTCGGCCCGCTCCTCTCGCCTGTCGGCGGCCTGTGGTCGGCGGCGCGCGATGGGAGTTTCCGCGCCGAGGAGCACGTCGGCTTCGTCGGCGTCGCCGGAACAGTGGAGATCGTCCGCGACCAGTACGGCGTCCCGCACATCTTCGCGCAGTCTGATACCGATGCGGCCTTTGCGCTGGGCTGGCTGCACGCCCGCGAGCGCCTCGCGCAGATGGACCTCCAGCGCCGCAGCGCTGCCGGGACGCTTTCGGAGCTCGTCGGGCCGGCCGCGGTGGAGGACGACCAGTTCATGCGCGATATCGGCCTGCGCCGCGGGGCGCAGGCCACGTTCGCGGCGATGGATGAGAACGATCCCGCGCTGGCCGCGATGTACGCTTACGCGGCCGGGGTGAATGCCTATCTCGAAAAGATCGCGCCGAACAGCCTGCCGCTGGAATACAAGCTCCTCGGCGTGCGGAGCGTGGCCGAGTGGACGGTGCTCGACGAGCTTACTTTCGCCAAGTTCATGGCGTGGGACTTGAGCAGCTCCTTCGACGACCTGTATATCACGACGCTGACCGAGAAGATGGGCGCGCAGAAGGTGGCTGAGTTGTTCCCCTTCGACCGGCCCTACGAGTCGCCCATCGCGCCGGTCTGGCCGCCGAATGAAAATGTAACCAGCGTGGGCCTGCCCAGTTCGAATCAACTGCAATCGGCGATGGCCGACGTCCTCGCCCGCGCTGCGTCCGCTGGACAGTTGCGCCATCCCGGCGATTGGCGGGGGTCGAACAACTGGGCCGTGAGCGGCGCGCGAACGGCAAGCGGCAAGCCGATCCTCGCTTCTGATCCGCACCTGGGGTATCAACTGCCCTCGCTGTGGTACGCCGCCCATGTCGTCACCCCGAACCAAAACGTCTATGGCGTCACCCTGGTCGGATTGCCGTTCGTCGTGATCGGCCACACGCGTAACCTCGCCTGGGGCCTCACCAACACGCAGGCCGACGTGATGGACTTCTTCACCGAGAAGATCAATCCCGAGGCCGAGAATGAATACTGGCACGACGGCAAGTGGGAAAGCGTGCAGGCGGTGGACGAGGTGATCCACGTGCGCGGCGGCGCGGATGTTCATCACGAGGTGAAGATCACCGCGCACGGCCCGATCCTTACACAGAAGGGCCTTACGGTTGCGATGCAGTGGACTGGCTCGGGCGCGACGTTCGAGGCCCGCGCGCTGTACAACGTCAACCACGCGGAGGACTACACCGCTTTCGTCGCTGCGCTGCGCGACTTTCAAGTCCCGGCGCAGAACTGGGCCTACGCCGACACGGCGGGCAACATCGCCATCTGGTCGGCGGGCAAATATCCCATCCGCAAGAGCGGCGACGGGCGCGCCATCGCCGACGGCTCGACGGGCGAGCGCGACTGGACGGGCTTCATCCCGTTCGAGGACGTGCCGCATGTGCTCAACCCCGAATCGGGCTACATCCTCTCGGCTAACCAGCGCCCCGCGCCGCGGAATTATCCGTACTTCCTCGGCTGGCAATGGGATCCGTCCTACCGCGCACGGCGGATCGAGCAGGCGCTTGCGGCGGGCAAGGGACTCAGGGTGGCCGACATGCAAGCCTTGCAGTTCGACGTGAAGGACACGCTCGCCGAATCGCTTTTGCCAGTGATGTTACCCATCGTCTCAGGCAAGACGACAGACGCGACCGGCAGCGCTGCGCTAGCCGAACTCTCAAAGTGGGATTACGGGATGTCGGTGGATTCCAGTGCCGCGACGATCTGGGTGCGCTGGCTGGATATCTTCCGGCGCACGACGTGGGCCGACGAGTGGAAGGCGGCCGGGTTCGCGTTCAACGACAAGGGCGACGAGTTGAAGGACTGGGGCGCGTGGGGCTTCAACGGCGACAACGAGTATCAGCCGCCGCTCGAACTGTGGGAATGGATGGTGCGCGAGAAGCCGGATGCGCCGTACTTCGACGACGTTTCGACGCCCGGCAAAGCCGAGACGCGTGACGACCTCATTCGTGCGAGCTTCGCCGAAGCCCTCCAATCGCTCACGGATGATTACGGGCAGGATATCGCGGGCTGGCGTTGGGGCGACCATCACAAGTTGGAAGTGAATCATCTGCTCGACGTGGGCGTGCTCAACCGGGGCGGCCAGCCCATCCCCGGCGACGGCAACAGTCCAAACGGGCAGAGCAGCGGGCCGACGAGCGGCGGCGGGCCGAGTTGGCGGATGGTCGTTGATCTGGGGGACATCGCCAACTCGTTCGGCGTGTATCCGGGCGGGCAGAGCGGTTCGCCGCTCGGCGCGCACTACGACGATATGATTGGGTTGTGGGTGGAAGGCAAGTACATCCCCATGGTTTTTCCCTCCAAACCGGAAGACATAGACGCTTCCATTATTGAGAGCGGCATCATCATCGAACACGACCGAGGCGAATGATGAAAAACTTTCTGATCGGAGTCGCGGTCACACTGGTTGCGGCCTTTGCGTTTGAACTGGCGGGGGTGTGGTGGGCGATGCCCATTGCCGGGGCAATCGGCGGCTACTGGGTCAGGAAAGGCGGGCAGGGGTTTCTGGCGGGCGCGCTGGGCGTCACAAGTGTGTGGGGCGCTCACCTCGCCCTGTTCGCTGCCATTTCGCCGCTCGGCGAGTTGCTGCGCCTCTTCGCCGGGATTGTCGAACTTGGCGACACGCTGGCGTTCCTCCCCGTTGTTCTTGCGCTCGTCATCGCGTTCCTCATGGGCGGCCTCGGCGGGGTGACGGGAGCGCTGATCGCGGGGGTGCAGGGCGAATTGGGGAAACGGTGACTTGACATGCAAACTGAACTCCACACCCCTGGCGCGTTGCTTTCACCCGATGGTCGGCTGGCGCAAGTTGGCTGGTCGCGCCAGCCCCTGCTCGACTGCAATCTTGAAAGCGCTCGCTTCTACCGCTGGCGCGCGCTCCAACGCTGGCGTATCAAACGCTGGGACTATTACGGCCTCACGACACCCACCGATTTCTATTCGTTCACCATCGCCGACATCGGCTACCTCGGGTCGGTGTTCGCCTACCGGATCAACTTCGTGACCGGGGCGTATCACGAAGTGACGCTGACCATCCCGCTGGCGCGCGGGGTGATTTTGCCGCGCAACAGCACGGAGGGCGAAAGCGTGTACGACAACGGCAAAGTGCGTCTGCTGTTCCGCGCCGAGCCACAGGCGCGCAGCCTGTCCGTGAACTGGCCGAACTTCGGCGGGCAAGACTTGCGCGCTGAAGTCACTCTGCACCTGCCCTCGGCGCACGAGTCGATGGTAATCGTTGTCCCCATCGCGGGCCACCGCTTCTATGACAACCGCAAAGTCAACTGCCTTCCGGCGGAGGGCTGGCTCGAACTGGGCGGCGAGCGCACAGAACTTCGCCCGGCGGAGTCGCTCGGCAACATGGATTGGGGGCGCGGCGTGTGGGAGTACGACTCGTTCTGGGTATGGGCCAGCGCCTCCGGCTTTCTGCCGGATGGCCGCAGGGCGGGGCTGAATATGGGCTACGGGTTCGGCGACACTTCGGCGGCGACCGAGCACGCGCTGATTCTGAATGGACGAATTCACAAACTCGATCAGGTTGACTTCGCTTACGACTCGACGGATTTCATGCGCCCGTGGCGGATGACGTCGCCCGATGGCCGGGTTGATCTGGAATTCGTGCCCTTCCAGGAGCGGGTGGCCATGACCGACTTCAAGTTGCTCTTCTCAGAAGTGCACCAGATCTTCGGACGCTATCGCGGCACCGTGCGTGCCGACGACGGCGAGGGGGTGCGGTTGGATGACCTGATCGGTTTTGCGGAAGAGCACCACGCGCGGTGGTAAAAGATGCGCTGGGTATCAAACAAGTCCATCGAAGCCTTTGAAAAGAAACGCGCCCAGTCTGGGTAGACTGGGCGCGTTTGTCGCACTATCGGCCCGACAGGGCCGGTCGCGCCCTCGCCTCTGGCAGGAGCGGGCGGCGGCCAGCACATTAACAACACCGAATAGCACGACAGTGACCCTGTTGGGTCTCGAACCCAAAACCTAACGCTTAAGAGGCGCTTGCTCTGCCAATTGAGCTACAGGGCCGAGTGCCATTGCTACA
>Ga0184633_10001191_pt1 | contig 10632 bp, 8 predicted proteins | sample PLM31_170_b1_FD_133156 | JGI IMG/M metagenome (GOLD analysis project Ga0184633, IMG submission 133156) | Groundwater sediment microbial communities from an aquifer in East River, Colorado, USA - PLM3-1_170_b1 | ecosystem: Environmental > Terrestrial > Soil > Riparian zone | place: USA: East...
CATCCCCAGTACGCGTCGAACGGAAAGTTCTACGTGAACTTCACCGACCGGAGCGGCGACACGCGGGTCTTCCAGTACCTCGTCTCGAGCAATCCCGACAGCGCCGATTCCTCGAGACGCGAGATACTCTTCGTGGACCAGCCCTACCCGAATCACAACGGCGGCGGGCTCGCCTTCGGTCTCGACGGCTACCTCTACATCGGTCTCGGGGATGGCGGGAGCGGCGGAGATCCACAAGGTCGCGCGCAGAATCTGGGCACGCTTCTCGGAAAGATGCTCCGCGTCGACGTGGATGGCGGCGTTCCCTACGCGATCCCAGCCGATAACCCCTTCGTCGGTGTGGCGAGCGCCCGGCCGGAGATCTGGTCCTATGGGCTCCGGAATCCGTGGCGCTACGCCTTCGACCGCGCGAACGGAGATCTCTACATGGGGGATGTGGGACAGAACAGCTGGGAAGAGATCGACTACGAGCCGGTGAGCGCCGGCGGGCGAAATTACGGGTGGAATCGAATGGAGGGCCGGCACTGCTATCCGTCCGGCAACACCTGCGACACCGTGGGCTTGACGATGCCGGTGGCGGAGTACAGCCATTCGGCCGGCTGCTCGGTGACGGGCGGCAAGGTCTATCGAGGTGGCGCGATGCCCGAGCTTCAGGGAACCTACTTCTACGGCGACTACTGCACGGGCGTCGTGCGGAGCCTCCGGATCGCGAACGAGCGCGTGGTCGAAGAGCTCGATTGGACCTCGGCGCTCCGGACCCAGTCGGGGGCCGCGATGGCGGGGCTGAGCGCGTTCGGGCTCGACGCTTCGGGCGAGATCTACCTCGTGCTGCTGGGCGGCGAAGTCTACCGAATCAGCCCGAAGCCCTAGCCTGAATCCCGGTCCCGACACCACGATCCCGCCGGGCGCGCAGCATGGCGCGCCGTCACTCCACACCCACCGTCCCGCTCCGCCGTTCGAGCAGAATGACGTCCCGCCAGACCCCGCCGAGCCGGCCGATCCGCACGCGCCGTCCCACGTCGTGGAACCCGCACCGGCGGTGAAGCTCCAGGCTCGCGGCGTTCTCAGGAAACACGCCCGCCTGGAGCGTCCAAAGCCCCGCGCGCTCGGACGCTTCGATCAGTGCCGTCAGGAGCGCGCGTCCGATTCCCTTCCCCTGCTCCGCGGCCGCGACGTAGACGCTTACCTCAGCCACGCCCGCGTAGACGCACCGGCCTGATACCGGGGTGAGCGCCGCCCAGCCGACCACGCGGCCCTCCGCGCGCGCCACGAGCCGCTCGCTTCGGTGCGCCGCGTCCCACGCCTCCCAGGTCGGGGCGTCGATCTCGAAGGTCGCGTTCCGGGTCGCGACCCCCTCGAGGTAGATCGCCCGCACCTCGGGCCAGTCGGCCTCGCGCATCGGCTCGATCTGCATCGCCCGCATCCTAGCATAGGCGTCTCCTCAGCCTTTCGGGATGGACGCCGGGAGCGCGTCGGGGGGATACTTCCACCGTGATGGCGCGCGCGTCTCGTCGGGTCGGTCGATCGGCAGCCGTCCTCGTCTCGGCGGCGACCTTCGTCGCGATCGCGGCGCACGGCGGGGCGACTCATAACACCGCTCCCCGGATCTCACCGCACTCCCCGTCCCACCTCGTCGATCTCACATATCCCTTTGATTCCACCACCCTCTACTGGTCGCCCGACGAGACATTTCGGGTCGAGGTGGTGGCGCGCGGAAGGACCGAGGCAGGGTATTGGTACGCTAGCAATCGCATCTGCGCCTCGGAGCACGGCGGCACCCACCTGGACGCGCCGATACACTTCGCGGAGGGGAGATGGAGCTCGGATCAGATTCCGATCGACCGCCTGATCGGGCCCGCGTGCGTCCTGGACGTGCGCGAGGCGTGCGCGAAGAATCCCGACTACGCTCTTCAAGTCGCCGACATCCTCGCGTGGGAGAGACGGAACGGTCGAATCGAAAGCGGGGCGATCGTCCTGATGCGCTCCGGTTGGGGAGCGCGATGGCCCGACCGCCTTCGATACTTCGGGGCCGAGCGCGCGGGAGACACGCGCTCGTACCACTTCCCCGGCTTTTCGCCCGAGGCGGCCGAGTTCCTGACGAAGGAGCGTCACGTCGACGTGGTCGGCCTCGACACGCCGAGCCTCGACCCCGGTCCATCCCAGGACTTCATGGCGCACCGGATCTTCGCCGCCGCCGACGTGCCCGGGCTCGAGAACATCGCGAACCTGGACCGCCTCCCCGAGAAGGGCGCGACCCTGATCGCACTCCCGATCAAGATCCGCGGCGGTACGGGCGGTCCGGCCCGCATCGTGGCGGTCCTCCCGTAGCGCCCTTCCCCGCGTGACGCTCTCGCGACTGAAGCGCGGGCTTCTCCGCCCCACGATTCTGTTCCTCGTCGTCCTCGCCGTGGCCTCCACGGGCTGCTCCGGAGACTCCCGCGGTGTCACCGCCAGCGGCACGATCGAGATCGACGAGGTCGACGTGGCCTCGCTGGTCGGAGGGCGTGTCGTGCGCGTCACCGTGGAGGAGGGAGACACGGTCCGCGCCGGCGACACGCTCGCGGTCCTCGCCCATGGGGAGATCGCGGGAGAGGTGGCCGCGAGAGAGGGCGATACCCAGCGGACGGCGGCGCTCTGGCGGGATCAGGCCAAGGGGCCCCGCGCGTCGGAGCGGATGGCGGCCCGAGCGGAGCTGGACGCGGCCGCGACCGCGCTCCGGCTGGCCGAGGAGGAGCTTCGACGGATCGTCGGGCTCCACCAGGGCAAGTTCGCGTCGGATGCCGAGCTCGATCGGGCCCGCGCGGCGCGGGACGAGGCGGCCGCGCGGCGCGCCGCCGCCGTGGAACGGCTCGCGCTCCTCGAGGAGGGGTACCGCCGCGACCAGATCGCCGCCGCGCGAGGGGCCGCCGAAGCCGCCCAAGGAGAGCTTCTCTCCGCGAAGAGCAAGGCGAAGGAGCTGGTTCTCACGGCGCCGTTCCGGGGCGTGGTCCTCCTCAAGAACGTGGAACAAGGCGAGGTGATCGGGCCCGCCGTGCCGCTCGTCACGCTCGGCGATCCCGATCGGCTCTGGATGCGCGCGTATCTCTCCGCTCCCGCGGTCGCTCGGATCCGGCTTGGCGATCGCGCCGCGGTTCGCGTGGACGGTTGGCCCGGGCGCGATTTCCCAGGACGCGTCGTCGAGATCGCGCCGCGCGCCGAGTTCACACCGCGCACGGCCCTCACCGAAGAGGAGCGCGCCAATATCGTATTCGGCGTCAAGATCGCCCTCGATCCCACCGGCGGAGTCTTGAAGCCGGGCCTTCCGGCCGACGCCCGAATCCAGATCTCGCTGCCGTGATCTCGGCCCTCTCGCTGACGCGGCGCTTCGGGCAGGTCACCGCGGTGGACGACGTATCCGTCGAGATCCATGCGGGCGAGATTTTTGGGATTTTGGGACCGAACGGTTCGGGCAAGACCACCACCATCCGGATGCTCTGCGGATTGCTCCGCCCCTCGGCCGGAACCGCCCGCGTCGCCGAGGTCGACGTCGTCCGCGACCCGGACGGCGTCAAGGCGCGGATCGGGTACATGTCGCAGAAGTTCGGCCTCTACCGCGACCTCACGGTCGAGGAGAACCTCCGCTTCTACGCCGGCGTCTACGGGCTCCATCGATCGTGGCGCGAGCGCGCGGAGTGGGCGATCGAGGCCATGCGGCTCGCGGGGCTGGCGCACCGCCTCGCGGGGACCCTCTCCGGGGGCAACCAGCAGCGGCTCGCCCTGGGCTGCGCCCTCCTCCACCGCCCGCCGGTGGTCTTCCTCGACGAGCCGACGGCCGGCGTGGACCCCGCCGCGCGGCGCCTCTTCTGGCAGATCATCCGGGATCTAGCGCAGCGCGGGACGACGATCGTGGTGACGACCCACTACATGGACGAAGCCGAGCGCTTCGATCGGCTCGCCTTCCTCTCGCGCGGACGTCTCAAGGCGGTGGGAACTCCGTCGGAGGTGAAGGCATCCTTCGGCGAGGGGTTCTCGCTCGAGGACATCTTCGTGGCGCTGCAAGAGAGAGACTCGTGAAGATCCACCGGTTGGGCTCCATCGTCTGGAAGGAATTCATCCAGATGCGGCGGGACCGTCCCACCCTCGCCATGATGCTCGGCATCCCGGTCATCCAGCTCATGGTGTTCGGGTACGCGGTCCGGATGGACGTCCGGGACCTGCCGATGGCAGTCTACGACGAGAGTCGCACCCAGCAGAGCCGGGAGCTGGTTCGGAAGCTCGAAGCGACCGACAATTTCATCGCCACGCGCCGGGCGTCGTCGTACAGAGAGGCCATCGCGATGATCGATCGGGGAGAGGTGCGCGCCGCGATCGTGATCCCGGAGGACTACGCGCGGCGGCTCAAGCGCGGGAGGGCGGCGACGGCCCAGATGCTCGTGGACGCCTCCGATCCGAATACGTCGCAGAACGCGATCGCGGCGGCCCAGCTGGTGGGCCAGCGGCAGAACATCTCGCTGCTCATCGCCCGAGCCGGAGGTGGCGCGAGCGAGGACCGGCCGCCGGTGGACGTCCGGGTCCGCCCGCTCTACAACCCGGCGCTCAAGAGCTCCATTTTCATCGTGCCGGGCATCATCGGGATGATCCTCTCCATCACCATGTTGATCATCACCTCGATGGCGATCGTGCGCGAGCGGGAGCTGGGCACGCTGGAACAGCTGATCGTCACCCCCATCACGCGAGGGGAGATCATGCTCGGAAAGATCGCCCCCTACATGCTCGTCGGATACGTGCAGGTGACGGTGGTGCTCATTCTGGGGCGGCTGGTGTTCGGGATGCCGGTCGTGGGAAGCCTGCTCTTGGTCTACGCCGTGACGTTCCTCTTCATCGTGGCCAATCTCGGCCTCGGCCTCTTCATTTCGACCATCGTGCGCACGCAGTCCCAGGCGATGCAGGCCTCCTACTTCTTCGTGCTCCCCAATGTGCTCCTGTCCGGGTTCATGTTCCCCCGTGAGGGGATGCCGCCGGTCGCCCGGGAGGTCGGCCTCGCGTTTCCGCTGACGTACTATCTACAAGTCTTGAGGGGAATTCTGCTCAAGGGGAACGGCCTGCTCGAGGTGCTGCCGCAGACGGGGATGCTGCTCCTGCTCGCGCTCCTCTTCTTCGGATTCAGCGTGAACCGATTCCGAAAGCAGCTCGGCTAACCGATCGGCGCGCGGTCGAGCACCTCGCGCACCTTCTGCGCGAGCGAGTCGCGGGTGAACGGCTTCTGTAAGAAAGCGAGGCCGGGCTCGATCAGGCCGTGGTGCACGATCGCCTCGTCGGTATATCCGGACATGAAGAGGATCTTCATGTGGGGCTGTGGTTTGGCCAGCCGATCGACGAAGGTCCGCACCGACATTCCCGGCATGATCACGTCCGTGATCATCAGGTGGATCCCGCCCCGAAGCTCGCCCGCCATCCGGAGGCCCTCTTCCGGGTTCCGCGCCTCGATCACGTTGTAGCCCGCGGTCCCGAGAATCTCCCGGACGAGGGTACGCACCATATCGTCGTCCTCCACCACGAGAACCGTCTCGCTCCCGCCGACGAACGCTCGGGACGGCGGCGTGAGCTTCAGAGGCGAAGCGGCCTCGCCCATCAGCGGCCAGTAGACCTTGAAGGTCGTGCCGAACTTGGGCTCGCTGTAGACCCAGATGTGGCCGCCGCTCTGCTTCACGATGCCGTGCGCGGACGCCAGTCCCAATCCCGCGCCGCGGCCGACCTGTTTTGTGGTGAAGAAGGGCTCGAAGATGTGGGCCCGCGTCGCCTGGTCCATCCCGACGCCGGTGTCGCTCACCGCCAGGAGGACGTAGTGGCCGGGCCTCACGTCCACGAATCCGCGGGCGAACTCCTCATCCATCTCGATGTTCCGCGTCTCGATCGTCAGCTTGCCGCCGCGCGGCATCGCCTCGCGCGCGTTGACCGCCAGGTTGAGGATCACCTGCTGAACCTGGCCCGCATCGGCCTTGATCCGGCCGAGATCCGGCGCGAGCCGGATGGCCAGCTCGATGTCCTCGCCGAGGAGCCGGCGCAGCATCTCCTCGATCTCTCCGACCAGGGTGTTCAGGTCGAGCACCCGGGGCTCGATCACCTGCGTCCGGCCGAACGCGAGGAGCTGCCGCGTCACCCCCGCGGCCCGCCCGGTGGCCACCAGCACCTCCTGGATCTTGGCGCGGGCGGGGTGGTTCTTGGCGAGCCCCTCGAGCGCCAGCTCGGCATATCCCGAGACCACGCTCAGGGCATTGCTGAATTCGTGGGCGATTCCGCTGGCTAGCCGTCCGAGCGCCTCCATCTTCTGGGACTGGAGAAGCTGCTCCTCGAGTTGACGCCGTTCCGTGATATCGCTGAACACGACCACGGCTCCGGCGATCTCGCTGCCCGTCTTGAGCGGGGCCGAGGTGTACGCCACCGGCAGGAAGGAGCCGTCCTTGCGGATGAACGCGTCATCTTCCCGATGGACGACCGACCGGGACTCCATCACGCCGAGGACGGCGCAGTCCTGCTTCGACAGCATGGTTCCGTCGGGCCGGCGGTAGTGGGTCATCTGGTGGAGGTCTCGAAAGAGCAGCTCCTCGCGGCTCCAGCCGAGCAGGCGTTGCGCGGCCGCGTTCATGAACGTCACTCGGCCCGAGCGGTCCAGGGCGTAGAGTCCCTCCCCCATCGACTCGGCCATCGCGCGGATGATCTCGGCCTGCCGGCGGATCGCCCCTTCGGCCTCCATCCGGGGCGTGATGTCGCGGATGACGACCTGGATCGCCTGTTCCCCTTGATATGGAAACGCGGCCGCCGCGCCCTCGACGTCGATCACGCCCCCGTCGATCCGGACCATCTTTTCCTGGGTCAGGGGCGCCGTCTTCCCCTCGCGGAGGCTGTTCATCCGCTCGCGTGCTCGATCCCGATCGTCGGGGTGCACGAGGTCGATCGCGGGCATGCCGACGAGCTGCTGAGGGCGCTCGGCCCCGAGGAGGCGGGCGCCGGAGAGGTTGACGAAGGCGACCCGACCGTCACCCTGGATGATGACCACGGCGTCCGGACACAACTCGACCAGCCGCCGGTACCGCTCCTCGCTCTCGCGGAGCGCCTTCTCGGCTTCCTGGAGGGTGTTGGTTTGGGGTTCGGTATCGTCCATCGGCTCGCCCTGCCGGTCTAGGTGGGGGTGGCTCCTCGTACAAGACTAGTCCCGGCCTGGAGCGCCGTCAAGCTGACCCGCGCCTCTTGGAGGAGCGGCTCGACCGAGATGGGCCCGCCCACCGCGGCGCGCATCCAGGAGTCGGGAGTGAGGCACCCCAGTCGGGTCAGCCGCTCCACCTCCGCCCCGAAAATCCCCTCGCGGAGCCGCATTGCCACCTGGGAGGCGACGATGTGTCCGATGGCGTAGTCGGGAAGGTAGAGGGCCGCCGCGATCAGGTGCGAGTAGATGGCGAGTATCTCCACGTCTGTGGCGGCGAAGACCGGCGTGAAGTACCGGTTCCAGACTTCGCGCGCGATCGAAAGCGTGGCCTCGCGAAGCCGGGCGGGGGTGGCGCCGGGGTGCGCGTACATCCAATGCCAGACCCGCATGTCGATGAGGCTGACACCGGCCGTCTCGTACGTCGTCCACAGAGTGTGAAGGGCCTCGTGGCGGCGCGCCTCCTCGTCCGGAGAGAAGCCGAGCAGCTCGAGATCCCGCGACTGGAAGGTGAAGGCCATCGCTTCGGTGAAGGCGACGTTCGGGACGCCGCTCAGGAACCAGTGATCCATCGCGCTCAGCGAGAAGACCTGCTCGACGCAGTGTCCCAGCTCGTGCATCGCGATGTTGAATCCCTTGTAGCCCATGCCGCCGGTCAAGTGGGCGCGCAGATGGACCTTGTCCTCGCGGCGATAGGCAGGCATGGCGTGCCCCGCCCCTCGCGAGCCGTCGACGACGATACGATCCGAGAGCCAGCGCGCCCGCTCCTCCGCGAAACCGAGCCGGGCGAGAATTTCCGGAAGCGATGCCTGAAACGCGTCCTTCGTCGGATATTTGGCACGGACGATCTCGTCCAGCTCGCCCTCCGTCCGCGATCCTCGCGACGAGAAGCCCGAGTACCAGATGTCGAACGGCTCGAGGGGGCGGCCGAGCCGCTCCTCGATTCGCCGCGCCAGCGTGGCGACCTCGGGACAGGTGAGAATCGATTCGAAAAGGGCTTCGATCCCCGGTTCCGGCATCTGCCTTTCGGACTCGAATCGCCTGTGGATGTAGGTCGGCGCGGTCGGCGAATAGGGATCGGCCGCCCGGACCGCGTGAAACACGTCGAGGAGCCTCGCGTATCGCGTGTCGGGCTCGCGCGGGACCGCGAGCGGCGCGCCGCCGCCGGCCGGCCGGGTCTCGTTCGTCTCGGGGTACCAGACGAGATCTCGGTTGTCGCGAACCGCCTCCGGAATCTCTTGGCGAATGATCCGCTCCATCACCCGCTGGATCATCCGCTGCCTGGGGAGGCCGCCTGCTCCGTCTGCGTAGCACGATTTCAACTGGTCGCGAAGTCCCCAGTGGGAGATGAGACGAAGCCCTTCCGGAAACAGGCTTGTCCCCTCCGGAGTCACGACGCGGTCCATTTGGAGGAAGTAACCGTAGATGTACCGTTCGGCGGCGTTCGAGGCACGTGTTGCCGCCTGATGCACGGACGCCGGAACGCGCTCCGCGAACCGCTCCGCCATCCGCGACCGCGCCCACGTTTGCCGGTCCCAGGCCTGGCCAAGCGCGAGCCGCTCGGCGAGCGTGTGGACCGGGAAGTTGAGGAGCACGAGGAAGGCGACCTTGGTGCGGAAGAGGTCCTCGTTGATGTGGGCCGCGAGGTCCAGGTTCGAGAGCAGCTCGTCCGCGCGCCCGATCGGCCCGGTGTCGAGTTCGATGGGCCGCATCAGCTCGCGGCGCACCTCGAGGAGGTGTCCGTCGACCTGCTCGAGGGCCTCGCCGAGCCGCGCGAACATCGCGACGCGTTCGCGCTCCTCGTGAACGTAGTGCTCCTCGCAGAACGAGGCGAACGCGGCCCGATCTCCGTCCTCGTTCCACCACCGCTCCGCGACCTGCGCGACACCCCGGCGGATGGCGCCGCCATCGGCGGCGCCGTGCCGGGCCACCAGCGTCGCGACGGCGGCATCGATCTCCGCGTTCGGGATGGAAGCGGGGGTTTTGAGACCCGCGCTCAAGCGGCCCCGGCGGAGGGCATTTCCTCCTCCACGACCCAGCGAACCGACTTCGAGCAGGGACAGACGCCGCCGACCCGCTTGAGCTTTGGCATCTTGCGGATGGCCTGCTCCACCGTCACCCGCCCCGCGTGGACGTCGCGAAGCGTCTCCACGTACTGCTTCATGTCCCGACTGTGCAGGTACGGCTCGGGGAGGTTCGCCTTCAGATGGCGCACGTACTCGTCCGCTTCGGTAAAGACCTCGCCTCGCGTCCCGACCATGATCCAGGCGGGCTCCCCTTTCCGGCGGAAGAAGCGACGGTCGGGGAGCTCGATCAGATCCTCGTGGGTGATCCCCTCGTGCCGGGCGCGATCTTGGAGCAGCCGCTCCGCGAGACGCTCCGCCTCTGCGGGGCTCAACTTCGGGAGTCTCGCGCGGATGTAGCGCTGATTCAGGTCGGCGAGCATCTTCCGGCACTCTTCGAAGTAGAGGGACTGCGCCTCGGCGTTCTTCATGTCCTTGAAGCCGAAGCGGACATTGGAATCGCCCCCCTTCTCGTGCCCGAACATCTCGAGCCCGCGCGGAAGCCACTTGTGAAACGCCTTCTGGATCGCCTGCATCGTCACGAGCTCGTTCCCCTGCGCGGCGCGCTGGGCCCACCGGCGCAGCGGGATCACGCCCGCCGCCAAGTGGAAAGCCTCCTCGCGGAGCATCGGGGGCATCGACTGCGCGAACGGCTTGTACGAGCAGACCCGCTGCATGGCGAGCTGATACTTCCCGACGCGGTCGATCACCGCGGCGAAGACCACGTTGTCCACGAACGAGTCGTACTCGAGGTTGAAGGCGTCGAGAACGTGGGAGCCGGTCTGCATGGAGAGGATCTCCTCGACCATCTCCTCCGCCTTCTGTCCCGAGACGCCGCTCCAGTCCTGGGAGAGGAGCATGTGGAACATCTGGTAGCCGTGACGCAGCTCCTCGGCCATCACCCGGAGCACCCAGAAGCGGTCCTCGTCGTCCTGGGCGCGGGCGAGGGTTCCCTCGTGCTGCTGAATGGACCCGAACTCGGTGGAAGCCTGGGCGCGGATGATCGCGAGGAGATGCTTCGCCGGCTCCTCCCCCATCTCGGAGGGCCGGGTCATGCGCGGCTGGCCCTTCTTGTCCCCGACCTCGATGGTGTCGCCCATTCCGACCTCCATCTTCGCGCAGAGGCAGAACTCGGGATCGTTGGGGAAGTACTTCTGCCAGTTCTCCGGCAGGAGCCCGTAGTCGGGGAAGTGGTGCCGTTGCCAGTGGAGGACGGCATCGTGGAACTTCTTGGGGAGCGTGGTCTGTTCGACGTTCATTCGGAAGTGGCCTTTACCGCGCTACGGTCCCGTCCACGCGGCGCTCGAGCGCCTGGAGCGACGCGTTCTGGAATCCGAGCGCGCGCAGGAAGGAGGCCAGCTCGGCGTCCTTCTGGTCCACCAGCGTGCG
>Ga0184633_10001195_pt1 | contig 10624 bp, 14 predicted proteins | sample PLM31_170_b1_FD_133156 | JGI IMG/M metagenome (GOLD analysis project Ga0184633, IMG submission 133156) | Groundwater sediment microbial communities from an aquifer in East River, Colorado, USA - PLM3-1_170_b1 | ecosystem: Environmental > Terrestrial > Soil > Riparian zone | place: USA: East...
ATCGCCGCCTGGTGCTTCATCTTCATCGGCGTCATCCGCGAGCTGAGCGTTTCCATCCTCCTGTTTGCGCCGAACTCCAAGGTGGTCTCGGTGGTGATCTTCGATCTCAAGGAAGAGGGGCAGATCGGCGCCATCTCGGTCATGGGCATTCTCCTCTTGGCGGTTTCGTTCGTGATAGTTCTCGGCGTGCGCTGGATCATGGACCGGGACGTGGTGGCGACCCGGGAGTAATTTTATGGCGACGGTTTCGCTTCGCGGGCTCACCAAAAAATTCGCCGAAGCGGCGGCGGTGGAAGATTTCGATCTCGAGATCAGCGACGGCGAGTTCGTGGCGCTGCTAGGGCCGTCGGGCTGCGGCAAGACGACCACGCTGCGGCTGATCGCCGGCTTTCTCCAGCCCGACGGAGGCGAAATCCGGGTGGGCGACAGGGTCGTCTCGTCGCCGTCGGTGCTGGTGCCGCCGGAGCGGCGTTCGATGTCGATGATTTTCCAAAGCTACGCCGTCTGGCCGCACATGACCGTGGCGCAAAACGTCGCCTACGGTCTCAAGTTCAAAAAATGGCCGCGCCATGAGAGCGATCAGAAAATCGCCAAGGCGTTGCGGTTGGTCCATCTGGAGTCGCTCAAGGAGCGTTACCCCTCGGAGTTGTCCGGGGGCCAGCAACAACGGGTGGCGCTGGCGCGGGCGCTGGTAGTGGAGCCGGAGATTCTGTTGATGGACGAGCCGCTGAGCAATTTGGACGCGAATCTGCGCGAGGAGATGCGCTTCGAGATTCGCCGGCTGCACGAGGAATTCGCCATCACCACGGTTTACGTGACCCACGATCAGGCCGAGGCGATGGCGACTTCCGATCGCATCGCCGTGCTCAACAAGGGAAGGCTGGTGCAGGCTGGAAAGCCTTCGGAGATTTTCGATCAGCCGCGCACCCGCTTCGTCGCCGAGTTCGTCGGCAAAGCGAATATCTTGACCGGCCAGTTGATCGGCAGCGACCGTATGCAGTTGGGCGACGGGCTGCAGATTCACGTGGCCGGCAACGGCCATGCTCCGCAGCAGGGACCCGCGGCGGTCTGCTTGCGCCCGCACAACGTTCGCTTGACGGCCGATGAAGGAGAGGCAAGAAAGCTTGCCGGCGCCGGGCAGAATCTTTTTTCCGGGGTGATCGGGCGCTTCATTTACTTCGGTGAAATGATCGATTACACCGTCGACCTGGCGCCGCAGCCTTTTACCCTGCGCGTCATCTCCCCGCCTTCAGAGCTTTATCAAAAGGGCCAGCGCATTTTCGCCCTGGCCGCGCCGGACCATTGCGTCGTCGTCAGGGACGAGTGAACCTGAAAACCACAGGTGAGGTGTCTAAGCGAACTATAGAAGTGTCAATGTCGGTCGAAAGTTATCCGCAAGATATTCCCACCACGAAGGACACGAAGAGCACGAAGGAAGAGAAGGTAATCTTCAAATCCCAAGGCTTCGCCACTCCGGTTCTCCGTACTTCGTGTCCTTCGTGAACTTCGTGGTAAAAAGAAAAGCTTCGGTCAGACAATAGGTGTTTTCAGAAGCTTGGACCCTAATGAAGCAAGGTCGCGTGACTCTGAGCTTCCGGCTCCTGCTGATCGGCATTTTCTTGTCGTCGTGTGGCGGCGAAGGTTACGAGCGGATTCGCAATCTTCGCTCCGCCGGGCAAACCATCATCTGTTTCGGCGATAGTCTGACCGAGGGCGTCGGCGCCGGTCAGGGCGAGGCCTACCCCTCCGTATTATCCCGGCTCATCGCTGCTCCCGTCATAAACGCCGGCCATCGCGGCGACACCACGGCGGCAGCGCTGAACCGACTCGCTCGCGACGTCTTGGACAAAAACCCCCGCCTGGTGATCGTGCTCCTGGGCGGCAATGATCTCCTGCGGCAAGTTCCCGTCGGCGATACCAGGAAAAATATGGAAACGATCGTCCAGAGAATCCAGGAGCGCGGCGCGATGGTAGTAATCACCGGAATGAAGCTTGGGCTGTTTACAGACGAGTACGGCGCGATGATGGAAAATATCGCCGAGAAATTCGGCGCCCTCCTGGTGCCGCAAGTCACTAAAGGGATTCTCACGGACTCGAAGCTCAAGAGCGACCCGATTCACCCCAATGGCGCGGGCTACCGAGTGATCGCCGAGCGCATCGCGGAAAAAATCAGGCCGCTGCTCGAGCGGGCGGATCGGGAAAGAGGCGCGCGCGCCGGCGCGTGATCAGGCCGACGGCGACGCCGACCAGAAGAATCCCCAGCCAGGTAATAACGCCGCTGACGATCTTGGGATCGGTGGAGCCGAACAGCCAGCCGAGATCGCCCCTGCGAAAATCGCCGAAGACGCGCAGCGTTTTGAGACTGAAAATCCAGCCGGCGTGGAGGCCGATGGAAAGATAAAGCGTGCCGGTGCGCTCAAAGGCATAGCAGAGCACGGCGCCGATTAGATACAGCCCCAGGAGGCCGGGAAACAGCGTCTCGAGCTCGGTGAAGGGCTGGAACGAGTTCGCCAAATAGCGAATCCCGGTCCAGGCATCGAGCCCGCCCAAGGCGGCCGGATCTCCGGGTTTGACGAAATGAATCGCGGAATAAAAGAGGGCGGTGAAGAGGTACGCGCGGGCCCGCCCCAATTGTTCGTACAGCCCCTTGAAGATGAGTCCGCGAAAAAGCAGTTCTTCGATGACGCCCGCCGCCGCCGCCGCCAGAATCGCGGAAGCGCATCGCTCCAGCGAACGGGCCAGGGAAAGCCGAAAAAAGGGCGTGAAGACATCCGCCACGGACATAACCAACACCAAGCCCGCCATCGACGCGACGGCAAGGGAAAACCCGCGCCAGAGATCAGGCGCGGCGAAGGAGCGGGGCGTCAGTCCCCATTGATTCACCGGGCCAAGTCTCAAGAAGCGGCGGCAGCAGAAAAACAGCAGGATGCCGCTAACCATAAAGAAGCGGTCGAAGATTTTCCCGAAAGAATAGCGGTAGGACTCCCATCCGGGACGCGTCGTTGTGATATAGTCCCACGTGAGCGCCGCCCAGGGACTGAGCAGGGCGGTGACCCCTAGGACGATGATGGCGAAGAGCAGCAGCCGTTGGTAGCTTTTCATAATTTAATGACGCTGATTATTTATCGTATAGCATCTGCGGGATGACAAGCGAAGACGGAAAAAAATTAACCGGCAAGGTCGCGCTGATCACCGGCGGCAGCCGGGGCATCGGAAAGGCCGTCGCCTCGGCTTATGCGCGCCAAGGCGCGCGGGTTTTCATCTGCGCCCGCGGTGAAGTTGATCTTGCACGGACTGTGAGCGAGGTCCGCAACACCGGCGGCACGATCGACGGCCTGGCCGGCGATATCGGCAATCCGGAAGACGCGCGGCGCATCGTCGGCGCGGCGGTCGAACGCTACGGCGCCGTTCATGTTCTCGTCAACAACGCGAGTCTGCTCGGTCCGCGCGTTACGATCGCGGAGTACCCGATTGCCGATTGGGAAGCTGTCATGCGCGTCAATCTGACGGCGGTGTTTCTGCTGACCCAGCAAGCGTTGCGGGTCATGATCCCGCAGCGGCAGGGATCGATCATCAACGTTTCCTCCGGCGTCGGGCGGATCGGCAAGGCGCGTTGGGGCGCTTACGCCTGTTCGAAAGCGGGCCTGGAGGGATTCACCCAGGTATTGGCCGATGAGCTGCGTGATTGCGGGATCAGAGTGAATTCGGTGAATCCCGCCGCCACGCGCACCGAGATGCGCGCGCGGGCCTATCCCGACGAAGACCCGATGAAATTGCCCGCGCCGGAAGAAATCATGCCGATTTTCTTGTATCTCGCCTCCGATGAATCCGTAGACGTGACCGGCAAGGCGCTGGAGGCGCACGACTGGATAAAGCGCGGCGATTGACCCGCGGGACTACATCCGTTAAAAAGGCTCGTACCGGAAGTTCCCTCCGGCGTCCGCGTTGTAAGTAAACCGTATCCGCCGACAAGGAGATTTCATTTTTGCCCATGAAGACTCTCATTCTTTTTGCAATCGGCGCGCTATCGCTTTCGCTTGCCGCATCCCCAAGCGCTCAGGAGCTAAAAAAGATCAAGATCGGTTATCCGGCGATATCCTACAACCAGGTCCATATCTGGGTCGCCAAAGAGGCCAATCTTTTCAGAAAGCACGGCCTGGATGCCGAAATCATCTTCTTTCGTGGCGGGCAGATTGCGACCCAAGCGCTGGTCGCGGGCGATCCTCCAATCGTGAACATCGGCACCGTCGTGCAGGCCGGGCTTCAGGGACATGATGTCGTGCTCATTGCCTCGTCCGAGTCGGCCTATAATTATTCCGTAGTCGCCAAGCCAGGCACGAATCGCGTCGAGCATCTCAAGGGAAAGAGTTTGGGCGTGAGCGGCTTCGGCTCGGCCTCGCACAACGCCGCCTTGATTCTCTTGAAGAAATTCAATCTCGAACCGAACAAGGACGTAGCGCTGGTCGTGGCGGGGCCGACGATGGAGCGGATGGCGGCGGTGGACTCGGGACGAATCGACGCGACGATCTTAACGCCTTCCGAGTTGCCCCGGGCGCGCAAGCAGGGCCTCGTTGAAGTTTACGATATGCTCGATCTCGGCATCGAAGTCCAAGGTAACGGCTTCGCCACCACGAGGACGCTCATCCGCGGCCAGCGGGAAACCGCCCTGGCCGCGCTCAAGGGCTACGTCGAGTCGATCTACTACATTTCCAAGAATAGAGACGAGACCAAGCGCATTGCCGGCAAGTACATGCGGACTAACGATCAGGAGGTCCTTGACGCCACCTATGATTGGTTCGTCAAACGGGTCGCCAAAAAACCCTATCCGACGCTCAAGGGTCTTCAATACCTGCTCGACGAACTCGCCCCGAGAATGCCCCAGGCGAAGACGGCGAAGCCCGAGCAGTTTGTCGATTTGACCTTGCTCCAGCAGCTGGAAAAGGAAGGCTTCTTCAACGAGATGGCAAAACGTTATCCGTAGGTCCAAGGATTTTCTTCGCGGTCCAAATCGAAGCTCCATGAGGTGAGGTAATGAACCAAACCATCGGACAGCGGTTCCCGGATTTCGAGTTGCCGGATCAAGACGGCCAGCTCGCTAAAATCTCCCAGATAGCGGGAAAGTTTCCCCTGATCTTGACGTTCTATCGCGGCTATTGGTGAGGGAAGTGCCAGGTGCAGTTGCGCCATTACGTCGAATTTCAGAAAGAGCTGGCGATCAATTACTGCAAACTCGCGGTGGTCAGCGTCGATCCGCCGGAAGTCAACGACGCGCTCAGAACCGGCCTGGGCGCGACCTTTCCATTCCTCAGCGACCAGGAGCGCAAAGTCGTTCAGGCTCTCGACATGACCGAGACCTCGAAGAGCCGCGGCGTTACGGCTATGCCGCACACTTTTTCATTGATGCCGGATTTGACTATCCACAATCTTTACTGCGGTTACTGGTATGTTGGGCGGCCGACGTTGGAAGAGCTGCGGATGGATTTGCGCGCGATGATGCGCAAAGTGCGCCGGGATTTCGAAGGGCCGGTCGGATGAGACTTCTCCAAAAGCAGACAGTTGCAAGCGCGGCCTCGAATAGGTAAGATTTCACCATGATTACCCCTCACGAAATCAAAGAGACGTTGTCTAAGGCCCTTCCCGTGTCGTTGATCGAGGCCCAGGACCTTACCGGCGGCGGTGATCACTGGCAGGTGATCATCGTGTCGGCGGCGTTCGAGGGCAAGGGGCTGGTCGAGCAACACCGGATGGTCAACGAGGCATTGAAAGAGCCGATCGGAGATCAAAGAATTCATGCGCTGGCGCTCAAGACCTATAGCCCGGCGCAATGGGAAAAACTGGGCGCATAGTGGAAGATTCGGAAGGAGGATTTTTATGGCCGGAGACGTGATGGCTCAAATCGAAGAGAAGGTAAAAAATAACAAGGTGATGCTTTACATGAAAGGGACGGCGGATTTCCCCCAGTGCGGCTTTTCGGCGCACACGATCGAGATCCTGAAGTCTTATGGCTTCCCGTTCGCCACCGAGGACGTGTTGGCGGACCCCATGGTTCGGGACGGGATCAAGCGCTATTCGAACTGGCCGACGATTCCGCAGATTTACATCGATGGCAAGTTCGTCGGCGGCTGCGACATCTTGCATGAGCTTCACGAACGGGGCGAGCTGGAGCCGATGCTGAAGGCCGCATTCGGCAAATAGTCAATGATACCGGGCCGCCTGCAACAATTTTCCCGTTCCTTCGTCTAAGCATTGACCGGGGAGGTTAAAAGATCATGGCGCTTAAAAAAGCAGCGATTTTCCTCGCCCTCGTTTTAATGTCTGCCAGTGCTTGCGCCACCCTAGGCCATTTTCGGGGAGAGGATAGTTTCGCAAGGGGCCTGGCGCTTTTTAATCAGGGACGCTTCGCGGCGTCGATTCCCCATTTCGAGGCGGCGACCCGTGAAGATCCGGAGTTCGCCCAGGCTTATTTTTATCTCGGCCGCGCCTACGTCAGCGAGAGCCGCTGGCGGTCGGCGATCCAGCCGCTGCGTACCGCGTTCAGACTGGCCCCGGAAGCGGCGAAGCAAGAAGTCATGGATCTCTTGATCGACGCAACCTTCGCCGCGGCGCTGAACGATTTTCACCTGGGGGATCGGATCGCGCCTCCCGCGCGCTTCAAAGATACGTTATAAGACATCGGCCCCGTATCCGGCTCGCCTCCATTCCTGGATTTTAATTACTTGACCTCGACGCGGATACTCGCGGCGCTGTGGTCGAACAACTACGAGGAAGATTACAATGATAAGATTATGGGCTGCGTTTTTGTTTTTGACGCTGCTGGCAAGTCCCGCGTCGGCGCAGTTTGACAAAGTGTTAAAGGGATTGGGCGGCGCCAGCGGATTGAGCGACGCAAAGATCGGCTCGGGATTACAGGAAGCGCTGAAAGTGGGAACGGAGAATGCCGTCTTTCAGACCAGCGCCATCGACGGATTCTTCCTCAACAAGGCGATCAAGATTCTCATGCCGAAGCAGATCCAGAGCATCGAACAGCCGCTTCGTCTGGTCGGCTTCGGGCCGCAGATCGACGATTTTGTTCTCGACATGAACCGCGCCGCCGAGAAGGCGGTCCCTTTCGCCAAAGAAATTTTTTGGGACGCCATCGGCCAGATGACCTTCGACGACGCCCGCAAGATCTTTAACGGCAACGACACCGCCGCCACGGATTATTTCAAGGCGAAAACATCGAAGAAGCTCCAGACCGCGTTTCGCCCTCCGGTGGAGACGGTGATGAATCAAGTAGGCGTCACCCACCAGTACAACGATTTGATGGGCCGCTATCAGAACGTGCCGTTTGCGAAGAACATTACCTTCGACATCCACCAGTACGTCACTGAAAAAGCCACCGACGGAATCTTCTACGTCGTCGCCCAGGAAGAGAAAAAGATCAGAACCAACCCGGCGGCGCGGGTGAGCGATCTTCTCAAGGACGTATTCGGTAGCCGGAAGTAGCCAAAGAATCTCGGTGCGCGCTGCCCGAATAGGACCACGCACGGTCCCCAGTGTGCGCTTCAAAACGTTAGCATTTGAGCCGCGCGGTAGCGCACACGGCTCGCGGATTCATTTCTTGTTCGAGTCAGCCTTCCGGTTTGGTGAGCCCCATGAATTGTCTTCGTAAAGAGTTGCCGCTCCAGCGCTGCCATGACCTTTCGGCCGTTCAGCGATGATCTACGCCCATGTCTTGAACCGAAGTGGAAGGGGACATAGGACATAGGGGTCAAGTATCGAGTTGAATAGTTTATCTGATAATCGCGGTCGCGATTCTTACGCGAAGCTGCTATTTACTCAACTCCAGATTTGACCCCAGTCCCAGTCCCCAGTCCAGTCCCACAGATTTGACCCCAGTCACAGAGTGAGTTCAGTGTCAGAGTTCAGCAGTTCAGTGTCAGGCAAGTTCAGTGTCAGGCAAACCTTATTGACCTTTTCGCAAAAGAACAAAACAGCAAAAAGGTTTGCCTGACCCCTATCCTGACCCCTATCCGTCGTAAAATGAACTATCCGACCAAAGTCCAGGCTATCCGCCGTAAAAAGGCCGCTTCCCAGTGCTATGTGAACCTACCCCTCCCACTGGCCGCCGCCATCGACCTCGAACCAGGGGAAATCGTGGAGTGGAAGGTGGACACCCGTTACAAACTGTAGCTCATCCGCCAACGGCCTAAACCAAAGAAAAGGAAAAAAGCGTGAGGGGGTTTTTCAGCAGAATCGATTGTTATGTCTGACCCCGATGTCGGAATTTCCTCCGGGAGTCCTCAATATTTGCCTCAGCCTTCCTGCTTTGCATACTCACAGCGTGGGCAGACTTGAGGGGAAGTGGCGGCCAGGATCGGCCAGCCGCATTCGTTGCAGTTGATGACGGGCTCGCCCAACATGCCCCGGACCAGCGTGCCGCAGCGCCGGCCGCCGCAGGGACCGGTGCCGACTCCGGTGCGTTTGCTTACTTGCTCAAAGGTTTTCGCGCCGGCGTGAATCGCTTTGAGCACGGTGCCTTTGCGGATCTTGTTGCACAGGCATGCGGGCTTTAAATTCTCGATGATCGCTTGTTCTTTGGCTTTTCGTTCGAGCTCGTCGATGGGGCACCTCTGGCAAAGAAGTCATTCTTTACCGTCAGTTTAGCACAGCGCGGTGGAGCCGCAACCAAAGTATGAACAGACATTTCACCACGAAGGTCCCAGCGTGGCAAAGCCGCAGCCAAAGAAGGAAGAGGGATTTCACCACGAAGGACACGAAGAGCACGAAGGGTAGAATAATAAAACTCCGAATTCTTTGTGGCCGGAGCCTGGCCTGAGTTCAATCGAAGGGTGTGCTTCGTGGTGAGACCGTATCTTCTTGTCAATTCGCCAATTTGGAATCGGCGCACCAGAGAATTTTCACAAGCTGGGGAAACTTTCAAGAGAATCGAATAAACGAATCACCCTCCTTCGCCAAGGCTTCGGAGGGTTACGCTGAAACACGAATGAAGAAGCCACCACAGTTAATCCGTGGAGCTTCACTTCTCGGCGATGATCAGAGACGAGGTGAGGGGCGGCGGCAGATCGACTTGCCGGACACTATGCAGGCCGGCGTTCTCCAACCAGGACTTCACTTCATTGAAACTGTAACACCGGCCGGACGCCGTGGTCAGGAGCATGAGCAGGCTGAAGATCGCACCCACCGGCGGGTTGGCCCGCGTCTCATCGAGGATATGGTCTTTGACGATCATTCGCCCGCCGGCGTTGAGATTGGTCGCGAGTTTCGTCACGAGCTTTTGGTTTTCTTCGTCACTTTCGCCGTGGATGATGTTCGAGAGGAAGATGGCGTCGTAGCTCTCGGGAATGGAATCTTTGCGATAGTCGCCGCTCACGAGCTTGATGCGCGACTCCATTTCGGCTTGGCGAACGAAGCGGCCCGTTAGCGTTAACGTGCCGGGAAGATCGAAGATGGTCGCGCGCAGTTGTGGATATCTCCGGCAGAGTTGAATTGGGTAGGTGGCGGGACCGGAGCCGATGTCGAGAAGGTCGGTGACGTTTTCCCAATCCAAGGCGTTCGCGAGCGCCTCGGCGTCGCCGCGCGCTTTGACCAGGGAATCCATCGCCTGGATGAAGGTCTCGGTCTCGCCTGGATCGTCCTGGTACATATTTGCGGGGCGGGCCGGCTTGCCGCTGCGAACCGCGTCAGCCAACCGTTCCCAGCAGTTCCAGAGCGAAGCGTCGAAATGAATCATGCCGCAGAGCGAATTCGGTGAGTTGCCCACCAGATATGTCTTGGCGGCGGTGGACAATGAAAACTGCTCGCCCTCCTTGCGCAAAAGAGATAGCGCGGTCAAACCGTTCAGAAGCAGTTCCGTCGCTCTCGGATCGGTGCTCAAGCTGGCGGCGAGTTGACCGGCGGCGAGACTACGATCAGCGATGCAGTCAAACAAGCCTAACTGCACCGCCGCCTGAATCATGCGCGCTTCCACATGGCCGCTCGCCATGCGCGCCAGACCGGAATAGTCCATCATTCGTACTTTTGGACGTTAGTGTACTGTCCGTGATTTCAATCCAAAAGCGGCCCCGCGGACGAAAATCCAAAATCGAAAATGGTTAGAGCTTTTCAATGATCCGGTAGCTCCGGCTCTTGGGTTTGAGCGGCGCGACGATGCCGCTTTTGACCAAGCCGCGAATCTCTCGGTAAGCGATATCCCGGTCGACTTCGGCGACCCGTTCGTACTCCGCGGTCGAAAAAGTCTTGCCGTGGCAGTAGGCGAAGGCGAGCAGGCGCCGCTGGCGGTAGTTAATTTCGGCGGGGCGAAATTGGTTGAGCCATCGCAGCGTCTCCTCGTCGTAGACCGGGGTGTTGCGCAGGGTGACGACGAACATGAAACCTTCGATGGAAAACTCCGGGGGCCGAAGGCCGTGGTGCTCCATTTCCTGGAACATGCGCGGCACTCCTTCGCCCATTTCGCGCAAATAACCGAGGTCGGCCAAAACCCGCACGATCAGGGGATTGCGCGAAAAGTGAATGCTGCGATGTTGCTTGAGCTGTTCCAGAGTGACCGGCGGCGGTGGCAGGCCGGGACTGCGCACCTCGATGCGGTCGTCGAACATCCAGATCTCGATGGCGGCGCCGCTGA
>Ga0184633_10001196_pt1 | contig 10623 bp, 12 predicted proteins | sample PLM31_170_b1_FD_133156 | JGI IMG/M metagenome (GOLD analysis project Ga0184633, IMG submission 133156) | Groundwater sediment microbial communities from an aquifer in East River, Colorado, USA - PLM3-1_170_b1 | ecosystem: Environmental > Terrestrial > Soil > Riparian zone | place: USA: East...
ACCCGGCCGTGACCAGCTTGATCAAGTTCTTGTAGCCGGTCATGTCCCGAACGAGAAGCGTCAAGTGGTTCGCCCCTTCGTACTGGCCGTCCTGGGGCGTCCGCTCGAACCGGCTGCCCGGCGCGACGTACACCTCGCAGCCGATGATAGGCTTGATCCCCTCCTTGCTGGCCAGGGAGTAGAAGTCCACGGCTCCGAAGAGGTTGCCGTGGTCCGTCATGGCCAGGGCCGGCATGCGGAACTCCTTGGCCGTGGCCATCAGCTTGTCGAGCTGGCACGCCCCGTCCAGGAGGGAGTACTGCGTGTGCAGGTGCAGGTGTACGAAATCCGCGTGCGGCATCTTGAGCCCTCAGCGTTCAGCAGTCAGCCTTCAGCATACCCAGATCCGAAATTCCTTAACCGCCAATCCCGCCAGCGGCGGGACAAGGACGCCAAGGACGAAGGAATTTCGCGGCCTGGCTACCCAGCGTCGGCATGCCATCCCTCTCCCCCGGCCACCCTCTGGGGGGGGGCGTGGGTGAGGGGGTTCTAGACGGCATTGAAGAGCACGTCATGGACGGTTGCGTCGTTCAGCCGAATGATGTCGGCCGACTTGATCTTCACCAGAAATTCCGGTCGGCCACCGCCGGCATAACCCCATTCCTGCGCCGCGACCCTGGTATCCACGATCACGCGAAACTTCTCCCGGTGGCCCACCGGCGGCGTGCCGCCCGCCGGGTAGCCGGTCCTGGCGTAGACCACGTCAGGCTTGGCCAGACGCAACCCCTGGAGCCCTGTCAGCGCCTGGACGCGCTTGAGGTCCACCCGCCCGTTCCCGCAGGCGATCACCATGACGCACTCGCCGTTCTTGGCCTGAAACAGAATGGACTTGAAGATCTGCTCTGGCGCCACCTTCATGGCCGCAGCCGCGGTGTCCACCGTGGCCGTGTGTGCGCCCGGCGACACGATCTCCGCCCGCAGATCGTGCTCCATGATGAAATCCGCCAAGTCGAGCGTCTCTTCTTTCATTTGCCCGGTTGTCAGTTGTCCGTTGTCGGTTTTCCATTGCGGACCTGAGGTCCGCTCATTCCCATTCGATCGTGCTTGGGGGTTTGCTGCTGATGTCGTAGACGACCCGGTTTACGCCCTTGACCTCGTTGGCGATCCGGCTGCTCAGGCGAGCCAGGACGTCGTACGGCAGGCGCACCCAGTCGGCCGTCATGCCGTCTTGACTGTGAACGGCCCGGAGGGCGATCACGTGCTCGTAGGTCCGCTCGTCCCCCATGACCCCGACCGTCCGGACGGGAAGAAGGACAGCAAAAGCCTGCCAGATCTCCTGGTACAGCCCGGCCTTTCGGATCTCCTCTTCTACGATCACATCGGCTTTCCGGAGCAGATCCAGCCGCTCTCGCGTAACCTCGCCAAGGATGCGCACGGCGAGGCCAGGCCCGGGGAACGGCTGCCGCCACAGGATGGTGTCCGGCAGCCCCAGTTCCCGCCCGACCTCTCGAACCTCGTCCTTGAACAACTCCCGCAGGGGCTCGACCAGCCGGAAGCCCATCTGCTCGGGGAGGCCGCCCACGTTGTGGTGCGTCTTGATCGTGACCGAAGGCCCCTTGACGGAAACGCTCTCGATCACGTCAGGGTAGAGCGTCCCCTGGGCCAGGAAGTCGATTGTGCCCAGGCGCTTCGCCTCTTCCTCAAAGACCGCGATGAACTCGGCCCCGATGATCTTTCGCTTTTGCTCAGGGTCAGTCACCCCGGCGAGCTTCCTGAGGAAACGCGCGCTGGCGTCCACGAAGACCAGGTTCAGGCCTAGATGGGAGCCAAAGGTGTCTACCACCTGGGCCGCCTCGTTCATCCGAATGAGACCGTTGTCCACGAACACGCAGGTCAGGCGATCGCCGATGGCCCGATGCACCAGGAGCGCCGCGACCGATGAATCCACCCCACCGCTCAAGGCGCAGATTACCTTCGCGTCCCCGACCTGCTCCCGGATGCGCTCCACGCTCACCGCCACGAAGGACTTCATGTCCCACGTGGGCTCGCACCCGGCGATCCTGAATAGGAAGTTCGCTAGGATCTCTTTTCCCTGTGGGGTATGGACGACCTCGGGGTGGAATTGCACGCCGTAGAAGGGGCGTTCTTTGTGCCGGAAGGCGGCATACGGGGAGTTATGGGTATGGGCCAGCACCTGGAACGTGCCGGGCAGCGTGTCCACCTTGTCGCCGTGACTCATCCACACCTTGAGATCCTTCGGCAGGCCGCTGAATAAGTCCTCTGCCTGGTCCACGAGGAGGTCGGCGGGGCCATACTCCCGCTGGGCCGCCCGCGACACTTCGCCCCCACAGAAATCCGCCAGCACGCACAACCCGTAGCAGATGCCCAGGATCGGCAGACCCAAATCCAGGATTGCTTTGTCGGGCTTCGGCGCGTTCGGCTGGTAGATGCTGGCAGGACTTCCTGAGAGGATCAAAGCCTTGGGACGGAAGGCCCGTATCTCTGCTACGGGCATGTGGAATGGGTGGATCTCGGAATAGACGCGCAGCTCCCGCACCCGCCGGGCGATGAGCTGCGTATACTGGGCGCCAAAATCGAGAATCAGAACTTTGTCCATGTCTAACTATAATCCAATTGAAAACCGACAACCGACAACCGACAACTGACAATGGGCAGACCCCATCGGTTTTGCATTGTCGGTTGTCAGTTTTAGATTTTTCTTTCGCCGGCGCAGCTCTCGGTTCTATCGTTCGAGTTGATAGTTCGGCGCTTCTTTGGTAATTATCACGTCGTGGACGTGGCTTTCGCGCAGCCCGGCGTTTGTGATCCGGATGAACTTGGCCTTGGTCCGCAGCTCCTCGATGTTCACGCAGCCGCAGTAGCCCATCCCGGATCGGAGCCCACCCTCCAACTGGAACACCAGGGCGGAAAGCGCCCCTTTATTCGGGACGCGACCTTCGATGCCCTCCGGGACCAGCTTCTCCGTGGCCACTTCGGCACCCTGGAAGTACCGCTCGCGTGCGCCCCGCGACTCCATCGCGCCCAGGGAGCCCATCCCTCGGTAGACCTTGTAGGTCCGGCCCTGGTACAGCACCGTTTCCCCCGGGCTCTCCTCGGTCCCGGCGAACAGACCCCCCAGCATCACCGAGTGCGCGCCGGCCGCTATGGCCTTGGTGATGTCCCCCGAATACTTGATGCCGCCGTCAGAGATGACCGGCACATTGTGTCGATCCGCCACCGCCGCGCACTGCATGACCGCGGTGATCTGCGGCACGCCGGCACCGGCGATTACCCGCGTGGTGCAGATGGACCCTGGCCCGATTCCGACCTTGATGGCGTCGGCGCCAGCTCGGATGAGATCCTCGGCCGCCTCGGCGGTGGCGATGTTCCCGCCCACCACGTCGATCTCGGGATACCGTCGCTTGACGGTCTTCAGCATGTCCATCACGCCCGAGGAGTGCCCGTGCGCCGTGTCCACCACCAGCACGTCCACCCCCGCCTTGAGGAGCATGGGGACCCGCTCCAGCCCCTCCGGGCCCACCCCCACCGCCGCCCCCACCCGCAGGCGGCCCAGGACATCCTTGCAAGCATTCGGGTACTTGATCCGCTTCTCGATGTCCTTGATGGTGATCAGCCCCTTCAGGTTGAACTCCTCGTCCACCACCGGCAGCTTCTCGATGCGGTGACGGTGCAGGATCTCCTTGGCCTCCTCCAGGCCGGTGCCCACCGGCGCCGTGATCAGGTTCTCTTTCGTCATCACGTCGGCGATCTTGAGGTCCAGCTTGGTCTCGAAGCGCAGGTCCCGGTTGGTCAGGATCCCCACCAGCTTTCCGTTCTTGGTCACCGGCACCCCGGAGATGCGGTACTTCTCCATCACCTGCAGCGCCTCGTATAGGCGCTGCTCGGGCGCCATGGTGATGGGGTCCACCACCATTCCGTATTCCGACTTCTTGACCTTGTCCACCTCCGCCACCTGCTGGTCGGGCTCGAAGTTCCGGTGGATGATCCCGATCCCGCCCTCCCGCGCCAGGGCGATGGCCAGGCGGGCTTCCGTCACCGTGTCCATGGCCGCGCTGACGATCGGGATGTTGATGCGGATGTTGCGGGTCAGACGCGTCGAGACGTCCACGTCCTTGGGTAGGATCTCGGACCGCCACGGGAGCAGGGACACGTCATCAAAGGTGAGGGCCTCTTCCAGGGGTCCAATGCGCTTTTCCATTTCACTCCCTCATTCCTTATCCCGCCACGCGAGACTCCCCCTCTGAAATGCCGAAGGCGGCGTCACATCTGCATCGCCGCCTTGGCCTCACCCAGGGTGTCCCCCGCCACTTTTTTCGCCCGGGTCGTCCCGTCTTCCAGGGTGTCCAGGACCGTGTCTGGGTCGCGGGCCAGCTCGACCCGGCGCTCCGAGATCGGCGTGAGCACCGGAAGCATGTGCTTCAGCAGCACCTCCTTGCAGTCCAGGCACCCGATGCCCGCCGTGGTACAGCCCGGGACGACGTAGGACTCCCGTTCCTCCTTCGGCGTGAAGACCTTGTGCAGGTCATAGACCGGGCACACTTCGGGGTTCCCGGGATCGGTCCGCCGCTTGCGTGCCGGGTCGGTGATCATGGGCTTGATCTTGGTCGTGATCTCTGCGGGAGTATCCGAGAGGAAGATGGCGTTGTCGTAACTCTTGCTCATCTTCCGCCCGTCAGTCCCCGGAATCTTCGGGAACTCCGTGAGGAGCGCCTCGGGCTCGACGAGGACCGGCTTGTAGAGAAAGTTGAACCGCCGCGCCACCTCCCGCGTCAGCTCGATGTGGGGCACTTGGTCCACCCCAACCGGCACGTAGTGCGCCTTATAAATAAGGATGTCCGCCGCCTGCAGCAGTGGATACCCCAGGAACCCGTAGGTCCCCAGGTCCTTGTCCGTGATCTGCTCCCGCTGTTCCTTGTATGTCGGCACTCGTTCCAGCCAGGCCAGGGGGGTGAACATGGAGAACAGCAAATGCAGCTCCGCATGCTCTGGCAGGCGGGACTGCACGAAGAACGTAGCCTTGCGGGGATCCAGGCCGGCCGCCAGCCAGTCCAGCACCACCTCGATGGTGTACGCCTTGATCTGCGACGGGTCGGCGTAATCCGTGGTCAGGGCGTGCCAGTCGGCGATGAAGAAGAAGCAGTCGTATTCCTCCTGAAGATTCCGCCAATTATCCAGCGCCCCGAACAGGTGCCCCAGGTGCAGCCGCCCCGTCGGGCGCATCCCGCTCAACACCCGCCTCCGCCCCATGGAGTCCCCGTCGAAGCCCGGTATCCCGCCTCTCCCAATCCCTGTCGCTGTCCCTGTCCCTGTCGGTCTCTCCGGTCTCGGCGCTCGGCTCTTCGTCATCCCCACATGAGCACCAAGGCCCGGGTCAGCGTCCGCACCGCGACCCCGAACACCGGGTCGATGATTCCGGTGAAGAAGAGGAAGAAAATGATCAAAAAGCCGTAGGGTTCCAGGCGGCTGTAGGTGATGGCCTGGCGGAGGGGCAAGAGGCCGGAGAGCACCCGCCCGCCGTCTAGGGGTGGCACGGGCAGAAGATTGAAAACCGCCAGGACCACGTTGACCAGGACGCCCGTGCGCAGCATGGCCCGGACCGGGGCGGCGAGCCACGCCCATTCCAGGCTGGCTGCTTCCCACGGAATCATCCGGTAACAAAAGGCGCTGGCCGCCGCCAGAAGCATATTGCTCGCCGGTCCTGCGGCTGCGATCAGCACCATGTCCCGCCTAGGGTTCTTCAGGTATCGGGAGTCCACAGGCACCGGCCTGGCCCACCCGAAGTTGATCAAAACGATGGCCAGTGTCCCAATGGGATCCAGGTGGGCCAACGGATTGAGCGTCAGCCGTCCCTGGAGCCTCGCCGTGGGATCGCCGAGTCGATTGGCCACCCAAGCATGCGCGAACTCGTGAATCGTCAGGGCCAGGAGGAAGACAGGGATGCTTACGGCCAGGGTTTGAATCGTGCCGGCGAGATCGACCATACGGCGTTCTTGCCTCTCAAAAATTAGGACACCGTACCCGATCCCCTCCAGTTTGTCAATCGGGGAGATCGCGGTCAGACGAAGCGAAAGGGAAATGTAAGGGATGTTGAGCTGGCCAGAACTTTCCGGGCATTCGAAGGCGAAGGCTGGAACTCCTTGCTCGGGAAGGCCCGCTGGTGTCTTGTCCCGCCCTTGGCGGGATTGGTGGGTAAATGTTTGGGCTGAGATCTTTTACCGGCGGTCCGCCAGGAAGCGAGCGAGGGCCAGCGAGGTGGACCAACTGAGGGCGGTAAACCGCAAGCCGTGCCGGATCGGCTTTCCCTGTGGGTGTCTCCCGCGCGGCTCCCCCCAGATGACGGTCCCGACTGCCATGAGCGGCCCGGGGGGAGTGTGCAACGTGACCTCCAGCTCCGCGCCCGGGGACAGGACCTGGGGGAGAAGAAGCAGGATCCCTCCGCGACTGATGTTGCCTATCCGCCCTTGGAGGGCAGGTCCTGGCCGCCGCTGGGGCCGACACGTCACGGCGAACTCGACGGGCAGGCGGTCCCGGGGATGCCACCACGCCTTCTGGGAGACGAGAAGGCCTCGCAGGGACTGGAGCTGATCCGGGAGGAGGTGAGTGAAGGCTACGCCGTGCAGGATTCCGCCTGCTTCCAGATCGGGCTCCCCGGCCCAGACCACCTGCACCTCTCCCTCAATGGGGCCGCTGTCTGTCTGGAGGCGGACGTGGAGGGAGTCCTGGGGTCGAAATGGCTCGGCCAGCCGGACCAGCGCCCCCCCGCCACTCAGGTCGCAGGTCCAGCCCACCCCTGCTGAGGCGGGAGCGGGACCCTTCGCCCTGTGCAGGAGAGGGAGCACAATTTGGTAACGCGTGAACCGCCGTTGGGGCCACCACTCAGACATGGCGCGGCCTCCGTACGGTCCGACCATAAATGACCCATGTGAATGGTCAAGAGAGATCTGGGGGAAGGGATCAATACAGAGTGGTCATCTGCAGGGGATCAGGCCTTCCGGCTCAGACAGGTCGACCGCGGGGGGGAAGGGCGACCACCTAAGGTGTTCACGGAGTGGAGGCACGGAACCACGACCGGGGCGCGTCGGGAACGGCGGCGGTTCCCCTACCCCGAATCTGCCAGGACGACACTCAGGACCAGCGAGGTGGACCAGCCGAGATGTGTAAATCGAAAGCCATGCGCGATCAGCTCTCCGGGCTTCCGCCGCTCAGGGGGCTCGGCCCAGATGACCGTCCCTTCCGTCTTCAGTGGGCCTCTGGGCGTGTGCAGGGTGACTTCCAGCGCCGTGCCGGGCGGGAGCACCTGCAGGAGGCGCAGCGAAAGCCCCCCGCGGCTGATATCGCTGGTCCGCCCGAGGAGCGACAGCCTGGCTCGCCCCTTGCGCCGACACGTCACGGAGAGCGCCAGGGGCAGCCGGATCTCAAATCGCTGCGCCCCTCCTTTGGTGGAAAGCAGGTCCCGAAGGGCCTGGCGCTGGGCGGGGGCGATTCGGGTGAAGGCCACCCCGTGGAGGAATCCGTCCCCTGCCGGCGTGGCCCCCCCAGTCCAGGCCACCTGCCCCTCCACCTCGATGAGGCCGCGGTCTGTCCGGAGCCGGAGCCAGCAGGGGTTCTGGAGCGGGAGGCGCTCAGCCACTTCCACGCACGCGCCCTCCTCGCTCAGGTCCCGAGTCCATCCCACCCGGACTCCCCTGGCGGCGGGCGTTCCCCGGTGCACGAACGGGAGCTGAATCTGGTATCGAGGGGAGCGGCGCTGCAGCGACCGACTGGGCATATGACAGGCTCCACCGGGCCGTAGCATATGGCGCGGGGGGAGCCCCGCGCAAGCGCAATCTCTCCGTCATCCAGCCAGGGGGTGATGAACCCAGGGAATGGATGCCCTGTCTGCGTTATGCCGTGCGCCGCGCCACGCTCGGATATCCCGGCTCCGGAGCGCCCGTGGAGAAGGCTCGGGCAAATCGTCGGCGCATAAAGCGCAGTTCGTCATCTCGGTTCTGCACGTGGCCGTCCAGCCGCGCATACAGGAGCGAGTTCAGGATGTCCCGGGCCTGCTTCAGCGGTCGGATCCGCTCCTTCAACAGCTTGAGCATCCGCTCCTTCACCTGTATGAGGGTGAGGTCCTTGACCGTGGCCGACGCCGCCGTGACGTGTTCGCCGCCACCATGGAGGCCAGGGCGTCGAAGTCTGCATTGATGTGGATGCTGATGACTTCCACGACAGGCAGAGGCTACCACGCGGCGGCTCTCGCGGCAACCGAGGTCCCTGGAGGGGCAGTGGACAGGACAGGATTCAGTCCCGATTCTTCGGGGGGTGGCCGCCGCGGTCCAAGACGTCGGCCAGCATGCCGCCGAAGAGGAGGATGATGGCGGTATAGAAGATCCAGAGGACCAGGCCGATGAAGCCGCCCAGGATCCCGTAGAAGAGGCTGTAGCGGGCGTAGTGCGTCAGGTACCAGTTGAAGATCAGCTTGGCCTGATGCCAGAGGATTGCGGCAATCGTCGCACCGGCCATGGCCGTGGGCCAGCCGATCTCCCGCACCGGCGCGACGCGGTACACAATGGTCAGCAGGATTCCCATGAGGATCGAGGTGAAATACCGGGGGAAGGTCGGATCCGTCAGGAACGCGGGTAAGGCCAGTCGCACGCCCGCCACATCTTCGATGCTGGGCCAGGCCGCGAGCACCCACCCCCCCATCAGGGCGAACAGGAACAGGAACCCGACGGTGCACATGAGGATGAAGGCTACGAGCTTCCGCCGCAGATACGACCGGGTTTCCCGGCCGCCACTCAGGGCAGTGAGGGAAGTGATGATAATCTCGAAGACGCCCATGGACACCCAGACGAGAAAGCCGATCCCCAGCACGCCCGTCACGTGCCGGCTCTGAATCAGCGCCCGGAGAAACTCATCTACATCCCGGCCGGTTGCCCGAGGAATCACTCGTCGCCCCGCGGCCATCACTTCGTCCACGGCCCGGTCAGAGGAACCCAGCAGGTACCCGATGGCTGAGGTGCCCAGGAGCAGGAGCGGGATGAAGGACAGCAGCCAATAAAAGGCGATGGCCGCCGCCATCATCATCAGGTCGTGCTCCCTGAGCCGGCGGGCAATCTCACGGGTCACGCGCCGCAGCCATCCCTTTCGGGAAGCCATCTTTCCCCTCCAGGCTCTCAACCTGCGAACGTACCTTAAACACCTTTTCCGCCTCGGGGCAAGAGAAAGCCATCGGGTGCTTTCCTAGATCACGAAGAAACGCGCGGCCGGCTTCGTTCCACGTCGGTACTTCTCGTCCTGCTTGCCTGGATCTCGAGCCTGTGTTAGCGTAGCCAACGCGAAGGTCGCCAAAAAGGAGAAGGTCCATGGGACAGGTTGGGCTCATTCTTTCCTTGGTGCTGGCCATCCTGCTAGCGGTGTTCGCCATCCAGAACGCCGGGCCGGTGGCCCTCCGGTTCGGGATCTGGTCGGTGGAGACCTCCCTCGTCGTCGTCATCCTGGTAGCCGTCGCTGCCGGGGCCGCCGTCGCCTCGCTTCTGGGTCTCCCTGGCTGGATCCGCGACCGCAGCCGCCTTCGACACTTGGCGCGGGAACTTAATGGCTTGCGTGCCACTCAATCGTCGAGGTTCCCCACCCCGCCTGAAGCGCCCCCTCCTCCGTCGGCCTGACGGGCACTCCAGATTCCTCACCCCCCTTTCCCCGCCGGAACCAAAGAGGCCATACCCGAGGTGTGAAAGGCACGCTTCCCCTTTTCGTTGACGCGCCTGCGTTACCCCGCTATCTTCCGCGGAGAAGAGGGGAGTAGATCACCCCCGGGGTCTGGTGAGGCCGTCAGGACGATCGCGCGTTCCGCGCGATCCGGTTCGCCAGCGGGGACCCGAGAGTCCGCGGATCGAGACCTCTTGCGCTATCGAGGCGCAAGAGGTTTTTTTGCTTCTCCCCGGACCTGATCTGGAACGAGTTAGGAGGGTCGCCATGGCTCGGGCATCCAGAAACGCACCAGTGCAGAGGACACAGGCCGCCCGCATCTCAGCTGAGCGGAAGGCCCTCCGGGCTCGCCTGGCCGCTCTGGATCGCGACATCGGGCTCCGGGAGCAGGGACGGCTTTCCGGAGACAATACCCCGACCTCCGATACCTTGGATACCGTTCAGGAGGGCATGGCCAAGGAGGAGGCACTGAAGGCCCGAGATGCCCTGATCCAGCGTCTCAAGATGCTGGCCAGGGCCGAGGAGAAGATCCGAGAAGGAACCTACGGCCTCTGCGAGGCGTGCGGCAAGGCGATCCCACCCGCACGGCTTCAAATCCTGCCGGAGGCCCTCCTCTGTGTCCGCTGCGCGGAGCAAGCAGAACGCCGCACCCTCCGAGCCAGGCGAGGTTGATCCCGTAGGTCGTCTGAGGCCGCGTTTATGTGGGGAACGATTCGGACAGTCGCTGGCGTGGCGCTGATTGCCCTGGGGTTGCTCGGCATGTTGGTGCCGGTTCTCCCCGGCATCCCGCTGCTGCTGGCGGGGGTGGCGCTCCTGGGCACCAATCATCCGTGGGTGCGGCCATTTCTGGCTCGGCTTCGCTTGTGGCGCCGGAAAAGAACCCGGGCAGCGGGCACGAGGCACCCAGTTGACTCTGACCATCGGGACGGAAAA
>Ga0184633_10001197_pt1 | contig 10622 bp, 7 predicted proteins | sample PLM31_170_b1_FD_133156 | JGI IMG/M metagenome (GOLD analysis project Ga0184633, IMG submission 133156) | Groundwater sediment microbial communities from an aquifer in East River, Colorado, USA - PLM3-1_170_b1 | ecosystem: Environmental > Terrestrial > Soil > Riparian zone | place: USA: East...
CCCCGCTACCGGCTGTACTACAGCTCCACCCACTGGGCCACAGACGTAGTCTTCGACCAGGATCGGCGCCCCTGGTACAGCCTCGAGGACGATCGGATCAACGAGACCTACTATGTGCGCGCAGAATACGCCCGCCCGGTGCCCCGGGGAGAACTCACTCCTCTCTCCCCGCACATCCCGGCCGATCAGAAACGCATCGAACTGGTCACGAGCACAATGTGGATGTACGCGTACGAGGGCGATACGCTGGTCCGCCAGGCCCGGATCGCGGCGGGGACGGTCTTCAAAGCCCCATCTGGCAAAGTCAGCGATTATCGTACTCCGTTGGGGGAATATGCGGTCCACATGAAGCGGGCCTCGCGCCACATGGCCGGCGGCGACCTTGCGGCGGCCGACGAGTTCGATTTGCCAGGCGTACCCTGGGTCAGCTACTTCAACGAGGGCATCGCTCTTCACGGCACGTACTGGCACAACATCTACGGCACCGCCCAGAGCCACGGCTGCATCAACCTGGAGCCGGAAGTGAGCAAGTGGGCGTTCCGCTGGACCCTGCCGGCACCCGTCGCGGACCAGCGGGAGACAGAGGCACGGGGAACGCGGGTCCTCGTAAGGTAAGAAAGGAAGGGATGCCGAAAAAGAACACCACGAAACTGCATAGCGGTAGATTATGCGACGAGATCAGGGGTAGTCTCGCTCTGAGGAAGCGCGATATCGAGAATCATTATCTTCTGCCAGATTTTTCGCGACAGATTGCTGGTCAAAGTTTCGATTTCGTTGACTGCGCTGAGCAGAACCGGATCTTGCACGTGCTGGGCGTGCAGCGCGGCCAGTTTGCTCATCAGCGCAAGTAGCTCCGAGCAGTAATCGAGATAACGAGCTAACTGGGCGCGCGTGAGCGTACGCGTGGGGGAGGACGCTGTTGGCGCCACCGGCCCCAGGACAAACTCAGGGTCCTTGGTGAGCTGGTGCATGTCCACTACGTGGGCAATGCTTCGCACCTGATGTAGCATCCGCAAGGCAACTCGTCGCTTGAGCCGGCCCTCTAGCGAGGCCAGGAAGAGCAGTGCGAGGCTAAGGAAGATCAGCTCGTTAAGGGCGGCTTCCAAACCCTGCAGGAGATCTAGCATGGCACCAGGCCCTCCAGTACCCAGACGAAGCAACTGTGGCGCAGCCCAGAGAGCGATTCCAAGCACAGCGGTGATGGCAAGGGCAATCAGCCCGCGCAGCCACCACAGCGGCCGCCGGAGCTGCTCGATGACGCGCTGGTTCTCCTGGGCCAAACGCACTAGCTCTGCGGCCAGGCGACTGAGCCCAGACTCGGGAAAGCGCTCGGCAATTCGGCTTGCCAGGCGAGAAATCGTGGCATCAATGGGTGCAGGATGTAGCTCGTTATAGGTAGACTTTGACATCGCCGGTTACACCTTTTCAAGCGACTTTCCGACCACGCCGGGCGCCTATGATAGGACCTACAATGGCGGCGACATAGACGCCTTCGTCGCCGGCTAAAACGGCGCCGTGAATGCGAATGCGTTCGGTCTGAAGCTGGGTCTGGGCCAACCACAACGCCTACTATGGGCCGAGAAGGCTTTTCGGCCTATTTTCTGCCTGAATTGCACAACTGTGGTAGGTATGGTAGGTGTAGTAGGCATACTTCGTCTGATAGTACCGGTCCGGGAATCTGAATGGATTCGAGCAGATTCCCATAACATTATGGTAAGAATTGCTGTCAACGAATGATAAACGAATAATCGAATGGGCGCCGCAAGCCAAAATTTACCCAAGGAAGTCAGGGCGTAGTTCAACTGGAGGATTAGGTCAAACAATCTTCAGAGCGCGATACAGCACGAGGAATCTCTCTAAAGCAGCCGCCAGCGAAAACTCCGCCTCGAGCCTCCCCCTGGTTTCCACATTTCCCCTACTTCCCTTATTTCCTTCGGTTTCTTCTTCCCGCAGGGCAGCACACATTGCTTCCGCCAGCGCCTGCACATTCCCTACCGGGACAGCCGTGCCGATCTCCGGCAGCACGCCCACCGCCGTGCCCACAACGGGTAGCCCACACGCAGCCGCTTCCAGCGCAGCCATGCCCTGCGATTCGTGCCAGGAAGCCTGCGCGTACACATCCGCCTGCCGATAGACATCGGGCATCTGGCCGTGATTTATTTCGCCCATGAACTCGACCCTTGCCGCAATCCCTAACCGGACTGCCAGCTTCTTCAGCTCGGCCCTGAGGGGGCCGTCACCCGCAATGCGCAGCCGGCTCTCCGACGCGCCTAGCATTGTAGCGAATGCTCGCATCAGCAGAATGTGGCCCTTGACCGGATACAGTGAGCCGGCATTCAGGAACACACCTCCTCCCTTTCCGTTTCGAGGAGGGGCCAGGGGTGGGGTCTCGCCCCCCTCTGTGCTCCGAGGAGGGGACGGGGGAGGAGTTCCGGGAGCAAACATCTCCGTATCCACTCCGAGCGGCGCGCGCTTCAACTTACCCCATCGTGATACCGGCAAATGGGTGCGAGCCAGCCCAAGGAGATAATCTGATCCCACAGTGGCATACTCCGACCGCTTCAATCCCCATCGGATCAGCTTGCCCCGCCCACGAAGCAACTGTGACCCATAACCAAGCTCCGGCAGCCCTACCAGCTCCCCGCCGGCGAGGCTGATGATCACCGGGACCCTGAGCCGCTCCCCGACCCAGGCCGCCACCCACCCCGGCTCGTCAGCCCAGAAGGCATGCAGCACATCGAACGGCGCACGACGGTGCTCGGCGGCGAGCTCGCGAAATGCGCGCAGCCACAGATCCATCACCTTCGCTCCCATCTGCTTGCGCCCGTCCATTGCGTGCACCGTGGCTCCGAATACTGGATACCGACCGCCCCGCTCTGGCCAGCGCAGAGTGAAGACATGCACGTCAGAGTGTGCGGCAAGCACACGGACGTAATCTAATAGGGCTGGGATGCACCAGTCCTGCTCGTGGGCCGAGAAGCCGGGAACGATGAGTCCGACTTTCAAGCGCAGGTCTTCCCTTCAACAACAAAGAGCGTCCAGTCGCCTTGCCGGCCAAGCTCGCGCAGCCCGGCCTGCTCCCGCAGCCAGCGGTAGTTCAGTTCCGGCGGCTTCCCAACCCATTGTGATTCGATGTTTGCCGGGTCAATCAAAAGGAAGGTCGTATCCCCGGCGCAGACCTGCGGCTCGAGGCTCCGGGGAGTCTCATTAAAAAGCTCGACCACAGCCAATGAAGTGTAGTGATCGAGGGTGAGAGTCAGGCCGAATGTCAGCAGCGTAGCTCCGGACGGGACTTGAGCTTCGGTCCAACGAGTTATGGCCAAGTTGTCCTGCGTGCGGGCCGCAAAGGCCCTCACGTCCCCCACCGACCAGGCCAGACTTCCGAGCAGCCCCAGGACACACCAGCCTGCGATAGCTGGCCGCCAGCGGGGCCACGCGTTCCTGGCAAGGTCAATTCCCGATCCGACGAGCGCCACGAGCGGTGGTAACATCGCGAGCGAGAAGCGCGGATTCTCCCAGGCGATCCCGGCCAGAAATACGTAAACCAAGAGCGGCCAGCCGATGAAGAGCGCTATGATCGCAGGCTGGGCACGGCGAAGGTCCCAGAGGCCAAGAAGGAGAAACGGCGCGAAGGATGGAAAGATAAATGCGGGGTGAATGGCGGGAAGCGCATAATACAGCCCGATCGGCCGCTCGTACTGAAAGATACCGTCCGCGTTGGTGACCGTGCTGCGCAAGGCGTTCCACGGGTTCCAGCCGACGACCTGCAAATCGCCAACATGCGATGGAGAAGACCGGCCCAGTTCAAAGACAAACTGCGATCCAAGTACCAGGGCGCCCACCGCGATTGCCAGACCGGCCGCCGCGGCTGCCTCTCGGGGACGGAAGGAGGCAGCGCGCCAGGCCAGCAGCAGGCTTATCCCCCAGGGCGCTGCGGCGAGAGCATACACCCAGCGAGTCAGGATCGCCGAGCCCAGAGCAAAGGCGGCAAGGACTAGCCAGCCCATACCTGCCCGGGCAACGGATGGAGAAACCCCGAAAACAGAAGATGGAAAACCCGTTTCCACCTTCTGTTTTGGAGGAATAGTCCTGAAGTAGCGCACCAGCGCCCAGGCGGAGAGTGTGATCCAAGCCATGCCGGCCGCATCTGACATTACCGAGAGGCTGGAGATCATGAGCTGAGCCGATATAGATGTAAGCAGTCCCGCGACAATGGCGCACCAGCGCGAGCCGTTCGTGAACTCCCTGACAAGCTCATAGACAAGGACCGCTGCGAGTGCGCCTGCCAGCACGCTCACCAGTTGCCCGGCCAGCGGCCGGATTCCGGTGAAGAACATCATAAGGGTGACGAGCAACGGGTATCCGATCGGCCAGAAGAATGGAGGCGGCGGGCGAAAGGCCTTCAGCTCAGCCAGCAACTCGATCGAGTAGTCATAGTACGCAAAAGGATCCTGGCCGTACAGCCCATCGAATCCCGTCACCAGGATCGCCACGGCCCGAATGACCAGCGCCGCCGCAAAGAGCGCCAGCAGATCGGGCCAATAGAAGGAGCTACCTGATAAGGGCGACGATGCTTCTTTTCGATACGATTTTCGGGGCTTATGATTGCCGATGGTATGCAATCCACAATACTACCATTGGAGCGACATGAACCGCCAGGCGATTGACCGAGCTGGCGATATGCTGTTGATAGGGGACGTAAGCCGAAAAAACATATCCGAAAGCCATCAGGCACAGATATATGATGGGGGTTGCAAGCAACAAGTGCCGTGTACTCATTGTAGTAGCGAATCCAGTCGTTGGACCAGCCGCAGTAACGACTACGTTCGTGGTTCTGGCTGAACGATTGGAGTCAGCAATGCGGGCATGTGTTCTACGGGACCTTGATCCCCGAGATTGTGATCGCCAGTGTGAAACGGCACCAACGGTTGCCAGGAGAGCAGCCATCGGCCAGACGAAATTCCAGGTCGGGCTGGACAGATTTGAAAGAAATCCCCATGCAATAACCGGCAGCCTTCCGCTGTTGGACAAAAGGGTCGTCACCGTAAGTGGCAAAAAGGCGTCGTTGGATATGTTGTTCCAGGCGACGAATGCCCACCACGGGCCGGCAAGCAAGGCAGCGGCCAGGACCAGTGTCCACACCCCCAACCAGGCGCGCCGATCGCCGCGACGGATTATGAGTGTTGAGAGGCTCAATGCGAAAAGCAGCACCAGCCCTTCGCGCTTGGTCCATGGCATCAGCCCGGCGCCCAGCGCGGCCAGTGCCAGCAGGCCGGGCGCCCCCCCTTCGAGCCACTCGATCAAATAAACTGCTCCGATCGTGGCAAAGGCTGCCAGCGGCAGATCAGGAAAGACCAGCCCGGCAGACCCGGCGACGTGCGTGATCGAGACCAGCGCGACAGTCGGAAGCAAGGCGAATGTGCGCGAAACGCCGCGCCGGCGCAGCGCCGAATAGCAGACCCCGGCCAGCGCAAGATAGAGCAGGATGGATGGGACGCCTGCGAACCGGTCGTCGGGCGCGCCGAGCCAACCGTAAATCCAGGCTTCGGCGAGCGGCATGAGCAGCGGATAATCCTGGAGTGTCACGGCCCGCGACGGATCGGCATAGACCGCCGGAGAGATGTGGTCCTCCAGGAAGATCGTGCGCGCTTTCATGCCCCAGTTCACCCAGCTATCCCAGATATAGAGCGGCCGTCCGAGGGCCGAAACCGTGACCAGCGCGATCTGAAGCACAAGGAAGGCCAGCAGGGCGGAGGACACGGGGAAAATTGGCTTCCGAAATTGGACGTGAAACGGAGTTTCGCGTTCAATTTCGGAGGCTCCACCCAGGTTTGATCTTATCAGGATGAGACTCAGGATTGCCACACCCGCCGGCAATATCGTCAAGACGATCAACTGGCCACGCAGCGATGCGCCCAGGGCATTGAGCCAGAGCATCAGCACGGACAGCAAGCCAACTCCAAACGCTCCTGCCAGGGCAGCAGCCTCGGTGCCCCTGACACGATGACCGATCAGACCAACAGCTTCCAAGACACCATTACCAATCAGACCTATCAGCGCAATCGCAAACAATATCTGAACCGGCCAGAGGGGTCCGGCGTAGGCCCGGGATATGGGTTGGGCCGCTGCAGGGGAGTTACAGACGGTGGTTTCTCTCACCTGAAGCAGGTAGCCAGCTTCCCAGCTCGCAACGATCTGGCCGGCCACGATTGCCAGTGAAGGATCGGTAACCAGGAGACAGGCCACTTCTTTCTCAGCCGCAACAGAACGAATCGATTCCGGGGTTAACGGCGCTGAGATCCACCAGCGCGACTCCCACGTGCCGTCTGGTGGCGCCGGCGCCAGCCACCAGACCGGCCTGGGTGAGAGGAAGTACAGCGCGCGGTGAAACGTGGTGTAATCAAGATGCCGGACGTCGCGCCCGGGGGTGATCAGCAGCACCGGAGCATCGCGCGGCAAGATTGCATCGGCCGCCCGCAGCAGATCATATGGCACCTCTCCGAGTTGCAGGCGGTACTGCTCGTCAGGCTCCGCCCAGAGGCGAACGACTGGCAGGCTGTTGAGGAAAGACGCCAGTTGGCCGGGTAAATTCAGGCCTGCTAAGAGAATCGCCATCACAAGGATAGCCCGTGCCATGACCCATCCGGGAGGGTTTCTGAATACAGAAGATGAGAAAGTTGCTTTCACGTTCAGTTCTCGGAGCGGTTCTTATAGACTTCCATCCGGCCGTAGGTCGGGTCTTCGATGACTACCGTCCGGACATAACCCTCGTTTTCCATCCAATCGAGAATCGTCTGAGCCGCCAGCGGAGCGCCCTCAAAGTAGTCGCGCATTCGAGGATCAATCAGAATCACGTCCGGGGCCGTGTTCCCTAAGGCTTCCTCCAGTGTGAGGGGCACTGGCCGGTAATCCGGGTTGGCCTGCGACAGCGGGACTGGCCAGGCTCGATAATCCAGGTCGTCCAGGCCCAACCAGTAATTCTGGAGTCCGAGGACGCGCGACCCGGGCAAAATATACCAGTGGACCTGGGCGATGAAATCGGCGTACGGCGTTGTCGTCCCGGGAGCGGCCCGCAAGCGATAGATCCGCGCCGCACCTTCGGATCCGATTAAAAGCAGGACCACCAGGAGCACCGCCCGCATCCAGCGCCGACCCCGGTCGCGCCCTGCCCGGCGCCACAGCGAGATGCCTCCCCACGCCCCGGCCAGCGCCCAGAGGGGAATGATCGTAACCAGATAATTTGCCAGCTTCAGGTGGATGAGCAGCGCAAATAGGGCCGGGAGCAACAGAGCAGGCACAACAAGCGCCCGCGCCACCCGGTCATTCTTGCGGATTGCTCTTTCGGCAAGGGCCAGGAACGAGAGTGGAAGGGCAATCACTGCGGACCAGAAACCCGGGCGCAAAAGATAATCCCCGCTTGCCGGTCCCAGCCCCGGGCCGTAGCGGCGGCTCTCCAACAACACGTTCCTCCAATACCAGCGGGGATTTAGCAGATCAAAGCGAGGGGCATAGCCACGCGTCTGGCCGATCCAGTCAGGCAAGCCAACCAATACATAGGCGAGATAGGGCAGCCAGGGGGCGACGAATCCGGCCGCCATTGCCAGCAGCCCCCTCCGTCCAATACCGTCCCAGAGCGCCAGCAGGCCCAGCGCAATGAGCCAGAATGCGCCGTAGAGATGACTCAACCCGGCCAGACCGGCCAGCAACCCGGCCAGCGCGAATCTACGCAGTGCCTGGGGTCGAGCGCCGACCTTGCTCCTTCGACCCGAAAGATAGGCGTGCAGAGAAGCCAGGCCAAAAACCGGTACAACCATATCGTAGCGCGCAATCCGGGCTACATCCAGGAAGAGAATCCCGGTCAACTGGAACCGAGTCAGGCCGGTCAGCCGGACCAGGATCAGCAGCGCTACAGCCAGTAGCCCGACTTCAGGCCCGAAGAGGCGCCTGCCCAGGGAAAACGTGAGCGCCAGGGTCAGCAGGCCCATCATCACCGGTTCGAGCCGGGCCTGAAAGAGGCCGAGGCCGGCTGCCCGGAATATCGCCGCGAGCAGAAGCGGATGGACCGGCATATAGCCATAGTAATGCCGTTCCATCCCATACAGCCCGGCAAACATGTCGGACCCGAAGACACCCTCCGTCGCCAGCTTCCAACCGGTGGAGACCTGCCACGGCTCGTCCTCGTAGACCGGAGGCAGGATCGTCAGGTTTCGGACTGAGACGGTCCAATAGAGGAGCAGAAGCCCGCCCAGAAGCCCGAGATGGAGCCGGTCTCGGTTCATGTTGAGTATAATCAGTTGGACAGGATATGGAGAAGCGGCATCTTACTCGTGGCAGCGGTATGTTGGAACCTGCTCTAGCGCGTCTGCGGGCCCAACAGGCTAACCGCCTGATTCCCGATTCTCTCCGGCCGGGCCGTATCCTGGACATAGGAGGCGGCTCTTACCCATACTTCCTGGCGCATACCTCCTTCAAAGAAAAATTCGCCATTGATCAACTCGAACCTGCATCGTCCGTTCCAGAGATACACTGGCACACCCTGAATCTGAACAGTCATCCGCAATTGCCCTTCCCGGGAAATTACTTCAACGCGATCACGATGTTGGCCGTCGCGGAGCATCTCAATCCGACCAGCCTGGTCATCCTGTTTCAGGAGGCCTTTCGCACCCTTCAGCCGGGCGGAATGGTGATCCTGACCACGCCCGCCGCCTGGAGCGACGGTCTGCTGCGCTGGATGGCGCGCTTGAACCTGGTCAGCGCCGAAGAGATTCATGAACATGTGTACGCCTATACGCTACCTCTGCTCGGCTGGTATTTTGGTAAAGCCGGGTTTGCCATGGAAAAGGCCCGCTTTGGGTATTTTGAATTCTGGATGAATATGTGGGCGACCGCCGAGCGTTGAAAAGACTCTTGCCAGAATTATGTCAGGCAACTCCATTGCCTGACGTAGTTCCGGCGGTCCTCTTCCTGACCAGGGAGAATAGAATTATCCACAGGAGAAGGCCGCCCCATACTCTGGGATAGGCCAGAACTGCTTTCCAGCCCTTCCACAGGGCCGGGTTGTTGTACGGAAGCGGCGCGAACAGCAGCATTGCCGACGCGACCAGCAAAAGCGCTGTCCAGCGCTCCGGCCGCCTTGACCAGCACTCCACCGCCACCAGGAATGGAATGAATGCGATCAAATAGTGATGCTGCTCCGCGACCGGGGCCAGCAGGATCGTCAGAAGCAGGCCGGCGCCAACGGCCTGCAGCAGCGGTGTGCGGCGAGCCAGTAACACGGTCGCGCTGACCAGACCGATCGTACCAAGGGCAGAGAACAACACGCCGAGGGCCGGCGCATCCACAAGTGGCGCGGGGTTCCACTGCGCATCATAGCGAAACAGATGCTGAATAAGCCCGTTAAACGTTTGATAGGCCGGGATCATCACTGTCGGGCTGCCCAGCCAGCCGGGCACCACGTCGTGGGCGAAGCGCCACCAGGTGTCCACGCCAATCCACGGCAGACTGAGCAGGACGACCGCTGCTGCGATGGCCCCCGCCCGGCCCAGTACGCGCCAGCGGCCGCGAACCGCCAGCACCAGCCACACCGGCCAGCCCGCCAACTTCCAGAGCACGGCCAGCGCCAGACTCAGACCCGCCAGCCAGTCCCAAGCCGGACCGCCAACGGCCACTCCATTTGCCGTCCGCCCTCGGCGGTCGGCGGTCGCCAGTCCATACAGCCCGGCGGCAAAAAAGAGCAGCAGCCAATGATAGACCTGCCCGCGAGCGATATTCAACTGCATGGGCGCAGAGACCAGCAGCGCGGCCGCCGCCACTCCCGCCAGCGGTAGTTTGGAGCGGGAATAGCGCAGCGCGCTCAAGACAAGCAAAGCCGCCGAAAGAAGCGCTAGAAGAATCCCGAGTCCCCAGCTCAGGCCAAGCCAGGGAGGCGAAAGGAATGTGAGCGGCAGAATGAAAAGCGGCATCGTCGGCGGTGTGGGCGAGAGAATGTCCCGCACCTGCCCGCGGGTGATCCTCCCGATCTCCTGACTCACGGCGGCATCGTCGTATGCATGAGGCCCAAACTCGCCCGACCGGATTTCTCGGGCGGCCCACAGATAGACTTCCGCCGGGCGCCAACACTGGCAGTGCAGCGGAATTAGCCAGATCACCGCCGGGAGAACCCAACGCAGCCTAGATAACATCAAAATCCCCGCCGGCCAGCCCCCAATTGAGTGGATCACGCAGCGCCTCAATGGGCAGGCCCGGATCGAGCGGCACGATTTGCACGCTGAATATGGCGCGGGGAAAAAAACCGGCTCGCCTCAAAGTCCGCCACAATGGCGTGCCCGGGATTGCCAGCGTGACTGCTTGTTCGGCGCCGGCGGCATACAGCTTCCGTAGGACGCAGCGAAACAAAGTGCTTTGCGCCGATACATCGCCCTGGGCAGCAAACACTTCCGCGATAGACCCCACTTGCCGGCCTGATTGCTCCTCCAACCGATAGGCCGCGTATCCCACCGGTTCCCGAGCGCGCTCGGCCAAAACAACTCCGTAATGGAACTCAGGTGGCGAAAGATAACGCCAATGCACCCAGGAACTATCGCGCACGTTGGATATCGGGAATTCGGACTGGCAATTCTGCC
>Ga0184633_10001198_pt1 | contig 10617 bp, 11 predicted proteins | sample PLM31_170_b1_FD_133156 | JGI IMG/M metagenome (GOLD analysis project Ga0184633, IMG submission 133156) | Groundwater sediment microbial communities from an aquifer in East River, Colorado, USA - PLM3-1_170_b1 | ecosystem: Environmental > Terrestrial > Soil > Riparian zone | place: USA: East...
AGCATCCCCTGGTGGATGAAGCTCGCGGGCAGCGGCACGGCGGCTGCGCTAGGTGGCCATAGCGGCGGCTTACCGGGCGGCGCCATTGGGGGCGCCGCGACCATGGCCGGGGAGTACGCTGCGGACTCGGCGTTGAAGCGGGCGCTGCCGAACATGGGCGCTCGATATGTGGGCTTGCCCAAGCCAACCACGGCGCCGCTGAACCCCCGCACGCAAGCGTTGCTGGATCTGTTCGTGCAGCGGGGCGCCCAACAACAACAGTAGCGCCGCTATGAACGACACCGACGCCCGCCTCTGGCATCCCTGGCTCCGCATCAACCGCGTCCTCCGCGCGATTGCTGCACACGCGATGGAGCGCCGGCACAAACCAACCCAAAGCCAAATCAAAGGCTATCCCTGTCAAGGGAGGAAAATGCCCGAAATATTAATATTTTTAGTGTGTTGCACGCACCGTTGCGCTCAACGATTCAACTGAACGTACACTCATGTCAAGGGTTTATCCGATGCCGAAAACAGCAACTCTTTCGCACGATCCCGTCGCGGCGGCCACGACTGCCATAGACAAACTCAAGGAACTCCAGCCCGACTGGGATTCCTATGGCGCTGGCGCGCCAAATCTAATGGCTCTGGAGCAGGCGAAGAACTTCGTGTATGACATCGCGAGAAGTCTTGGTCCTGAGTACGTCAGCCCAATTGTTGGACCTACCTCTGACGGCGGTGTTGCGCTGATCTGGCGTAAACGCGGTCAGCCGAAGATCGAGGCATTCTTCTCGCCCGAGCAGGGCAACCGCTTCGTAGTGCTCCGAGACCGGAAGCTGCTCGACAAAGGCACGATCAGCAACCCCAAGTTTCTCCGTCAGTACATCGTCCCCTAGGGTCCGCGCGGTCCGGCATCGCGCTGCGTGGACTTATCTGCCTACGAACCCGGGCAGGAAGTCACCCGGGGCACGGTCTACCGGCGCATCCCTAACTGGGAAGGCTTCTTCGATTACGAGGAAGACGTACCAGATCTTGCTGTCTTTACCCCTCGTCCGCAGGACCAAGGCGCGCTATCGGCCCACCTTGACCAAAACGAGGTGCTCAAAGCCCTCGCGTCTCCACGCCATGCGGGATTCGGTCTGCTTCGGCTGGATATCGAAACGATGAAGCGTGAAACGGCCGGTCGAATTCGAGTCGAGTTCGACCCGAGGGGATTAGGTTCACGTAGTCACGTGAGAATCCACGGCTGTACAGATGACGAAATTCGCGCGTTACTTGCTAATCTCGCGGAAGTCGTTCATCCGCCAGAACAGCCAAGCAAATAGCAGCGAACTGGGCTCATTTCTTCTTCGCCTTACCCCAGCGCGCCTGAGCTGCCTTCCGGGCTAAATCGCGCCGCTCGGTGGCGCTGAGCGCCGCGGTACGTGCCTTACCGCCCTTCCGCCCGCCTTTGGCGGCCAGAACGAGCATATAAGCCCGTAGGGCGGCTTTGACGGCCTTACTAGGGGTTCCCATGCCAAAGCCAGTCTAGCATGGCTCAGAAGCCCGCCTAGCCCCGCTGGCGGGCTTCTACTCCGCCCGTCGCGCTCTGCTAGACCACGCCCACGCCTAAGAGCGCCGTAGCCTAATTCCGGAATCTAGTCAGTATGCTAGAGCGACTCTGGCATTGACACCGGCCGCCAACCCGTGGCAAGATTCTGAGTATGGAGGGCACAGCGATGGACAGGACGCAGTGGGACGCACTGGTGGCGATGGGTAGCGCGGGCGCGGTATTCACGGATCGTGGCTGGCTCTGGCGGCAGGATGTTCGCGAGAGCACTGCGGCTGCGGCAGCGATTCTTCGCTGCCGAGCGGAGGCGTAGCGAAATGGTCCGCGACGCGTCCGACCGCGTAACCAGCAGCGCGATTACCAGCCTTGCAATGAAGCTCGGCTACCAACTTATCGACGTTCGAGCGCTTCACCCGCGGCACTCGCTCATGCTGGAGGAAATCCGCGATACGCTCGCCCAGATCGTGGCGTCGGCGACGGTGCAGCAGGAGCAGGCATGGGACGAAGAGATGGACGCGGAGGACTGGTTTCAGCGGCAGTGCGACGAAGAGGCGAGCAAGTAATGGCGACGAATATTCGTACGCTCCCCGCCATACTGCTCTGCGCATGGATTCTATGGGGGAACGATCAGACTGGCGCCCCGTGGGCGCCGCTCGATCCGTATGAGACGCAAGCCGCGTGCGAGAGCGCTCGTGTCGCGCGGCAACAGGTAGACGCCTCGCGCGCACCGGCGGCACGGGACGGTTATTCCCGCGTAACGCGCTGCTGGCCGGTCGGGCTGGACCCGCGCGGGCCGAAGGGGACCAACTGATGATCGCTTACGCTCGACGGTTAGTGGTTGTGGCGCTGGCGTCGGTGCTCTTGGCCGGCTGCGGTTTTGTCGTCCGCTATTCCTGGTCAGGTGGAGACGCGGACCAGCTTCAGGCCGCGCACCAGGAGTGCGTGCGAGAGGCGAATCTGCCCCCCGTGAACCTGGCGCCCCGCGCTGCGCAACTGGGGGTATACAAGACTTGCCTCGAAAAGCTCGGGTATACGAAGAGCCAAACAGAGCGGATTCCGCCGCGGGCCGAGGTTTGCGGGCAGTCAAACCAGACATGCTTGTTTGAAAATCAAACGTGGCCGCAGCCAGAGCTTCGTGCTGGTACCGGCCGATAGCGCGGTAGACTAGAACGATGAACGCCGCGATTTATGCGAGGAAGAGCAACGCCCAGGATGTCGCCGACGAGCTGAAATCCATTACGCAACAGGTCGCACTCGCCCGCAAATTCGCCGAGGCGCGCGGCTGGACGGTCGCGCGCATCTTCGAGGATGACGCTATATCGGGCGCCGTCGAAGATCGGCCCGGGGTTGTGGCGCTCCGTCTGGCACTGGCGGAGCGGCCCCGGCCGTTTGACGTAGTCATTACGGCCGATGCCTCTCGTCTTGCTCGAGAAATGGACGCGACGTTTCGCCTCCAAATGTCGATCGCGAAGACGGGCGCGAAGATCGTCTACTTTGAGTCCGGCCGTGAGCCTGATTTCGGAACGGCTATTGGCAAGCTGACTGCGCAGATAGATAACTTCGGCTCCGAACAGTACAGAGAAGCCATCGCGACGAAAACTCGCGCCGCGCTCCGTGGGAAAGCTGAACGTGGAGAGGCAACGTCGGGCGCGGTCTACGGCTACACCAGCGTCCGCGAAGCCGGCCCGAACGGCCGGCCAGGGCCAGTGCGGCGCGTGATAAACGAAGAACAAGCCGCCGTCGTTCGTCGCGTCTTCACCTTGGCGGCCGAGGGGCTCGGGATTCTCCGAATCCAGAACGCGCTCCGGGCCGATCGCGTACCCGCGCCGGCCCGGTCGGTACGGGGCTGGGCGAAGTCCTGTATCCGTGAGTTCCTGCACCAGGAGCTATACCGGGGCCAGTTGGTCTACGGTAAGACGCGAAACATCGGCTACAGCGCAGAGGGAAGGATACTCCGCGAAGCCGTTCCGGAGAGCGAGTGGATCACCGTCGAACGCCCGGAGCTACGGATCGTGAGCGAGGAGTTGTGGCAGGCGACGCACGCCCGACTGAATCAGACGCGCGTCTCGTATCTCCACGGCCGGGGCGGGCAGTTGATTGGCAAGCCTGAGTCGGGGCTCACTTCAAAACACCTGCTCTCCGGTTTTCTCATCTGCGGTATTTGCCATGGGGCGCTCCGGGTCGATACGCGAAGCTTCAATCGCAGTCGCCGGCCCGCGTACATCTGCGCCAACCGTAAGGATCGCGGTCGCGATGTCTGTACCAATCGTTACCCGCTCATGGCCAGTCTGATCGAAGCCGCCGTCGTCGCCGACTTGAAAGAGTTCCTGACTCCGGAGCGGTTTGCCGCGCTGCTCGAACACGCCGCCCGCGCCTCCGCGAGCGTCGAACGACTCGAAGCGGATCGCGTCTCGATCAAGAGCGACCTTGCCAAGGTCAACCGAGAACTGGCGAACCTAACCGCGGCCATCGCGGGCGGGCTCGCGGTCGAGTCGCTACGCACGGCGGTACGCGATCGGGAACTAACGCGCGGTGATCTGGAGCGCGAACTACGGAAGCTGGAGACCGTCGCCGCAACGGTGCGCGATCACCACGACGTGCTTGCCTCGCTTCGTCAGCAATTTGCGGACTGGCGGGCGGTGTTGTCCGCCGCACCGACCGCAGCTCGGCAGCTTCTCCGGAAATTGATCGTCGGGCCGATCGCGATTCGGCCGCACTTCGACGGCGGGAGTAAGTGTTTTGAGTATGCCGGTGTTGGTGCGCTCGACGGACTGCTCCACGGCGCGGTTGGCGTACTGACGTGGAACCTCTCGGAAAAGCTAGGGCTCGGTAACTTTGAGGATCACTTCGCCGCACCGTTGACGACTGAGTGCTCCACGTGCTCCTCGTGAGCCCACACGGGATCCATGCGCGCGAGGTCGAGCGTCTCGAACGCCTGGTAGAAGCGCGCGTTCGCCTGCTCGATCTCGGTGAGGTCACTCATCTCGAGCCGGCGCGGGGGAGACCGCGGCCGCCGGCAGTCGCACGACGAGCGTCTCGCCCTCGAGGGCCAGCGGCAGAGCGGTCAGCCGGTCGCCGACGCAGGGGCCCGCCGTGCAGAGCCCGCTGGTCGGCTCGTAGACGGCGCCGTGGGTCGAGCAGATCAGCGTGCGCCCGTCCTCGGTGAAGAACTCGTTCGGCCACAGGTCGAGCGGGGTGCCCACGTGCGGACAGCGGTTGACGTACGCGCGGTAGTGGCCGTCGTGGTTCACGACGAAGCCGTTCACGCTGCGCCCGGCGCGCTCGAGGCGGAACGTCGCGCTGTGGCCGGGCGGCACCGTCGCGGCGGCGCAGCGCCACTCGTCGGAGCCCGCCATGGGCCGGATGGTATCATCCCTGGGTATGCTCGCGATCGACGCGCGCGATGTCGAGAAGACTTTCCGTTCGGGGTGGCCCCGCCGGCGGGAGACCCAGGCGCTACGCGGTGTCTCGCTGACGGTGGAGCGCGGCGCGATCGTCGGGGTCCTCGGCCCCAACGGAGCGGGCAAGACGACGCTGCTCTCGATTCTCGCCACGCTGCTGACACCCGACCGCGGCACCGTCATGGTGCTGGGCCACGACGTCGTCCGTGAGGCCGGCGCGCTGCGGCGCCGGCTCAACATGGCGAGCGGCCGGCCGTCCTTTCTCTGGAGCCTGCGCGTCGCCGAGATCCTCGCGTTCTACGGGCGGCTATACGGACTGAGCGGCGCGACGCTTCGCCGGCGCGTCGACGGGCTGATCGAGCTGTGCGAGCTCGGCCCGTACCGCCGGATCCCGTACAGCGATCTGTCGACCGGGCTGAAGCAGCGGGTGGCCCTCGCCAAGTCGCTCGTGAACGATCCCGAGCTCCTGTTCCTCGACGAGCCGACGCTCGGCCTCGACCCCGACGTCTCGGTGCGGGTCCGCGCCCACATCGCCCGGCTCCGGCGCGAGCAGGGCATCACCATCGTGCTGACGACCCACTACATGCGCGAAGCGGACGAGCTCTGCGACGAGATCGCGTTCATCAAGGGCGGTCGGATCCTTGCCCGGGGGACGCCCGGGGAGCTCAAGCGCCAGATCCGGCTGGGGGAGGTCATCGCGCTCCGGCTGGATCCGGCGCGGGTGCCATGGCTCTCCGAGATCCCGGGCGTTCTTCGCTGCGTCGAGGTCGACGGGTGGGTCGAGTGCACGGTGGACGAGGCCGAGAAGCGACTCCCGGAGCTCCTCCGCGCGCTCCACACCGACGGCGTTGTCATCCGCAACGTGCAGGTGCGCGAGCCGGAGCTGGAGGAGGTCTTCGTTGAGCTGGCGAAATGAGCTGCTCGCCGTCTGGGCGGTGACGCTCCGGAACGCCCTCATGGGCGCGCGCAACGTGTTCTTCTTCTTCGAGCTGCTCTTCTGGCCGATCGTCGGCGTCCTCTCCATCGGCCTGATGTCGCGGTTCCTCGAGCTGACGGAGGCGCAGGCGTCGTTCGTGCTGGTCGGCACCATCGCGCTCTCGGTGGTCAACGTCTGCCAGCTCGAGGTCGCCTACGCGGTCCTGCTCGACGTCTGGTCGAAGTCGCTGAAGCATCAGTTCCTGGCGCCGATCGGCATCCGCCACCTGACGCTCGGCTCCTGGGTCGTCGGAATGGTGCGCAGCCTGGCCGTGTTCGTGCTGCTGGCGGCGCTCGGCCGCTGGGCGTTCGGCTTCCACGTGCTCCAGCCCGGCTGGTTTGCGCTCGCGATGTTTCTCCTGGGCTGCTTCCTCACCGCCTGGGTCGTCGGCGTCGCCGTCTGCGCCCTCATCACGCTCTTCGGCAACCGCGCCGAGGCGTTCGCGTGGGCGACCGTCAACATGGTGCTCGTGCTCGCCGGGATCTACTACCCCATCTCGGTTCTCCCGGACTTCATCGCGGCGATCGCGCGGGCGATCCCGCTCACGTACTTCCTCGACGCCTACCGGTCGCACTACGGATTTGCGTCGGAGTTCCGCGCGCCGATCGCGACGGGGCTCGCGCTGTCCGCCCTCTACGCCGCGCTCGCCCACTGGGCGTTCCTGGCGGCGATCCAGCGGGCACGCCGGACCGGGCTGCTCCTCAAGATGTCGGAGTGACTCTGCTGGATCCGGCGCTCTCGGCGATCTTCCTCGGCTTCGTCCTCGGCCTCCAGCACGCGACCGATCCGGACCACCTCGTCGCGGTGGCGACCATCGTGACGCGCGAGCGCCGCTTCGCCGACGGCGCGCTGGTGGGGGTCCTGTGGGGCGTGGGCCACATGACGACGCTGACGATCGTTGGCGCCATCATCATCGGGCTGAAGCTCACGATCACACCGACGGTGGGCAGCGGGCTCGAGCTGCTCGTGGCCGGCATGCTCATCTTGTTGGGCGTGCTGCGTCTGCGCGACGCCGTGCGGGGATTCGCGACGGTGCCGGCCGCGCACCTCGTGGCCGACCACGAGCACGGCGGCCAGGGGGTCGTCCACAGCCATCCCCACGTGCACGGCGCCGAGCACGCTCACGAGCACCCGCACGTCCATCCGTCGCGCTGGCTGGCGTCGCTGGGGTGGCGCAGCGGCTGGCCGGCGGGTCGCGCCGCCCTCGTCGGAGCCGTGCATGGCCTGGCGGGGAGCGCCGCCGTCGCCTTGCTGGTTCTGGCGACGCTGCGCTCGACCGCGAGCGCCGTCGCGTACCTGTTGATCTTCGGAGTCGGGACGATCATCGGCATGACCCTGCTGACCGCCGTGATGGCGTACCCGGTGTCCCTGGCACTCCGCTTCCGCCGCGCCCGACAGGCGCTCGCCGTCTGCGCCGGCGTCGGCTCGATCGTCTTCGGCCTCGCGTACGGCTACCACGTGCTTTGACTACATTGGGGGCCTCGAGGTGGGGCGACCGTCCTGCCTACCATCCGGAGGCCTCGGCGTACCACTGCACCAGCCCGGCGGCCGTCCGGGTGGTCCGGTGCTCGACGTAGAACCCGTCGCGCCCGAGGCCGCCAGCCCAGCACGGCGTCTCAGGACCGAGCGCGCCTTCACCACGAGGTCGGGGTCAGTGTCTAGGGCCGTGGCCCAGTCGCACCAGGTGGCCTTCAGGCGCTCGACCTGGCCGTCGCTCACCGTACGAGGCGGTGACGCACGTGCTCGGCGAGGCGAAGGGCGAGGGCCACGACGGTGAGGGTCGGATTCGCGCTCCCCGACGTCGGGAACACCGAACTTCCCGCGATGTACAGGTTGGCGATCCCGTGGACCCGGCAGTCGGCATCGACGACCCCGCGGCGGGGATCGGTATGCATGCGGGTCGTGCTCATGTGATGACGCGCCCCTCGCAGAGTGGACGGCCACGGATCGCCTTCCTTGCCAAGCGCGCTCCGAAGGCGGCCAATCCCCGCCCGCCCGAGGTCCTCCTCTAGGATCTCGTGCGCCCGGTGCGCGGTGCGCTTGTCGATGGCGGTCAGGCGCCAGCGGAGCACGACGCGGGGGCAACCGAGCTGGTCCCGGTCCGGGCCGAGCACAATTCGGCTCTCGGGGTTGGGCGCCTGCTCCATGACGTTCTTCACCAGGTAGCGTCGGACCGATGGCTCGCGTCCGGCGATGTTCAGGCGCGCCGCGACCGCGGTACGGGTAAGTTCGATTCGAGTTCGGAGAGGAGCCAGCGCCCCTGCCCGTACCTGTCCCCGGCGAAGGACACTCAGAAGAGACCGCCAGATTCGGCTGGCCCAGCGCGGCGGTTCCTCATCCAGGACCGCACAATAGTTTGTCAGCCCCTCTCGCCGCTGGAGCTCGGGGCTCAGCCCCAGGATCCCCCGTACCCGCCGACCCCCGGACCAGTGTCCGGACGTGTAGAAGTCGCTGATGCTTCCCTCCCGGGCGAGGATCGTGGCGGCCCGATCGAGATACAGATGCTCCATGAAGTAGCGCCCGACCTGGTCGCGGCTGTTGCCCAGCCCAGCGGGCTGCACCGAGTTTGCCAGCAGCAGAAGTCGGGCGTTCTCGATCCCGCCTGCGGCCAGGATGAATACCCGCGCCTTGACCCGGAACCCGCTTCCCGATAGGCAGGCGACTCGCACCCCGCTCACCTGGTCCGGAGGAGTCAGAGTCTCCAGATCGACGGCATTCGCCCCGAGGTAGGCGGTGATATTGGTCGCCCGCGCGACGTCATCGCGGTAGACCTCGCCGAACCGAGTAGGGGGGCTGTAGTGAAACGCATAGGAGCGGATCCGCTCACCGTGGACCGCGATGGGCCGCACTCCCTCCTCGTGCCAGTCGGCCGCCGTGTAGGCGAACGGCCCGAGTTGACAAACGGACTGGGCCTTCTCGTAAAAGGGGAGGAGGTGGGCAAGCCCGAAAGGCCAGCCGCTATCGGGGACCCAATCACGTTGCTCGAAGTCGAGCGCGTCGAGCGGGCGGCATTCCCCGGCCCATTCGTTGGTGGTTCCGCCGAAATGCCGGGTCCGAGCCGACTCGAGCGGGAAATACGGCCTTCCATGTATTTCGCCGGCGTAAAGCGATTGAGTGGCCGGATCTGGCGTGAACCCGCCGGACTCGAGGAGAGCAATGCGGAGCGACCAGGCCGCCCTCAGCTCGCGAGCGATGGTGATGCCGGCCGCCCCGGCGCCGACGATGCAGACGTCGGCCTCGATCAGCGACCCATCGGGGACGGTGCGCGCGTCGACGAACATTTCAGTTGGGCGCCGGACCGCATCCTGGCGCCCTTGTCGCACTCGCGGGCCTTGGCGCGGGCGAGGGGCAGCGCGCAGGTGCCGATGACGTCATCGTTGTCTGTTTCTCCTCGCCGGCGCGGGGATCATCTCGCTGTTGCGAAGCTCGCCCTGGGCGACAGCGACCTTGCGCGGCCTAGCCATCTGGTCTCGCTCTTCGCAGCGCGTCGCGCGCCGCTCCCTGGACCGCGCCACGGCGTCGGCGCCCACGCGCCGCTTCCAGCGTGACAAGGAGCAGGCGTCCGAGGCGGTCAGTCACTTGGCAATCACCCCGAGCGGTAACACGAGCATCAAACGGCCTCGAACTTGACATCGGGGCGCTGAGTCGCCTCAGCAGGCTCACCGCCGGAAAGCCTACCGCAGGCGATCCGCGTCCGCTCGATTGCGTCCGCCCGTGCCGCACGCGGTATGATGCTGGATCAGTGACACCTCCTTTGTGGGCCGTGATGGCCGTGGCCTCGCCTCTTTCGGAGCATACAGGGCCACCGAAGGGCCCCCCAAGCCCCCCGAGGTGCTCCTCGTCTCCCTCTAAGCGTTCTTCGATTTTCCCTATATGGGTTTAAAGGCTCACCGGAGGTCGCCATGACGGAGCAGGCCCGCGCGACCCGCATCGAGACCGACAGCATGGGGCGGATCGGGGTCCGCGCCGACCGGTACTGGGGCGCTCAGACCGAGCGCTCGCTGCATCATTTCGCGATCGGCGACGACCGCATGCCGCTGCCGGTGGTCCACGCCCTCGCGCTTCTCAAGAAGGCGGCGGCCCTGGTCAACCAGGAGATGGGGCGGCTCGACGCCCGCCGCGCCGAGCTGATCGTGTGCGCCGCCGGCGAGGTGATCGCAGGCAAGCTCGACGCGCACTTCCCGCTCTCCGTCTGGCAGACCGGCTCCGGCACCCAGTCGAACATGAACGTGAACGAGGTCATCGCGAATCGCGCGATCGAGCTGGCGGGCGGGAAGCTGGGGAGCAAGGACCCGGTTCATCCGAACGATCACGTCAACATGTCGCAGTCGTCGAACGACACGTTCCCGACGGCGATGCACGTCGCGGCCGCCGTCGAGCTCACGCACCGGCTGCTCCCGAGCGTCCGGGCGCTGCGGGACGCGCTCGCCGCCAAGGCCGGCGAGTTCGCCGACATCGTGAAGATCGGGCGGACGCACCTGCAGGACGCGGTGCCGCTCACGCTCGGCCAGGAATTCTCGGGCTACGTCGCCCAGCTCGACGCCGGGCTCGCGCGGATCGACGCGACCCTCCCGGGGCTCCGGGCCCTGGCGATCGGAGGCACCGCGGTCGGCACCGGGCTCAACGCGCCCGCCGGCTTCGGCGAGGCGGTCGCCCGCAAGCTGGCCGAGCTGACGGGCCTACCGTTCACGTCGGCGGCCAACAAGTTCGCC
>Ga0184633_10001199_pt1 | contig 10614 bp, 6 predicted proteins | sample PLM31_170_b1_FD_133156 | JGI IMG/M metagenome (GOLD analysis project Ga0184633, IMG submission 133156) | Groundwater sediment microbial communities from an aquifer in East River, Colorado, USA - PLM3-1_170_b1 | ecosystem: Environmental > Terrestrial > Soil > Riparian zone | place: USA: East...
CGGGAAGACCCTCACCCACTACACCATCACCGGCCAACTCGGAGCGGGCGGCATGGGCGTCGTGTGCCGCGCCCGCGACGAGCGGCTCAATCGGGACATCGCGCTCAAGGTCCTGCCGGCGGCGCTCCTCTCCGACGATGCCGCGCGCGCTCGATTCCGCCAGGAGGCGATGGCGCTCTCGCGTTTGAATCACCCGAATATCGCGACCGTGCACGATTTCAATTCCGAGGACGGGGTTGATTTCCTGGTCATGGAGCACGTGGAGGGGGAAACGCTCGCGCATCGGCTGTCGCGCGGTCCGCTCCCGGAGCCGGAGGCGGTCGCGCTCGGAGTACAGATCGCCGAAGCCCTCGAGGAAGCTCACGAACGGGGCGTGATCCACCGGGATCTCAAGCCCGGAAACGTGATCGTGGGACCCAAGGGAAGGGCGAAGGTTCTCGATTTTGGTCTCGCGAAACTTCTCCAATTCGGCGAAGGGATCGAAACCGCGAGCGTGACAGCCACGGGCACGTGGTCGGGGACGCTTCCCTATATGCCGCCCGAGCAGGTCGAGGGGCACGCGACCGACGAGCGGAGCGATCTCTACGCGCTTGGAGCGATCCTCTACGAGATGGCGGCCGGACGCCGCGCGTTCCCGGCTACCGGCGCCGCCCGGCTCTTCAGCTCCATCTTGAACGATCGCCCGGCTCCGCCCTCGTCGGTGTCCGCCGGGATCTCTCCTGACTTCGACGCGATCGTGCTCCGGCTCCTCGAGAAGGAGCCCGAGCGCCGGTTCGCATCCGCGCGGGAGTTGATCGGCTCGCTCCAGGCGGTGGGGAAGGGCTCCACGAGGACCGCCGCACCGCGGGCCGCCGCCGGATCGGCGCGGGACGGATCGTCCGCCGCGCGCGCCGAAGGCCCTCGCATCGAGGGCCTCGTGGTCCTTCCGCTCGAAAACCTTTCGGGCGACCCGGAGCAGGAATACTTCGCCGACGGCATGACCGAGGAGCTGATCGCGGATCTGGCCCAGATCCAAGCGCTCCGCGTCATCTCCCGCACCTCGGCGATGCGATACAAGGGAACGCGGAAGACCATGGAGGAGATCGGCCGCGAGCTGAACGTCGACGCGGTGGTCGAGGGCTCGGTCCGCCGGCACGGCGATCGCGTGCGGATCACCGCGCAGCTCATCGAGGTCGCGACCGACCGGCACCTCTGGGCGAAATCCTACGAGCGGGACCTCCGAGATGTTCTCTCCCTCCAGGGCGAGGTGGCGCAGGCCATCGCGCAGGAGATCCAGGTGAAGCTGACTCCGATGGAGGAGGCGCGCTTCGCCAGGGCCCGGAAGGTGGACCCGCGCGCCTACGAGGCCTACCTCAAGGGAAGGCACTTCTGGAGCAAGCGGACCGACGAAACGCTCCTCAAGAGCCTCGAGTACTTCCGCGAGGCGATCGACCTCGATCCGACATGGGCGACCGCGCGCGTCGGCCTGGCCGACGCCTACAACATACTCGGCTTTTTCGGCACGCTCCCCCCTGCCGATTCCTTTCCTAAGGCCAAGGCGGCCGCCGCCGCCGCGCTCGAGATCGACGAAGGGATGGCGGAGGCGTATACGGCGGTGGCGTACGCGCAGCACTATTACGACTGGGACTGGAAGGGCGCGGACCAGAGCTTCCGGCGAGCGCTCGAGCTGAACGAGGGGAACGCCTACACGCACCTCTTCTACCTGAACTACTTTATGGCAATGGGCAAGTTTGACGAGGCGGTCCGGGAGTCGGACCGTGCGTTGGAGCTGGATCCTCTGTCCATGATCATCAATGCGGCGCGCGGCTGGGTACGCTATTTCGGACGAGACTTCGACGGAGCGGTCCAATACACGCGGCGGACGCTTGAGATGGAGCCCGACTTCCTGCCGGCCCGCGTTTGGCTCGCGTGGATTTACGAGGCGAAGGGCATGTGGCCCGAGGCGCTCGCGGAGGCTCTGCGGGCCGCCGAGATCACAGGGAGCGGTCCCTGGGCGTTGAGCGCGCTCGGCCGCATCCAGGCCAGAATGGGCAAGACCGCGGAGGCGGAAGGCTCGCTTCGGCAGCTTCTGGACCTCTCCTCGCGGCGATACGTCTCACCGTACGACATCGCGATCGTGCAGATTGCGCTCGGTCGGCCCGATGACGCGTTCGAGCAACTCGAGAAGGCCTATCGCGGTCGGGCGAACTACCTCGCCCTGATGCGCGTCGACCCGCGGCTCGATCCGCTCCGCAGCGATCCCCGCTTCGCGGACCTCGAGCGGCGCATGAACTTCCCCCCGGGGCCGCCCCTCCCCAAGAGCTAGAGCCACCCTCTTTCGCCTAATCAACTTCCCTCAACCCGCCGATAACACTCCCGTTAGGGGAGGGGACCGCCCTTTCCGGACCATCGGGGGAGCCTAACCGCTTGAATCTAAACGTTGCCGTGATCATGCCGCGGGGGCCGGAGCGAGAGGCGCTGGTGGAGCAGATCGGACGCCAGGGCGGAGCCGTCCACGTCTCAGAGGACGTCGGGGCCTTCCTCGCCCGCGGGGGAGGCGACGGTTGCTCGCTCGCGATCCTCGAATTCGGGCCCGGCGCCGGGTCCGAGGGCGCGGGCCCGTCGGCGAGCGAGTCGGAGCGGAAAGCCTCCGTGCGCCAGCTCAAAGAGCGCTGGCCGCGCCTCCAGCTCGCCCTCTTCCTGGACCGCTCCGCCGCCGCCGAGGCGGCCGAGATGAACGAGCTCGGCATCCGGAACATCTTCCTGAAGCCGGTCCGCCACGAGCCGATCGAGGGCCTCCTCAAGGCCGCCGGGAAGAGCGCGGCCCAGCAGGCGCGCCAGGAGCGCGAGACCGCCCGGGTCCAGGACGAGTTCCGCTTCGACCGGATCGTGGGATCGAGCCCGGCGCTCCAGCGCTCGATCGAGCTCGCGCGGAGCGTCTCGGAATCGAGCGCGACCTCGGTTCTGATTCTCGGCGAGAGCGGGGTCGGCAAGGAGCTCTTCGCCCGCGCCATCCACGGCGAGAGCCCACGAGCGCGCGGGCCGTTCATGGAGATCAATTGCGCCGCGATCCCCCGCGAGTTGCTCGAGAGCGAGCTCTTCGGCCACGAGAAGGGGGCCTTCACCGATGCGACGCAGCTCCGCGTGGGACTCTTCGAGGCGGCCGAGCACGGCTCGGTCTTCCTCGACGAGGTCGGCGAGCTGCCCGTCACCCTCCAGGCGAAGCTGCTCAAGTTCCTCGACTCGAAGATCGTGCGCCGCGTGGGGGGCGGGCGGGACATCCCGGTGGACGTGCGGATTCTGGCCGCCACCAACCGGGACCTGGCCGGTGAAGTGCGCGGGGGGCGATTCCGCGAAGACCTCTACTATCGACTGAACGTCGTCCCGATCGAGATTCCGCCGCTCCGCGATCGCGAGGGCGATCCGATCCAGCTCGCCCGCCTCTTCACGGAGCGGGTGGGAAGGAAGCTCGGCAAGAGCGTGACGCTTAGCGCGCACGCGGAGAAGGAGCTGGGGCGGTACGGCTGGCCCGGGAACGTCCGCGAGCTGATGAACGTGATCGAGCGGGCGGTGCTCCTGGCCCGCACGGAGGAGCTTGGCCCCGCCGAGCTCGCCATACCGAAGCCCCGGGAATGGGCAGCGGGCAAATACGATATGGCCGACCTGGGCATCCGGATCCCCGCCGAGGGGATCTCGCTCGTCGCGGTTGAGCGCGCGGTGATCGAGGGCGCCCTTGCCCGCAGCCACGGCAACGTGGTCGAAGCCGCGCGGCTGCTCCATATCGGGCGCGGGAGCCTCCGGTGCAAAATGCGCCGGCACAGCCTCGACCGGGAAGAGCCGACCCGCCTCAGCGTCGCCTGACGACTGCCGGGCCCCTCCGGTTCGACAGCCACCCCTCCGGTTCAACGTCAACCCCTCCGGCCTGACAACCACCCCTCCGGCCTTGACAGGTCGGAGCCGCCCCCGTAGCCTCCAAAAGATCTGCGAATCCATTTACCCCCTTGCAGCATCGTATCTTCGAGGAGTGCTTGGCGACAGCCGATACCGACGAAGAACTCGTCAGGAAGGCTCAGGGCGGTGACGAGCGCGCGTTTGGCGGGCTGGTTTCCCGGTACGAGACCAAGGTCTATAGCCTGGCGCTCAAGATGATCCGGAATCCGGAAGACGCCGAGGATGTCCTTCAAGACACCTTTCTCCGCGCCTATCGCGGGATCAAGTCGTTCCGTGGCCATTCGACATTTTCGACCTGGATTTACCGCATCACGGCCAATTCGGCCCTGATGCGGCTGAGAAGGAAACAATTGCCCATCGTCTCCATTGAAGACGCCGAAGAGCGGGACGCCCCGGTCAACATCGCCGATTGGGCGCCCGGACCGGTCGAGCAGCTGTTGAGCCGGGAAACGCAGCAGGTGATGGGCCAGGCGATCGAGGAGCTGCCGCCCGAGTTCCGCCAGGTTTTCGTCTTGCGGGACATCGAGGAGCTATCCAATGCTGAAGTGGCCGAAATTCTTGAGTTGTCCGTGGCGGCCGTGAAATCCAGGCTCCACCGGGCACGGCTCAAGGTGCGGGACCGGCTCGCGGGATACTTCAGCGAGCTGAAGGCGCAGAAGGCGATCGGGGCCGGCTCATGCTGACATGTCGAGAAGTGATCGATGCGCTCTCCGCGTACCTCGACGACGATCTCCGGAAGGAAGTCGCCGCCGAGATCGAGAAGCACATCGAGCTCTGCGACGACTGCCGCGCGGAGTTCGACACGCTGAACATGACGATCAAGCTCTATCGCGGTTCGGAGAGTTCCGAGTTGCCGGCCGGCTCCCACGACCGGCTCATGAAGGTGCTCGAGCTGGAAAAGATGAGGTTGAAGCGCGGCGTTCCGTCCGACACCAAGGCATGACGGCGGCGTCCGGGCGCATGTTCTCCCCCGAACCGGAACGAATCCTCCTCTGCCGGCCGCAGAACCAGCTCGGCGATCTCCTCCTCAACGTCCCCGCGATCCGATCCATTCGCGACCGTTACCCCCGCGCGCATATCACGCTCGTCGTGGGGCGCCAGAACGCGGCCGCGGTTCTCGGCCAGCCCTGGACCGATGGAGTGCGGGTGGTGGACACCCGCAATTTCTTCGGGGTGTTGAGGGCCTCGCTCCGCCCCTCCCCGCGGCCCGATCTCGCGGTCTACTTCACCACGGTCTCCTACTCGAAGGGGGCCGCCTATTTCGTCCGCCGCTCCAGGGCGGGCGAGCGGATCGGGTTCGATCCGTCGCGCCATGACCAGGCGGACCGCGCGGGGCTTACGCGCACGATCTCCTATCCGGACCGTCCGCTCCATCAATCCGAGGTGAGCCTGATGCTGGCCGCAGCGGCCGGCGCAGGCTTGGCGCCTCCTCCTCCTTACTACCTGCCCGACCCCGCGCTCCTTTCGCGCGCGCCGTCGGGCACGGCTTATCTTCACCCGGGCGCGGGAAAGGTGAAAAATCGCTGGCCCGCCGAGCGCTTCGCAGAGGTCGCGCGGGCGCTCCTGCACCGCGGCCTCGACGTGGCGCTGGTCGAAGGGCCGCAAGATTCCGGCACCGTCGGGGCGGTTCGTGCCGCGATCGGCCGCCCATTGCCGGTCGTTCGCGGCGAGAGCATCCCCATGCTCGCGGCGCGCTTCGCCCGGGCCGCGCTCTACGTCGGGAACGACACCGGCCCGCTCCACCTTGCGGGCGCCGTCGGCTGCCCCACGGTAGGCGTCTACGGCTGGTCCGACCCGGCCGAGTGGGCGCCTGTGGGGGCTTGCGTGCGGAGCGTCCGCGCCGCGGATCACACGCTCGAATCGGTGACGGCGAGCGACGTGCTCGACGTTGCGCTGCCGCTTCTCCGGCCGGAGGACCAATGCGCCGCCGTTTGATCCGCGGGGGCGTGGGGCTGGGCGTGGGCAGCGGCGCCGCGATCTCTGGCGGCGCAATCCTTACCGGCATCGCCATCCTGGGCCTCGTCGCCGGCGCCTGGTGGAGCGCGGCGTGGGCGGCCGCCCCTTCCCCGGTGATCGTTCGACTCAATCAGATCGCGAACCTCGAGGGCGCCCGCGACACCACGGGCCTCTCCGCGTGGCTCCTGCGCGACGGATCGCCTCAAGTGCGCGCCGCCGCCGCGGTCGCGCTCGGGAGGATCCAAAATCGGGGTAGTGTCTCCTCGCTCGAAACGGCGCTGGGGGATCGCGTGGGCGACGTGCGCGCCCAGGCGGCGTTCGCCCTGGGGCTGATCGGCGATTCGACGGCAGCCCCCGCACTCGCGCGGCGGCTGACGCCCGAGCGCGATCCGGCCGCGCGCGAAATGATCGTGACCGCCCTGGGGATGCTCGGCGCCCGCTCCTCGTCGCCGGCGCTCGCACGGTCGCTCCGCGCCCCCCGTGTCTCGGAGCGCGGGGCGGCGGCGCTCGCAGCCGGGCGCGCGCACGACTCCTCGTTGGTCGCGGCGCTCGGGACGGCGGCCAAGGACGCACGTCCGGAGATGCGCTGGCGCGTGGCCTACGCGTTGGGGCGGATCGGGGACATTCGCGGGGCGGTGGCGCTCCGGAAGCTATCGACCGACCGCGTCGAGATCGTCCGCTACGAAGCGGCTCGATCGCTGGGCGACGTCGGCGACTCGACCGCGGCGCCCCGGCTCGTGGCGCTCCTCGCGGACGATTCGTGGAGGGTCCGCGTGAACGCGGCCCACTCGCTTGGGGCCGTGCGCGCGCGGCGGGACGCCCGCTCGCTCCGGCCGCTGCTCAAGGACTCGAACGCCGAGGTGCGGTGGGAAGCCGCGCTCACGCTGGGCGCGCTTCGCGATACCGCGGCCGTGCCCGCGCTGACCGCCGCGCTCAACGACAGCGCGAGCGGCGTCGTGCAGGGTGCCGCGATGGCGCTGCTCCAGATCGAGGGCGCCGCCGCGATCCCAGTGATCGCGCCGATGCTCGACCTGCTGCCGCCCTTCCTCCGCTCCGGGCTGATGGAGGCGCTCGGCCCGATCCCGGGCCCGCTCGCGCTCGAGACGCTCCTCGCGCGAGTCTGGGATGCTTCCGACGCCGCGCAGGCGGCAGGCGCCGCCACCGCGCTGGGGAAGCGGCCGGAGGACGCGGCTAAAGCGATCCCCGCGCTACGGCCGCTGCTCGGGGCTCGCGACTACGCGGTGGTCTGCTCCGCGGCCGAGGCGCTCGGCGAGCTGCGCGACAGCAGCTCGGTGCCGGCGCTCGGGACGCTCCTCACGCGCACCGGCGCGCCGGAGGATGGGGACATCCGCGCCTCCGCGGCGACGGGGCTCGCGTCGATCAAGTCGCCCGCAGCGCTCGACTCGCTCCGCCTCGCGCGGCGCGACCCCGAGCTACGCGTCCGGCAGATCGCGAACTCGGCGCTGGGGCTCCCTCCCGATTCGGTGGCGGCTCTGCCCGCACCCAAGCTCCGCGTCGAGCCGATCCCGAACTCGCCCGCGAGATCGGCCACGATCCGGACCGAACGGGGAATCATCCGGCTCACCCTCGACCCCAAGGTCGCTCCCCGCACCGTCGAGAACTTCACCCGCCTCGCCCGCTCGGGTTACTTCGACGGGCTCGCCTTCCACCGCGTCGTGCCCAACTTCGTCGTCCAGGACGGGTGCCCGCGCGGCGACGGCTGGGGCGGTCCGGGCTATGCGATCCCCTGCGAGTACAGCGCGCTCCCGTACGAGGTCGGGACCGTGGGGATGGCGCTCTCGGGGAAGGACACGGGGGGAAGCCAGTGGTTCGTCACGCTCTCGCCGCAGCCCCGGCTCATGGGCCGCTACACGGTCTTCGGAAAGGTGGTCCTGGGAATGGACGTGGTCGAGCGGATGATGCCGGGGGATCGGATCATCAAGATAAGCGTGCCGTAGCCGGGGGAGGGCCGGGCGCTAGGTCCGCGCGAGGTCCGGGCGCGAGGTTCGCCCGTGAGGGCCGCGTGATGGGGGCGGACATGGGATTCTACTCCAATTGGATTCTTCCCTGGATTTGCGACCGGGAGCTCTCGGATCCCGCGCTCCACTCGATCCGCCGGGACGTGCTCCGCGATGTTTCGGGCTGCGTCCTTGAGGTCGGTTTCGGATCGGGCTCCAATCTGCCGTTTTATCCGGCGGACGTCCGCCGGCTGGTCGTCGTCGAGCCCTCCGCGGGAATGAGTCGTCTGGCCTCGAAGCGCATCGCCGAGTGGGGCGGCGAGATTGAATCGCATCGCCTCGAGGGGGAGAGGCTCCCGTTCGAGGACGCATCCTTCGATTCGGTGGTCATCACGCTCACCCTCTGCTCCGTGCGCGATCCCGCGCGCGTTCTCACGGAGATCCGGCGCGTGCTTCGGCCCGGCGGCGGCTACCACTTCCTCGAGCACGTCGCCTCGTCCAAGCCGCGCGACTGCGCTTGGCAGCGGCGTCTGAATGGGCTCAACGCCGCGCTCGGCGGAGGCTGTCAGCTGCTCCGCGACAGCGAGCGCGCGATCGCGGAGGCGGGCTTCATGTTCGAGCGTATCGAGCGCGGCATCCTACCCGGGGGCGGCATCATTCCGCGTTGGCTGTTCCCCGTGGTTTGGGGGAAAGCGCTGGCTCCTGCCGAGCGATAGAGTTCCGGGAATCTACGGGGCGGCGCCCTGTGCCCGGATGGCCGTAGCGCGCGCCCGCGCGGCTTTGGCCTCGTTCGGCCTCCCCGTCTTCTCCAGCAACGACGCGTACCCTTCCAGGCAGTCCGCCGTCGCGGAGGTGTCTGGGACGCTCGCGTGCTCAAGAATATTCAGCGAGCGTCTGTACAGCCGCTCGGCCTCCCCAACCTGGCCCAGCTCCGCATGGACCGCGGCCAGTTTACGGAGTACGGCACCATGCAAGGAAGTGTCTCGGGCGAAGGGTAGCTCCTGGATGATGGAGGCCACTTGAGCGAACGCCGCCCTGGCCCGCTCCAGCTCATGTGCCTTGAGGTACAGATCCCCCAAGTTCTCGAGAAAGTTTGCGGTCAACGGATGCTTCGGTCCCATCACGTGCTCGATCGTCGCTGTGGCGCGCTCGAGGTACGGTCTCGCCTCCGCGGTTCTGGCCATTTGGAGGAGTGTGTATCCAATGTTGTTCTCCGCTATCGCCACGTCGTAATGGTTCGCGCCCAGGTTCTTCTCCTTGATGCGCGCCGCCTCCATCATGAGCGGCAGAGCGGCCGCCAGATCGCCGCTCTTCTGCTTCTCCGCCCCCTCGTCATTCAGACACCAGGCCACCCAGACGTGCGTCGGTCCGACTGTCTTGCGGAAAATTTCGAGTGCTTCGTTGCGATAGGTCTCGGCTTTGGCAAACTGACGCATTATCGAATAGGCGACGCTGAGCTGGTACAAGACGAACCCGACGTCAGCATGGACCGGGCCCAACTGTTTCGTTCGAATGGCGAGAGCGCGCTCGAGAAGAGGTACCGACTCAGCTGGTCGATTCGTGGAAAAATAGATTCCGCCCAGATTGCTCAAACTGGTGGCGACCTCGAGGTTCTCCTCGCCGAGCGTCTCGCGGCGGAGGCGCAACCCTTTTGCCGTCAGCGATTCGGCCCGGTCGAACAGTCCCAAGTTACGGTAGACCGTCCCCATCGTGTCCATGAGGCGTGCCTTCACAACCGGCCGTTCTTTGAGCTCGCGTTCGATCTTCTCGGCCCCTCGGTCGAGGATCTCCCGCGCCGTGATCGTATTGCCGCGCGCTTCGCTCGGGTCCGAGACATGAAACAGATCGACCATGAAGCTCGTCGCCTGGCGGGCCGTCTCGGCCTCTTCCCGAGCCTGGTGCTCGGCGCGCAGCGCCCGGACAAGCCCCAACCCGGTGCCGATGATTCCTAGAATCAGCGCGACCGCCACGATAGTCGCGGCGACCACTCCCGCGCGGTGGCGGCGAATGAACTTGCGAATCCGATACGTCGTGCTGGGCGGGCTCGCGAGAACGGGTTCGTTGCGCAGGTGGCGGCGGATGTCCTCCGCCAGCTCCGAGGCGGAGGCGTAGCGGCGGGTCCGGTCCTTCTCCAGCGCCTTGAGGGCGATCCAGTCGAGGTCTCCTTGGAGCTGCCGGCGCAGCGAGGCGGGATCGGTCTGAAGGCTTGCGGAAATTCGAGTCCCCGTGTCCTCGAGCGAGGCAATGCGCGTGCTCGGTCTTTTCGGCTCCTCCTCGCGGACCCGGCGCAAGAACTCCTGGTAGCCACGCGTCCGCAACGTCGCCAAGTCGAACGGCAACACACCGACCAGCAGCTCGTAGAGCAGCACGCCCAGCGCGTAGACGTCCGTTCTCGTATCCACATCGAGCGCACTTCCTCCGGCTTGCTCGGGGCTCATGTACCCCGGCGTGCCGACCACCTGGCCAACCATCGTGTGCATGCTCAAATCGGTCAGGCGCTGCGCCGTGGCTTTCGCCACCCCAAAGTCGATGATCTTCGGGACCGGCTTCCCGTCCTGAAGGGTCACGAGGATATTGGAGGGCTTCAAATCCCTGTGGATCAGCCCTTTTTGATGAGCGTGCTGCACCGCGTCGCAGACTCGAAGGAATAGCTCGAGTCGCTGCGATATGGAGAGGCGCTGCTCCGTCGCGTACTGGGTGATGGGCACGCCGGGGACATGCTCCATGGCGAAGTAGGGGCGGCCTTCCTCGGTGGAGCCGGCGTCGAACA
>Ga0184633_10001200_pt1 | contig 10614 bp, 8 predicted proteins | sample PLM31_170_b1_FD_133156 | JGI IMG/M metagenome (GOLD analysis project Ga0184633, IMG submission 133156) | Groundwater sediment microbial communities from an aquifer in East River, Colorado, USA - PLM3-1_170_b1 | ecosystem: Environmental > Terrestrial > Soil > Riparian zone | place: USA: East...
TCACCGATGCGGAGTGGGCAATCTACACGACGAAATGGCTCCCGCGACTCTGCCAGGGCACGGCTGTGCTCGAAGGGCTGGCGGGCAAGACGGCGGCTGCGGGCGCGCTGATCGAAAAGGCCATTGCGCTCGAGCCCCACGACCCGTTCAACTACATCGTGCAGGGGCAGATCCTCAACGACGAGTACACCGCGCTCGCCGAAAAATTCCGCCGCATGCCCACCGGCAAAGAGCGCGACGACACAATGAAACAGGCGCTCGCGAAAATGGACCGCGTGATCGAGGTCTATGCGCATGCCCTCGGGCTCGCGGAAGGCAAACCCGCGTTCCAGGAAGTTCGCGACAAGCTTATGGGGGACCTCGAGTCTTACTACAAGTACCGGCACGGCGGCTCCGCTGCCGGTTTGCAGCATCTGATCGACAAATACAAGCAGCCTTAGGTGCCTGCGCCGCCTCCCATCGCTTTCCGCTGGATCCGCGAACTCGCTGCGCCTTACCTGCGCGGCTACCGGCCTGTGGCGGAGCAAAGCGCCAGCCTCTGCGGCTTTTGGTTTCTCACGAGGTCGAAAGGCGTGAAATCCCCAGGCCGCGGAAAAAATGTTCGTCTGGGCTTCTTTGTCGGCTACATTCTCCGCGCGGAGGAATTTGCTTTTCTCGCGCCGGAGCCTCCCGAATGCGCCGTCTGGGTGGTGGCGGCGCCCGCGCGAGGCACGCTGCACCGGCGGCTCCTCGCGCGCCCGGAAAGCCTGCTGCGGCGCACGTTCGGGTATATTCGCTTGCTGACGCATCGCCCGCCGCGGTTCAGCTTCCATGCCGAAGAAACCGCGGTGATGGTGCGGCACACTTCCATGCGCGAGTGGCCTCCGAGCAAGTACGAGCACTTCTCGCGCAATTTCTTCATTGAGACGCTGGCCTGGTTGGTGCGCAGCGGCGTGGTGCGCAAGCTGCCGGCTGAGCTTGCGGTGCTGGCCGCCCGGCCCAAGCGCTAAGCGCTTTCGCCTCAATCCCGTTCCAGTCCTGGAGTCCTAGTCCCGGTGGCGCACCTGTACCATTGAACAGGGCGGGATTCGGTGCTTTCCTATAGGGGCGCCCCAAGAGGTTGTTTTGCATCTAATCGGGGTGTAAGGCGAGAGGAGACCATGGGCCCAGTCAAGAACGATCACGCACGGCGGTGGATGTGGTGGTTTCTAGCCGCTCTGGTTGCGCTACAACTCTATTTCGTAAGGGAGCTGATCGCTGCGTTGCTCCTGTTCACGCTGGGATTTGCCGTGATTGGGGGAATCCTGCTGGCTATCGTGTTCGTGAAGCATGCAGGGGAAGCCAGCCTCGCCTGGGCCGAGCCGCGCACGCGCGGCATGACGCAAGCAGCCCGCCGCGGCATGGAATACATTGAGGAATTCAGCAGAAAGCCATTCCGCCGTCCACGTTCACAGCCTGCCCCGTAATCGCGCTCGCCTGCTCCGACACGAGGAACAGGGCCGCCGCCGCAATTTCATCGGCCGTTTGCGCGCGCCCCTGCAACACCAGGTTCAGAAAACCCGCGAGCTGTTCTTCGGGGCTCACACCGAGCCGCACCGCCAGCTGCGTGCCTAATTTCTTGGACATTTGAGTTTCCGTTACCGGACCTGGGCAGAGCGCGTTCACGCGCACGCCTTTACGCGCAGCTTCGGCAGCGGCTACGCGGGTCAGCCCGAGCATCCCCGCCTTGGCCGCAGCGTACGCCGAGCCCCACTGGAACGCGGCTTTCGCCGAAAGGCTCGAGATATTCAGGATCACGCCCGAGCCACGCGCGTACATCTCCGGGAGCACCAAGCGCGTCAGCAGAAACGCGCCGCGCAGGTGCACGGCGACAACTGCGTCCCATTCCGCGGGCGCGAGCTCTTCGATCGGCTTCACGGGGCCGTAGTCGCCGGCGTTGTTGACCAGGATGTGCACGCCGCCGAAGTTCTGCCGCGCTGTGGCCACAACCCGCTCGCAATCGGCTTCGCGCGAGACGTCCGCGGCCGTCCACGCCGCGCGCCCGCCGGCCTTCTGAATCTCCCCTGCAACGCCTTCGACTTCGCCTGACGTTCGCGCGGCCACGACCACGGCGGCGCCTTCCGCAGCGAACCGCCGGGCAATCGCGCGCCCGATGCCGCGGCCGCCTCCGGTGACGATAGCGACCTTGCCTCCCAGTAGCATGACGGTCTCCCGAATCTGGCGTTCTATCGAGCGAAGCCTGGCAGGATAGCATTGCCGCCCGCCGGGCAGAAGCTCCGCGCAGGCGCGCGACAACCCCAAAAGTCGCGTGCCAGCCAGCCGCAGAATGGGGTATCATAAGGCTCTTTCTGGGTGTTAGATGACGGATATGGAAAGCCATACGCAGAACGGGAAGATGCTCCTGCGCGTGCGCCCCCGCGGCTTCTGTGCCGGCGTGGTCCGCGCGGTGGATATCGTCGAGCTGGCGCTTGAGGCCTACGGCCCGCCGGTGTATGTCCACCACGAGATCGTGCACAACCGCTATGTGGTGGAGCAGCTCCGCCAGCGGGGCGCGATTTTTGTCGAGGCCGTCTCCGAAGTGCCGGAGGACTCCGTGCTCATCTTCAGCGCGCACGGCGTGCCACCGGGAGTGCGCGGCGAAGCGCAGGCGCGGCGGCTGCGCGTGATTGACGCCACCTGCCCGCTGGTCACAAAGGTGCACCTCGAGGCGCTCAAGTTTGCGCGCCAAGGCCGCACCATCATTCTTATTGGGCATCATGACCACCAGGAGATCATCGGCACGTCCGGCGAGGCGCCGCGGCACACGAAAGTGGTGGATAGCGTCGAGGCCGTCAACCGGCTCGAGGTGGAGGATCCGAACCGCTTGGCCTTCCTGACGCAGACCACGCTGAGCTTTTACGATACGCAGGAGATTGTGGCGCGGCTGAAGGAGCGCTTCCCCAGCGTCGTCGGCCCCGCCTCGGACGACATTTGCTACGCGACGCAGAACCGCCAGGAGGCGGTTGAGCAGATGGCGCACGAGGTGGAGTTGATTTTGGTGGTGGGCTCGCCGAACAGCTCGAACTCGAATCGCCTTGTGGAAGTGGCCGAGCGCAGGGGCGTGCACGCGCGCCTGATCGACGATGCCAGCTGCATTGACCCGAGCTGGCTCGAGGGCCTGCGCCGCGTCGGGCTGACGGCTGGCGCTTCGGCGCCTGAGGTGCTCGTGGAACAGGTCAGCGAGCGGCTCGCGAGTTTAGGGTTCACCGACCAGCGCGATCTGGACCTGATCCGGGAGGACGTGCGGTTCACGCTCCCTCCGGAGCTGGCCACCATCGCGCCGGCCGGCAAGAGGAGCTAGGCGCGCGCCAGGGGAGCCCGCAGCCCGAGCGGCGCGGGTTGGCGCGCACTCCGTGCCACACAACAAAGGAGCAGTTTCTTGGCGGTCAAAATTGTCCGTCAACCGAAGAAGATTGCCCTGATCGGGGCGCCCACCAGTGCCGCCGCGCTGGCGGGGGGGCATGAGCGCGCGCCGGCGGCCCTGCGCGCCGCAGGCCTCGTCGAGCGGCTCCAATCGCTCGGCTACGAGGTCACCGACCTCGGCGATTGCGCCGTCCAGACCTTCCAGCCCGATGACGAGCATCCCCGCGCACGCAACGTCCGGGGCGTGCTTGCTGCGCTGAACGATCTCAAGCCACGCGTCGAGCAAGCGGTGAAATCCAGCGCGCTGCCGCTCATCCTCGGCGGCGATTGCTCGATCGCCCTCGCCACGATCGCGGGCGCGCGGCGCTACTACCGCAACGTCAGCCTCGTTTATGTGGACCGCGACGCCGATTTGAACATCCCTGCGACGACGCCTTCGGGCTGCGTGGACGGCATGGTTGTCTCACACGTCGTCGGCCGCGGCGCGCCGGAGCTGGTGCGCTTCTGGGGCGAGCCGCCACTGGTGCGCGAGCCGGACGTGGCGCTTTTCGGGTTCGAGCGGCTCGACGCGCCCGAGCAGGAGTTCCTGACGCGCTCGCCGATCCGCCGCTACCTGGCGGACGACATCACACGGCAGGGCGTGGCGGCTGCGGCGCAGGCTGCGCTCGAACGCGTTCACGCCGCGGCGCATGAATTCGTTCTGCACTTCGACGTGGATACGATCTCCAGTGAAGACTTCCGCGCCACGAATTACCCCGGTTCGGGCGGTCTGCGGCTCGACCAGGTGCGCGAAGCGCTCACCGTGTTCGCGCGGCAGAGCACGCTCGCCGCGTTTGAGATTACGGTCTATAACCCCGCACTCGACGCCGACGGGAGCGGCGCAAAGACAATCTTGGAGTTGATTGCTGCTGTTTTCGGTGAGCGCTTCGCTGTTCTGGCGGGCGCCGAAGCCGCTGCGCCCACCGCTTCTCCAACTGAAGCCCCGGCCGCTGCGCCCACCGCTGCCCCTGCTGCGGAAGCGCCTGCGCCCGAGCAGGCCGCTGCGCAGCCTACGCCACCGGCCGAAAGCGCAGCGCCCGAATCTTCGCAGCCAGCCGAGCCGCCCGCCACCACATCCGCGCAGGCCCCTCCCGAGCCATTATCTGAGCCCGCCGAAACTTCTGCGGCCGAAGCTCCGGCCACGCCTGAGCCCGAGTCTTCGGGCTCTTAAAGCCCAACTCACGAATGAGTAGTGGGAGGACATGGCTTCCGCCGTGCCGCCGCGAATTGGCAATGACGGGGTCTAGCCCCAGAAAACACCAGCAGCGCGCACAGCGCACGATTTATGAGATAACCTCTTACGGTTTCTGCCGGTGCCCGGGTGGCGGAATGGCAGACGCTGGGGACTTAAAATCCCGCCTGACCAGTTTGCAGCAACCTGCACCAAAACGCAGCACAGCGAAAATCGCCCGTGTTCATGCAGGTTGGGCGCGTTTGCTCCGCGCAGCGCCGCGCACGGCGGCGAAGCGAAACGCAAACCCAACCGACACCAAGACCCGAACCAAAAATCACGCCGCTGAGCCGAAACGCAACGCGGTTACTGCAAGGTATGGGATTTCCTGCGTTGTTCGTCTTCAGCACCTTTGAGAGTCTGCGAGCCTATCTGACAAGCTAGGGTTTTGGTCTTCGGGTTCACTGGTTGCTCGTTTGTGCCGTTGGCCGAGATTGTACCGAAATCTGTCGTCGAGCGTCTGCCGTTTCTGAGGCAGAAATCTGCAACCAGTTGAGGAGAGACGCTCAGATGACGGGGTCCGACGCCGCGAGCCATCGACGGAAGAGGTCGCGGGCCTTGCTACCTTCCTGGCGGCGCCGCACGGCGTCGAGCACCGAGAGATGTGCGCGCACTCCGCGCCCGCGGAATCCCACCCAGTATGGGATGTGCACTTCCGAGCCGATGGGAATGGCGAGGATGGAGAAGTCGCGCACGCGGAAGAATCCCCGGCGGAAGACCATCCGGCGCAGCCTTTCCTTGAGCAGCTCGGCGGCACGATCTGGGGCGAGCTCTGCGGGAAGGTAATTGCGCGTCTCGACGCAAACGAGTTCCGAAGGCGCGGGGATCTGCTCGAAGCGGTAGAGATCGAGCGAGCCCCGCACCGCGTCAATCGCCATCAGGCGCTCCTCGCGCTGCGGCCCATTTTGAATGGTTGTGCGGAACATCTGAAACGGCACGTACACTGCGGCGATTGAGCGCAATGGTCCGGTGAGATGATTCTGTACCGCACCAAGAAGGCTCCGCGGGTTCAGCGCGGCAATCGCCTCCTCCTGCGTGACGTTCGGCTTCAGGCTTGAAATCACAGCCACGGCGGCACTCTTCGATTCAGCGGAAGTAAATCCACAACCCCACAACCACGGCGACCAGCAGCACGCTGAACGCAACGTTGAGTCTGTGTTCGAGGCGGGTTTCGCGTTCTATGTTGAAGTGGCGGCCGGGGCTCGCCACCCGTGCGGCGTCGAGCTTCAGGTCTACGGTCGCAAACGTAAGTCCCGCAAGCTGCTCGCGCGAGGGGGCCGGCGTCCGCAGGCTCACCACGACGAGTACGGCGGCGCAGACCACGAACATGAAGATGGCGTAGTGGAGAAAATTCATATCGAGCAGCCAGCGGACTGCAAGCACGTCAAAATGGCGGCTCTTGTCGAGCACTTCCAGCGTGAAGCGCAACGCGCCCAGGACAAAGCCGGTGAGCAACGAGGAGATCGCACCCGTACCGTTCAGCCGCGGCCACAGTATTCCGAAGATGAAGCAGACGGCGATCGGCGGGCTGATATAGGCCTGCACGCTCTGCAAATAGATGAAGAGTTGAGCGCTGATCAGCTTGATGAAAGGCACCCAAAGCAAGCCAAGGATGACGAGGATGCCCGTCGCTGCGCGGCCAAACGCGACAAGCTGCAGCTCCGTCGCTTGCGGCCGAATCTTCCTATAGAAATCGAGAGTCACCAGTGTCGAAGCGGAATTGAAGACGGAGCTCATCGCACCCATCAGCGCCGCCATCAGCGCCGCAATCATTAGCCCCACCAAACCGTGCGGCAGCAGATTGATGACCAGCGTGGGATAGGCAATGTCTCCATTCGTCACCGCGCCGTTGGCCCCACGGGTGAAGAGCTGGGGATAGAGCGCCGCCGCGACCAACCCGGGGAGCACGAGGATGAACACGGGAAGAATTTTCAGGAAGCCAGCGAAGATCGTGCCAGCCTTGGCGTGTCCCTCGTCCTTCGCCGAGAGAACCCGCTGGACGATGACCTGGTCAGTGCACCAATACCAAATGCCGAGAATCGGGGCGCCCAGAAAGATGCCTGTCCAGGGAAATTCTGCATGCCGCATCGGCTTGATCATGTGGAAGTAGTCCGGCGGGAGCGCCGCGCGCAAGCCGGCGAAACCGCCGACCTCCTGCAGGCCAATCACGGTCAGAACAACGGCGCCGCAAATCAGAATGAGGGTCTGCACGAGGTCGGTATAGATGACGGCCGACAGGCCCCCCGCGATGGTGTACACACCGGTCGCGACCACCAGAATAATTGCCGCTGTCCAAGGGTTCCAGCCCACGACGCGCTCGAGAACTACCGCCGCGGCGTAGAGATGAACAGAGATTTTCGTGAAGATGTACGCGAGAATGGAAATCGCCGCCAGATACACTGCGCACGAGCGGTTAAATCGCCGCTCGAGGAATTCCGGCATGGTGAAGACGTTGGAGCGCAAGTAGAAGGGCACGAAGACCCATCCCAGAATCAGCAGAATCAGGCAAGCGAGCCACTCGAAGTGGCCCACGGCCAACCCTGACGTGGCCCCGGAGCCAGCCAGTCCAATGAAGTGCTCGGTCGAAATGTTTGACACGAAGAGCGATGCTCCAATGGCAAACCAGCCGACGTTGCGGCTCGCCAGAAAGTAGTCCTCCGAGGTGCGTTCCTTTCGGGCGAAGTAGAAGCCAATCGAGAATACGATTACGAAATATACAGCGATGATCGTCAGATCGAGCGGCGCGAGCGCCCGGTGCGTGACGGCGGAGGAAGCAATCATGTGCATCGTATTCTCCCGTCTATCTCGGGGGGTTGGACGCGACCTAATTCACCGGTCCGGGAAACAGTCGTCCCGCGGCCGCCTTCTGGTCCCACCCCAGCGCCGCTGAGGGGAAAACCTTACCACTCCCGCGGCCCCATTTCACGAGGAAAGATGCCAGCATGGACTGCTAAATCGATTTTCTTTGTCCGATTGCCCAGCGGATCTAAATCCAACTTTTCCCCAACTGCGCCGTCGGAGATAATAAACGGGAAGCTTGCACACGAGGGGACATTGTACAAGAAGCCCCTTCAAAGAAACCGGGACACTGAAATCCATCCAGGCCCAGACATGACGCGACGGGAGTGGCTTGGGCGAGCCGGGCGGCTGGGTTTGCTCTTTCCTCTGGCCGCTCTGCCCGGATCCAGTTCTACCTGGAGGCTGCCTGGACTTGCTCCCGTCCTCCAGGAGCAACCATCATCTGCCAAGTTCTCTCCCGAGGAGGACGCCCTTCTGGAAGAGGTGGAAAGGGCCAGCTTCCGCTTCTTCTGGGAGCAGGCGAACCCCTACAGTGGATTGATCAAGGACCGCAGCCAGGCGAATGGCCCAGACCCGCGCGACATCGCCAGCATCGCTTCGACAGGCTTCGGTCTTACGGCGCTCTGCATTGCGGACCGTCGTGGCTGGATGCCGCCCCCCAAGGTGAAGGAGCGGGTTCGCTCGACGCTTCGTTTCTTGCTCCAGCGCGCGCCGAACCAGCGCGGTTTTTTCTATCACTGGATGAACATGCACACCGCTGGGCGCGCGTTCGACTCAGAGATCTCTTCGATTGATACCGCCATCCTGCTTTGTGGCGTACTGGTCTGCCGCGCGTACTTCAACGATGCCGAAATTCAAGAAGCGGCCACGCAAATCTACGAGCGCATGGACTGGCCTTGGCTGCTCAACGGCGGGAAAACGCTATCGCACGGCTGGAAGCCAGAAACTGGATTCCTGAAGGCCCGCTGGGACGCCTATTCCGAACTGATGATGATCTATCTCCTGGGGCTGGGTTCGCCGACGCATCCCCTGCCCGCGGAAACTTGGGATGCTTGGAAAAGGCCGCTCTTCGAATATGAGGGCCTGCGTTTTGTCGGATCGAACGCGCCTCTCTTTGTACATCAGTACTCCCACGCGTGGTTTGACTTCAGGGGGAAGCGCGACCGCTACGCCGATTACTTCGAGAACTCGGTGATTGCGACGCAGGTGCATAAGAAGTGGTGCCTCGCGCTGGCGAAGCGGTTTCCAGACTACAGTGAGAATCTTTGGGGAATCACAGCGTCGGATTCGGCGCACGGCTACGTCGCCTGGGGCGGCCCGCCGCCCATGGGGCCCATTGACGGAACAGTTGTGCCCGCCGCGGCCGGTGGCTCGCTGCCGTTCCTGCCGACGGAAGCGCTGCGCGTGCTCCGCACGGTTCGCGAACGTTTCGGCAAACGCGCCTGGAAACGCTACGGATTCGTGGATGCATTCAACCCCAAGACAAACTGGTACGACCCCGACGTGATCGGCATCAGTGTCGGCATCACGCTCCTGATGGCCGAAAATGCCCGCACCGGCTTCGTTTGGGAAACCTTCATGAAGAATCAAGACGCGCGCCGCGGCATGGATCGGGCCGGGTTCCTGCCGGAGCGCGGGTCTGCGGCGTCTACCTGAGCCTGCCTAGCGCACTTCGACCAGTGCGAGGCACTGCGGCGGCAACGTGACCGTAAGCGCGCCGTCAAAGATCGCACGGATTTCAGGCTTGGGCAGTGCCGCAGCTCTCCGGAGTTGCTCGATTTGTTTCTGTGTCGGGTAGCGTGGCCTCCCCATGGCCTCCCAGGCCGGCAAGGGGGAACCGTGTTCGCGGTCTGTCGTGTACACCGTGGCGTGGTGCGCACCCTTCAAACCCTTCAGTTTCAAGGTGACGGTCTTCGGCGCGCCCGCGTCCTCCGGGAGCGAGAGATTCCATAGAGCCACGGCGAGAGAGCCATCGTCCCGGCGCGTCACGAGGATTGAATCCGAGTTCGCTGAGATGCGCTTGCTTCCTAGCCGGTGCAGCAGCGCAAAGGCGTTGAAGGCAGGTTTGGGCACCCCGCCAGCCGCGATCAGTCCAAATCCGCCGTAGAATGGCGTCTTCACGACTCCCTGTTCTTCAAATACATCGGAAAAGGTCCAGTAGGCCAGCATGTCGACGAGGCCATCGCACTGACGGATGGTATCGGCCAGCCAGGGTCCCATGAAAGCTGAATCCGTGACGTTAGGCTCATTCTTGTAGCTGGCGTTGTACTCGCTCCAGATAATCGGTAAGTCGGGTCGCGTTGAAGCCTTGACCTGATCGTGCACTTTCCTGGCAGCGCGGCAGACCATCTGCGTTCGTGGGATGGACTCCTCCGTTCCGAAGACATCTTTCGCGGTGTCGTTGGCATAGACGTGCGTGGAGATGAAATCGAGAGGAACGTTGTTCGTGGCGCAGTGGGCGATGAAGCGGTCCACCCAGGCGGCCTGCGCGGTAGCAGGTCCTCCGACGCGCAACCGCGGGCTCACGCGCTTCAACGCGCGCGCGGTCCGGTCGTAAAGTTCGTAATAGCTCGCCTCTTTCGGGTCACCGGCCCAGAAGTCAATGTTCGGCTCGTTCCAGAGTTCGAAGTACCACGTCGCGACCTCGTCGATCCCATAGCGCTCCACCAAATGCCGCGCAAACGCTTCGATGAGCTGTTCCCAACGATCCCAATCCTTCGGGGGAGAAACATTCTGTCGGTACCAGAACGGGTGGATGGCGTTCGGGTTGGAGGCCAGCTTGCGCGGCATGAAGCTCAGCTCGACAAATGGGCGCACCCCATTCTCGAGCAGCCCGTCATAAACCTGGTCCACGTACGAGAAGTTGTAAACAGGGTTGCCCTGGGGATCTTCATCGTAAATACCTACTTCATCGTGGAAGATGGCGTGGAAGCGCACGTACTCGAAGCCGGTGATGCGCTTTATCTCGTGAAGGTCCCGCCGGTAGCTGTCTCGAAGCGAGAGAATCGCGCGGCCGGAGCCGAACATCCGTTCCCAATAGTGGGGAAAAGGCTGTGCCGGCGCGTTAACGTCAACTTCGATCGTCTCGGCACGAGCAGGCGTTTGCGCGCTAGCCGTCGGCGCGACAAACGCCACCGTCAGACAGAGGCAAACCGCGCACAGGA
>Ga0184633_10001201_pt1 | contig 10611 bp, 6 predicted proteins | sample PLM31_170_b1_FD_133156 | JGI IMG/M metagenome (GOLD analysis project Ga0184633, IMG submission 133156) | Groundwater sediment microbial communities from an aquifer in East River, Colorado, USA - PLM3-1_170_b1 | ecosystem: Environmental > Terrestrial > Soil > Riparian zone | place: USA: East...
CCTGAAGTTCGGACCTGGCGCATCGAGGGTCCTTTGAGTGTGATGGCGTGAGCACCGTGGACGAGGCGGTCACAGATGGCGTCGGCGAGCGAAGCTTCGCCGATGGCCTCGTGCCAGGATTTGAGGGGCAGCTGAGTGGCGATGAGCGTGGAGCTGCGGTCGTAGCGGTCCTCGATGACTTCGAGGAGGTCGCGGCGTTCGGGATCCTTGAGTGGAGCGAGGAGCCAGTCGTCGATGGCGAGGAGATCGAGTTTGGCGAGACGGACGAGGGCTTTGCCGTAGGTGCCGTCGCCGCGGCTGACGGCGAGTTCCTGGAGCAGTCGAGGCATGCGGACGTAGCGGGCGGTGTAGCCGGAGCGGCAGGCTCGTTCGACGAAGGCGCAGGTGAGGTAGGACTTGCCGATGCCGGTGGGTCCGGTCACGAGGAGTCCCTGGTGTTCGTGGATCCAGTGGCCGGTGGCGAGAGCGAGGATGACTTGACGGTCGAGGCCTCGGGGTGTGGCGTAGTCGAGGTCCTCGATCGAGGCGGGGTACCGGAGCCGCGCGGTCTGGAGGCGGCGGGTGAGTTTGCGTCCTTCGCGGGCGTCCCATTCGGCGTCGACGAGCATGCCGAGACGATCCTCGAAGGGGAGCGCGGCGTGGTCGCCGGAACGCATCTGGCGGTCGAGCATGTCGGCCATGCCGGTGAGTTTCATGGTCCGTATCTTGTCGAGGGTGGCGTGGTTCAGCATTCGATCTCCTGCTGGGTGTAGAAGGTGGCGCCGCGAACGTTCTCGTGCTCGGGGAGCACCGCGGCGGGTTCGTCAACGGGGAGCGGAAGCCGATCGCGTTCGGTGACGAGGATGTTCTTGACCGTCTGGTAGCGGGGCGATCGGAGCGCGAGAGCTCGTTCGCAGGCGGCCTCGAGGCGATCGGATCCGTAGGGTCTTTCGAGTCGCAGGAGCCCGAGACAGGAGCGGAAGCCCTGTTCGGGGTGGCGGCGTTCGTCCAGAATCTGGTTGGCGAGAGCACGTGCGAAGGGACCGGTCTGGGCGGCCCAGCGCAGAATCCGCGACGGCGTCCATTCCGCATGAGCGCGATGCGAGGCGGGCATGTGTTCGGGGAGCGTGGCGTGATGTCCCCGTCCGGTGAGCCGGGCGTGAGACGCGATGCGACGGGACTGGTGGAAGAGCTCGACGGTGGTGGCGGTGAATCGGGCTTCGACGGTTTGGTGGATCAGCGTGTAGGACACGCTGTAGTAGTTCTTCTCGACTTCGACGTGGTAGTCGATGTTCACGGTGCGCGGTCGCGTCCAGGTGAACATTTCGTACCGTGTGGACGGGAGCGCGAGGAGCGCGGGGCGATCGAGCTGGTCGAAGAGCGCCCTGCGGCTCACGCCGACGACCTTCATGGGTCGGCGATTGAGATCCGCGAGGAGCTCAGCGATGGCCTGGTTGAGCTCGGCGAGGCTGAAGAAGGTTCGGTTCCGGAGACGCGCGAGGATCCATCGCTGGACCAGAAGCACAGCGGCTTCGACCTTGGCCTTGTCACGGGGCCGGCGGACGCGAGCGGGGATGACGACGGCGCCGTAGTGTTCGGCCAGCTCCTCGTAGGTCCGGTGCGCCGTGGCTTCGTAGCGGCAGGGTCGAGTGATGGCGTCCTTGAGATTGTCGGGCACCAGGATCCGGCTCGAGCCACCGAAGAAATCCAGCATGCGAACGTGCGCGGCAATCCAGTGGACCAGTTCCTGGGATTCGCAGGCCTCGGCGTAGACGTAAGAGCTGGCCCCGAGCACGCCGACGAAGAGCTCGACCTGGCGTACTTCGCCCGTTCGCTGATCCGCGACATCGGGTTTCTTGCCGGAGAAATCGACGAAGATCTTTTCGCCGGCGCGGTGCCGCTGGCGCATGGTGGGATTGAGCGCTCGCGCCCAGCGGCGGTAGCGTTCGCAGAACTGGCTGTACCGATAGCCGTCGGGGTGGGCTTCGAGATGCTCGATCCACAGGAGCAGCAGCGTGACCCCGGGTCGCTTCAGCTCCTGGTGAACCGAGGCCCAGTCCGGCCGCGGTCGCGAGGCGGCACTCACGTCTGGCCGAGGATGGAGCCGCCGGGCCAGCTCCTCGTCGTCGAGCCCCTCCGGAAGGGGCCAGCTCAGTCCCGCCCGCTCGGCGCGGAGCACGCAGGCGCAAACGCTCCCCACGCTGATCCCGAGAGATCGGGCAATGGCCCGTTGGGACAGGATGCCCGACCCACGGAGCCGTAGAATTTCTCTTAACTGCCGCATCGGTAACCTCTTTCGTGCCATCCAGGCCCCCCGTTCGAGAAGGGACCAGTGTGGACGCTCAGGCTACCGACGAGTGTTCAAATTGACCGGAATCCGTGTTCACGATGCCCGGAATCCGTGTTCACATTCCCCCGGAATCAGCGTTCAGATTGGACCGGAGCAGGCATCTTCTCTCCCAGTAAAGCCCGGTGGGATCGAGGGCGAGCTCATAATAGACAGTGGCGGAATCGGGCTGCTGGCTGCGCTCGAAGGCCTGGGCTGCGAGCCAACGCAGCAGAATCGGACTCAGATCGGAATCAGGCAGTTCGCCAAGTCGGGCAGCTGGTGCGAGCACGGCGGCCGCTTCGCCCCATCTCCCTTCGCAGCCGATGATGTAGGCTTCAAGAACCGACAGGTCGTCGCCGGTGTGCCGCTGACGAGTAGGCGTTTGCGCAGTCCGGCGCTCTAGAGCTTTCTTCGCTCGCCCAAGCTCCCCTCGTTGCGCCGCGCTGAGCCCACGAATCGCACTTTCGTCGGCCGAGTGACCTGACGCGCTATCCGTCGAGAGCTGGTCTCTGATCGACCCCGCCACCGCGTCGAGCAGAATTCGCATTTCGAGGCACATGCCGAGAGAGTTCACGTTATTCGAGGTCTCGGCCCGGCTCTGAGCTCGAGCCAGAAGTGTCCGCGCTTCTCGAATCGAGCCCTTTGACGCGGCGAGGGCTGTGCGCACCAGAATCGCGGCGATCCGCACCTCTGCAAGTCGGCTAGGATCCCGATCAAATGCGACCGCCAAGCTGTCGGCTTGTAGCCAGTTGTCGGCAGCGACAGCCAGGCCGAGTTGGCCGTAGTCGGCATACCAACCCTTGAGGTGCTGTGCCTCGTCCCGAGCCTCCGCGATCTTACCGAACATCAGCAGGAGATCCATTTCATGCCGAAGCACCCATTGCTGCGGACCGAAAGGAGAGATGTGAGCGGCCCGCCCGAAATCATTGAGAGCCTCCTGGTATCGCCCCGCAAGTTTTAGGACCATCCCGTGGTCACCAAGTGAACTGCTCGGTTGGTACCCACGCCGGATCAGCTCTCTGAACGTCGCCTCGGCCGACGCCAAGTTGCCGCGCCTTTGATCCTGCATGCCTTGCAGGTACATCCTCTCCTCTTCAGTCAGACGTTGTGGGCGCTTTAGAGCCTCCCCTAGGGCAATGTTGGCAGAGTCCATCTCGCCAAGGTGAAGATGAGCGAAGTGCTTGAACGCCCACGCCTCGGCGAAGTCGGGATCGATATGAAGTGCCTCCCTCAGCAATAGCAAGGATCCTCGATCATCCCCGCGCATCTGCTGCATCTCGAACGCTTCGGCATACTTGCGATAGGCCTCGAACGAAGGGGTCGCGGCGAGCCAGCGCGGGCCCGAGAGGGCTAAGGCATTCGGTTTCTCCCCCAGCTTCCTTCTAAGCTGCTGGGTGAGATGCCCTAATGTCGGGATAAGCGCTTCTTCAGTCGGGGCGATCCCTGAGATTGAGCGGAGGACGCGTCCGTCGTCTGCATCGCGGGCGACCAGGAGGACAGAGAACGTCCTGCCCACTCGGTCGATCCGACCCTCGACGGTTACCTTGATGCCATTGCGAAACGCGAGCTCGCGAGCAAGCGTGCCGTCTACATGCGTTGTATCGGGCTTGCCTGCCGCGTCGAGCGCGAGCTTTATTGCGTCACGAGGCACGGATTCGAACACATCCGATTGATCCAAAGCAGCGGCCACCAGTTGCCGCGCGGCAACCAACAGCTGTGGGTCGGATAGTGGTCCATCGAAATCTGCCACCAGGAGCTGGAACTTCGTCACTGCGGCGGCGTTATCTGGCCGCGGTGGCTGACGGCTGTTTCGCATCCAGAACGCGACTCCCACAACCAGAAGGAGTACGAGCAGGGCCACGGACGCGAGCACTGGGCGCCGGCTTCTGAGCAGGGATTTTCCCTTGCGCGTTGACGGGGCCGAACCCGCCTCGCCTAGCGACAAGAGCTCCTGCCGCAGATCATTTGCCGTTTGCCAACGATCGTCGGGATCCTTTGCCAGGCACCGCATGACCGCTTGCTCCAGCGCCGGTGGCGTCATCGGCGCCAATTCCGCCATCACGCGCGGCTGATCCCTCATAATGGCCGAGATCAGGCTGGCCTGCGTCGAGCCCTCGAACGCTCGCTTCCCCGTCGCCATTTCGTAGAGCACGCACCCCAGCGCCCAGAGATCGCTCCGCGCGTCGGCTTCCTTCCCCTCCAACTGCTCCGGCGCCATGTACTGGACGGTACCGACGATGGTCCCCTTCGCCGTGATCGGCTCCCGCGATTTGGGCGATTTGCCTGACGCAGTCGCCGTCACTTCGTCGCCGCCCGCGCGCCCCGCCCGCACCGCGGCGCGGGCAAGGCCGAAGTCCATGAGCTTGGCTCCGCTCTTGGTGAGCATCAAGTTGCTCGGCTTCAGGTCGCGATGTATCACACCGGCGCCATGCGCGAGGTCCAGCGCGTCCGCGATCTGGATCCCGAGTTTCAATACCTCGGAGGCAGGCAGGGCGCCCCGCGCGAGCCGCTTGGCGAGCGTTTCGCCCTCGATCAGCTCCATGACGAGGTAATCGGTGTCGCCCTCGCGGCCGACGTCGTGGAGCACGCAAATGTGTGGGTGATTAAGTCCTGAAATCGTCTTCGCCTCGCGCTTAAAGCGTGCGCGAACTTCAGGTGAGGACGACAGGTGCTGCGGCAGCACTTTGACCGCCACGTCGCGACCCAGCCGCGTGTCGCGGGCGCGGTAGACCTCGCCCATGCCGCCCGCGCCGAGCGGCGCGACGACCTGGTAGGGCCCCAAGCGGGTCCCGGAGGAAATGCCCATGGCGCAGCATACACTGCGGCTTCCGCCGCTGCTCAATGCAGAAGGGCGCCCGACTTGCCGCGCGCGCTCTCACGTTCCCGGTATTCCCGGTTTGAGAGGGCTTTCGGGGGTTCCAGAGGGCGGCAAAGGGTGCCAAAGGGCTGCGCCCCCGTGATGCGTAACTCGCGGGGGCGCATTGCATTTCGTTGACGCGCTTGTGCTTGGCCGAGCGGGCTTGATTGTGGGTTGTGTTGTTAAAAGGCAGGTGCTCTGCCGACTGAGCTAACGGCCCATATATCGAGTAGCTGGTTTGAGTTTAACGTTTCTGCGGACCGCCTACGTTGACAACCCCCTGGCCGCTAGGCGCTCTCCCATCACCACGTCGCCTCATCGCCATTCGCTGGCCCTCCCCTCACGCACTCCGCGCGGAATAGGCTGCCAGAACCCCCGACGTTAGCGGAGGAGAGAAGTCGCCGTGACCCCCTTTTCGTGGGATTTTTAAGGACCCCAACGCGTTGAAGCGCAACGATCACTAGGCTTGGCCTTGCTTCCTAAAGCGTGGTGGCTCCGTCGCCAACCTCTCAATTTCTCGAACGGCGTCCTCGATCTCTTGGTCGGTCACGTGCGCAGACTTGAGGGACCTTCCCCGGAGGAATCGCCGAATCCCCGGCTTGTCCCTCTGACCTAGAATTTTCAGCCATGCGAGCACTCGGAGGAGCTCCTCCCGTGTCGCCAGAATCTCTTCCCGTATGCTGTCGTACTGATCCGCCATCGGTCCAGCGTTCCGCTCGTACGCATCACGCATCGGTTCGCTGATCGGGTTACTCGCGAACCCGTCGCGCACCTTCTCATAGGCGGCTCGGAGCGCGGCCGCATTGAAATCGAGCACCTCCATGCGCTCGTCCACACGGGTGACAGCATTCATAACACCCAGGTTGAGCAACTCAATGGAAGGAGAGGCATCCGGTTGGAGCGGCGCTGGGAACATGGACCCAAGCGCACCTTTTCGAATCGACTCCGTTAGGAGCTTCACCCTGGCCTCGTTGAAGGCGAGGCGATGGAGTCTCCGCCCGAGGATGTGCTCCAACTGTGCGATTGCCTTGTGATGTCTCCTATCCCTATCGAAGACATACCCGACCCCCCTCTGAACGGTGGTGAACACGACGGAGAGCACCGCTGCAAACAGCACCAGATACAGGTGCTGCCAGAAGGTCAGGCCAGTCGTCCATGACGGCCCGCCCGCGCGTTTGGGTGTCTGAGCGGGGGAATTTGTGACTGCTGTGCCTTGGCGAGTACCCGCGGAAGGAACAGGCGTGCCCGTGCGATTGTGTCCTAGCGAATCCGGGGCGGTGAGCGTAGAGCGCGGGCGGACCGGCCCTTTGGGCGCAGGTTTGGCGGTAGCGACGCCCACGTACAGGAAGACGACGAGGAAGAAAATGCCGATCAGTCCGAGCACTGCAGCGAGGATGTGCCCTATCCAGAACCGCCTGGGTCTAATCGGACGCTTAAGTCTCTCCTTCGCGATCTCTAAGCGGTCGGACGCGTGGCCAACAGCAGCGAATAACCCCTCCCGCTTCTCTGAATTTCCAATACCGTCAATGTGGGCATCCCGATTCCGACGATAAAGCTCCCGCATCCACTGCCGATCCGAAACGGAGAGCGCCTCAACAGCGCCAGCCTTGAACGCCCTAACGCGCCACCCAAGGGCCCCTGAGGGCTCAAACTCCATAGTGTCCATCACATTTCGTTTCGTATCCGGGGTCGCTGATGAGGCCCAGTCTTGCGCTTGGCGCACGGATGCGCGAAAGCGATCTATCGAGGCTTCAAGCGCGACCACCGCGTCCACAATCTCTGGGCCGAACTGCTCCGGCTCTGGCAGTGCATTGAACTCGTGGATTTTCTCTGATGGGAAGTCGAGCACACCGAACGTCGGGTTGTACCAGTCGAGCGAACTCGTCGCTTCGGCGTATCCTGTCCCGGTCCAGTACTTGATGTGGCTTACCTCCTCGCTCATTGACGCTAACGTCCTTCGACGGAGCGCCCAGATCTCATCGAATTTCGTGTACCAGTTGAAGCACAAGGTTAGCCACGCCACGGAGGGAGAGAGACAAAGGACCGCGACAGTGATGAGGTCCCTCAGGTTGGAGATTTCAGAAACCATGGGGCGAATGCGTTCCCATCAGTCGGGAGACCCTACTTTGATCGGCGCACGAAGGGGAATTCGTACGTTGTCGCCGCGAGCTTCACACGAAGCACGAGCTTGGGGTCCTTGTTCCGCTCGAAGAAGACGGCCCCATAAACGTCCCCTCCTGGACCGATGGTGTTCGCTCTAAGTGCAATAGCGTATAGATACGTTACGGCATCCTGGGCCGTCTGCATGTTCCGCGCGGACTGCTGAGCGGCCCTTTCTTGAGCGGCATAATCAGGGATCGTCGTCTCGGTCGTGGCGCTGCCGCTCGCCGTACCAGACGTCCAGTTCCCCTCATTGTCAGACGCGTACCCGCTCGCGGAGCCGGAAGTGGTGGATGTAACCCGCTGGGTTTGGAGGCCCGCTGCCAGGTTTCCGAAAAACGACGCCCATCGAGCCTTCTTCTGGACCGACTTTGCAAGCTGGCCCGGCTCTTGGTACTCAAGGTTCTTCGGCTCGGGGGATACGACGCTCAACGAGACCATTTCCGGAAGTACATCGAGCCGGTCGAGACCTTTGTTGCGAACGTAAATGTCAGCCCTGAGTTTCCAGCCCGTATCTTGGAGAGACACCGAGACGTACACGTCCTCCGTCGTGATGGTCTTATACCGAGCACCACCGCTGAAAATCGAATCGCATCCGGTGGCCCCGGGAGCCCAGGCGATGACATTGGCGCTGTCGGCCACAGCGTTGGCTCTTTGAGCCGATAGGGCGGAACCCGGAACCGTAAGGACGATAGCGGTAGCTAGAAAGGGGAGGATATGAGCCACCCGCAGCGGCATGACGCCCTCCTGGCCTTGAACGTGAGAATGTTTCAGGGAGAGGTCCACCGTAGGGCGCTCTGGCCAAGAAAACAAGAGGGCTTTCGGGCGCGGGGCGGGATGCGAACGTCAGGCTCAAGGTGCCGGTAAGGGTGGTAGGGTGGAGTTCATGGAGAAGCCTTCGGCGGCAGAACGTCCATTGTTCGAAGCGCTCGGCCACGCGGTCTACCGCGCCTTGCTCCTCGAGGTCCGCGTGGCTTTTCACATCGCGCGCCCGGCGGGCCTTCTGTTGATCCCACAGGCGGCGCTGAAGGAGCGTGCCGGGAAGTACCGCTCCTGGGCACTCGGTCGGCTCGTCGGTGAACTTCGGAAGAAGCGACCGGACACCGATCCCAACCTTCTGGCAGCGCTCGATGCGCGCGCCGAGGATCGGAAGCGACTCGTCCACCACATGCTCTGGGACCGCATCGAGGAGGCCGTCACGGTGCAGGGGCGCGAAGCGCTAATCGCGGAGATGGACGCGATGGCCGCGCGGTTCACCGAAGCGAACCGGATGATGAAGCGGGCGGATGATGACTGGCTGCGAAAGCGAGGCGGGACGCCGCTGCCCCCGCTGTCGTGAGGCTCGCAGCGGAGCCCGTGGAGCAACGATCGCGCACGGGGCATCCAGGTGGGTTCCCTCGACGGCCCTCGTCCGTCCTCAAGGAGATCCCCCTAAGCGCTGAGGCACGATTCTACAAGATCAAGCAGCCACTCTATCCAGCGTTCCCGGTGTTCCCGGATTGAAAGTCCCTTTGAGGGCGCCAGAGGGCCTGAAAGGTCCGCAAAGTGCTGCGCCCCCGTGAGTGGTAACTCGCGGAGGCGCTTTGTATTTCATTGACGTTGTGCGGCTTGGTCGAGCGGGCTTGATTGTGGGTTGCGTTGTTAAAAGGCAGGTGCTCTGCCGACTGAGCTAACGGCCCGACCGGGTGGCAAACTGAACCTACCACGAGCGCCTGTGGGGCGCACCAGTGGGCGTCGACTCGTCCCGGATCGCCGAAGGATCTCGTCGCATCCGCCGCCTCGCCCCATACAACGCGCCCCAGAGGATCCGTCCCCCTGGGGCGCACCGTCTTCGACCTCTATGAGCGCACTCTACTTCAGGATCGCAATCCGCCCTGTCACGACACCTCCGGCGGTCTCAACCCGATAGAAATACACTCCCGACGCCAGCACCTCCCCTTGCTCTCCCCGTCCATCGATCTCCACTTCGCGCACTCCAGCTTGGAGAAGCGGCGCCTCCAATAAAGTCCGAACCAGACGCCCCTGGAGGTCAAACATCTTCACCTTCACCGGGCCCGGCATCGTGGTGCGGACAGTCAGCACGCCCATGGGGTTCAGCGGGTTTGGAGCCACCGAGGCGGATGGCAGCGCATCGGGCGGATCGATGACCCGCACTTCGTCGCTACCCCTGAACTCCTCGCCGGTCACGAGCGAGCCCGTCACCTCAAGCTCGTTCACCCCGGGCGTGAGGAGCGGATCGAGCGCGTCGCGGCTGAACTTCACCATGAGATCCGGCGTGCCGTTCCTGTTGTGATCCCCCACTAGCGCGAATTTGGACACCGCCGGGACCGATCCCGCGAGACGCAGGGTGGAGAGGTGGACGCTCGCCGGATCGAACCCCGTGGGCTCGATGTAGGCGGTCACCCAGGGAGCGTGGCTCTTCAGATTGATGACGTTCGGGTCGAGGTCCACGACGGCTGCAAGCGCCTGGGATTGCGATCCGATGTTCAAGAGAATGGACACTGTGTTGGAGCTGCTATTCGCCACCGCGAGGTCCGGCTTCCCATCGCCGTTCACGTCTCCCATGGCGACGGATCCGGGAAAGGACCCCGTCCCGTAGTCCACCTTGACCCCGAAGGTCCCGTCCCCATTGCCCAAGAGAATGGACACGGTGTTGGAGCTGCTATTCGCCACCGCGAGATCCGGCTTCCCATCCCCGTTCACATCTCCCATTGCGACGGACACGGGAAAGATCCCCGTGCCGTAGTCCACCTTCGCCCCGAAGGTCCCGTCCCCACTGCCCAAGAGAATGGACACGTTGTGGGAGTTGGCATTCGCCACCGCGAGATCCGGCTTCCCATCCCCGCTCACGTCTCCTATCGCGACGGATCTGGGAATGCTGCCCGCCCCATAGTCCACCTTCGCCCCGAAGGTCCCATCCCCATTACCCAAGAGAATGGACACGGTGCCGGAGGTGTTATTCGCCACCGCGAGATCCGGCTTCCCATCCCCGCTCACGTCTCCTATGGCGACGGATCTGGGAAGGCTGCCCGCCCCATAGTCCACCTTTGCCCCGAAGCTCCCATCCCCACTGCCCAAGAGAATGGACACGGTGTTGGAGCTGCTATTCGCCACCGCGAGATCCGGCTTTCCATCCCCGTTCACATCTCCCATCGTGACGGAGAAGGGACCGACCCCCGTCCCGTAGTCCACCTTGGCCCCGAAGGTCCCGTCCCCATCGCCCAAGAGAATGGACACGGTGTTGGAGCTGCTATTCGCCACCGCGAGATCCGGCTTCCCATCCCCG
>Ga0184633_10001202_pt1 | contig 10600 bp, 7 predicted proteins | sample PLM31_170_b1_FD_133156 | JGI IMG/M metagenome (GOLD analysis project Ga0184633, IMG submission 133156) | Groundwater sediment microbial communities from an aquifer in East River, Colorado, USA - PLM3-1_170_b1 | ecosystem: Environmental > Terrestrial > Soil > Riparian zone | place: USA: East...
CACCGTCGCCAAGTCATGGGCCCCGTCGCCCAGGGCGAGGTTGCCCACCAGCGCCACGTGCCCGCCGTCCTTGTGGACCTCGGTGCTGATCTCCAGCTGCTTCTGCTCCACCTCGAACGGCTCACAAATGCTTGTAGCTGAGTTGTAGTTCCCATCACCGTTGTAGACGGCATCATATGAGTACGACCCCGCCCCAAGCGTCTGGGGGCCCGATTCGCTGCCAACCGCGACTGTTTCGTCCGCGTGGCTCCCTGTACAGTTGTTCGTTGTGTAGAAGCGATAGGTCACAGAACCCGTTGGCGCAGGGAAGGGAGCGACCGTGCTCACAGTAGCCGAGTCGTGCACTGCCGTCCCAAGATCCACGGAGCCATTTGTCACATCCGCGTGATTGGGGTCGTGGACCTGGGTCGTCACTACAGGAGTAGCCTTTTGGAAGGTGTTGGTGTAGGTGCAGGTGACCGTCTCGCCTTCATTGAGGCCGATATTCGCCGTCTGAGCGCTTGTTGTTGTGGCCGTGTTCCCTTGCGAGGGCGAATTTGCCTCAGAGCAAGTCAGGCTCGTAAAGATCCAGCCAGCAGGCAATGAGGCACTCTCTGTCACGGTCTTCGCCCCGGGCGGAATGTCGACAAAACTCTTGCTGCCGGCACCGCCGGAAGTTGTGATGTTGAAGTTCGCGTCAATACCGGAGCCGGTACCAGTGTAGCTAAAGGTGTCGTTCCCCCCCACCGCAACCTTGTTGATAATGACGGTGCCTGGGGTGATCACTGCGTCGGCCGACAGCGAGCGGTCCTGCTGCCCGACGTTGCCGGCGGTCCAGCTCACTAGGGCCATATGGTAAGGCGACCCGCTGACGGCGGACGCCGAGTTCCCTGCTCCCCAGTCCTGACTGCGCGCGATGTGGCCGCCCCAAGCCAGGACTGCCGTGCTGTTGGTGGCGTCCGAAGTGAACGTCACGGCGAGCTGCGACTGAGATTGACTGTCGGTCAGGCTCCCCTCGGATATGTACGCAACACCCGTTATCGTTCCGCCGAATAGGGTCATCAGCCTCTCCCCTGCCGGAAGGGAGTTGAAGCTCGTCGTCGGCTGGCCCGCCACCGGCGAGCCCGCCGAACTCGGAGCCGGGATTGCGAAGGTCGTAGTCGTGCCAGAAATGCCGGAAACGCCCGATGTCGGAGTGACCGTCTCTGGGCCATGGCCGAAGAAGGTGTTGTGGTCCGGGTCGTTCAACCGGTTGTAGTAAGTGAGGTAATCGAGGGCGTTCTTGCCGCTATGCCTGATGTCATAGCCGAGGACTACAGTGATAGACGTGCTGGTTGGGAGGTTCGTCATCACCGCCCGGTACGGAATGGAATAGCCCTCAACGTAATGGGATTGCGAGGCTCCTGCGTTTCCGTTGGCCCACCCTTGGCCGCCCCCTAGGGCAACGCAGTTGTTCGGGCTGCCAGCCGCGCCGTTCCGACACTGGTCAAGGTCGATCTGAGGCGGCGCATCCGTAAACGTCGTCGTCGCCACACCGGAGACCGCGCCGGTCGCCCTCACACTGTAAGTCGCCACAAACCAGCTGGGTAGCCGGAACACATCGATGATCGTGCCGTCCTCCGCCGCCGTTACGCTGGCCGAGTGGTTCCACGTCTGGCCGATATCGTCATTTACGAAGATGAGGACAAGTTCGCCCGCCGCCCAGTTGCCGCCAGTCAGGGTTACCAGCTGGCCAGCTGCATAGTCCGCCTTGTCACTCTGAATCGTCGGCGGCAGGGCCGGCGCAGGCTCGGCCGTCGGCTCCTCGGTCGGCACAGCGGTGTCGCTGGGGAGCGGTTCGGCTGTAGGCGCTTCTGTTGGCACGGGCGTTTCACTGGCGGCCGGCTCAGGCGAAGGCTCCTCGGTCGGGGCGGGCGTATCGACGGGCGGAAGCTCGGTCGGGGTCTCCACCGCAGTGTCGGGGGCGGTGGGGGTTGCCTCTTCGGCGCCGGCAACCGCCGTCGCCAACAGGCTGCCCATTAGAAGGAAGCCAATCAATCCGATCCGGAGAAGGAGCACAACGTTAGGCCTGCGGCTGCTGGTCATCTGGTTTTTCCTCTAGGGCGAGCCGAATCGATCGGCGTTCGGCGGTCTACGCGATGGGCCGGTTTGCTCAGCTCCGCCGGCGATCGTCCCTCCGGGGAGCGTCATTAACTCTCGCAAGATTTCCAGGGACACTGTCCCCCTGCTTGGGCGAGCCCGCCTTGACATGCGGAAGCGGCACTGCCCTCTCCACGGATGGCGGACTTCCAAATTGTGACCGAAGGGGAGCAAGGCGCGGCAACCAACGCCCAACCACGGTCGTTTCACTCCCCTCGATGATAAGGTGTCTAGGTCACCGTCAGGTGAACGGCAGGTCACTGAGGGGCGGCCCAGATTCCACATGTTGGATGTCGGAGCAGAACGGCCCCACGAGCGATCAAGTCGTCGTATGGCGATCACTCGCCCTTTTGCCAACCCGCGCCCATGCATACGAGTTACCGCGGTCCTCCCTCGTTCAGCCACCCGATTATGTCCAGCACTATCGTGCCCTACGCCGGCGTTCAGCTTCAGGTTGGCCGGGTTGCGCGGGCGATGGATCTTCGGGCTTCGTCTGCGCCTTGCCGCGGGTCGGGCGGGTGTCCTCCTCCAGCGCGTAACCCGACCCTCGCACGGTCACGATGTACTCCGGCTTCGAGGCGTCCGGTTCCAACTTCAAGCGAAGTCGGTAGATGAATTGCTTGACCAGCTCCCGCTCACCGCTGTACTCCGGACCCCAGACGTTGGCCAGAATCGCCTCGGCGCTCAACACCCTGCCCCGGTTTCTCACCAGGTATTGCAGCAGTTCGTATTCCTTCGGTGTCAACTGGACCGAGCGGCCGTCTCCAACGAACACGAGCCTCCGATCCGGATCGCCCATCAGCAGCGCCTCGCTCTTCGCCAGCCGCACCGGAGCCATCGGCCGCGAGTCGGCGCCGCGGCGCAGGCAGGCCAGCAGGCGCGCCCGCAACACCTGAAACTCGAAGGGCTTGACGATGTAATCGTCGGCCCCGGCCTCCAGCCCGCGCACGACGTCCTGCGGCGAGCCTCGTACCGACACGATGACGATGGCGGCGTCGGTCATCTCCCGCAATCGCCGGCAGACTTCAAACCCATCCACCCCCGGAAGATTGACCTCGATGAGGATCCCATTCGGGTGCCAGTCATAGGCCGACCGCAACCCACTTTGCGCGTCGGCCGCTTGCTGCACTTCGAAGCCGTCGTCCTGCAGCCGCAACTGAAGGACTTCGCCGAAGCGCAGATCCCGATCGATCACCAGCAGCCGTTTCTTGCCGTTCATCCACACCCGCGCCGAACCAACAACTCACTGCGAGCGGCTTCAAGCATAGCGCTGCCTGCCAGAGAGGTTGGCCAGAGATTCGGATCCGAACTGCATTGCGCGGTCAGAGAGAATAAGAAGGAATTAGTCCGCTGACGTCGATCGTTTCAACCGCGCGCTTCGACAGATCGGGAACACTAGCCTGGCGCTTCGCTCGCTGCACGGTCGTGCCAACCCTTGGGCTGGACTCCCCCTGAAGGCAGGCCGGCCGTCGCCCCTCGTCTTGTTATTGCCGCTCGGATTACGAATCAGTCTAACACGCGCGCAGTCGCGAAGTCAACGCGCTGTAACCACCAATATAGAATTTTCCCCGAGACAATGCTTCTTTGGTCCTGACGCGAGGCCACTCGATCGCAACCAGCAGGCCCCAATCACCATCAAGCGATGCCAGATGGGAACAAGGGCGAAGGACCCTGGCAAAGGCTGCCAGGGTCTTTCGCCCCTACAATCCGTCTACTCCTTCTCGGCCACGAAGTCGATTCCCAAAGTGACGAGTTGGCCGACCGAGGCCACCTGCTCCGGAAGGCGCAGGATGTAAATGTCGAAGTCGGCGTAGTCGAGCGTGACCGAGGCCGTGCCCTCCAGACGACTCTCCGATACAGGTGTGACGGTCGCCGTGAAGGTGACGGGACGGGTCACACCATGGATCGTGAGATCGCCGGTGATCGACAGGTCATAGGCGGTGCCGAACGTCACTTGGTCGGGCAAGCCGTCAATCGACGACGCCTGAAAGGTCGCGAAACGGTTGGCTTCGTCCCCGGTCTGCAGGATGGCGTCGCGGAGGGGCGATCAGCGGCGAGATGGCGATCAGCCGGCCGGGTCAACTCAGGACCACACGCCTTCGCCCGAAGCACTCGCGGAGCGGGCGGCGAAGCTCTGTGGTTGCCTTCAAGCCTGCGCGGGCGTTGCTGGTGGCCAACTGCACGCTTTCAAGCCCCGCCGCATCCGTCCCCATTGGTGTCCCGTTCCGGAGATACGCGGAGTTACTGCGTCTGGCATGCACCCGAGTCCGGCCACCGCGGTTTCTCACTCGCTGGAGCCACGCCTCTCAGATTCCTTGATACGGAACTCCCACATCTGTCCCACATTGCCGAAAGACCGCGGCGATTTGAATGCGAACTTCCGGAACGGGACACTAGGTAGCGCATCCAGAATGTACATCCCTCGCCCCGGCCAGGCGAACGGCCGAGGGTCTCCCGCTGCCCTGTCTCCCGCTCCCTCAATCCCTATCCCTGCTCGCGCCGCACTCTCTGTCGTTTCACGTTCACCAATTGTCACCCAACCGTCACCCTGGGGGTGTACACTACATTTCAGAGGGAGGGGGCTGTGGCTGGGGACAGGCACCGTATTACGCGCGAGTTCCACCATGCCGGCACTGACGAGGTTGTTCATTTACCTCCCCATTTGTGCGGACTCGAACTAACCGACTCGTGAAACAGACCGGCCCCTAGGCCGGTTTGTGTCTTTTCTGGAAGCGAGTGGCCTCGGCCGGTAGTGGCCGGCCGAGGCCGTGCACTCGGGGCGCGGCTAGCACCCTCTGCGCGCGCGTCAGTATAGCACAGCGGTGTTGGGAGCGACCCACGAGAGCGAGGAAGGAGGTGATCGAGGAAGGAGGTGATCACTAGAAGCGCATTGTTGCTTGCATCCGTTTCCTATGCTGCGACATAAGTGAGGAGGGATACACATGAACCGACGTAAGACCCTGCCTGTGGGTGCCCTGTTCATGATCATGGCGATGCTGCTGGCCACGCTGGGAGTGGCGTACGGTCTGTGGTCCAAGACGCTGAAGATCGAGGGCCGAGTTGAAACGGGTAAAGTCCACGCCATCTTCCTCAAGGCGTTCACCGACGACGATGACTTCGTGGACGATCCATTGAAGGACTCGGGTGACACCGGCCAGTGCGAGGACTTAGGAGGCGTCGACGACGCCTCACCTCACAAGAACAAAGACCCCAACGACCGCCGGACTAGCTGTGACCCTGCCGCCAGCGGACGCGACCCTAAGCCGCGGTACGAGAAAGATGTGGCGCGCTGTGACGCGGAGATCGACCCGGCGGACAAGAACCTGGCTCACGTGTGGAAGCGCAACGTCTACCCCAGCTACTTCTGCACCGCCTGGTTCGACATCCAGAACGACGGCAGCATCCCGGTGAAGATCGTCTCGGTAAAGATCAACGGGCAACCGGTGATACCCAGCGTGCCTACGCCCTTCGATCTAGATGAGGATAGGAAGCCCGATGTGGCGATCCACGTGTCGGAGATCCACCTCTGCCAGCAGATCGAGCCGCGCGAGATCGTCCAAATGGACATCGACCAGCACGTGCTGCAGGACGCGCTCCAGGGGAAGACCCTGAACTACACCGTAGAGGTCCAACTTAATCAGTTCAACGAGACGGAGTGCGGGCTGCTGTTCATCGCCAGCGATACCGAGGAATTCAAGGGGCTTGCACTCCCCGACCGTCTCGGCGTGGCTGTCGTAGAGGGCGCCACGGTGCATAGCGTCTCGATCGTCCCATCCAACTCCTATGTCAATGGCTTGGCACCGAGCGGAAAGGGTACGCTGTTCTCGGGCAATCCATCGACCAGCGTGCACAATGAGATCACGACCGGCGGGGTACTCCTAAGTTCGGTGGTCGGTCCGCTCGATGCAACGTGCTGCAACGAGGACCTCGCGTTCGATGGCACGTATGTCTGGCGACCGGATTGGCTATCGGGGGGCGGAAAACTCTGGAGGTATCTGCCCGACGGAACCGGGGGCGTCAGCTTCGCACTCACGGAAGGCGTCGGGGCCACCTTCGTCGGCAGTACCTTATGGGTGAGCAGGTGGAGCCCCAAGGAGGTGGGAACGTACGATCCTATTACCCAGACCTTCACGAAGAAGTTCGACACAGCCACGAACGCCGGTGGTTTGGCTTACGATGCGGCACACAACATCCTATGGGTCGGCAGGGGAGGCGGCACTGTGGAGGCGTGGAATCCGGTCACACTCACCAAGATCGCTGGATCGGAGTTCAAGCCTTTCGGCGACATTTCCGACACCATCGACGGTCTGGCCTTCATCGGCAACTGAGCAAATGCGCTAGTGCCGTTTTGGCTAGACCACTCTCGGGCCTGTGTTGTGATGCCGGCCCGCCCGGTGGGTAAGCGTGCACCTGAGGGGGCGGGGCTTGCACGTGCCTCGCCCCCGATGGGGCAGGCAGAAACAAGGCGGTCGCCCGTTGCCTGTCGCTATACCTACCATGGGCCAAGCTTCGCCTCGACCTAAGCTAAGCGCGCGCATGGAAGGCCACGCGCCAATGGCTCTCCTGCTCTCGGCCGAAAAGAAGATCGCACGCCTGGCGGCAAGCCTTGTCGCTCGCGTCCCACAGTCCCTGAACCTGGATCTTAGCAGGCGGCGAGCAAGGCCAGCCGCCCCGCGGGTAAATCGACCACTCCCAGTCGCTGGGCTCTTCATGGTCCTTGTGCTCGCCCTGGCCAGCCTGGGCGTGGCCTACGGCCTGTGGTCCAAGACCCTCACCATCGACGCCTCGGTGAACACCGGCAACGTTAATGCCGAGTTCACCGAGGCGTTCACCGATGACGACAATCTCTTGAACGACCCGCTGTTGGATTCCCTAGATGTGGGCCACTGCCCTCTGCCGTCCGTCGACGATGATGGGGATGGGGAGGTCGATGAGGATTCGATCGATGACCTGGACAACGACGACGATGGACAGGTGGATGAAGATCCTCCGGGAAAGCTGAGCAGTTGCGACCCGGCGGCGGGAGGCCCGGACCCCAAACTGCGACATGACAAGGATGCGGCTGTGTGCCTGGCGAAGACGGCCGACGAGGACATAGAGCAGGTGGGCGATCAGAACGCCCAGGTCGAGATCATCGACGCGTATCCATCCTACTTCTGCACCGCATGGTTCCGGATCCACAACAACGGCAGCATACCGGTCAAGGTCCTCCGCATCGACGTCACCGACGAGGAAGGCAACCTCATCATCGAGGCGGCCGAACCAAGCGTGATCTATGACCTAGATCTGACCGGCCCCGAGGGCGAGCCCGACGGCTTGCCGGACCTAAACCTGCATATCACGGATATCGAGTTGCGACAGCAAATCGATCCCGGTCAGGTCGTCCTCTTGGATTTGGAGATGCACGTCAAGCAGAACGCCCCGTCGAATTCGACGTTCTCGTTTGAGGTGCTCATGCAACTGGCCCAGTGGAATGAGGTTGAGTAGATACCGTGCTCACCTTCGGATGGAATTCGGCGAAGCCTGCTGATCCAATGAACAACGGTGACAGGTGTCACCCTTTGGCGGCCCAGCCCGATGGCGGGGACGATACGCTCTCCCCTGCTGGGATGCTTCACTCAAGGGTTCCAACGTGAGTGGTCCCGTGCGCCGCCTCGCAAACTCAAACGCCGCTGCGACTGGCGTGCCGACCAGACGTGTCCTGGTAAAGGGCGTAGGCTTGATTGGAGCCGGGCTCTTGATCGGCCTGGCGGGTGTGGGCTTGGTCGATGCACTGCGCCGGGATGCGCTGATCGTCGAGGGGCATGTGGACACCGGAGAAATGAACATCGAATTCACACAGGCGTTCACCAACGACGACGGCGCCATAGACGACCTGGCCATGGATCCCGACGATGGAGACGGCGGGGTCGACCCCGGATATGACAAAGCGGTGGCCGAATGCTTGGTCGCCATCGAGGCCCAGGGGGATGCGGTAAACCTGATCATCTCGCATGGCTATCCCAGCTACACCTGCCAATTCTGGGTGGAGGTCACGAACGTCGGCGCACTCGCCTTGCGCCGAGGTCCTCCGGTGATCTTCTTGCCCGACGTTCTGACCGTGAGCGAACCCGAGGCCAAATCGTGTGCGGTGCTTTCTCCTGGCGAGCAGGAGATCGAAACCTTCCGCGTGCACGTCGAGCAGCAGGCGGCTCAGAACTCCAGCTACCGTTTCACTGTCGAAAAGAAGTTCTTTGAAACCGTCCAAGGTACCCCCGGTTTCTGGAAAAACTGGGACTCTCACAAGACCTTCACGGAAGGAGAGATCGAGCTCTGGCTGGTCGAAATCGATGCGACGTCGGCGTGGTTCACGGGCCTGGACACCGTCGAAGAAATGGAAGCGATCTTTGACGCCGCCACGGGCAAAGGGGCGACGGCCGAGAAGCGCTTCCTAGCCCAGTACCTGGCGCTTCGGCTGAACGCCCTTTCCAGCCTACTGTGCGGCACGGAACCCCACGACGTTACCGCCCAGGATCCGGGCAACTACCTCGGGCTGGCGAACCCAACCGCGGCGACGCTCGGCGAGATCATTGACGCCATTGAATCCAAATTCAACAGCTTGCCCACCCCTGCCCAGTTCAACATCATGAAGGACGTGTGCGATGCGCTCAACAACCAGGCAATCTGACGGCCTGAAAGCGAACTCTGTCGCGCCCCGCAGGATCGGTCACCCCGTGTCGGTCAGAAATCCACTGGTGGTCGCCCTAGGGGCGATGCCGCCGTGGGCGGCGGTCATCCTGTGGGCAGGGGTCATCTACATCTTCGTGAACTTCGGCGAGCTGAGCCAATTCCCACCCTCGCTCAGTGTCTATGTGATCCAACCGGTGTTGTGGTCGTCCGCAGCTCTGATGGGTTTCCTCGCCTGGAGGTACGGGGTCAGAGAAAAGCCCGCGCTGAGCTGGCCGTTGGCCCTGGGTGCGCTTCTGGTCGGGTTGTTCCAAGTTGCCACCTTCGCCCTCGCCGGCGTGATCTACGGCTTCGGTTACTCGCCCTACGGCCACCGCCCGTTGGTGATCTTGGGAAACCTGACCTACGCGGTGTCGATCCTGGTAGCCGCGGAGCTGTGCCGGGCGACCGTGGTCGTCTCTATCGGAAGGAGGCGACCCGTGCGAGCGCTCATGGTTGCGGCCCTTTTCTTTACACTCCTGGGAACCCCCTTCGCACGGCTGAGCTCAATAGACAACGGCCCGACCTTCCTCCGCGTGCTGGGGGAAACCTTCCTCCCCGCGTTCTCCGAAAACCTGCTGGCCTCTCTGTTAGCGCTGCTGGGAGGGCCGCTGGCCGCGATCGCCTACCGCGCGCCCCTTCTTCTGTTTGAGTGGTTGTCGCCGATCCTGCCCAAGCAACCGTGGCTCATGACCGCGTTCTTGGGAACGCTCGTCCCAGCTCTTGGGCTGCTCGTCATTCATAGCATGGGGGGCGCGAGGGCGGAGAGCCCTGGCGAAAGGAAAGGCGCTTCGTCATCGCCGTGGCTGCTGGTCGCCGGGGTATCCGTCATCCTGATTTGGTTCAACGCGGGGTTGTTTGGCGTACGGCCCACGCTGGTCAGCGGTGTGAGCATGGAGCCGGCCCTCCGGACAGGCGACGTGGCGGTGACCCGCGATGTGGAGCCGGAGGCCGTGCACGTGGGGGACATCGTTCGGTTCCGAGAGGGCGGGCTGTATGTCCTCCATCGAGTGGTTGAGATTCGAGAAGAGGCGGGGCAACGGTACTTCATCACCCAAGGCGATGCGAACAACGTCGAGGACGCGCCGCTGCCCGCACCTGAACTGGAAGGCAAAGTCGTGTTCGCCATCCCCAAGATCGGCTGGTTGGGCATCGCCGTTCGCAAACTGATCGAGTGGGTCTTGTGAAGGATCGCTTGAGGGATTTCGCCCCCTGGTCGCGGCCGCTTCTTGGACTGGTCGCCGCGCTTCTCCTGACGAGCCTGTTCCTCCCCGTCGGCGAGACGCTGTGGGCCAAAGTCCTGACAATTTCGGGCCGTGTGACCACGCGGGCCTTCGAGGGCTGCTCGCCCGGTTTTTGGAAGCAAGAGAAGCATTTTCCCTCTTGGCCTGAGGGGTTCGAGCCCGAGGCCCCGTTTATCGATGTGTTTGGAGAGTCGATTGATCCAGACCTTACCCTGCTAGAAGCCTTGGAACTGGGGGGTGGTCAGGAAAAGGCTTTGAGTCGACACGCGGTTGCGGCGCTGCTCAACGCGGCGCACCCCGATGTCGACTTCCCCATGAGCACCAACGAGGTCATCCAACGTTTCCAAGTAGCATTCGGCAGTGGGGATCCGGAGCTTATTGAAGGGACCACGGCCGAATTCGAGGGGCTGAACGAGGCCGGGTGTCGCCTGCCACTTGCGACGCCGACGCCCACTCCGTCCGCCTCGCCGACGGAAACGGCCACACCGACCGAGACGATGACACCGACCCCAACCGGCACGCCCACCGAGACC
>Ga0184633_10001203_pt1 | contig 10584 bp, 13 predicted proteins | sample PLM31_170_b1_FD_133156 | JGI IMG/M metagenome (GOLD analysis project Ga0184633, IMG submission 133156) | Groundwater sediment microbial communities from an aquifer in East River, Colorado, USA - PLM3-1_170_b1 | ecosystem: Environmental > Terrestrial > Soil > Riparian zone | place: USA: East...
GACGTTGGGGGAACCACGGGGATCAACGTGGCCTCCGTGGGCGCAGCGGTCCTGAACGGCCTGTTGTACATCGGCACGGATGAGTTCAACCGGGGGGAAGTGTACGTCTATACCGATGCCCCGCCGCCATGAGCGCCAAACTGCGGTATTCTGATCGGCCAGGGAGACGGGACGTTTGCAACGGCCGTGTATTATGAGTCCGTCAGAGGCAGCCATCCATTGGGGCTGACGCTGGCCGACCTGGACGGCGACAGCAAGCTGGACCTGCTGGTGACCAACTACTTCTCGGACGATGCCAGCGTCCTGCTGCACATCCCCCCCTTCGATCCCATAGTAACCGTGTTACGTATACCTTCTGAGAATGAACACGAAACGCAGTTTCGTGTTCATTCTCGGAAAACCACTCCTCAATTCAGTGTCTGACTTACCTGTAGCTGAATTGCAGCCTGGCCAAGAGGAGCTGTGGGATGCCTACGTCCACCGCTCCCCGGGGGCCGGCTTTTTCCACCTCGCCGGCTGGAGGCGCGTTCTGGAGAAGACCTACGGGCACGAGACCCGCTATCTGACAGTCGGGGACGGCGGCGAAGTGCGCGGCATCCTTCCGCTGTTCATCGTCCGGAGCCGGATTTTCGGGACGCACGTAAGCTCCACCCCCGGCGGCATCCTGGCCACCGATGAGTGCGCCGGCCAAGCCTTGCTACAAGCTGGCATTGCGATTGCCGAGAGCGTGGACGCAGAAATTTTCCTGTTGACCGGTGGTACCAGGCTCTGGGATGGGAACCTGATCACCGTCCAGCGCCACTGCACCCAGCGCCTGGCCCTGCCCGCAGATCCGACTCAGCTCTGGAAAAGCATCTCCAGACACAAGCGCAAGAACGTCAACACGGCCGAGAGGGCCGGCCTGTCGGTGGTCTTCGGGGGCGAGGCGCACATTGACTTCTTCTACGAAGTGTTCTCGCACAACCTGCGCGACCTGGGGACGCCGATGTTTGGCAAAGCCCTGCTTCGCAACATACTTTCCGAGTTCCCGGAGCAGACTCGCATCCTGGTCGTGAAGCAGGGTGAGAGGCCGGTCGGCTCGCTGCTCTTATTTGTGTTGGATGGTGTGGTCTACGCCCAGTGGGCGGCCTCCTTCCGGGATTCTTTCTCCGCTCGTCCGAACGACCTGCTGTACTGGGAGATGCTGCGTTGGGCCTGCCGCCAGGGGTATCACTGCTGCGACATGGGCCGCAGCCAGTGGGGCTCAGGCCCGTACGCCTTCAAGGAACTCTGGGGAGCAAAGACCCACCCGCTCTATTACCAGTATTTCATCCGGCGCGGGGTGGAAATCCCCGACCTGGACCTGAAGGTGGACCGGGTGCTGAAGTACCGCCTGGCGATCCGCACCTGGCAGCGCCTGCCGGTCGGGATCACGCGGCGGATCGGGCCGTACTTCAGGAAGTATCTCTATCCGCTGTGAAGGAACTAAAGGAAATAAGGGAACTCAGGGAACTCGCGGTTCTTTCATTTCGCTCGTTTCTTTCAGATGCCGTGAGCGGCGGTGAGGAGGCATCCCGAAAAAACAGTGCGAAACTGCGTTTCGCACTGTTTTTTCGGGGAGACCTATCCCTGTGACTGCCGGGTGCTTGACGGGTTATCTCATACCCTCTATTATTTCGCTGATTTCCTTCCGTCCCCTTTTGAAGAGAGGTGTGGCCACATGGACTTTACTTGGACCGAAGACCAACTGGCCTTTAAGAATGCGGTCATCAAGTTCCGATCCTCACCTTTGGCACGCCGGCGCAGAAGGAGAAATATCTGCCCGGCCTCTCGAACGGTACGCTGATCGGGGCGCACGGGATGACCGAGCCGGATTCAGGCTCCGATGCCTACAGCCTGCGCACCCGGGCTGTCCCGTGTGAGGGCGGTTATGTGCTCAACGGCACCAAGATGTTCGTCACCAGCGCCCCACTGGCCGACCTGGCCCTGGTCTTTGCCACGGTGGACCCGGCGAAAGGGACCGGCGGGATCACCGCCTTCCTGGTGGAGAAAGACACACCCGGTCTCACCGTCAGCCGTGACCTGGACAAGATGGGCCTGCGCACCTGGCCAATGGGCGAATTGGTCCTGCGCGATTGTCGCGTGCCGGTCGAGAGCCGGCTGGGGCAGGAGGGGGTCGGAGTGAGTATCTTCAACAGCTCGATGGAGTGGGAGCGGAGCGGCATTCTGGCCAGCCATTTCATGCGAAAGAGGAGTTCAGTCAATGTTTGATTGGTTGCTGCAGCTGGCCCCCCCTACGAACGTCACCGGCCCGACGCTGGTCGCGTACGTTCTGTTCGACATCTTTCTGATCGTCATCATAGCCCGCATTCTCGGGAGCATCATGGTACGGATCGGCCAGCCTCGAGTGGTAGGTGAAATCCTGGCAGGCGTCCTGCTCGGCCCAACCCTGCTCGGCACGAATCTGTCGCTGGTCATCGCCCCGGCCGAGGCGCGCCCCGTCCTGGGGGCAATTGCGACCCTGGCGTTGATCTTGTTTATGTTCCTCGCCGGGGTCGAGTATGACATGAGCAAGGTAAAGGGTCGCGCGGGTCAGGCCGGCCTGCTGGCTATCCTCTCCATCGCCGTTCCGGCCGTGCTCGGTTTCCCTGTGCGCAATTGATGCACACCTCGGCCTACGCCGGTCCGGCGGGCGCGGAGTTCCTGCCGTTCGCCCTGTTCATCGGGGCGGCCCTCTCGGTGACCGCCTTCCCGGTAATGGCCCACATCCTGATGGAGAGGGGCGAGCTGAATTCGCGGATGGGGTCGCTTGGCGTGGCCACGACCGGCATCATGTCGGTGCTGATGTTCACCTTCCTCGCCTTCGCCGGGGCGGTGGCGGCCGCGAAAGGGTTTGGCGACCTCCTCACCAAGATCGGCCTGCAGCTCGAAATCATCACGACCCTGACCTTCACGATCATCGTCATTGTAGCCCTGGTCACCAACCTGATGACCCTGCCACTCCTGAACCTGTTCTCGCGGGGGCAGCCGCAAGTAAACTCAGCAAAGGTGGCCCGCGCAGATGCCTGAGCCGCACCCCAATGAAGCGGTCGCGCTTAAGGTAGGGGATGCGGCCCCGGACTTTACCTTGTACAATGCGGCCGGGCAGGCCTTGCACCTGTCTTCCGCTCTGGTGGAAGGGCCGCTGGCGCTCGTCTTTTACCGCGGGGATTGGTGCGCTTGGTGCCAGAACCAACTGATCCAGTTGGCGGCGCTGTACGAGCGCATCCAGTCCCACGGCGCCGACCTGTGGGCCATTTCGCCGCAATCCGAGAATGTGAATCAGGCTCTGCGCGAGCGGCGTGGGCTGCCTTTCCCGATCCTGGCCGATGTGGACCAGGCCGTGATGCGGGCCTGGGGGGTTTTCAAAGAAGTGGACCCCGAAGGCCGCGCTATCCCGTATCCGTCCACCTACATCGTCAACCAGGACGGGTGCATTCACGGGCGGCACCTGGGCCTGGGAATGCGCGACCGCCCGCAGGCGAGGGAAGTCCTCGCCGCAGTGACGGAGTTGACCAACGGAAATCAGTGAATGAGGAGATCAATCCTGCTCTACCTTCTCCTGGTGGGCACCCCGGTCCTCGGCGTGCTGGCGACCACGAAACTTGGCGAGAGACTGACGGCCCCGGTCGCTGTGGAGAACGCCGTGAGGATTGGGGGCAGTTCGCAAGCCATAACGGTCCATCTGCCCACCCTTCTCCTCCAGATCGGCGTGATCCTGATCGTGGCACGGGTGGTCGGCTGGCTCTTCCGCAAGATCCATCAACCCCAGGTGGTGGGCGAGATGGCCGCCGGTATCATGCTCGGCCCTTCCCTGCTCGGCTGGCTTGCACCGGGGGTCTCGCGGGCCCTGTTCCCTCCGGAGAGCCTGGGCTTCTTGAATTCGCTCAGCCAGATCGGGCTGGTATTGTTCATGTTCCTGGTGGGGCTCGAACTCGACCCACGAATCCTGCGCGGGCGAACTCACGCGGCGGTGGTCATCAGCCACACCAGTATCCTCGTGCCCTTCCTGTTGGGGGCCTTGCTCGCACTGTTCCTTTATCCACGGCTCTCCGACGAAGGCGTCATGTTCAGCCACTTCGCGCTGTTCCTCGGGACGGCCATGAGCATCACCGCCTTCCCTGTCCTTGCACGCATCCTGACCGAACAGAACCTGCTCCGCACTCGTGTGGGCGCGCTGACGATTGCCTGCGCCGCCGTAGACGATGTCACCGCGTGGTGCATTCTGGCCGGGGTGGTCCTGCTGGTCCGGGCAGGCAGCGTGACCATCCCCTTCTGGCTGACTCTGTTCGGCACGGCTGCTTACGCTGGCCTGTTGTTCTTCGGCGTACGGCGTGCGTTGCGCCGGATCGAGGCGAGGTATCGCAGTCGCAACAAGATTACCCAGCACATGCTGGCAATTATCCTGCTGCTGGTGCTCGCCTCCGCCTGGGTCACGGAGTGGCTCGGCATCCACGCGCTCTTCGGGGCCTTTCTCATGGGGGCCATCATGCCGAAGGATCACGGGTTCGTCCGTGCGCTCACCGAGAAGATGGAGCACCTCATTGTCGTTTTGCTGCTGCCCCTCTTTTTTGCATTCACCGGCCTGCGCACAAGCGTTGGCCTCGTGAGCGGCGCGCAGATGTGGTTGTTCTGCGGGCTGATCATCGCCGTGGCGATTGCGGGCAAGTTCGGCGGCTCGACGATTTCCGCCCGGCTCACCGGGATGCCCTGGCGCGAGGCCGGGGTGGTCGGGATCCTGATGAATACACGTGGGCTGGTCGAGTTGGTAGTTCTGAATATCGGGCTGGACATCGGTGTGATTTCCCCGGCGCTATTCACCATGATGGTGTTCATGGCCCTGGCGACCACCTTTATGACCTCGCCCCTGCTGGAATGGATCTACCCGGCCCGGCTGCGCCAGGAGGAACCTCGAAGCTCGAAAACCATCGCGGAAACGATATGATGCAACCCGGTTGCTTCCTGTCGTTTCAGCGGAAGTTGCTATAGATAAAAAGGTGTATGCGATGAAAACAGATGTTGTCATTATCGGCGGCGGGCCGGGAGGCTCCGCCAGTGCGATGTACCTGGCGAAGGAAGGCATCCCGTCGGTCATCGTGGAGAAAGTAGAATTCCCGCGCTATCACATCGGCGAGTCCATGTCGGGCGAGGCTGGTGGAATTCTCCGGGGCCTGGGCCTCGGGGAGGCAATGATCAAGCGCAATCATCCGATCAAGTACGGTCTGACAGGTTATGGCACCGGCGGGAAGAACTCCTGGTGGGTTCCGGTGATGGCGCGCGATGAGAACTGGAACTTGATGGAGCAGTCCACCTGGCAGGTGCGCCGCAGCGGCTTCGACAAGATGCTGCTCGAAGAAGCGGAGGCCCGGGGCGCGACCCTGGTGCCCGGCAAGGCGATCGCGCCATTGCTGAACGACGACGGCTCAGTGCGCGGCGTGCGGGTCCGCATGGGCGATGGCGGCAGCCAGTATATTGAGGCACAGGTCACTCTGGACTGCTCCGGCCAGGCGACCTTCCTGGCCAATGCCGGTGTGACCGGCCCCAAGTATCGGGGCAGCTACGACAAACAGATTGCAGTCTTCTCGCAGGTGCCGGCGCAAAGATAACACCTTGATCTTCTACCAGAAGAAGTTTCACTGGTCGTAGTTTATCCCGATTGACGACGAAGTGATGAGCGTCGGTGTGGTCATCCCGGCGGCCTATTTCCTGGAGAAGAAGGAAAGCAAGGCCGACTTCCTGACCCGCGAGCTGCACGAGCTCAACCCCGAGATGCGGCGGCGCATCCCGGAGGTCAAGCTGGTGGAAGAGACCCGCTCGATCAAGAACTACTCCTACCAGGTGAAGCGAATCACCGGCAAAGGGTATATCTGCATCGGGAACGCCCACCGCTTTATAGACCCTATCTTCTCCTTCGGGTTGTATGTCACCATGAAAGAGGCCCAGCTTATGGCGCCGCTGGTCAAGGCCTACCTGGAGGGCGCCCTTCGCGATGACCCCAATCCCTTCGCCGCGTATCAGCTTGCCTGCGAGCAGGGCATTGATGTGATGGAGGACGTGCTCGACACGTTCTGGGAACAGCCCTTTGCGTTCGCCGCGTTTGTGCATGCCCGCTACACGCCGCTGATGATGGACGTGTTTGCGGGGCGCATCTACGAGCACCAGCCCTCTGAAGCCGTGCTCGCGTTTCGGGGTATGCTCCAGCGTGAACGCCCTTACACGGGTGAGGATGATTACTCCATCCCCATTGGTTCCCGCTACCATCCTGAGCGCGCCCCAATCTGGGTCGCGGATGAGACGGACACCTGAGACGGACGAGGTCCACGATCGTGAGCACCCAAAGCCTGGTGGAGAGTTTCATCATAGACGAGCTGCCCCTGGGAAACCGGACACTAATTGGCCCGGACGAGAGTCTCATCAGCTCTCAGAACCTGGATTCACTGGCGCTGCTGCGGCTGATCCTCTTTCTCGAGGAGCAGTTTGGGATCACGATCGAGGATGGCGAATTGATCCCCGATAACTTCCAGACGATCAATTACATCAAGTCCTTCATCGCGAACAAGCAGACCGTCCGGTAAGCCGCTAGAAGGTATCCGGGGACCATCCCGAAAAACTATGCGAAACTCTGTTTCGCATTGTTTTCGGATAAGCCCTGGTCACGCTGCCCATGGCTTTCATTACCAGAGAGGACCTCCCATTCCTGGGATACACGGCGGTCACGCTGAGCCTGCGGGTCATTCCCCGTTCGTGGCGCCTGCGGTGGTCGCGTACTCTTGCGAACGGACTGGGCGCGCTCTGGTACCGGCTGGACCGGTCGAGCGCCGCGCTGGCCCACAAGAACCTGAGGGCAGTGCTCGGGCCACGATTGCCGGATCGGAAGCTGGAAGCCACAGCCATGGCCCACTTCCACAATATCGCCCTGCACAAGGTGATCAACGATATGCTTCGTCACTTGACCCGTCAGGAGCTCACTCGGTATGTAACGGTCGAGGGCGAAGAACACCTGCAGCAGGCGCTGGCCGCGGGCCGGGGCGTGGTCCTGCTGGGAGCCCACTCTGGCGCTCACGGCTACATCCCGCTGATGGTGTTGAAGCGCCTGGGATACCAGATCACGCCCGTGGTCGGCGAGGAGGCCACTCCTCACAATAGCTGGGTTTACTGTCACGTCGTCAACCCGATCCGTAGGGTGAACTGGAACGAATTTCCGATGATCAATCCGGTCGGAACGCCCCAGCGGGAAATGGTCGAATGCTTGCGGCAAGGGGGGATCCTTGTGATCTGGCCCGATTTCATAGATCAGAACCAAGATCTGCTCCGGCTGCCTGCCCCGCACGTCCTGCCGGCGCCCCTGCTGGGCCACACCATACCGTTCAAGACCGGCACGTTCCGGCTGGCGCGCTGGCTGGGCGCGCCGATGCTACCCTTCTTCTTCAGCCCCCGGCCGGGCGGGTTTACGATGCGGATCGAGCCGCCCCTGCCCGCCAACGACGACAAATCCACCGCCGGGCTGCTGGCAGACCTGGCCGCCTATACCGCGCGCTTTGAACCATACCTCTTGCGGTATCCCGAACTCTGGTGGCAGTGGCGGCAGAGGATTCTGCCGGATTTGATGCGCCCGCTGGCAACGGAGCCAGAATCTGGACACTCCGCTTCCAACGAGAGCAGCACGGGTTCTCAGCCCGAGCCTGTTTCCGCGGGTCAAAGAGAAGGGCCTATTGCAATCAAGCGGCAGCCATGAGGTTCAGAATGATAAATGCGCTGACCATTGACGTGGAAGATTGGTATCAATGCATGGTCTTCGACTACTCGATGTGGCCCACCTATGAGGACCGGATCGTGCACAGTACGACGAAGGTGCTCAATCTGCTGCGCGAGACCGGCGTGCGGGCTACGTTCCTCATGTTGGGCTACGTGGCCGCCGGCCATGCTGCTGTTGCAGCTCCGACGCTGGCTGCCGGGGCGGCGGCTGGTGGTCGTGGCCAACAGCAGTTTTGCCTCCCGACCGCTCCTGGCGCGGCTGGCCGGGCTGCCCGATCCGATCCTGCTGATGACCCGCCTGCGCCTGGATGCCGCGTTGTATGGCCCGCCGCGTCCCCACCTGCAAGGTCGGGGAGCGCCTGCCCACGCTCGCACAGGTGCTGGCCGAGCCCGCCACCGTCTGGCAGACCGTGACGCTGCCCCGCCAGTACGGCCAGGGCGCGCGCACAGTCGAGATCGCCTTGGACACGGCGATCTGGTATCGTTCGAGCGAGCCGCGGGCGCCGCTGCGCCGGGTGCTGATCCGCGACCCGCACGGCCAGTTTGAGCCTCAGGCGCTGCTGTGCAGCGATCCGGCGGTAGACCCATAGCAGATCGTGCAGTGGTTCCTGCTGCGCTGGCAACTGGAAGTCACCTTTCAGGAAGTGTGCACCCATCTCGGGGTGGAAACGCGGCGCCAGTGGTCGGAGCGGGCCATGGCCCGCACCACCCCCGTGTTGCTGGGGCTGTTCTCGCTGGTGACCCTGCTGGCCGGGCAGCACGTCCGCCAAGGCGGCTGCCGATCCGCCAGGCGGCCTGGTATTTCAAAAGCTGGCCCACCTTCTCCGACGCCCTGGCGGTCGTGCGACAGCAGTTGTGGCATCCGCGCATTTTCTCGCACTCCCTCCCGGACGGCGACCGCGAGCAAAATTTATCGCCCTGGCTGGCGCATCTGCTGCAAAGCTTGTGTTACACCGCCTGAGTGCCTATCGTTTGGATAAAGTCCAGCTCCGTTGTCGGGGGGTGTTTTTTGGAAAATATCCTAGGCAGCGTCCGGCAGTTGACAGCATTCCTCTCTCGTGCTACCATGCGCTCCAACAACTTCATATCTGGGAACACTCTTATCCAGAGAGGCGGAGGGACCGGCCCTGTGAAGCCTCGGCAACCCCTTTAAGCACTAGCGGATAGCGCAAAAGGAAGGTGCCAATTCCGGCAGATATTTCTGGAAGATGAGAGCGCACGGTTTGCAGCGGTCTCTTCTCTCACAGAAGAGACCTTTTGTTTTTGCGTTCGGGGAGTGGCTTCCAGATCAGGCCTGAGACTTTGAGTGTCTCCAAGACACTCGGTGTCTTACGAACTGGAGGATACGATGAACGCACTGCAGATCGAGCAACTCCCGGCCCTCTCTCTTGCCCCGGAGCAGCCGGCTCCTGGCCCCGCCACCCGCAGCGTGCACGGCGGCGTAACGAGGCCGCTCCCCTACCACAGCCTGACCACGCCCGTGGTACAGACGGCCACCTATACCTTCAAAGATACCGCCGACTTGTGCGCGTTCATGGATGCGCGTATGTGGGGGCTGGAAGCCGGACGGACGGAATACGGGCGCTACGGCAACCCGACCGTTGCTGCCTGCGAAGCTCGCCTGGCCAGCCTGGAGCACGCCCGGGCTGCGGTCCTGCTAGCTTCCGGCATGGCAGCGGTGACCACGGCGCTGCTGGCCCTGCTCGGCGAGGGCGCGCACGTGGTCATCACCGATGACTCCTACCGCCGCACTCGCCAGTTCTGCCTGAACTTCCTGAAACGCTACGGGGTGGAGACCACGCAGGTCCCGGCTGGGGATCTGGCCGCGCTAGAGGCTGCCATCCGCCCCGAAACGAGGCTGATCGTCTCGGAATCGCCCACCAATCCGTACCTGTGGGTAATGGACCTGCACGGCCTGGTGGCAGTGGCCCGCCGGCACAGGGTGAGGACCCTGATTGACAGCACATTTGCAACCCCGATCAATCAGCGCCCGTTGGACTTCGGCGTGGACCTTGTGGTCCACTCGGCCACGAAATACCTTTCGGGCCACAACGACCTGCTGGCCGGTGTGGTGGCGAGCAACGACGAGAACTTGCTGGCCCTGGTCCGCCAGACTGTGTGGGTGCTCGGTGGGATCTGCGACCCGCACGCCGCCGCCCTGCTCGAGCGCGGCCTGAAGACCCTGGCCCTGCGCGTGGAGCGGCAGAATCGCACAGCTCAAGCCGTGGCCGAATTTCTTGCCTGCCATCCCCGAGTCGAGCGTGTCTGGTACCCTGGCCTCCCCTCTCACCCCGATTACAAGATTGCCGCCGAGCAGATGGCCGGCTGTGGTGGAGTGGTCAGCTTTGAAGTTGCCGGAGGACTGGAGGAAACCTCGGCGTTCATAGACGCGCTCCGGCTGCCGATCATTGCCCCCAGCCTGGGGGGCGTGGAGACCCTGGTGGAGCAGCCGGCGTTGATGTCTTATTACGAACTGTCCCCTGCCGAGCGGGCCGCAGTCGGCATTAAAGATAACCTGGTGCGGCTCTCGATAGGAATCGAGGATGCGGAAGATCTTCTGGCAGATCTGAGCCAGGCCCTTGAAGTAGTTCCATCAAGAGGTATCGCCGGCGTGACATAACGTCATGCTGGCGTTCCACCTGGGCCACCTTCGCAGAGATCCCCCAATTGAGCAAGCCGGTTTCCAGAGGGGTGCATTTCAGTTTGGGGGCATAATAGGAGCCAACCTGGCCCCGGAGGCTTCCCATGAAACGCACCCGCACGGAACTGAAGACGGAACTGATGACTCATGCCGAAATGCTGATCGATGAA